>ERZ778022.4418-NODE-4418-length-12183-cov-4.188489_pt1 | contig 12183 bp, 13 predicted proteins | sample MGYA00375752_ERZ778022 | MGnify/ENA primary metagenome ERZ778022 (study PRJEB29350, sample SAMN05389826) | bioreactor metagenome | isolation source: Thiocyanate bioreactor | place: South Africa: University of Cape Town | collected 2014-04-04 ... | reverse complement strand
TCGCCGCCGTTCGGCGAAAGCAACCGGGACATGACACGCAGCAGCGTGGATTTTCCGCAGGCATTGGCGCCGACGATCACGGTGATCCTGCCGGGCGGCACGGCGAGATCGAGCCCCTGCAGGATGTCGGTATCGCCGTAACCGGCCGAAAGCCTTGTGGCGGTAAGGGAGCGGGCAGTCATCACGAGCCTCCGATGCGGTTGACGCGCATAATGAGGAAAATCAGGTAGGGAGCGCCGAGCGCGCCGGTCAGCACGCCGACCGGATAGCGGCTGGGCAGCAGGAACTGCCCGGCATAATCGCCGGCAAGCACCAGCAAAGCGCCGACCAGCGCCGAGGGAATGAGCGACGAGCCGCTGTTTGCGGTGATTCGGGCGGCAATCGGGCCGGACAGGAAGGCAACGAAGGCGATCGGCCCCGTTACCGCGGTCGCCGAGGCGATCATGCCGACGGCTGCGATCATGACCAGCACGCGGGTGGCGGCGACACGAACGCCGAGGGCCGCGGCCATGTCGTCGCCGAGCCGCAGGGCTTCAAGGTCGCGGGCGCGGCCGAGCAGCAGGCCGCCGAACACGATCAGCGCCACGAGAAGCGGAAGCGCCTGGCCAAGCTGCGCGCCGTTGACGCTGCCGGTCAGCCAGCGCATCGCCTCCTGCAGGTTCCAGGCCGGCGCCTGGGAGAGGATGTAGGCGATGAAACTCTCCAGCATCGCCGAAACGCCGATGCCGACGAGGATCAACCGCGTGCCGGCGACGCCGTTCTTGAAGGAAAGCCCGTAGACCATCATCGCCACGCCAAGGCCGGCCGTCACCGCGAAGATCGAGACCACCGGCCCCTTCAGCGACAGCACGACGATGGCGAAGACGGCGGCCGCACTGGCGCCGGAACTGATGCCGATGATATCGGGGCTGGCGAGCGGATTGCGCAGCATGGTCTGGAAGGCGGCGCCGGCAAGACCGAAGCTCAGCCCTGCAAGCACCGACAGCACGGCCCGCGGCAATCGCAGCTGGCCGACGGTAAACACCGTCGCCGGCAGGCTGTCGCCGGACAGCATGCGGATAATCTCTGCGGGCGGCGTGAACGACTGGCCGAGCATCAAGGTCAGGGCGAAGATTGCGCCGACCAGCGCCAGCAGGGTGGTGATCACCAGAAGGCGCCGGTTGCTGCGGCGGTTGCGATTGTCGGCGATGCGGCGGAGGGTGGCGGGGGATGTCGTCATAGTTCCCGCACCCTCTGCCGCCGGACGATCCAGATGAAGAACGGCGCGCCGAGGAAGGCCGTGACGATGCCGACATCGAGTTCGGCCGGCCGGGCGATGATGCGGCCGAGGATATCGGCCGCCAGCAGCAGGCAGGCGCCGCCCAGCGCCGACAGCGGCAGCAGCCAGCGATGATCGACGCCGACGAGCAGGCGGCACAGGTGCGGCACGACCAGGCCGAGAAAACCGATGGGACCGCAGACCGCAGTGGTGGCGCCGCACAGCAGGATCGCGCCGAACGAGGCCGATGCACGGGCAAACGCCACGCGTTCGCCAAGCCCGGCGGCCAGTTCGTCGCCGAGCGCCAGCGAATTCAGTTTGCGCGCAGAGAGCAGGCTGATGGCGAAGCCGACGGCAAGAAACGGCAGGACCGGGAGAATGCGGTCGAAGGTGGCGCCGCCGACGCCGCCGATCTGCCACGAGCGGACGCCGCCGGCGATATCGCCGCGCGGCAACACCACGGCAATCACCATGGAGGCAAAGGCGACCGATGTCGCCGCCCCCGCCAGCGCCAGCTTCAGCGGCGTGGCGCCGCCGCGTCCGAGCGAGCCGATGGTGTAGACGAACACTGCCGTGCATCCGGCGCCCAGGATCGCCGTCCAGATAAAGGCATTGGCCGACGTCATGTCGAACCAGGCGACGCCGACGACCACGGCGAGCGACGCGCCCATGTTGACGCCGAGGATGCCGGGGTCCGCCAGCGGATTGCGTGTCACGCCCTGCATCACCGCGCCGGCCAGGCCGAGTGCGGCGCCGGCGAGCAGCGCCAGCGCGGTGCGCGGGATCCGCAGCGCCACGGCCGCCTGGCCGATGGTTTCGAGCCTGCCCGCCAGCGATGCCCAGATATCCGCCCAGCCGACCTCGCGCGTGCCGACCGTGACGGACAGGGCGCACAGCACGGCCAGCAGGGTCACCAGCCCGACCAGAAACAGGCTGCGGTTCCGGTTCGACCGTCCCGGCAAGGGCGGCCGGCGGGCTGGCTGCGGCGCGGCTTGCGTCATCTGGTTTTTCCGGCCGCCTCCGCCAGCAGGGCGACATAATCCTTCAGCACCCACGGGATGGACAGCGGCGTCGGATTGGCCGCGGTGCCGACCGGGTTGCGGCCGAGGACGACGAGCGCGCCGTTGCCGACGGCCGGCATCCTCGATGTCAGCGGGTTGGCGGCAAGCGAATCGAGCAGCTTGCGGTCGCCGTAAGTGACGAGAATATCGACGTCGTCGAATTCATCGATGCGCTCGGCGCTGATCGAGCCGGAAAATTTCCCCGGCAGCGAGGCCGTCGTGACACTCCTGGGCGCCTTGAGGCCGAGATCGGCGAAGAATTTCACCCGCGTGTCGTTCGTCGTGTAGAAATTGACGACGCTCAGGTCCGTGGCGTTGAGATGGGTGATGAACATCGCCGATTTGTCGTGAAGTTCGGGATGGCCGGCCACCGTCCGGGCGATGTCGGCTTCGATCTTGCTGATCAGCGTTTCGCCTTCCGCCGCCATGCCGAGGCCGAGGCTGTTGAAGCGGATCATCTCGCGCCAATCCGTCGACCATGGCGCCTCGGGATAAGCGACGACGGGAGCGATCTGGCTCAGCGTATCGTAGTCGGCCTGGCTGAGGCCGGAATAGGCGGCAAGGATGACATCCGGGCTGGTGGCGGCGACCGCCTCGAAATCGATGCCGTCGCCTTCGTCGAACAGCACCGGCTTTTCGCCGGGATGTTCCGCAAGCTTGTCTGCCACCCACGGCAGGATGCCGTCGCCGTCGTCATCGCCGAAATTGGCTGCTGCAAATCCCACGGGCACGATGCCGAGCGCCAGCGGCACTTCGTGGTTGGCCCAGGCGACCGTCGCCACCCGCACCGGCTTCTTTTCGATGACCGTGGTGCCGAGCGCGTGCTTGATGACGATCGGATAGGTCGTTTCGTCTCCTGCCCGGGCGCTGCCGGATGCCAGTGCCAAGACGAAGGCCGCCACCTGCATGGCAGAAAAAATGAACCGCAGCATCACGCAAACCCTGGCTGACGTTTTTAAGTGGACCTCCAGTCTCAGGTTCATTAAGCGACGTCAACAGGAATGCCGCGCTGGCGACGGGCTGTGTCGAGATTTCCGTTGGATCCTACAAAACGCTGGAAATCTACAATACTGGATGCAAGTGCTCAAGTTAAGAACGGCGCCGGGGACAATCAAACCGTGGTGATGGCGACCGCCAGTGTCGGGAGACGAACTCTCGCTGGTCATGGCTCGGCGCCGGCAGCGCGTGTGGGATGCGGGTCCCCGAGACTGGCGCCGGCCAGGTGCGGAAATAATCCAATTTAACTTATGGAACGTGAACATGGACATCGAAAGAACAAGCAGTCATCGGAGACAGCCCCTCATCCGCTACCGGAATGCGGTCCTGCTGGGTTGTACGGCGCTTGTCGCTTTCACCCCGAGCCTTTCCTTCGGCCAGGAGACTGCGGCAGGCTCCGACACGGCTCTCAAGCCGATCGTCCTGGAAGAAAAAAGCGGCCGGGTCGATGCTGATAACGACGCGAAGTCGATCGTCGCGACGAAAACCACGAGCGGCAGCAAGATCCCGACGGATATCCTGGTAACACCCGCATCGGTTTCGGTGATCACCTCGAAGGAAATCCAGCAGCGCGGCGCCCAGGATATCGAGCAGGTGATCCAGTACACCGCCGGCGTCGCCACCGATTTCTACGGCTCGGACGACCGTTTCGACTACTTCAAGATCCGCGGTTTCGATGCCTATATCTACCGCGACGGCCTGACGCTTGGCGACCCCTTCGGCGCCATCCGCGACGAACCCTACGCGTTCGAGCGCGTCGAGGTGCTCAAGGGTGCCAGCTCGACCATCTTCGGCGTTTCGGACCCGGGCGGTTCGGTCAACTACGTCACCAAGCTGCCGAAGAGCGAGCGTTTCGGCGAGGCCTTCCTCACGGGCGGTTCCTTCAGCCGCCGTGAAGGCGGTTTCGATTTCGGCGACAACATCACCGAAGACGACACGCTTTCCTATCGCCTGACCGGCAAGATCCGCAAAGCCGACGACGAATATGATTATTCGCAGGACGACGAGAAGTTCTTCATGGGCGGCCTCACCTGGCGCCCGACGGACATGACCACGCTCAGCGTCGTCTACGACCATCTGGACCGCGACGGCGTTCCGGGCGGCGGCGGCCATCCGGTCGGTTCCGATTTCAAGCGGAGCCGCTTCTTCGGCGAGCCCGACTACAATTATCGCGATGTCGACCGGGACACGCTCAGCGTCATGTTCGACCACGATTTCGGTTCCGGCCTGACCTTCAGCGCCAATGCGCGCTACAGCGACAGCAAGAGCAATTTCGGTTATGCCTATATCGCCGCGACGCCGACCGATGGCTCGACGATCGCCAAGCGCGATTTCTTCGGCAACGACAGCACGGCCGAAAACTTCATCATCGACGCCCGGCTGCAATATGATGCAAGCTTCGAATCGATCGACAGCAAGAGCCTGGTCGGCGTGCAATACAATGCGCTCAACTCGACCAACGATGCCTTCTATGGCAATGCACCCAGCATCGACTGGATGAACCCGGTCTATACGGGCGCGCCGGCATCGGTTCCGCTCTATCAGAGCCTGAAGAACGACCAGAAGACCAAGGCCCTATATGTCCAGCAGGACCTGACCTTCTCCGACAAGTTCATCGCCAGCGTCGGCTTGCGCAACGACTGGCTCGATTTCGAGCAGGCAAACAATCTCCGCGGCACGACGACGGAGGCGGACCTCAGCGAATTCACCAAGCGCGCCGGCCTGACCTACAAGTTCACCGACGAGTTCGCCACCTATGTGAGCTACGCCGAGTCGGTCCTGCCGCCGTCCCTGACCCTCGAACCGGAACGGGGCGAGCAGTGGGAAGCCGGCATCAAGTACCGGCCCGAGGCATTTCCTGCTCTCTTCAGCGCCGCCGTCTACGACCTGACCAAGAGCAACATCACCCGCACCAATCCGGCGACCAACATGCAGGAAACCATCGGTGAGGTTCGGGTCCGCGGCATCGACCTGGAAGCCAAGGCCGAGGTGACCGACAATGTCAGCCTGACCGCCTCCTATTCCTACATGATGTCCGAGATCGTCGAAAACGGCACGGGCGGCAACGAGGGCAACGAACTGTCCTTCGTGCCGAACCACCTGGCCTCGCTCTGGGTCAACTACATGCTTCCCGGTGAAGGCATGCGCGGCGACATGAATTTCGGCCTCGGGGCGCGTGTCTCCGGCGCCTATTATTTCAACGACGCCAACACCCAATCGACGGGCGCGAACATCGTCTTCGATGCGGCCTTCAGCTACAAGATCCGGCCGAACACCGCCTTCGAAGTCAACGTCAGCAACCTGTTCGACGAGAAGCATGTCGCTTACGGCGGCTTCGGCGCCGACTGGTACAATCCCGGCCGCGCGGTCTACGCAACGATCCGCCAGACCTGGTAACCGACCCGTCCCGTCCGCACCCGGTTGCGGGCGGGACACAGCCCACCGGCTGACACATGTGCATGTCCGGTGGCTGCCGCGATTGCGGTTACAGCAACTGCTGTATCCGGCGCCAGGCGGCGGGGGTGTCGCCGGCGATCTGCCGGAACGTCTTCGTCAGGTGCGCCTGATCGGAAAACCCCAGCTGTGCCGCGATGTCGGCGACGGAAAGATCGCTTTCCAGCAGCAGTTTCTTGGCCCGGTCGACGCGCTTGGCAAGCTGCCATTGCAGCGGTGTGCTGCCGGTGGTCTGCTTGAAGACATTGGCGAACCAGCTTTCGGAGAGCCCGACGGTCGAGGCCATTTCGGCAATCGTCAGCCGGTAGTCGCCATGGACGTCGATTCGGGTCTGCAGCTTGTTCATCTGCGCCTGCGTCAACCTGCCATTGGCGGTCTTGCTGTCGTCGTCGGGAATGTCGAGAAGGCCGGTGACGATGCTGCCCACCAGGTTCTCGCCGTAGACGGCATGCTTGGACGGGCTCGATATTTCATCGACCAGCAAACTGGCCAGCGTCTCGATGGCGCCGAGATCCTGGATTTCCACCGGCCGGCGCAGCGCGGTCATCGCGGCGGAGGCGCCGACGGACGGCGACAGGAACCGCAAGACCCGGTCCTTGTGCAGATGCAGGTTGAGATGCGAGAATCGGTGCTTGGATTTGCTGGTGGTCCACATCGGCACGCCGGCAGGCACATAGACCGCCCGCGTCATCGGCCGCGAATGGCGGGAGAACTGGCCGTCCTCGTTGGAAATCTGGACGCGGGACGAAACATCGTTGAAGAAGATCATGATGCGCGGGTCGTCCGCCAGGTAATATCCCTTGGCGCCAGTCTGGCTCTCCGCTTCCCAGAAAACACCGACCATGCCGTCGAAACGGCGCCATTTCACCGGCGCGACGACCTTGATGCCCTCCGTATGCCAATCCATGGAGTGCCAGTAACTCAACCTTCTATTCCACTCTTGTTTGGCGTCGCCGATAACACCCTCAAGGGTGCCGAAGGCAGTTAGTCCGGGCGTTCAAGCGGAGTCAAACCCCGAAAATAATATGAGTATTATTATCATGTTTTCTGCCGATGGCAAGCGGCACGACTCGCTTGTGCCGCAGCGATCGACACTTCGGCATCCGGCTGTCCACCTTCTGGAAGCAATCATCAAAATAATTCAACCCGCTCGCCCTTGCTTTCTTGTCCGTTAAAAGCAAGCATCCCGGCGAAACGCGATATGCACATGGCAGAAGCAAAGGAAGCGCAATGTTCGAAAAGCGGCAGTTCTACATCAATGGTCAATGGGTCGATCCGATCAGGAAACACGACCATTTCGTCATCAATCCGTCGACGGAAGAGCCCTGCGCCCTGATTTCCCTCGGCTCGGACGAGGATACGGATGCGGCGGTGAACGCCGCCAAGGCCGCCTTTCCGGGCTGGGCGGCCACGCCGCCTGCGGAACGCAAGCGGTATGTCGAGGCGATCCTCGCAGAGTTCGACAAACGCCGCCAGGAAATGGCGGAAGCCATCTCGGTGGAGATGGGTGCGCCGATCGATTTTGCCTTTTCGGCCCAGGCGGGATGCCTTGACTGGCATCTCAAGAACTTCCTCGTCGCCTTCGACGAGATCCAGTGGCTGAAACCGCTCAATGCCAACGCGCCGGGCAACATGGTGGCGCAGGAGCCGATCGGCGTCGTCGGCCTGATCACGCCGTGGAACTGGCCGATGAACCAGGTCACGTTGAAGGTCATCCCGGCGCTGCTCGCCGGTTGTACCTGCGTGCTCAAGCCGTCCGAGGAAGCGCCGCTGTCCTCGATGCTGTTTGCGGAATTCGTGCATGACGCCGGCGTGCCGGCGGGCGTGTTCAACCTCGTCAACGGCGACGGTGCCGGCGTCGGCACGCGCCTGTCGTCGCACCCGGATGTGGAGATGATCTCGTTCACCGGCTCGACACGCGCCGGACGCGCCATTTCCAAGGCGGCGGCCGAGACCTTGAAGCGCGTGACGCTCGAGCTTGGCGGCAAGGGTGCCAATCTGGTCTTTGCCGATGCCGACGATGCAGCCGTGGAACGCGGCGTTCGCCACATGATGTCGAATTCCGGCCAGTCCTGCAACGCGCCGTCGCGCATGCTGGTCGAGCGTCCGCTCTACGACAAGGCGGTGCAGATCGCGGCCGACGTCGCCAATTCGATCACTGTCGGCCCGGCTTCCGAGCACGGCAACCACATCGGCCCGGTGGTCAACAAGCGCCAGTGGGACATCATTCAGGGTTACATCGAAAAGGGCATCGAAGAGGGTGGCCGCGTTGTTGCCGGCGGTCCCGGCCTGCCGCAGCATCTCAACCGCGGCTATTACGTCCGTCCGACGGTGTTTGCCGACGTGAAGCCCGGCATGACGATCGAGCGTGAAGAGATCTTCGGACCGGTACTGACGATGATGCCGTTCGACAGCGAGGAAGAGGCGGTGCAGATCGCCAACGACACGCCCTACGGCCTGACCAGCTACGTCCAGACCCAGGACCGCACGCGCCGCAACCGCCTGTCCTTGCAATTGAAATCGGGCATGGTGGAGATGAACGGCGAGGCCCGTGCCGCCGGCGCGTTCTTCGGCGGCGTCAAGGCCTCCGGCCGCGCCCGCGAAGGCGGCGTCTGGGGCATCGAGGAGTTCCTCGAAAGCAAGGCGATCTCCGGCTGGGCCGACTGATACGGCTGCTCGGCAGCGATATGGGAAAAGGTGCATGGACCCGCTTTGCGGGTCCATGCACGCCGCCGAAGCGATTCCACGGCGGCTGGAAATCCTCTGGATCGGCATAATCCGTGCCGACAGCTGGACGGCGCCGATCAGCGTCGCGCTGATTCAGGCGCCGGAGCCACGGCGACCGTTCCGCCGCCCGCCTCGTACCGTTTTGCAGGCACGCCCGACGACGGCGTCGTGACTTCACATTAAAGTTACGCGTTTGCGCCGCGGCTTCCATTTTTGTCCTTGCCTGCTCGCTGTTCAAGTGATGATTTTGACGAAACATCACTCTGTCAGGATGAGAACCGGCAATGAACATGGCCATCTCCGTCGACGTCGCCCAGGAGCCGGACGCGGCTTCGGATGCAGAAACACGAGCGCAGACCATTCAGGCAACCCTTGCCATTCTGGATGCGCTCTGGTTCGGATATGATGAAACCGACCGGCTGGCGACATCGTCGCCCAGCCCGGATACGGCTCCGGAGTGAAAGGCCTTCCGGTCCTCGAAATTAAAAGCCGATCAGAGCACCGCCGTCGACCACGAGGGTCTGGCCGGTGACGTATCCTGCCGCTGCCGAAGACAGAAAGACCGAAGCCCAGCCGATATCTTCCGGCTTGCCGACCTTGCCCATCTGGATGCGGCCGATGATCTTGTTGTAGCGCGCCGGATCGTTCGAGGTTGCGGCGCGAAACAGATCGGTGTCGATCCAGCCCGGCGCGATGCCGTTCACCCGGACGTTGCGGCCGGAATATTCCGCCGACAGGCCGCGGACCACGCCCGTCAGTGCCGATTTGGCGGTGGTGTAGCCGATGACATAGGGCTGGCCGATGAACGAGGTCATCGAGGCGATGAAGATGACAGAGCCGCCGCCGCGGGCGGCCTGCCCGGGAATGATGTGACGCGTCAGCTCCAGCGCGCCGCGGACATGCACGTCGAACACGCCGTCGAGATCGTCGATCGTCTGCTCTTCGAATGGCTTCTTGACCGTGTTGCCGGCATTGTTGACGAGAATGTCCACCGGACCGTGCAGCCTTTCGACATCGGCCGCAGAGCCCTGGATGGAGGCGGTGTCGCGGAGGTCGAGTTGCAGGACATGCACGTCGCCGCCGATATCGCCCGCAGCCTGCTGCAGCAGTTCGAGCCGCCGGCCGGCGATGGTGACGCTGGCGCCGGCGGCGACCAGAGCCTTGGCGATGGCCAGCCCGAGGCCGCTGCCGCCGCCGGTGACGAGGGCATGCTTGCCGGCAAGCCCGAAAGCCTGTTCCAGCGGTGTCGGGGAAAGCTTCGTCATGGTCAGGTCCGTTCGATGATGATTTTCAGGATGTCGCGATTGGCGTCCCAGTAGGGAAGCGCCTCTTCGGCGTCTTCGAACGGGAAGATTTTCGAGATCAACCGGTCGGCGTCGTCGCCGATGGTTTCGAGATGGGATACGACGGCGCGGAAATCGTCGACCGTCGCATTGCGCGATCCCATGATGTCCAGTTCCTTGAGGTTGAAGAACTGGGTCTGGTAAGTGACCGGCGCCTTGGAATAGCCGACATACACGACACGACCGGCAAACCCGGCAAGCTCGATTGCCTGCGTGAACGTTGCCGGCAACCCCACCGCCTCGAAGGCGACATCGACGCCATCGTCTGCCGTCAGTTCGTTGACCGCACGGACAAGCTCTTCGCCGCCGGCGGGCAGGGCGCGCCATGCGCCGAATTTCAGCGCAAGCCTGCGCTTCTCCTCGCTCGGATCGATGGCGATGACGCGGGCGCCGCGGGCGACGGCGCCGATGAGCACGCCCAGGCCGATCATGGATGCGAGTTCCAGCAAGGCCTTCGCTTCCGCCACCGTCTCGCCGGCGACGAGCCGGCCGCGTTCGACAGCGTGAAAACCGACGGACAGCGGCTCGACCAGGGCGAGGTGCCGCGGTTTCAGCGTCTCGTTGAGGATCAATTTTTCGGCTGGCAGGACGATTTCTTCGGCCAGGCCGCCATCCTGCTGCACGCCGAGCGTCTTGTTGTAGCGGCAGGCGTTGAGCCGACCCTTGCGGCAGGAGGAGCAGCGACCGCAATTGGTATAGGGCATGACGATGACGCGCCGGCCGGGCCGGTAGGCCGGATCGACTCCGGGACCTGCGGCAAGGATCTCGCCGCCGATTTCGTGGCCGGGAATGCGCGGCAGTTGCACCAGCGGATTCAATCCCTTAAAGGTGTTGAGATCGCTGCCGCACAGGCCGACATGGCGCACGCAGACCCGCACCTGGCCTTCGCCGAGCACCGGCGCCTCGACGCTGCGAAAGCGCGTCAGGTTTTCTTTCTCTATCTGCAGTGCCTTGATCATGCCTCTTCCATGCCTGTCTGCTGCGGCGAATTCTTCTGGAATGCCAGAAGCAGGTTTTGCTCGCTGTATTCGTAGTGGTCGGAAAGCGCCGCCGTGGCGGCGTCGAGGGAGCGGGCGCGAAATGCCGCAATGATCGAACGATGCGCCGCGCCGGTCTTTTCGCTGTTGGCGGGGTTGCTCTTGCCGATCTCCATGTAGAAGACCAGCGTATGCGTCAACGCCGTGTAGAGCTTCGCCGAGACGCTGTTGCCGGACATCCGGATGATCTCGTTATGGAAGGCAAAATCGGCTTCTGCGGCCTCATGCGCCGTCAAAGCCCGGTCCATATGGTCGATATGGCGCTCCAGCAGCGCCAGGTCCGCCTCCGTGATCCGCTCCAGAACCTGCGGCAGCGCGCCGAGATCCATCATCCGGCGAAAATTCAACAGATCCTGGCAGGTTTTCAGGCTGCGGTCGAAATACTGGTCCATAATCTGGAAGACGGCGCTGACGTCGGGCGCACAGATACGCGGGCCGCGCTGCGTCTTCTCGATGATTCCAAAGGCCTCCAGATGGATCAGCGCCTCACGAACCGTGTTGCGGCTGACGTCCAGACGCTCGGCGATCAACCGCTCGTTCTGCATCAGGTCACCCGGCTTGTGGTTCTGCCGGATGTCCGTGCGCAACGCCTCGACCACGCTCTGGACTGCGCTTGTTCTGCTCACGTCTTCTCCCATGGTCCAACAATAGGACCAAGGGAGAAATAACATATGGCTTCCGGCCTGTCGAGAGATCTGAAGGCTTGCCAAATTCGCAGGGTATGACGATCTGCTATTCGCAGCCGTCCATGGACCGTTCGTCTTTCAGTAGAAGGGGCGTACCGCGGCCGGCGCCCGGCAGGCGATGGCGGCCTTGCGTCCCCATGCCAGGGCCTCGTCGAGGCTGGCGACCTCAAGCACCCAGAAGCCGGCGACATGCTCCCGGGTCGGCAGATAAGGTCCATCGGCCAACAGAACGGTGCCGTCGGGCTGGGTCCGCAGCGACCTGGCGCGGCTGACCGGTTGTAGGCCACCGACAAAAATCCGGATGCCGGCGGCGACCATCTCTTCATTGAGGACGTCGATATCCCGCTCCATTGCACGATCCTCTTCAGCGAACGGGTCGTAGTCGTCGGGGTGATGAATGGCGACAAGGTATTGTGACATCGGATCTCCTTCGGCAGGAATGGACAGCAGGTTTGTGCTGCCCTCGTTGCAAGGACGCACGGATCTACCGGAAGCCGACACCGCGCCCCGTAAATCCTTGCCGGAAAGTCAATGCGCGGAAGCTCCCGGCAATTTCCCGAGCCTCGGCCTATTCCTCGAAGCGGCTTTCCGACTCGCGATCCCGGTCGTAGCGGCGCGCCA
>ERZ778022.4401-NODE-4401-length-12208-cov-4.180038_pt1 | contig 12208 bp, 12 predicted proteins | sample MGYA00375752_ERZ778022 | MGnify/ENA primary metagenome ERZ778022 (study PRJEB29350, sample SAMN05389826) | bioreactor metagenome | isolation source: Thiocyanate bioreactor | place: South Africa: University of Cape Town | collected 2014-04-04 ... | reverse complement strand
CCGTGCGGGTCTTGGCATCTGCGCCACGGAACTCCACGCGCTCACCCGCCACCAGCGGTTCGCTGAGGACGCCTGTGGGCACCGGCTCGCCATCGACGACAAGCGCGGGCTGCTGGTTTGGCGGCGTCACGGGCAGGGCCACCTGCGTCACCGGCAGCGGCGGTGTCGTGCTGCCGGCATCGTCGAGGAATATCGTGCCTTGCGGGGTAACGCGGGCGTAGCTGCGCTCGAGCAACTGGTCAGGGCTGGCAAAGCCCCAGAACCAAGCCCCAAGGACCATCGCGAAACCGGATCCAATCGCAGCAGCAGCCAGCCGGCTGCGCCCGGCAATCAGTTTCGAGCTTGCCATGGTGACGCCCCTCGTTTGCTCGCGCATCGGCATCGATACCCACTCAAAACGGCTCTTGTTCATATGGGGCATACGGGCCGATTCGCCAACCTGACGGCAGTCTCAATCGCCTCCGTGGCCGAAGCGTGGCATACGCAACGGGCCTCGTACCCTTTCCGCTCAGGGCTTGAACGGCTCCCGCCGCTCCGCCAGAATCTGCCCGCGGATGTTGAACACGATCTCGCCCCGCTGATTGCGGGCCTGAGAGTCCGTCTGGAGGATACCACGGTCGGGCCGCGATTTGAGATCAATCTTGGCTGCCGTCCGCCCCCGGAACGTCAGTGTGTCGCCCGGATAAACGGGCTTCAGCCAGCGCAGATTCCTGAAGCCCGGCGAAGGGCCATAGCGGGCGACGGGGGCGCCCGCCTCGCGAATTTCCCGCTCGATCTTCTGCCGGTAGGCCACGAACTGGCGGATCCATATTGCCGCAGTGTGCCAGCCGGACGCGCACAGGCCGCCGAAGAGTGACTTGCGGCCCGCCTCCTCATCGAGATGGAAGGGCTGCGGATCGAACTGCTTCGCGAAGGCGATGATCTCGTCCTTGGTGAAGGTATGCGAGCCAAGCTCGTAGATTTCGCCGATCTCGCGATCCTCGAAGAAATTGCGCGTCGGATCAGGTGCCGCGCCCTGAGGACCATCCCACACGCTCTCGAGTGGCGGCGGACGCTCGCCTTTGCCGCCGCTTTCCACCTTAGGACCGGGATTGCGCACCTTGAGAAGCTGGTTGCTGTCCCAGATCATGATGACATCGCCGGCCTGGTTCAGCATCTCGAACTTGACCTTGAGCAGGCCAACCTCGGGGCGCGAGGCGAGCGCGCGCTTCTCCGTGCAGATGACGCGCCCGGTGAGAACCTGATCGGGAAAGAGCGGCTTCAGCCACTTGCATTCATCGATGCCGGGCGAGCCGAGCGAGGTCCAGCCGTCCTTGAGCAGGCCGTCGGCGATCATCCGCATCATGATCGCGCAGGAATGGAAGCCCGAGGCGCACAGGCCGCCGACGATGCTCGCCTTGGCCGCTTCCTCGTCGAGATGCATGGGCTGGGGATCGTAAGCGCGCGCGAACGTGATGATGTCCTGCTTGCTGACGCTGATGCGCCCGAACTCGACGACCCGGCCAACCTCGATATCCTCGAGATGAACTCCGTCCGGCGGCGTCAGAACCTTTTCTTGCATGATGGGTGCTCGCGATCGTTCAGCTATCATTGCGCTGCAATACAGCACGCACCCGCCTGCCGGGGCAAGCGGGCGGGGAAAAGGCAGCTATTTGCTCAGGATGCAGGCCGATCAGGCCGCGACCACATGGGCGCCGCGGGCAAGCTCGCACTCCGTCCACAACGTACCGAGCGCGGCGACGAGCGCATCGATGTCGGCATCGCTGTGCGCGGGCGTCGGCGTGATGCGGAGCCGCTCAGTGCCGCGCGGCACGGTCGGATAGTTGATCGGCTGCACGTAGATGGCAAAGCGATCGAGCAGCGTGTCGCTGACCCGCTTGCAGTGCACCGGATCGCCGACCAGCACCGGCACGATGTGGCTCGGATTGTCCATGACCGGCAGGCCCGCGGCCTTGAGCCGGCGGTTGACGGTGCGGGCGCGCTCCTGATGGCGCGTGCGCTCGACGTCGGACACCTTGAGATGGCGGATGCTCGCGCACGCGCCTGCGGCAATGGCCGGCGCCAGCGAGGTCGTGAAGATGAAGCCCGGCGCATACGAGCGGATGGCATCGCAGATGTCGGCCGAGGCGGCGATGTAGCCGCCCATGACGCCGAAGCCCTTGGCGAGCGTGCCGTTGATGATGTCGACGCGATGCATGACGCCATCGCGCTCGGCAATGCCGCCGCCGCGCGGGCCGTACATGCCGACAGCATGGACTTCATCCAGGTACGTAAGCGCGTTGTACTTCTCGGCGAGATCGCAGATGGCGCCGATCGGCGCGATCACGCCGTCCATGGAATAGACGGACTCGAAAGCGATGATCTTCGGCGTCGCGCGCGGGAGCGCTGCGAGCTTGGCCTCCAGATCCGCGAGATCGTTGTTCTTCCAGATCTGCTTCGGGCCGCCGCCATTGCGGATACCGGCGATCATGGAGGCGTGGTTCTTCTCGTCCGAGAGGACCACGCAGCCCGGCAGGAGCTTCTGCAGCGTCGAGAGCGTGGCCTCATTGGCAACGAAGGCCGACGTGAAGAGCAGCGCGGCCGTCTTGCCGTGCAGGTCGGCGATCTCGGTCTCGAGCTCGACGTGATAGTGCGTCGTCCCGGAAATGTTGCGTGTACCGCCCGAACCGGCGCCGGCGGTGTCGAGCGCCTCATGCATAGCGGCGAGCACAGCCGGATGCTGGCCCATGCCGAGGTAGTCATTGGAGCACCAGACCTTGATCTCGCGCGTCCCCTCGGTGCCGAAGCGCTCGGCGGCAGGAAAAGCGCCGCGGCGGCGCCGGATGTCGGCAAATACGCGATACCGGCCTTCGTCCCGCAGCCGTGCCAGGGCTTCGGCAAAATGTGCGCTGTAGTCCATGGGATCCCGCTTCCCTTCGTCACCTTCGGCCGCCACCCCCAGGGGCTATCAGGCGTCCGCGCAGGGGCTATCCTTGAGTGGTTATAAACTGCCGCCCGGGCCAGACAAACGAAAAGGCCCGCGCGGACTGTCGCACCGTCGGTCGCGAGACCGCTTTGACACGGCGCAAGTTGGACCGCGGCCACTCGGCGCGCATTCTGGGGCCTGAAACGGCTATAACATGGCGCAATGACACATCACTTTGAGCACAACTGCGAAGTCCTGGTGGTCGGCACCGGCCCGGCAGGGCTCGTCGCCGCCCTCGCCATGGCCCAGGCCGGGCTGACGACTATCGCTGTCGGCCCGGCCATCGATCCGGCCCGCGACACGCGCACGACGGCGCTCTTTACCGGTAGTGTCGCCCTCCTCAAGAACCTCGGCCTCGGCGCGCTGCTGTGCCCTGCCATGGTCCCCATGACGGGCCTGCGGCTCATCGATGATACCGGCGGAATCTGGCGGGCGCCGGAAGTGCTCTTTCGGGCGGGGGAGCTGGGCCTCTCCGAATTCGGCATCAACATCGACAATGCCGCGCTCAATACGGCGCTCTTTACTGCGGCACGCGCGCAGGATGGCTTGCAGCTCGTGGAGGGCACGGTGGCGTCAGATTTTCAATCTGACGACAAGGGCGTCACCGTCAAACTCGGCAGCGGCGACACGATCTCCGCCCGCCTCATCGTCGGCGCGGACGGACGCGGCTCGCTCTGCCGGCGCGAGGCCGGCATCGAGGCAAGTACGAGCCCCTATCCGCAGAGCGCCGTCGCAACGCGCTTTCATCACACGCGCCCGCACGATGGCATTTCGAGCGAGTTCCATCGCCCGGCCGGCCCGCTCACGACCGTCCCACTTACCGGCCTCGAGTCGAGCCTCGTCTGGGTCGAGACGCCGGAGGAGGCGCGCCGTCTCATGGCGCTGGATGAGCCCGCCTTCATCCACGAGCTCGACCATCGACTGCAGGGCCTGCTCGGCACCGTGACGTCCATCGGCCCAAGGGCGAGCTTCCCGCTGACCCGCATGACGGCGGACCGCCTCGGCGCGCGGCGCATCGCGCTCATCGGCGAGGCCGCGCATGTCATTCCGCCGATCGGCGCCCAGGGCCTCAACCTCGGCCTCAGAGACATCGCCACGCTCGTCGAGCTCGTCACGCGCGCGCGGAGCCTCGGCGCGGACATCGGCGGCGATGCCGTGCTCAAGGCCTACGATACGGAGCGCCGCGGCGACGTCGCGACCCGCGCGACCATGGTCGACACGCTCAATCGCTCGCTGATCTCCGACTTCCTGCCGCTCCACCTCGTCCGCGGCGCCGGCCTGCACGCACTCAACACGATCCCCTGGCTCCGCCGCCTCGTCATGCGCGAGGGCCTGCATCCGTCCGGCCGCATGCCCGCGCTCATGCGTTCCTGATCGCCAGGCGAACGCGCTCCGCTCATGACCGCCGCGCGCGGACACGACTTGACGCGCGTCGCTTCTGCGGCACGAAATGCGCCCACGACTAAAGCAATCGCAATCGAGGTCCGACGCTTTAGCAGGATGAGGAAACACCGAATGGCTTTGAAACGCATGGTGCTCGAGATCGGCATGGGCACCGACATCCGCGGCGCCGACAGCACGAAGGCAGCCGAACGCGCCGTGCGCGACGCGCTTTGGCGCAACACGCTCAGCATTGCGACGCTCATGGGCAAGGAGCGCTCGGAAATGCACCTCGAGATCAACATCGGCGTGCCCAACCCCGAGAGCGTGAACAAGGATGCCGTGCTCGCGGTCGCGCCCTATGGCAATGGCACCGTCAAGGTCGTCGAGGGCGGGCTCAGGATCCCCAATGACGACGGCACCGACAGCACGATCCTGGCGCACGCGCTGGTCGTCGTGTCGCTCGACGTCTGAGAGGGAGGATCATCCATGAAACCGAAGCGCATCATCCTCGAGCTTGGCGCCGGCGCCTCTCTCCATGGTGGCGACTACACGAAGGCGGCCGTGCGCGCCGTCGACGACGCCATCCATCACAGCTCGCTCTCGTTCATCCGCAATCTCGGCCTCGACGCCAAGAAGATGGAGGTGACGGTCACTGTCGGCGTGCAGAAGCCTGATCTGGTGGACGCGAACAAGGTCAAGGCGCGGCTGCCGCACGGACAGGTGACGGTCAATGTCGTGAAGGGCGGTCTCGATGTGCCCGATGTCGAGAACAACGACATCACGGTGCTGGCGAGCGCGGCCATCGCCGTGCGGATGGAACTGCCGAAGCGCGCGTGAGTAAGCCCGCGGCCTCAGCCGCCGCTCGACCAGATGATGCGGGCGATCCAGTCGACGCGCGAACGGTCCAGCTCGACCGGCTCGCCGTCGCCGCGAATGGAAACGAGCTCGACGCGGCGCGTGGTCTTGCCGACGAGGAGGCGCGGCACGGCGAGCCCACCTTGCGGCTTGATGAGAACGCGGTCGCCCGCATTGGCGACGGCGTTCGAGGCCGCGACGAGCGTCAGCCCGCAGCGATACACCGGCTCGAGACTCGCGTCCGCGACCTCGATGGCGAAAGGTCCACCGCCGCCCACCACGAGCTTCGCGTGCGCGTCGAGGCCCTCGGCGAGCGGCGCACCATAGGAGTGCCAGCCGCCGACGGTCGCATTGGTGATCTGGCCGATGAGCGGCACATTCGCGGGCATGGGGGCCTGACGCGCGCGCTCTGTCTCGGCGGCAAGCGCTGTGAACTCATCGAGGGTGAAGCTCGTGGCGGCCAGGATCTTGGAGATGCTTTCGGTGCTCGGCCAGCGCGGGCGACCTTCGGGCGTAAAGCGCTTCGAGGGATTGAAGGCTGTAGGGTCGAGGCCGGCGAGACGCGCGAGCCCTGAAGGCGACAGCTCCTTGTGGCGCGCAAGCGCGTCGATCGCGTTCCAGATCCACGCGTGGGTCAGGATCGATGACGTCGGGCTCATCCAAGCACGCCTAGTAGACTTTCACGAGGGCCTGCCGTTACTTCGGCCCGTTGACAGTGCGGCGCAGCTCGACCGGCTGCGGTAGTCTCGCAGGTAGCAAGACCTGTGCCGCTAAGCCTGCACCACGTAGTCCATGCAGGCGTTAAAGGGTGGAGATCTTTGAGCCCATGGTTGACGCGCCGATAATCGTCTTCAAAATCTGTACTGAGAATGAATGGCGCCAACTCAATGAAACTGGGCGATTTTTTGGATCTCCGGACGATCTACGGGACGGATTTGTCCATCTCAGCGGGCAGGATCAAGTGGCGCGCACGGCTTCCAAATTCTTTGCAGGCCGGGCGGACTTAATGCTGCTGGCTATTAACCCTGATCGGCTGGGAGACGCACTGCGGTGGGAGATCTCCGCCAGTGGCACCACCTACCCGCACCTCTATGCGCCGCTGACGCTCGATGCCGTTGCGAAAGCAACGCCCCTGCCGCTCGGACCTGACGGTCGCCACATCCTGCCTCCGGAACTCACCTGATGCTCAACGCCCTCATGCACCTCGCGCGGCCAGCCCTCCTCGCGCTCGATCCCGAGACCGCGCACGAGACGACGCTCAGAGCGCTCGAGAAAGGGCTCTATCCGGCGGATCGCAGCCAGGATCCGCCGACGCTCGCCGCCCGGCTCGGCGACCTGACGCTCGCCAACCCGATCGCTGTCGCGGCTGGCTTCGACAAGGACGCGCGCGTGCCGGATGCTCTGCTCGGCCTTGGCTGTGGTTTTGCCGAGATCGGTACGGTGACGCCGCTCGCGCAGGCCGGCAATCCGAAGCCGCGCGTCTTCCGGCTCATCAGCGAGCGTGGCGTGATCAACCGGCTCGGCTTCAACAACGGCGGCCACGAGGCGGCGCTCGCACGTCTCAAGGCGCGATCGCGCCGCGGCGGCATCGTCGGCGTCAACATCGGCGCCAACAAGGATACGGCCGACCGCACGGGCGACTACGTCAAGGGCATCGTCACGTTCTACGATGTCGCGAGCTACTTCACGGTCAACATCTCCTCACCCAACACGCCGGGCCTGCGCGACCTGCAGGCACCGGCGGCGCTCGACGAGTTGCTGGGGCGCGTGATGGAAGCGCGAGCGCAGCAGATGGCTGCCGGCAAGCCTCGCCGACCGATCATCGTCAAGATCGCGCCAGACGTCGCCGAGGAGGATGTGCCGGCGATCACGGCGCGGCTCACGGCGCATCAGGTCGATGCAATCGCTGTATCGAACACCACGCTGGCGCGGCCGGGCGTGTCCCACAACGCGACATCGAAGGAAGCCGGCGGCCTCTCCGGCCGGCCGCTGTTCCACCGCTCGACGGCGATGCTGGCGCGTGTCTATCAGGCGACGGGCGGGGCGGTGCCGCTGGTCGGGATCGGCGGCATCGACAGTCCCGAGAGCGCACTTCAAAAGATCGAGGCCGGCGCGGCGCTACTCCAGCTCTATACCGGCCTCATCTACGAGGGCCCGAGCCTGATCGGCCGCATCAAGCAGCACCTCGATGCGACCTGCCGCACGCGTGGCGTGTCGAACATTTCGGCGCTCACGGGCGCGCGCGTCGCCGAATGGGCCGCGAAGCCCCTGGACGGCTGAGGCTCACACCTTCTCGGGGAAAGAGGCCCGCACGAGCGCCGGCATGAACGCGAGCAACGACGACGCGCGTGCTACGTAGAACACCATGAACGCCGCCCATAGGCCGTGATTGCCGAAGTGCGGCGCGAGGAGCCACCAGACCGCGAAGAACGGAATGAGGCTCAACACCATGGTATTGCGCATGTCGCGCGTGCGCGTCGCGCCCGTGAAAATGCCATCGAGCTGAAAGCACCACACACCGAGCATCGGCGCGATTGCCGCCCACATGAGATAGGTGCCGGCCGCCTGCTGCACCTCGGCGCTTTTGGCCGTGAGCTCGATGATCGCCGGCCCTGCAAACCAGAGCCCGCCGCCGATCAGCACGGCGAGCACACCCGCCCACTCGGTGGACAGAAGTACCGCCCGCCAGAACGACCGCTTGTCCCGCGCGCCGACCGCGCGCCCGACGAGCGACTCCGCCGCAAAGGCGAAGCCGTCGAGCAGGTAGACCATGATGTTGATCAGCGTCATCAGGATCGCGTTGGCCGCGAGGATGACATCGCCGCCGGCTGCACCCTGCGCCGTGAAGAACATGATCGCCGAGTAGTGCCCGACCGCGCGCACAGTAAGATCGGCATTGATGCCGAGCGAGCGCTTCATCTTCAGCCAATCGAGGCCATCGGCGAGCGGCGCGGACGCTCCCATCTCGCGTGCAATACGGAGCGCAATCACAAGCCCCAGCACCGCGCCGGCGCACTCCGCGATCAGCGCCGCATAGCCGACTCCCGCGACACCGCCGCCGAGCCAAAGCACGAACAGGATCGCCAACACCATGTTCAGCACGTTGATCACGAGCTGGACGAAGAACGCCACGCCTGCGCGCCCGAGCCCGATGTACCAGCCGAGCAGTGCGAAATTCACGAGCCCTGCCGGGGCCGCCCAGATGCGGATCGAGAAATAGGTCTGCGCCGCTGCTTCGGCCTCGCGTGAGGGGCCGATCAGCCAGAAGGCTGCCTTCGCGATCGGCCCCTGCAGGATGACGAGCACCCCCCCGAAGACCACCGCGGCGCCGAGCGCCCGCAGCAGATGTCCCGCGATCTCGCGCCCATCGCGGGCGCCATAAGCCTGTGCGGTGAGGCCGGTCGTCCCCATGCGCAGGAAGCTGAACGTCCAGTAGAGGACACTGAAGATGACGCCGCCGATGCCCACAGCGCCGATCAGGTGCGCCTGGCCGAGCTGGCCGATGACGGCGGTATCGACGTAGCCGATGAGGGGCACCGTCGCATTCGAGAGCGTGATCGGCACCGCGATCTTGAGCAGGCTCGCGTGCGTGACGGTTTCGCCCGCCGCATGGGCCTTCACGTGCTCATGCATGAGTTGGGCATTCCCCCAGGCGGGCCTGCCGAACGGCGCTCCTCGTAGCTATAGCCATTGGCGGGTCGCTCAACGGCGGCCGTCGCCCTCTTTGCGGAACATGCCGAGCAGGCGGGCGATCAGCCAGATCGGGATGACGACCACGGCACCGATGAGGAAGTAGCCGAATATGGTCTCGATGGCCCCGAAGCCGAGGTCGGAGATGCGCTGAATGAGGCGGCGAATGTGATAGAGGATCTCGTCCGGCCGGATATTGAGGGCCGAGAGCACCACGCCAACGATGATCGAAATCACCACCAGCCGGATGATGACGGCGACGGGGTTGCCCCCAAAAAGGCGATTGCGATCCATTCGGACTCTCCCGCACCTGCGCCGGCAAGCTGACCGGCGTCCACGACCCGCGGTCACATCTAACCTGCTGGACTTCCAAAGCAAGCGCAATGCCCCCGCCGCTCCCTGCGACCGCACACCTAGGCTAACAGGCGGGCGCGGGGCCGGCACCGTATAGCCGCCTGATATGTAATATAATTGCCATATTGGCCGCGTCGGCTCCCGGCGCACCCAAAGGCATCAAAAACAGCAGTAAAAAGCGCTTGCTGCGACAGCAATTTGCTTGTTCTGGACAGGCGTTTGTGGCAGGGAACAGCCTGTCGGGCGCAGGGGATCGCATTCATTGATCCCTTTTCTCGACACCGGTACCGTTTGATTAGCTCGTTGAACGAGTAGCCCGACTTCCCCCTGCGCTCATCTGAATACGCCGCCGTCTCCGCGGGAGGCCGTGGCGTGACCGAACGCAGTGACGGAGGTTCTTGTTGCAGCCCACGACCTTTGCTGAGCTCGGGCTCAGCAGCAAAGTGCTCGCCGCCATCGAGGCCGCGGGCTATTCCTCGCCGACGCCTATTCAAGCTCAGGCCATTCCTATTGCCGTGACAGGCCGCGATGTGCTCGGGATCGCACAGACCGGTACCGGCAAGACGGCGTCGTTCACGCTCCCCATGATCACGCGCCTAGAGGCCGGGCGCGCCCGGGCGCGAATGCCGCGCTCGCTCATCCTCGCGCCCACGCGCGAGCTCGCGGCCCAGGTCGCGCAGAGCTTCGAGAAGTACGGCATCAACCACAAGCTCACCGTCGCCCTGCTGATCGGCGGCGTCTCGATGGACGACCAGGTGCGCAAGCTCGACCGCGGTGTCGACGTGCTGATCGCGACGCCGGGCCGCCTGCTCGACCACTTCACGCGCGGCCGCGTCATGCTCATGGGCGTCGAGATCCTGGTGCTCGACGAAGCCGACCGGATGCTCGACATGGGTTTCATCCCGGACATCGAGAAGATCTGCAAGCTCCTCCCGCCCCGCCGGCAGACGCTTTTCTTCTCGGCGACCATGCCGCCCGAGATCACGCGCCTCGTCGATCAGTTCCTCAAGGATCCGGTGCGCATCGAGGTGGCTCGTCCCGCCACCACCGCGAAGACCATCACCCAGGCCTTCAAGTTCTGTCCCACGATGGATGACCGCGAAAAGCGCGCCACCCTGCGCGATCTTCTCCGCGATCTCGACGTCAAGAACGCCATCATCTTCTGCAATCGCAAGCGCGATGTGGCGATCCTGCTGAAGTCGCTCCTGAAGCACGGCTTCAGTGCCGGCGCCATCCATGGCGATCTCGACCAGACGACACGCATGGCGACGCTCGATGCGTTCCGCGAGGGGCGCATCCAGCTCCTCGCCGCCTCCGACGTCGCCGCACGCGGCCTCGACATTCCCGACGTCAGCCACGTGTTCAACTACGATGTTCCCTGGCAAGCCGACGACTACGTCCATCGCATCGGCCGCACGGGCCGCGCCGGCAAGCTCGGTCATTCGGTCACGATAGTAACGCCCGATGACATCAAGGCCATGTCGGCGATCACCAAGCTGACCGACGAGGAGCCAAAGTGGCTCGGCGATGCCCCCGACGAGGAGACCATGGCGGACGGCATGAAGCGCCGTGGCCGCGGCCGTCGTGGTGCCAGTTCCGATCGTGGTGGGCGTGATGCGCGCCGCGGATCGGGTGACAAGCGGCCGCAGCAGCGTGGCCGCGAGCGCGGGCAGCGGCCGCCACGCGAAGCCGACGTCGGAAAGGACAAGGAGATCGCGTCCGCACAGCCGCAGCCCCAAGCCGAGGAGCGTCCTCGCCCACGCCGCAGCGAGGAGCCGCGTGACGGGCATCGCGAGGAACGCCGCGAGGGCCGCCGACAGGGTGGGCGCGGTGAGCGCGATACCTCGCGCCCGGCGCAGCAGCCGAGCCGCGCGCGCCACGAAGCTCCATCACGCAAGGAAGAAGCGGCGCCGCGCAAACAGGAGCCGCGCGAGCGCGAGCGCGACCCCGTAGCTTTCGGCCTCGATGAGAATGTGCCGGCATTCCTGCGGCGGCCGGTGCGGATCGCCGGGCGATAAGCCAACAAAAAAAGCCGCGTCACCGCGGCTTTTTTCATGCTCTCGGGCCAGAAAGCTCAGATCGCTTCCTTGAGCTCCTTGGCAGCGCGGAAGGCGACCTTCTTGCTCGCCTTGATCTTGATGGCTTCGCCCGTCGCCGGATTGCGACCCATGCGGGCGGGGCGCTTGCGCACCTGGAGAATACCGAGACCGGCGAGGCGAACGCGCGAGCCCTTCTTGAGGTGCTTGGTGATCATCTCGACCGTCTGGGCCAGCATCTCGAGCCCCTGCTTCTTCGGCAGCTCGTGCGTCTCCGCCAGTGCCGTGCCGAGATCGCGCATCGTCACCGTCACGACCTTCGCAGGTGCCGCCTTCGCTCCTGCCTTGCTCGCCGCTTTCGCCATATGTGCCTCCTAGGTTCCACTAAAGTTTGGTGTGTAAAGCACCGTCTACATCTTCTGGCCGGACTTCAGACGCTCACTCGCCCCACCCCAGGAGCGGCCGCGTAGTCGGCCCAGGCAGCGTTCGCGAGCTGCGCCGGCGGTTCTCCCGCCCAGCATTTTGCTCGTCGCCGGGTCCCGCCGAAGTGAGATCACTTCCTACCCCGCCCACTCGGCCCGGCTACGCGAAGCTGGTTCGCAAAGCGCTCCACGACTCACGCGCAGGCAGCCGGATAACGCATGTTAGTGACGATGGGAAAGCAAAAACAGCACGAAAATAGGGGTTTTCGGCACTTCTTGGTCGATTTGCCGCGCTCGCAGAGGGTTTGACCTCAAATTGAGGAGAGCTGTGCGCAGCAACAGCAATCGCAGCCCGTGCACATCAAGGCCCGCCAGCAAAGCGCGCGATCGCCCCTTGGGCGACTGCTGAGACGCTTCCCGACCGGCACTTCCGGACGGGTCCGAGTGTACCGGATGGAGCGCGCGAGCACGGCGAGCTTGTTGACACGTTCGGCGGCTGTCTC
>ERZ778022.4398-NODE-4398-length-12214-cov-4.220577_pt1 | contig 12214 bp, 8 predicted proteins | sample MGYA00375752_ERZ778022 | MGnify/ENA primary metagenome ERZ778022 (study PRJEB29350, sample SAMN05389826) | bioreactor metagenome | isolation source: Thiocyanate bioreactor | place: South Africa: University of Cape Town | collected 2014-04-04 ... | reverse complement strand
GGTCCCACATGGCGGGCATCAGCTCGGGCTGAACATGGCCGTGGGTCTGCAGCTCGGCGGGACCGAGAGCTATCCCGGCGTCTTCAAGCCGTATGGCGGCTTTGCCGATGATATTCCTGTCGTGGATGGCCACACCAAACCGCACAGCACGCCAGGCATCGGCATGGAGCTCAAACGCGAGATGTTCTCCGAGATGCGCCGCCTGCTGGAATTCACCTGAGATGTAGGAAGCACGACATGGCCCGCTGGGTCGCACTTTTCGAAGATCATCCGCGCGAGATCGGCGATCCGATCCGCAAGAACCATCACCAGGCCCACTTCGACTATCTCGCTGAGCACAGCGACCGCATTCTGATCGGTGGCGGCCTCCGCCCCAATCCGGATGAGTGGTACTGCGGCGGTCTGTGGGTCATCGAAGTGGAGAAGCGCGAGGAAGCCGTCGCGCTCGTCGAGAATGATCCCTACTTCAAGCTCGGCCTCAGAAAGGGCTACCGCCTCATGATTTGGGGCAAGGCTCCGAACTATGGCCCCGTGACACTGTAAGTGAGCCCATGACGACGACCAGCATTTCCCCTGCGGATCTCGAAACATTGATCGCACGCGCGCTTCAAGCCTCGAATACGAGTGTGGCCAATGCCGCCTCGGTTTCGCGTGCGCTCACACAAGCCGAGATCGACGGCCAGAAGGGCCACGGGCTTTCGCGCGTACCGAGCTACGCTGCGCAGGCGCGCGCCGGCAAGGTGGATGGGCACGCAACGCCCAAGGTCAAACGCACGCGCGCCGCAACGCTCATGATCGATGTGGCGAACGGCTTTGCCTATCCGGCGATGGACCTCGCCATTGCCGAGCTGCCGAAAATCGCTGCGGAGACCGGTATCGCGGCGGCAGGCTTCGTGCGCTCGCATCATTTCGGCGTGGCCGGCCGGCATGTGGAGCGCCTCGCGGAGAAGGGTCTCATCGCGCTGACGGTCTCGAATACGCCGCAGGCCATGGCGGCATGGGGCGGCAAACGTCCCGTATTCGGCACGAACCCGCTGGCCTTCGCAGCACCGCGGCGCGACGCGCCGCCGCTCGTCATCGACATGGCCCTTTCGGAAGTCGCGCGCGGCAAGATCGTCACAGCGGCGCAGAAGGGCGAGCCCATCCCGCTCGGCTGGGCCGTTGATGCGAACGGACAGCCGACGACCGATGCCAAGGCCGCACTCGCCGGCACGCTCGTGCCCGCTGGCGGTGCGAAAGGCGCCGCACTCGCGCTGATGGTGGAAACGCTGGCCGTGGCGCTGACGGGCGCGAACTTCGCCTTCGAGGCAAGCTCCTTCCTCGATGCCGAGGGCCCGCCTCCGGGCGCGGGGCAACTGCTCATCGCGATCGATCCTGCAGGCTTTGCCGGCGCCGATACGTTCGCTGATCGCTTCGCCGTGCTTGCCAGCCTCATCGAGGATGACGAAGGCGCCCGTCTGCCGGGCTCGCGCCGCCTCGCACTCCGCGAGCAGGTGGCCGCCGGCGTTATCAACGTAGACGCGAAGCTGCTCGCTGAAGTCGTAGCGCTTGCGGGCGCGAATTAGGCTTCCCTTCCAGTTCCTCCTACGCCGTACGATTTAAGCGGTTGCAGGGTGCTGCCTGTTCGAACTAGGCTACCCTCAACACAAAAAATTGATACCGCACTTGGGAGGAAGAAGATGAGCCTTAAGTACGCTGCCCCGCTTGCCGCGGGTGCGCTCGCTGCGCTTTTAGGCACGGGCGTCACTGCGCAAACTGTCGATGGCCCAGCGGTCAACTGGAACCTCTCGACCTGGGGCAAGCAGCGCGCCTTTACAGCCGGCATGGAGTCGGTCGCCAAGCAGCTCGCCGACCGCACGGGCGGCAAGTTCCAGATCAAGATGCACTACGGCGAGGCGCTCTCGCGCGACCGCGAGAACCTCGACGGCATCAAGCTCGGCGCCTTCCAGGTGGCGCACTTCTGCAACTTCTATCACCCCGGCAAGAACCCAGCGTGGATGGTCTTCACGCTCCCGTTCCTCGATCTCGGCGACTGGGAGATCGGGACCAAGGTCCGCATCGCGATGATGAAGCATCCGGCCTTCATCAAGGACATGGATCAGTGGAATGCCATGCCCTACAAGTCCGGCCTCCTGCCGCAGTACGAGTTCATGGGGAAGGGCAAGCCGCCTGAGACGCTCGAAGGCTGGAAGGGACAGCGTGTGCGCGCCGGCGGCGGTCTCGGCGATGCCATGAAGATCCTCGGCGCGGTGCTTTCGACCGTTCCCGCGACGGAAACCTACACCGGTATGGAGCGCGGCACGATCGATGCGGTGTCGCTGCCCTACACCTACGCGCACGCCTCCTATCAGCTCCACACGATCTCCAACTGGTTCACCAACAACATGTCGCCCGGCACGTCCGAGTGTGCCGCGGTGATCAACAAGGATGCCTACGCCGCGCTGCCGCCGCAGTACAAGAAGCTGCTCGAGGAAGCGCTGCCGCAGGGCTACAAGGACCAGATCAACGCCTACGTCGAGATCGACAAGAAGAACCTCCCGATGTTCAAGGCCAAGCTGAAGGAGGTCCTTTATTCGGAAGCCGAGCTGAAGCGCTTCCGTGAGGTTGCCGGTAAGCCCGTGTGGGACAAGTGGGTGGTCGACAACAAGGACAAGTTCGACGCACAGAACGTGCTCGATACGCTTCTCGCCGAGATCGAGAAGGCGAAGAAGGAAAAGAAGTAGCTCTCTGATCTCACCGCATGATGGGCCATGGCGGCGCGCCTTTGCGCCGCCACGGCGACCCGATGTGGGGCGCCGTCCATGACCTGCTCGCAAATTCCACTGACCGCAGGAAGCAATTCATGAAGGGCGCAGAAGTCATGGGGACCGCCCCCGGGGAGGGCGGCGCGCTTGGCGCGATCGATCGCGCCGTCCATCTCGTCGAGCGGGGCACCGCACTGATATCGGGGTTCGGCATCTTCCTGATGATGATGCTCGGCGTCGCGCAGATCCTCTCGCGCAAACTGCTCAATCTGCCGATCCTCGGCTACATCGACATCGTCGAGATCATGATGACGTTCCTCGTCTTCCTCGGTCTCGCCTACACCGAGCGTCTCGGCGGCCACATCCGCATGGAGATCCTGGTCAACTATCTCAAGGGCCGCACGCTCTGGCTCTTCGAGCTGACGGGCGTCATCGTCGGCCTTTTCGTGTGCGCTGTGCTGACGAAGTATAGCTGGGATCACGCCATGCGCGCCTACACCTCGGGCGACTCGACGATCGACATCCAGCTCCTCTGGTGGCCCTCCAAGATGGTGGTGCCCGCCGCATTAGCGCTTCTCTTCATACGACTGCTGGTGAGCCTCTGGGGCTACCTCCGCCTCGTCATCGATCCGACGGCTCAACCGATCGGCGTGCCTGAAATCATCGACGTGGAAGAGCAGGCGCGGCGCGACGTCGAAGCGGCCGGCGTCCATCTCAACGGGAACGAGGAAGGCAAGGTCGATGGTCCTCGATAATTTTACGCTTGGCCTTCTCGGCTGCGTCGCACTCCTCGTGCTCGTCGTGGGCGGCGTGAGGGTCTACCTCGCTGCAGCGCTCGTCGGCCTTCTCGGCTGCATCGCGATCATCGGCTGGGGACCGGGCGCGGGCCTCGTCGGCACGATCCCGCACTCGAAGTCGGTCAACTACACGCTCTCCGTGCTGCCGATGTTCATCCTCATCGGCTATCTCGCCTTCTACGCCGGCATGACGCAGTCGCTCTTCGAGGCGGCGAAGGCCTGGATGGGCTGGATGCCGGGCGGTCTCGCCATTGCGACGATCTTTGCCGTTGCCGCGTTCTCGGCCGTCTCGGGCGCCTCGACGGCCGCCGCTGCGGTCTTCGCGCGCGTCGCCATTCCCGAGATGCTCAAAGCGAACTACGACAAGCGCCTAGCCGCGGGCGTCGTCGCTGCGGGCGGTACGCTCGACGCGCTCATCCCGCCATCGGCGATCATGGTCGTCTACGCGATCATCGTCGAGGCTTCGATCGGCAAGCTCCTCATCGCAGGCTTCATTCCAGGTTTCATCTCGGCCGTCTGCTATGCCGGCATCGTCGTCGTCTGGAGCATCATCAATCCCAAGGTGGGCGCGCCGATACACGGCTACACATGGAGCCAGCGCATCACGTCATTGCCCGGCACGCTGCCGGTCATCGGGGTGATCGTGATCATCTTCTCGGCGATGTTCTTCGGATGGGCCACGCCCACGGAGGCCGGCGCACTTGGCGCCTTCGTCGTGTTCGTGGTCGCACTCATGAACCGCATGAAGGTCTCCCAGCTCAATGAGGCGCTTCTCGAGACGGCCAAGCTGACCGTGATGATCTTCGCGATCATCTGGGGCATTCTCATCTTCGTGCGCTTCCTCGGCTTTGCCGGCCTTCCTGAAGCGTTCTCGCAATGGGTAGTGCACCTGCCTGTACCTCCGGTCGTCATCATCATCGGCATGCTCTTGGTCTATCTCATCCTCGGCATGTTCATGGACGCGATCGGCATGATGCTGCTGACGCTGCCGGTGTTCTATCCGGCCGTGATCGCACTCGGCTATGATCCCATCTGGTTCGGCATCATCGTCGTGAAGATGGCCGGCGTCTGCCTCGTGACACCGCCGATCGGGCTCAATTGCTTCGTGGTCGGCGCCGTCCGCCGCGACATACCGCTCACGACGGTGTTCCAAGGCGCGCTGCCCTTCGTGATCGCCGACTTCATCGCGATCGGCATCTTCATCGCTTTCCCGGAGATCGTCACCTTCCTGCCGGACCTCATGCTCAACTAGTTTCCCAACGCACTAGGCCCGCGCCGACCGAAACCCAGTCAACCGCGGCGGAGCATTTACTTCGCTCGACATTCGCCGTTCTGATGGCGGCAAGCCGGCCGGCAGAGGGCTCGGCTCGCGCGGCCGTGCCCGGAGGATAGCGACGTTGAGCGACGATATGCACGGCCGCCCGGGAGACGGCGATGCGACGCGCTTCTTCCTGGCGATGATCCTCGTCCTCACGTTCGTCATGAACACGATCGGGCGCGGCGTGACCGAGACGTTCGCCGTGTTCCTCCTGCCGGTGCAGGAGGGCCTCTCGGTCTCGCGCTCCGAGATCACGCTCACCTACTCGATCTACATGCTCGCGAACGGCTGCACCGCGCCCTTCGCCGGCCAGCTCATCGACCGCCTCGGCGCGCGCGCGACGTACGGCCTCGGCATCCTCTCGCTCGGCATGGGCTATTTCCTGGCCGGCTATGCGACGCACATCGTGCACTACTACATCTGTGTCGGCCTGCTCGGCGGCATCGGCGCGGCCTCGCTCGGCATGGTCGCCGCCTCGAGCCTGCTGAGCCGCTGGTTCGTCAACCGCATCGGCTCGGTGATGTCGCTCCCCTATGCGGCCGTCGGCGCAGGCATGATCGCGATCCCGCCGCTCGCCCAGCTCCTCATCGGGTGGTACGGCTGGCGCGTGAGCCACCAGTTGATCGGCGCGGGCGTGCTCGCACTCTTCCCCTTCGTCATCATGCTGCCGCTCGGCCGCATCACGGCCGGCTCGCCCGCCTGGCAGGAGCGGCGCCGCGCCCAGTCGGGAACGTCAAACCGCAATCCCTGGCCGGTCTCGGTTGCCATGCGCACGGGCGCCTTCTGGGGCCTCTTCGCGGCCTACCTGTTCACCTCGCTCGCGGCCTATGCGGTGCTGCCGCAGTCCGTCGCGGCGCTCATCGAGAGCGGATTTGCGCCACTGCTCGCCGCCGGCGCCTTCGGCATGATGGGGCTGCTATCCAGTGTCGGCATTCTCGCCATCGGCTGGATGTCCGACCGCTTCGGCCGCCTCATCACGGTCACGCTGTCCTACGTCATCACGATCATCGGCGTCCTCGCGCTGATCGCTACCGTGCACGCGCCCTCTCTGTTCCTGATGTACGCCTTCGTCGTCTGCTTCGGTCTCATGCAGGGCGCCCGCGGGCCGATCCTCGTCGCGCTCGTCTCGGTGCTCTATCCGGGCGGTGGCGTCGGCAGCATCTTCGGCGCGCTCTCGCTCGGCCTTGGCATAGGGGCAGCCCTGGGATCCTGGGCGTCGGGCCTCCTGCACGAGCTGTTCGGCGGCTACACGGCCTCCTTCGGCCTCGCCGTGCTGAGCTCGATGGCTGGAGCGCTGGTTTTCCTTCTGGTGCCGAGCCTGCGCCTCGAGCGGCTGATGTCAGCGCCGAGCCCTGCCCGGTCCCGCGACGGCGGGTGATGCGCCAGCGTGACACCTACCCCGGGGGCTGACTATTGCCCCCTTGTAATCTGGCACTTGGCACACCAGCTCAGGAGGAACGCCGCCCACGGCCAGACCGTGGGTGTCGTGGTGCCCTTCGGGCATTTCCTCCCTGGACTTGGGCCGCGCCTCGACGTGCGGCCCTCTTTTTTTAAAGTTTAACGAAAGATCTTCCCGCTGGCGGCGAAGAAGTCGTCGATAGCCGTGGTGATAGCCCCCGCGACCTTGCGCTGCCACTCCGGCGAGAGCATCTGCTTCTCGTCCTCCGTGTGACTGATATAGCCGAGCTCGATGAGCACAGCCGGCGTCTCCGCCTGCCGGAGGACGAGGAAGTTCGCCGAACGCTGCGGATCGCGGCTGAACTGGATGTTACCGCGCATCCGCTTGGCGGCGAGGTGGCGGAAGTTGAGCGACAGGCCGGCCGTCTCGCGCGCCATCAGATCGAACAGGATGGACTTGACCTCGTCCTGAACGGCGTCGGTTGCGATGTGCGCGCCGGCAAGAATGTCCGCGGCATTCTCCTTGTCGGCAAGCTGGCGGGCCCGCTCGTCGGAAGCGCTCTGCGATAGCGTGTAGATTGTGGCGCCACGTATTATATGGGCCAGCTCGCGGGCTTCGAGCGAGTCGGCGTGCAGCGAAATGAAGAGTTGCGCCTCGTTTTCGCGCGAAATGCGAATACGACGCTCGAGCGGGACGAACGCATCTCCCGTGCGTGTCATCACCACGCGATAGCGGCCGGTCGCGTTGAGGGCGCGCTCAAGCGCTCGCCCGACTGCGAGGACGATGTCCTTCTCGACGCCCGCAGTTCCCTGCGCCCCCGTATCGACGCCGCCATGGCCGGGATCAATGACGATCACGGGCGCACGCCGCGCTTGCGGCGACGGGGGAGGCCCTGGCGGCGGGGGCACCGGGGCCGCATCCCCGAGTTGCAGCCGCGCCGCGCTTTCACGTGCCGCCGCCACCTCGCTTTCGCTGAGATCGGCCGAGCGCGAGGGGACCAGATCCAGCTCCAGGCGATGGCGTCCGCGCGCCCCGTCCCGAATGAGCCGTGTCGCCTCGACCCGGACGAGACCCGCGGTCTCGATCACAACACGCGCCTTGCCCGGTGCGAAGGCGCCGAACCGGAATGCCTGCACGAGGCCGCGCCCATTGCGGCCCGCAGCCGGCGGCATCGTGAATTCGACATTGGAGATATCGATCACGACCCGATCGGGGGTCTTGAGACGAAAGACCTGGTACTCGACGGGACCTGCCAGATCGAGCGCGAGGCGCGTCTGCGTGTGATCACCCGTGAGGGACACGCCATCTGCGACAACTGGTCCCATGGAGGGCGCAGGAGGCTGAACCGCAGGGGAAACTGAACTCACCTCAGCGGCAGGAGGCGGCGGCGGGGGCGGCGACGGCATGGTCTTGACGTGCGTTGATTCCTGGGCGCTGACAGGGCGAGACGCCGCAACGCCGCCCGCCAAAGCGAGTGCGCATGCCACCATCAGCCGCCACGCCAGTGAACGCATCGTCCTTGCTCGTTCGGGACTATTTTCCCCTCTCGTCGGCCGAAGTTAACCATTCTTTGGCCGAATCGACACCACTTGTGTCTCCAGGCACATGCAAAGTGATCGTCTGTGCCAGCATATGACCTCCGCGGCGCTTGCCTCGCTAGGGGCAAGGTCGTAGAGATATTCGAGTGTGTCGTTCTTGCCGCGACGAGTTGCTGCTGGGACCTGTTCGTTTCCCGCCAAGCCGTTGAGCGCGAGCTGCATGGAGCGCCCCGCATTGAACCGCGGAGGAGGCTTCAGGAGGACTGTGGCCCGGTTTCGGGCCGCGTCGCAGAAGCTCACCGCTGAGCGCGGGGCCCCAGGCCGCAGTTTCGATGTCGTTTCAGCTCGTTATGCCGCCATTCATGCCTCGGCGACATGACCCGTCCAGGGGCGAGCCCGACGGCGCGAGCGCGCTGGCGCCTACGACACATGGCTTGCCGGAGTTTTTCGACTTCCGGCTCAAATTGCGGCCCCTCGCAGCCTGAACGGCCTCGGGGCGCCGTTTGTGAGCAGTTTCGAGCTGACGCGCCTCGCAAGAGGCCGAACAACGGAACTATCAAGAACCAAAGGGGTGCAAAGCCCCTTCGAGGATCAATGAGACACCGGAGCTCCACCCAGCCGACCCTATCCGCACCCGGATTCCGGGCGTGGCGGGGCGCTGCGCACGCCGGAGCGGCCACCGCTGAGGTGACCGCATTCCGCGCGTCGGGCGCGAGGGGGTGGATGGCTCCATCTGCAATCACGCCATCAGCCAACCCGCGCCCCAGGCCCGCGCACTCGCTGAGCCCCCTTCGCACGCGCGACAGGACGACGAGCCCCGGGCGGCGCGCCCAGGATCAAAGACCATGGAAAAGAACAAAATGCTTATCGATGCCACCCACCCGGAGGAGACCCGGGTGGTGGTACTCAGGGGAGGCCGGGTAGAGGAGTTCGACTACGAGTCTGCTTCGCGCAAGCCGTTACGCGGCAACATCTACCTGGCAAAGGTGACGCGGGTCGAGCCTTCGCTGCAGGCCGCGTTCGTCGAATACGGCGGCAACCGCCACGGCTTCCTCGCCTTCAGCGAAATCCACCCCGACTACTATCAGATCCCTTTCGCGGACCGTCAGGCGCTCATCGACGAGGAAGTCGAGGAGGAGGCGCGCGCCGAGCGTGAAGCCGATGCCCGGGCCGAGCGGCGCGAGAAGCGCGGCCGCGGCCGCAATCGGCAGAACCGCCGGCCCGCCGACGCAGAAGCCGGCGAGAATGCCGAAGCCCTGGAGCACGAGCACGACCACGTCGAGGACGACGAGCACGCGCACGACGCGCCTTACGCCGCCGAGCCTCATGATCACGACGACGAGGCGGAAGCAGAGGCTGCCGTTTCCGACGACGCCGTAGAAGATCTCGGCGCCGACGCGCCGCCGGCCGCCCAGCTCGCCCACCCGCGCGAGGAGAGCCTGAGCGCCCCGGCGGAGGCCGCGATCGAGACCGTCGAGACGATCGAGGTCGGCCACGCCCAGGCGCACGAATTCACGTCCGAGTCCTCGGCCGACGATGACGCTCCCAAGTCGATCGGCCTCGTCGAGGAGGTCGGCGTCACCGAAGTCGAGAGCAACGGTGCCACGCCCGAATCCATCGAGCAGGTCGGCGCCGAGGACGCCATGGAGGAGGTGCCCGAGCGCCCGCAGCGCCGCCGCGCCCGCCAGTACAAGATCCAGGAGGTGATCAAGCGCCGCCAGGTCATCCTTGTGCAGGTCGTCAAGGAGGAGCGGGGCAACAAAGGCGCCGCACTGACCACCTACCTGTCGCTCGCCGGCCGCTACACCGTCCTCATGCCGAACACCGGCCGTGGCGGCGGCATCTCGCGCAAGATCACCAACGCCCAGGACCGCAAGCGCCTCAAGGCCATCGCCGAGGAACTCGAGGTGCCGGAGGGCATGGGCCTCATCATCCGCACGGCCGGCGCCGCGCGCACCAAGCAGGAGATCCGTCGCGACTTCGAGTATCTGCTGCGCCTCTGGGAGAGCGTGCGCGATCTCACCTTGCGCTCGACGGCGCCCTGCCTCGTCTATGAGGAAGGCAATCTCATCAAGCGCTCGCTGCGCGATCTCTACTCGAAGGACATCGACCAGGTGCTCGTCGCCGGCGATGAGGCGCACGAGGAGGCGCACGGCTTCCTCAGCATGCTCATGCCGGGCCACGCCGACAGCGTGATCCCCTATCGCGAGCCTGAGCCGCTCTTCTCGCGCTTCCAGATCGAGCGCCAGCTCAATGCGATGTTCAGCCCCTACGTGACACTGCGTTCGGGCGGCTATCTCGTGATCAACCAGACCGAGGCGCTCGTCGCCGTCGACGTCAACTCGGGGAAGTCGACCCGCGAATTCTCGATCGAGGAGACGGCGCTCAGCACGAACCTCGAGGCTGCCGACGAGATCGCCCGCCAGCTCAAGCTGCGTGACCTTGCCGGTCTCATCGTCGTCGATTTCATCGACATGGAGGAGAAGCGCAACAATCGCGCCGTCGAGCGTCGCCTCAAGGACGCGCTGCGCCATGACCGCGCGCGCATCCAGGTCGGCCACATCTCGCACTTCGGCCTCCTGGAGATGTCGCGCCAGCGCCTGCGCACGGGCGTGCTCGAAGGTTCGACCTCGCAGTGTCCGCACTGCCAGGGCACGGGCATCATCCGCTCGACAGAGTCCGTCGCACTCGCGGTGCTGCGCGGCATCGAGGACCACCTCATGAAGGGGCCGGTCACCTCGATCTCGGTGCTCACGACGGCGAGCGTCGCGCTCTACATCCTCAATCACAAGCGCGGCTTCATCTCCGAGATCGAGCAGCGCTACGGCATCTTCGTCAGCGTCCAGGCCAGCGAGCGCATGCAGGGCGCGAACTTCGCCATCGAGCGCACCAGCGAGCCGGCAGCGAGCACGCCGCGCCGGGCCGAGCGCAGCGTCGTGAGCATGGATTGGGGCTTCGATGGCAGCGAAGCCGAAGAAGACGAGGCCGAGGAACGTCCCGCGCCCCGGACGGAGGCGCGCGAGAGTGCCAATGGCGAGGAAGAAGGTGGCGAGCAACGGTCGCGTCGCCGCCGTCGTCGCGGACGCGGACGCCGCGACCGGCAGGAAACTGGCGGCGAGGCGCGGGAGACGCGCGGTCCCGTCGAAGACGCCGCCCCGCACGCCGAAGCAGCGGACGAAGGGGACGAGGCGGAAGTCTCCGAGCACGACCAGATGGAAGCGCGCTCCGAGGAGCCGCACGAGGGCGGCCGCAGCTCTGAAGAAGGCGATGGCAACGGACGCGGTCGCCGCCGGCGTCGCGGCCGGCGCGGTGGTCGTTCGCGTCATCGCGAGGGCGCAACAGCACCCGATGGCAGCGTCATCGCCGGCTCACCCGCAGATCCGTCAGCGGAGCAGCCGCACGTCGATCCATCCTTCCAGCCGCATGGCTCGTGGAGCAACCTGCCTGTGCGGCGGCGCGATGAAGCCGCACTGGAGACTCCTGACCATGGCGTCACCTCGCAGGGCATCACGTGGGAAATCGTAGGCGCCGTGCAGGAGCCGGAGCCCGAAGAGCCAGCGCGGACGGCCGAGCCCGAGCCAGAACCCGCAGCACCCGTGCCGGCTGCACCAGCGCCTGCAGCTCCCGCTGCAGCCGCAGAACCTCCGTCGCCCGCCGAAATCCCCCAGCGCGAACCGGCGCGTGCGAATGGCACCGTGGCTCTTGCCGAGCCGGCCTCCAAGGAAGCGCAGACGGAGGAGCCGCCGGAGCCCGAAGGGCCGCCGCGCCGCGGCTGGTGGCAGCGCCGTTTCGGCGGCGCCTGAACAACCCCTGATACGTCGGCAGATGTCCCCCTCTTTCCACAGATGGAGAGAGGGGCATCGGCCTGCTGCCCGCGCGCTCCGCGATAGCGTGGCGCACTTATCTCAGCGCCGGTCATAAATCCTCTCCAGTCTCCTGCGAGCTTGACGCCAGTCCGGCCGCTGGAAGACGGTGTTGACCGATTTTCGCGGCTCGCGCATTGGCCGCGAAGGATGCGCGTGGATCCAAGGGGGGCCGCATGTCCGCAGTTGAAGTGCTCACACCAGCGTCGCGGGACCATGGAACGGCGCGCTCTGCCGAACCCTCTCCGCCGGATGAAACGCCGCTCGCCGGCACCGCGCCTGCATCCGAGGCCCCTGCGCCCCACGAGCCCCGCGACGACATCATCGAGGAGATCCTCGCCCACGCCGACGATCGCGAGAAGTTCATCCCCGTGACGCGCGCGGCTCTGATGGAGCGCCTCACGCGACCGCAGTCCTGGCGCGGCAGCGAAGCGAAGGAGACGCGCCGCTTCTTCCGCTATCTCGACTACTGGCGCCAGGCCTCCTATTCCGCGCACCTGCTCGAGATGGGCCAGACCTACGAGCCCTTCAATCCCGACAGCGATCTCCTCGTTA
>ERZ778022.4397-NODE-4397-length-12216-cov-6.636379_pt1 | contig 12216 bp, 6 predicted proteins | sample MGYA00375752_ERZ778022 | MGnify/ENA primary metagenome ERZ778022 (study PRJEB29350, sample SAMN05389826) | bioreactor metagenome | isolation source: Thiocyanate bioreactor | place: South Africa: University of Cape Town | collected 2014-04-04 ... | reverse complement strand
ATGTTGGGACGACGAGGTGTGGATGAGTAGCGAGTAGGAGTGAAGAGGAGAGAGGGAGAGAGGGGGAGTAGAGACGAGAGAGGGTGGGTAATCAACCACAAGCTAAATACTATTGTGTGAGTGGGAGGCTCCCACCACCACGAAACACCGCCCACTACCACCAACGACGCGGGGCTTGCTCTATTTGCGTCGCCGGCGGCCCACCCACCGTGATTCAGTGTTGTTTGTGGGGTGCAGGGGGAGGCGAGAGGGGACGGAAAAAACGGGTGGCGAGGGCATCGAGTTGAAAGACGAGGTCTCCCGAGTCAAACGCGTCCGACACCCACGCTGGGTTGGTTGGTTGCTGACACTTGGTGTATACTGCTGCTGCTGCCACAACGGCGCAATTTGTAATGCAATCGCATTCGAAGCAAGTGGCAGGCAGACCCGGTTGATTGAAGGTCGCAATAGTAGCGGCAAACCTAAGCCATTCCCCCTTACCACCATGCTGCCGTCGGTCACCACCACCACCGGTGGTCAGCCACCAATGCCGCCACCAATGGCGCCAGACGGGGCAGCCCCAACGTCAGCAGCAGCAGCAATGGCACAACCAGCAGGGTTGGCGGCGGTGGGTGGGGGGGTGGGGGCGGCGGTGGTTACTGGTGTGGCGGTGGGCGTGCTGCTGCGCCTGTGGCAGCGGCGGCGGCGGTGGCAGATGGCGTCCAAGGCACGCTGGGAGGAAGTACCAGCGCCCGCCGCCGCTGTGAGTGTCAGCCCCCCTGCAGTCCACGTAGCCGCACCGGCGGCAGCGGAGGCAGCGGCGAGTGCGGGACGGCCGCGGCGCGGTGGCATCACGGCGCTGATTGGCGGCACGCCCATGATCCGCATTGACAGCTTGAGCGACGCGACGGGGTGCGAGATCTGGGCCAAGGCGGAGTTTGCAAACCCGGGCGGCAGCAGCAAGGACCGCGTGGCGCTGCAGATTGTGCGGGATGCAGAGGCGGCGGGGCGGCTAGCGCCAGGCGGGTGGCTGGTGGAGGGTACCAGCGGGTCCACGGGCGTGTCGCTGGCGCTCATTGCCGCGGCGCTGGGCTACCGCTGCTGCGTCGTTATGCCGGACGACCAGGCGGCGGAGAAAGGCGCGCTGCTGGCGCGGTACGGCGCGACGGTGCGCACCGTGAAACCTGTGTCCATTGTGCACGCTGACCACTACGTGAATGTGGCGCGCCGCACCGCGGACGCCATTGCAGCGGGGCGGGGCGGTGAGGTGGGCGTGGAAACCGGCGCCGGCGGCGCCACCGCCGTGTTTTGTGACCAGTTTGAGACCGCCTCCAACTTCAAGGCGCACTACACGGGCACGGGGCCGGAGGTGTGGGCGCAGTGTGGTGGCGCCGTGGACGCCTTTGTGTCGGGCGCTGGCACCGGTGGCACGCTGGCAGGCGTGGCAGCGTACCTGAAGCACGCGGCGGCGGCGAGGGAGGGCGGCGGGCGACGTGTGACAGCGTACCTGGTGGACCCGCCCGGCTCCGCGCTATACAACAAGGTGGTGGCGGGTGTGGCGTATGCGCCGCAGCAGGCGGAGCGCACGCTGCGGCGGCACCGGTATGACACCATCATTGAGGGCGTGGGTATTGACCGCGTGACCGCCAACTTTGCTGCCGCGCTGCCGCACCTGGACGGCGCGTTCCGATGCACCGACGCAGAGGCGGTGGAGATGTCGCGCTACCTCATGCGCAACGACGGCATCTTTGTGGGCTCCTCCTCCGCCATGAACGCGGTGGGTGCAGTGAAGGCGGCGCGCCGCCTGGGCGCCGGCCACACCATCGTCACGCTGCTGTGTGACAGCGGCCTGCGCCACCTGTCACGCTTCTGGAACGCTGACTACATTGCCGCCGCGGGGCTCACGCCCACCCACACCGGCGCCGACCTGTCATTTATTGGGCCGGACGACGGCGGGGAGGCGTAGCCTACACGTCACACCCTTCATTGAAGGACACGGGCCCTCACCCTAATTTGCTGTTGTTCGCCGCCAGCGACGTAACTTACGAATAGTAGCCGCGCCATTCGTAATGTTATTGAAATGCACTGTTCGATGATCCTGCAGCAAATACAGTACACGCCTGGCCTACAGGGTGGCGAGCGACACGGCAGCCAGGGGCGCCACAATGACGGTGTCGCCGCTGCGCAAGCTGAGGCAGCTGACATCCAGCGGCGTGGGTGAACGAGCGCCACCACGGCAGGCGCCCGCCAGCGGGATGACGGCATCGTTCCACGCCGGGTTGGCCGCCAGGCGCGGGGCGGGAATAAACAAGCCCGGCGGCGCCGCCACCTCCACGCTGCTGCTGTGAATCGAGCCGGCGCGCGAGTCGCTGCGCGAGCCGCCACCACTCCGGCCCCACACGGCGCTGGCGGGCGGCAGCGCAGCTGGCAACGGGCTGCGACTGCGGGTAGGCACCGAGTGTCGCAAGGCGGGCGGCGACGGCGGCCGCCCAGCTCCAACCACTCCTGCAATGCCACCAATGTCACCACCACCACCACGCAGCGCACGGCCAATGGCAGACGCGGTGGCAACAGCTGGTCGCGGCGCCGGGCGGCGCGGTGGCGATGCGGAACCCAGTGCGGGCGGCAGCAAGGCGGTCGGTGGGGACGACGGCCGACGCCAGTCCGCACCTGCCGCCGCCACCGCGGCAGGCACCGATGCAATACGGCGGGAGGCCGCGGCAGCATCACGCGCTGCCTCCTCCGCACCCCGTGCGCCTCGTGCCCCCGCCCGCCGGCCTTCTCCTCCTCCTCCCCCTCCACCGCTGGTGCTACCGTGCCCCACCATCATGTCCGCATCGCCGCCCATGCTGCTACTGCCGCTGCCACTGTCGCCACCGCCACGCGTGCGCCCTGCCTCTTTCAGGCGCCCTCCCGCCCACGCTGGCGCAGGCGGCAGTGGTACGGCCGGTGCCGGTGCCGGTGCCGGTACAAACACAGGCGTAGGTGAAGGTGTCGCGCGAGGCGCGGCACGACGTGCAGCCCCTGCACGGCGTACCATGGCGTCACAGTCCAGGCCGCTTGGTGGCGCATAGGCGCACGGCGCCGGGGCAGACGGCACGGCAACAAGGCACACATCCCGGTCCTCCGCCCACAGGCTGGTGGAGTCGTCGCTGTCACTGCCGCTGCCGCCGCCACCATCCCTCAGGTGCCGAACTGATGCAAGCTTGCCACGTGCACTGCGGTGGTGCGCCACACGGGGCGCTTGCAAGACTGGTACAGCGGCGGGTGGGTGGACAGCGAGGCCGCCACGTGCCGCAGTGGAGTAAGGCAAGTGCGCACCAGTCGGAGGCGACAGCGGCCGGGCTGGCGGCGGTGGTGGCGGCATGGCGGCAGAGACGGCAGCACTCCGACCAAACGGCTGGCTGCCGCCGCCGGGGCTAGCTAGGGAGGCGGGTGACAGCCACAGCGGGTCCGCCGGCTGCCACGGTTGTGACCCACCGCCGCTCGTTGGGGGTGGTGTGGCAGGGTGCCGGGTGGCAGTGGGGCTGCGACCGCGGCTACCACCGCCGCGTGCGCGTGGCGTTGGCCGGGCGTCAGACGGCGAGTCAGAGGACGACCCGGACACAAAGGTGCCATCCATCAGCGGCGACGCCTCTGTTGCAATGACAACTGGCATGCCGGCACCGCGCTGGACCCGCCGCTCCCTGCTGGCACTGGCACCACGGCGGCCGCTTGGCGCTGCTGGGGGCGGCGGCGGTGGTGGTGGCAGCGGCCGATCCCGCGACGGTGCTGCAACAGCGGCAAGGTCAATGCCTTCCTCTTCCAGCACCGCGCGTGCCACCTGCGCGGCACGCGCGCTGGCGCCACCGCGACGACGCGCACCGCTCCCACCAGCAGCAGCACCACGCACGGTCGGTGACGCAACAGGCGCTGGCCGAGACGGCTGTGGCAGCGACGGCGGTGGTGGCGGCGGTGGCAACGGGGCGGTGCGAGCGGCTGGTGTAGGCGCGACATGGTGCGGTGTGCTGCTGCCACTGGAGGAGGTACCGCCTGCAGTGACTGGAAGCGGTGAAGCGGACCTAGCAGCGGCGGCGGCAGCAGCATCATTAGTTGGCGGAGGAGGGTACAAGGACAGCGGTGTCGCAGTCAGTGCCGCAGCAACGGGTGTGGCGCCGCGCTCCGCTGACGCCAGTCGCTCGTGCATGCGCGCCAGCTGCTCCGTCATGTTGTGCAGGGCCAGCTGTAGCTTGCTGGCGCGTGTCTCTGCTGCCGTGGCGGCAGCCGCCGTCGCGCCCCCACCGCCGCCACCGCCGCCGCTGTCACCCCCACTCGCTGCATGCCGCCCCGCAGCATCGCGCACCGTGTCTGCAGCAAACGCTGCCACAGCCGGCAGCGTGACCGGCAAGGATGCCGCGGCAGGGTGCACCTCCCCAGCCCCGCTGCTGCTACCACTACCGCGGCCGCCGCCGCTGGAGGCGCTACGAGTGCTACCGCCATCGCTGGCGCGGTCGCGTTGGGTTGCAGTCAAAGGCACGGCTGCCGGCGTCACCGCCGCCGCTGGCACCGGCACAGGCGCCGTGTCCACACCGCGCACGTTTGCCAGCGCCATGGTGGCTGAGCGCGACCGCGGCAAGGCGGGCGGGTCGGTCGGCGTTGGCACGCTGAGCGGCGGCTCAGGCGCCAGCCCGGGCCCTGTCATGGACGTTATCATGGCACGCCGGAACGCGCGCCCGTGCCGGTCATGTGGGCTGCCGCCCACAGCTTCATGTGCCGGTGACGGGACGCCGTGTGGCGTGGGTGCCGCCGGGTTGTACCCCGCCGGCGCGCCGCCCTCCCACGTCATGCTCACCTCCTGCGCCGTTGCCGGCGCTGGGGCCGGCGCATAATGGGGCGTCGGCGGGAAGAACACTTGGCCACCAGGCCGCCCACTACCGCCACCACCACTGCCACTACCACTGCCGCTGCTTGTAACGCCACTGCGGGCAGAACGCAGCGTTGCTGCTGCGGCAGGAAGCAGTGGAGTGGGTACAGTGGGATGCGCTGCCATGGGTGTGGGTTCATTGTAGTCGCCCTCCTCTTCGTCACTGTCTACTGCCACCCGCGCTGCAGGCAGCCTCCCACCACCACCACCGCCGCCGCTGCCACCGCCGCCGCCGCCACGTTCGAAACCAGTAGCAGACAGCGGCGTGGTGCTGGCAGGTGGCGCGTTTGGCACCGCCGTGGATGCCGTCGTCGGTGCAACCCCAAACGTAGGAGACGACTGGGTCTGCAACAAGTGCGCCACCTGCGTACGCAACGTGCGGCCGCCGACACCGCCGCCTGCCGCAGGAAACGGCAGCGATCCATGCGGCGCCGTGGGAGACAACAGGTACGTGGTTGCAACCGTGGTGGCAAGGGTTGGCGCTGTCGCCGTGTTGGCACTGGCACCCGGCGGTACGGTACGGGGCGCCATGACAGCGGCGGCGGGAGGCTGCGGCGGTAGCAGTGGTGGTGGTACCGCGGCGCCGCCCAACCGGGATTGTGACCGGGTGCGCAGGCGGCTGCGGGAGCGTGACGTCGCTGCCGGGCTGCGTGACCGCGCAGCAGCGGTGGCAGCGTCGTAGCCGTCAAACCGTGCCAACGTGCCGGTGCCATACCGCCGCGTTGTTCGCCGTGACGGGTGGGTGCTGCAATGACATGCACACCCCGCCGCGCCGCTGCACCCCGCGTCGGAGCTATGAAAGCAGCCACCGTGACGGCTGCGCCACCGGGCGGTGATCGCCGCCGCCGCTGCCGTCGAAGCCAACAGGCTGTCTGCTGTGATACCCCCTGCCGCTGCGCCAGCGCGCCCGGCGCTGGGCGACAGGTCGTCGCTTGCAAGCTCCAGCACATCGCGCCGCGCCAGCCACGCCTGCGTGCCGGTGCGCTCCACAAAGCCGGTCACAATCGACCGCCAGGTGCGGCGGTCCGCGCGCGCCGCCGCCGCTGGAGCGGCACGTCCCAGGCCGCCGTTGTAGTGCGGCAGGTGAGACGGCCGCACGCCACCGCCAGCGCTGGAACCCGACCGCGTGCGCAGCAGCAGCTCCACCGGCAGCTTTGGCAGCTCGCCCTCGCGCGGCGCCGTCAGAAACGGCGACACAAACTCGCGCGCCTCCACGCATGCCAGCAACGCGGCCGCAAAATCATTGCGGTTCCGCCGGAACACGTCATTGGTGCATTCCTCCGCCAGCTTCATGGCCCACCGCTCCACCCGCAGTCTGCGATTGTGGGTGGGGGAGTAAGTGTGTGAAGGGAGCAGGCCCGTGACTGTCGTGATTAATAAGCAAGCGCCACGCACTGCACGGCCTTGTCCAGCACGCCGTATGCTTCTTGGATGTCCTCCAGCGTGTCAAGGAACCGCAGATCCAGCTCATCCATGACAGCAGCGCCGCCCCCCGCCGCCGCCACCGTTGCGGCAGCTGCAGCTCGCGAGGCAGCCATGGAGGGACTAGCACTGACTAGCAGGTAGGTTGGTGGGTTGGCAACCACTTCCCTCGCGGATGACAAAGCACCCTCACAATACAACCGTGGCAATCAACTCTAACCAACTGTTGGTATGCATTGCACCTAATTGCGTGTTGGTTTTATTGGAGCGCTGTTATTATTTAGTGGTGGTAAGGTGCGCGAGGCACCGCCGCCAACGGCTAAAAACGCGCCGCGGCCAGGTGAGCAGCCAGGCGGCCAGGTGGAAAATGACGCGGCGCGGCGGCACTTCTCATCTTGTAGCGGAAGGTATAATGAGTAATTGCGCAGCAGGCCTGCAAATGCAACAGTGTAACGTGGAATTGGGAGCATGGGGTGCACTATGTGCAGAACTATGGTTGTTGGTTGCCTATAATTTGATCTTTAGTGCGGATTTCCGCCGGCAAGGTGCCTGCCGCCGGGCATCCATGATGGACGTGGAGGTAGACGCGACTATGGCCGCTGCAGCAGCTGCGACGCAGGCAGTGGTGGTGGAGGCAGGGGGTGTGCTACCGGCAGTGGATGTATGCAGTGAGTGCGGCGAGGGAAGACGCGACGGGGACGGCGAAGACGCCCTGCTGGCGTGCAGCGGCGGGTGCCGGCGCGCCTTCCACCGACACTGCTTAGATGGCGGCGCAGCTGACGACGGCGCCGGGAGCGGCGGGTGGGTGTGCATTGACTGCCGGCAGCAGGTGCACCGGTGCAGCGTGTGTGAGTACTACGCACGGGATGTCGACCTGGTGGCGTGCAGCCACGCAGGGTGCGCTACGATTGTGCACCGGCGCGACACATGCGTGGCAGCATGCCTGCCGCCGCCAGCGACCGACGCCGCCATTGGCGGCGTGTGCCACCTGGTGACACCGCTGCGGTGTGCCCGCCATACCTGTGCCGCGGGCGCCGCCTGTGTGTGGGCAGCAGACCCACTGCGCCGGCTGTGGCCGCCGCTGGCATGCGTGCATTGCGTGGTGGGCTACCACGCCGCCTGCCTGCCTCCCGGCGGCAGGCAGATTAGTGACCGCGCCTGCCTGTGCCCCGCCGGCGCTGCTGCCAGCCCGCTGCCGCTGCCCCCGCTGCAGCCCGCGTTGCTGCAGCCACCCACCCTGCCCACCGCCGCACCACTCTTGTTGGACACCCTAGTTGCCGCCTTGCGCCCCGTACTGCGCTCCCTGCGCTCCGGACACGCCGCCGCCGCGGCTGCCGCTGCCGCTGCCGACGACGACGATATGCATACCGGCTATCATGTGGGCGACGACGGCGATGACGACGACGAGACGTCTGGTGTGGCCCTCGGCATGGAGCGCTCAGTGCGCCGCTTTGACGATGGGCCCGGCGTCACTGGCGTGGTTGGCGCGGACAATGAGTGGGGACTTGCCTTCCTGTCGGCAGATGACGTGCGCGCGCTTTCCCGCGGCCACTTGGTGGTGTACCAACAGTGCGAGGCGCCGCCGGTGCGACCGCCGTCACCCCCGCCGCCGCAGCTGCCAGTTGCGCCGTTGCAGCCGCCACTTGCCGCCGCCGCCGCCGCCGCGCCAGCCGACGTAGCACCGGCAATAGTGGTGGTGCATGTGGTGGTGCCACGCAGCCACGACCTGGAGGTTACTGCCTTGCGAGTGGCCGTGGAGGCGGGTGGGCCCATAGTGACGGCGCTGTACCCGCGGTACCGGTGCGTTGTGTGTGGCGCGCGGTACGGCGAGAAGGCGGCGTTGGCAGGGCATGTTGCTGAACACCGGGCGCTCGCCGCCGCCAACGGATCGTCTGCCACCGCAGCGCCCGACGTGCCGGTGATGCGCGCGCAGTGGGAAGCGCGGCTGGCGGCGCGCATGGTTGCCGCCGCTGGTGCAACAGGGTCAGTGCAACACGCGCCGGAGGCCGCCAGCCCGCTGTGGCGCTCCTGGTATCTGCCTGTGTGAGTTAGCGTCGCTTCAATACGACACACTATTGTTACTTCCCAGCGCCACCCGCCGCCGCCGCGGCGGCAGCAGCAGCATCTGCAGCAGCAAAGTGCCTTCCCAGGCCTGCCAGCGCGTTGGATTGGTACGACGGCAGCGCCACCAGCGCCGCAAACTGTGCAATGGCGCCCAGGTCAGGCCGCGCGCGGGACTTCTTGCCCGTGTGCGTCGGCTTCACACGCTGCGTCACAACGGCAAAGGGGTCGGCACTGCGGGCAGCCACCTCTGCTGCTGACGGCCGCGCCGCCACCGTCGGCAGCGCCGCAAGCAGGTCACCAAACAGCCCGGCGCTGGTACCGGTATGGGTGGCGGGTGACGCGCCAGTCGCAGTAGCTGCACCACCACCGGCGCCACCACCACCGGAACCTCCTTTTGCAGCGGCGCCAGCCTTGGCGGCAGCAAGCACTGACCGAACGCGCCCGTGGCTCTTCTCCTTGGCAGCTGCAACGGTGAGCGCCAGCTTGCGTCGCCGCACCTCCGTCGCGCTCCCGCCGCCTGCCTTGGCAGCCGCCACAATGCGCGCATGCTCCACATCTGCCGTCGCTGCCGCCACCTCCTCTGCCCACAGGCTCTTGCCGCCTACACGTGGCGCTGCACCACGTCCAGCGTCACGCCCGCTGCTGCCGCCGCCACCACCACTACCGCCACCACCACTGCTGCTGCTGCCCTTCACCTTACCCATTCTGCCGTGGCACTGGTGAGTCACTGGTGACTCTGCTGACGACGTAAATCACAGTGACTGCGACGTTAGCATCACAAATCGCCACGCTGGTTGCATATGATTCATTGATATCTGCTTACTCCCCGCCAGCCGCGGTGCAGCGATGGCGCTGTGCCAGCGATATCGCAACCACGCGGCGGTCATTCATGGTGTGCAAGTGTGTGACTGGTATCCATGACTACTGCTGTCGGTCGTATCTCTTGAACTTGAAACGAACGGGTGGTGTGTAGGAGGGAGGTCACAGAAATGCTGCCTTGCTCTGTGCAAAATACGGCGCGGAGCTGTGAGACAAGGTACGCAAACGCGTAGGTGTGGTATTACTTGTAGAGTTGTTGTGCTATTTTCTTTTGCCGGCAAGTGCGTTGTATTTTTTTTATTTCTCCGTTGGGGGGAAGGGGGGAGAGGGGAGAGGAGGTGGGTGGTGGGTGGCAACTAGCGAGCAGCCAGGAGCCAAGATGGCGATGACGACACCCCTGCTCACTGCCGTGACGGAAATGCATGGTGTGGCAGCACGCATGCCGTCTCCAGTGATGCCCCATGCCCTCGCTGTGTCGGAAAGTTATGAGGGGGTTGTCAACCAGTTGGCAGGCGACACCCGGGCGACGTTCCGCCAACCCGTTGCGGCGCTTGGGACTGCAATGGGAGTGAGTCTGGAAGTTATGGGCGTGCTTGCGACGACCGTCGACGTTCTTCAGAGCCGCATGGAGGGCCGTGATCCGGAATGGAACGCGCGTGAGGCGGCGCGCGAGGCCGCGCGCGACGCATGGCTCATGGCGGAGTGGGAACGGCGGGTGGAGGAGCGGGAGCGCGAGCGGGCGGCGGAGCGGGAGCGCGAGGCGGAGCGGGAGCGCGAGCGGGCGGCGGAGCGGGAGCGCGAGCGCGAGGCAGAGCGGGAGCGCGAGCGCGAAGCGCTCATGGCGGAGTGGGAACGGCGGATGGAGGGGAGGGAGCGCGAGCGGGCGGCGGAGCGGGCGCGCGAGGCGGAGCGGGAGCGTGAGCGCGAGGCGGGGCGGGAGCGAGAGCGCGAGGCGGAGCGGGAGGAGCACGCGATCTTGTGGGCCATTCACGCACACCTTACCCTGCGCTCCGCTGCAACTCGGATCGAGGAATTGGTGATCGAGAAGCATATGTCCATCACGCGCGACGACGTCAAGGATATGAAGTTGTTTTCGGCGGAGCGCTGTGCCACCATTGTGCGCAATTGGCGCAAGGAACCTGTTGGCCACAAGCCCGGACTCCCTGACGGCCTTACTACAGCCTTTGTGGACCGCATCGACGCCGCCCTGCCCGGTATCACCAAAGAAATGGCCACTATCAAGGCCGACGCGGACGTCGCAGCGGGCATCGCGCGCGTGAAGGATCGCGGCGATGGAGTCGCACACTCCGATCCTGGCGACCTTCCACGCAATTGGGCTGCTCTGGGCCGCATGGCAGATACATTCTGCACAACGCCTGGCGAGCAACGCGTGGTAAGAGCCATGCTGCGCCAGTACGTCGCGTTGCGCTTGGCTGCGCCCACGGAGACGACCCACCCGGACCCGGCGCTTTTGGTGCTGTGAACGGCGGTGTGGTGTTATTGTTTTGAGCTGCGTGCGGCGTCACACTTGCGTGAATTTGAATCTGAAACTACAATATGACACACCAACCACGGGAACCACCGATTGGACGCACCACGCTGCGCCGACATCTTCCACGCCGCGCCATGTGCCTTACGCATGCAGCTGCGCAGCAATGGAGGCAGCCAGGATGGCTTCCAGGCCGGGTGCTGCCGCAAGGCGGTACGTCTGGATGAACGTGCGCGCGAGGGAGGCGGCGTCATCGCCCTCGAACACCGGCAGCTTGAGCGACACACCGGGCCCCACCGCCAGGTCCAGCGTCAGAATATGGCGGCGCGGCGGCGGCGTGGCAGCCGGCTTACTCTCCTCCAGCACGGCCACCAGCGGCGGCGCTGCCGCCCGCGCCGGCGTCACAGGGGCAACAGGCTCAGGCGCCACCGCTTGCGTCGGCGTTGCCGCCACCAACCCCGCGCTAGCCGACCCAAATGCGGCATGCACGGGCGACCGCAGGCCGCCCAACTTTGACATGGACCTTGCCAGCGGGTTCGCTGGCGCAGCCGCAGCGGCTGCCGACGATGACGATGCGGTGTCCGACACTGACGCAAGCGGCGTAGACGTACCGGTACTGGTACGCGGCGTGGGCGCCGACAGCATGGATGCCACCGACGGCGTGGATATGGCGGCCCCGTCAGCAGCAGCGGTGCCGGTGGCGGCAGGGGCCGGCGGGGCTGCCACTGTTGTGCGCAGTGCTGCGGCAGAGGAGAGCGGGCGCGGCAGCGGCGACACCATAGCGGGCAGCACCGGGCGGGATGCGGGGCGCAGCAGCGCGGTCAAGAGCGTGCCACCCGTACCAGCCGACGACGACGCACCTGCAGCGTCGACACGGTGCACTGCAGCATCACCCGGGGACGGCATCCACGACTCCAGCAGCCCGCCGAGTGGCGGCGACTGCAACAACCGGGAGGAGCTGACCGGGCGCATTGGCTGGCCGCCAGAGGGCGCACGGCGCGGTTGCGGCAAGGTGGTGTGCAGCGCCTCCACATCCTCCACCACCACCGCGTCGGCGTCGTCGTCATCCGACTCGTGCGCCGCCACGGCAGCAGCCGGCAACGGCGCCGGTGTGGGCGCGGGTGCCGGTGCGGGGGTAGGCGCGAACGCAAGTGGGGGCACATGATAAGCCGGCTCGGCCGCTGGTGCCACCGCAGGCGAACCGGCGCCTGCACCCGCTGGCAGCATGCCCGCAAGGAGGTCCTTGATGGTCACTGCCACGCCGCCGCCGTGCCGCGGGCTGGCATCCAACTGCGCAACGGCTGCTGGCGGCGGGCTGGCATAGAAGTGGTAGCCGGGTGGCGATGCGGCTGCCCCCTCCACGCGCGCCAGTGTTGCCATCAGCCGGTCCAGCTCGTTGGTCGGCGCTGCGACGGCGCCGCCGCCATCACTGCCGCCGCTGCCGCTGCCGGCAAACAACAGCACCGATGACAGGTCAGCGCGGCTGGGTGCAGCTGCCGCCTCTGCAGCGGCGGCCGCGGCAACCGCCGCAACTTCTGCC
>ERZ778022.4386-NODE-4386-length-12228-cov-4.036474_pt1 | contig 12228 bp, 15 predicted proteins | sample MGYA00375752_ERZ778022 | MGnify/ENA primary metagenome ERZ778022 (study PRJEB29350, sample SAMN05389826) | bioreactor metagenome | isolation source: Thiocyanate bioreactor | place: South Africa: University of Cape Town | collected 2014-04-04 ... | reverse complement strand
CCGACTGCGGCGTTTGGGGCTGGCGCGAGGCGGTGGTTGTGCGAAGGGCGCCGGGAAGTGCCCGACTGATGGACCCCTCATCCGGCGCTGCGCGCCACCTTCTCCCACAAGGGGAGAAGGAGCCCTGACTGCGGGGCCTGGGCGGTCGCTGCTCAGGCCGTGCTCAGGTCGCGGCGAAACGGCGGGTGGTGTTGCGGGGGGTGAGGACGGGGTCGAAGGTGCGGCGGAGGCCGTGGGGCGGGGTGCGCTTTTCGATGAGGTCGAGAAGGGTTTCGACGGCGGCCATCGAGATTTCCTCGTGCGGCTGACGAATGGAGGTCAGCGAAATCTGGGGGACGGCCGATACGGGCAGATCGTCGACGCCGGCGATGGCGAGGTCGCGGCCAACCTTGCGACCGGCGGCGCTGGCGGCGGCCATGACGCCGATGGCGCACATGTCGTTCATGCACCAGATGGCATCGACATCGGCCAGCGCCTCACGGTGCACCTCATAGGCGGCCTGGCCTTCGGCGATGCCGAGGCCCGCCGGGATGACGCGCTTGCCGGTCGCGGAAAGCTTGTGGCGCCTCAGGGTGTTGAGAAAGCCTCGGCGCATGGCCGCGAAGCTGCTGAACCGCTCGTGCGGTGCCTTCGGGCCGAAGATCATGGGATTGCGGCAGCCGAGCTCGATGAAGTGCTGTGCGATGAGTTCGCCGGCCATGACCGTGTTGTTGCCGACGAACGGCCCCGTGTATGCGGGCGGGCAGGTGTCGACGGCGACCACCGCGAGTGAGGTGTTCGGCACGCCGGAGGCGGGCGGCTGCGGCTCCTGCTCGGCGCTGCAGAGCAGCACGCCGCGCGCGCGGAGGCTGACGAGTTGCTGCATTGCGTGCCGCTCGGTCTGCGGGTTCCACTGCGTGTCGGTGATGATCAGCTGATAGCCTCGCCGCGTGGCGGCCTCGTTGGCGATGCGGGCGACGGTGCTGTAGAACGGGTTGGCGATATCGTTGACGATCAGCCCGATCCAGTTGCTGGCGCCGCTCCGCAACTCCTGCGCGGCCAGGTTGGGCACGTAGCCCAGCTCCGATGCTACCTTGAGCACCTTCTCGCGCGTCGCCTGGCTGATCCGGTTCTCTCCGCGCAGCACCATGGAAACGGCCTGGTGGGAGATGTTCGCCGCCCGGGCAATGTCCTTGATGGTCACCTTCATCGTGGTCACGGGTAGGCGGGGTTTCTCGGCTGCGACAGAGAGAAAAGAGTACAGGAGCGCGCCGGGCACGGCAACGACAGGACCGTTTCCGGGGCCGTCCTTGACAGGTTGCTTGCACGTGCTAGCATGCTTCGAGCATGAGAGGTTGGGGAGAGCGGCGACAGCCCGCCGGCTCGACCGCGCATCAGACATGGGGAGACATGCAATGACCGCGCCTGCGAGGATTTCACGAGACGAGTTCGCCCAGCGGATCAGCCGCATCCAGGCGGCGATGGCGGAGGAGGGCGTCGATGCCGTGCTCGTTTACGGAGACGAGTACCGCAAGGAGAACCTGCGCTACGTCACCAATTTCTGGCCGATCTTCGAGCGGGCCGCCTGCATCATCGGGCGCGAGGGCGACCCGATCATCGCCGGCGCACCGGAAGGGGAGCGCTACATGGCTGAGATGTCGGTGTGGAGCAAGCTGCGCAATGTGAAGGACTTCGCCTGCGTCTCGGTGCCGGACGAGATCGACTATCCACTGGCGCAGTTCTCCTCGTTCACTGAAATCCTGGGTGATCTGCTGAAGGGTGGAAAGCGGCTGGGGATCGTGGGCTGGTACGACATTCCCGCGCCGATCTTCGAGCGGATCCGGCAGGCGCTTCCCGATCTGGTGCTCGCCGATTGCGGGCCGCTGTTCAGCCGGCTGCGGCTGATCAAGACGGAAGCGGAGATCGCGTGCATGAGAGAGGCCGGGCGGCTCGCCTGCGTCGGCTACGAGCAGCTGATCAGGACGGCGGTGCCGGGCAATACCGAGTTGGCGGCGGCCGGCGCGGCGGAAGGCGCGGCGCGGGCTGCCGGAGCCGAAGCCATCACCTTTGCGGTGTTCGGCAGCGGCGAGCGGGCGGACACCATCATCGGGCGGCCGACGCGAAAGATCATCGGCGAGGGCGAGATGGTGATGGCTGCGCTGGCGGTGCAGTACGAAGGCTATGTGGCGACGGTCGAGTATCCGTTCGTTGCGGGCAAGGCGAGCGACGAGCAGCGCCGGTTTCTCGACATCCTGATGGAAGCGGCCAACCTGCAGATGGGCTTTCTGCGCGATGGCGTCGAAGCGGGATCGATGGTGCGGGCGGTGCGCTCGGTGTTCGCAAAGCACGGGCTGTCGCAATACGACGTCTATCCGCCGATGCATGGCGCCGGGCTGGCCGAGGCGGAATCGCCCTATCCCGATGCGACGTCGACCTACAGCTTCCGGACCGGGATGTGCGTCAACTCCGACATCAGCCTGTTCGGCACGCCGTTCGGCTCCAATCGGCTGGAGGAGGGCTTTGTGATCCGCGAGGACGGGCCGGAATCGATCACCCCATTCATCCGCCAGCTGTGCGAACAGGGCGGTGCGCGGTGAGCGGCGGGGCGAGAACCTGGTACTTTCCGGATGGCTGATGATCCTCAATACTGGCGAGACCCCGGCGCGGGTGAGGCTCGACTTCTATTTCGAGGATCGCGAACCGCTCAAAGGGATCGCGCTGGAGGTCGGGGCGGAGCGCATCCGCACGCTGCGGCTCGACCGGCCGGCCGATATCGGCGGGGTGAGCATCGGGCCGCTCACACAATATGCGATCCGGCTGCGGTCGGATGTTCCGGTGGTGGCGCAGTTCGGACGGGTCGACACCACGCAGAACAACATGGCGTACTATTGCGCGCCCGCCATCTCCGAAGCCTGATCGGGCTGGCAGCGGGGGCTGAGGAGCTCAGCTGTCGCTGTGGCGCGTCCCCTGCCAGGCGGGCAGGGGGAAGATCCGGTCGTAGAGCCAGTTATAGATGAAGGCATAGACCATGTAGAAGGCTGCGAAGCTGAGGTCCATCAGCAGCGCCTGCCAGAGCGAGATGTCGAGATACCAGGCGATCAGCGGCATCAGCATCACCAGCAGGCCAAGCTCGAACAGCACGGCATGCAGGATGCGCAGCGGCAGGGTCTTTTCGGTGGTGCCGAGGCGCGCCTGCATCGCGTGATCGAAGCCGAGATTGTAGAGGTAGGTCCAGAGCATCGCGATGGTGGCGCTGCCGACGATGATCACCGCCGAGGCATCGAGATTGAGGCCGAAGATCATCACGCCGAGGGGGGTGGCCAGCAGGATGCCGCCAAGCTCAAAGCAGATCGCGTGGCGCAGGCGGTCGGCGGGCGAGCGCATGCTGGCGGTGGGTGGGGTGCTCACGCCTGGGGTGTGTCGCAGGCGTCGGCCCAGTGGCTGCCGCAGAGCTCGACCAGCCGGGCGAGGGGGAGGTGGACGGAGGCGTGGGTGTCGCCGCCGGCGGGGATGACCTCGGCGTAGGTCTGCAGCGACACATCGCAATAGATGGTCAGCGGGGCCGGGAGGCCGAAGGGGCAAACGCCGCCGACGGCGTGGCTGGTGAGGCGCAGCACGTCCTCGGCGCCGAGCATGCGCGGGCGGCCGCCGAAGGCCGCCTTGGCCTTGCCGTTGGAGAGGCGCGCATCGCCGCGGGTGACCAGCAGGAACTCGCGCTCGCCGACGCGGATGGCGAGCGTCTTGGCGATCTGGCCGGGCTCCACCCCGTGCACGGCGGCCGCGAGATCGACCGTGGCGGTGGAGGCATCGGTGACGATGACCTCGAGATCGGGCGCGCGGATGGCGAGGTCGTCGATGACGGTCTGGAGGCTCATGGCGGGCTCGTCAGAGAAGGGCTTCGTACTTGGCGCGGGAGCGCTGGCGGATGGGCGTCGCGAGGGCACGGCGCAGCAGATCGGGCGGCAGGTCGGCGACGCCGTCGAAGCTCATCAGCTCGCGCACGGTGACGCGTTCGCCCGAGTAGGGCAGGTAGTCGACGCGCATGCCGGCCTCGACGAAGCCGGGGCTGAGGACGCGGGTATAGGCGCCGGGGCGGTTGGCGCGCTGGAAGCGCTTGACCCAGCGCATGTCGCGCATGCGGCGGCCGAGGGTGGCGCAGGGAGTGCGGTGCCAGGTGACCTCGAGCAGGACATCGCCGATGGCCAGCCGGTCGCCGATGGCCAGCGGCGCGCTGTCGATGCCATCGATGGTGAGGTTCTCCCCGAAGGTGCCGGGCGCCAGCAGACCGCCCACCTCCTCCATCCACCAGTCGTAGTCCTCCATCAGATAGAGGTAGACCGCCTGGTCGGGGCCGCCATGGTGCTTCTTGTCCATGATGGAATCGCCGAGGAGGCCGGCGGCATCCACCATCACCGGGCCGGTGCGCGGGGTCTTGACGATGCCGGTGAGCTCGGCGCTGCCCGGCTGGACCACGGGATCGCCGATGTTGACGGAAACAAGCGTGCCCATCAGTGCCCCCGGCTGGCGAAGTAGCGGATGAGCTCGCGCAGGCGCTCGGCGGCGGTGCCGTAGTCCTCGAGCAGCAGGATGGCGTCGGCGACGCAGTCATCGAGCAGGCTGCGGGCGCCATCGAGGCCGAGGATGGCGACCGTCGTCGCCTTCTGCTGCTCGGCGTCTTTGCCGGCGGTCTTGCCCAGCGTGCCGCTCGTGGCGGTGGCATCGAGGATGTCGTCGGCGACCTGGAAGGCGAGGCCGGCGTGATAGCCGCAGAGCGAGATGGCGCCGTACTGGCGCTCGCCTGCCAGGATGGCGCCCATCTCCATGGCGGACGAGATCAGCTCGGCGGTCTTCATCTGGTGGATGGCGGTGACGTCCTCGATGGCGAGGGACTGGCCTTCGGCGGCGAGATCGAGCACCTGGCCACCGACCATGCCGACGGGGCCGGCCCGGAAGCTGAGGCTGCGCACGAGCGCGATGCGCGCCGCCGGATCGGGATGGGTGGCCTCGTCGGCGAGAAGGTCGAAGGCGGTGGTCAGCAGCGCATCGCCGGCGAGAATCGCAGTCGCCGGATCGAACGCGGCCCAGACGCTGGGCTTGCCGCGACGCAGCCGGTCGTTGTCCATGTCGGGCAGGTCGTCGTGGACCAGCGAATAGGAATGCACCAGCTCGAGCGCGGCGGCGGCCCGGATGCAGGCCTCGGGCGCGACACCGAAGATGCCGGCGACGACGCGGACGAGGTAGGGCCGCAGCCGCTTGCCGCCGTTGAGGACGCCATGCCGCATGGCGGCGAGGAGGCGCGACGGCGTGCCCATGAGGACGAGGTGATCGGCATTGTCGAGGTAGCCATCGAGAAACTGCTCGATCGCGGCGGCGTTTTCCGCCATTTCCTGTTCCAGCGAGGCCATCGGGCATTTCCCAGCGTTGCGCGGCAAGGGCTTACCCCCTCCGGCTCGTTGCCGACAAGGGGAGCGGGCGGGACGGATCGGCCGGCGGTGCGCCATGCCGCAGATTCACCCCTAGCCAAGCCCGCCATTATTGACTATAGACCCGGCAAATTTCCCGACAGACCCCGTCTGTTGACCGCCGGTTGGCGGCGAAACGCGATTTACGGAGTACCACCATGGCAGTGCCAAAGCGCAAGACCTCGCCGATGAAGCGCGGGTTCCGCCGTTCGGCCGACGGCCTCGTCGCCAAGGCCTATGTCGAGGACAAGGATTCGGGCGAGCTGCGCCGTCCGCATCACGTCGATCTCAAGACCGGCATGTACAATGGCCGGCAGATCCTCGCACCCAAGAAGTAGGTTCGACGCGCGGATGCGCTTGAACCGCTGACAGCTTTGACGGCCGGTCCCTCGCGGGGCTGGCCGTTTCGTTTTTCGCCTGGAGGGCAATTATGGCGACGCGTGTCGAAACCGATTCCATGGGCTCCATCAATGTGCCTGCCGACAAGTATTACGGCGCACAGACGGCCCGCAGCCTCGCCAATTTCGACATCGGCGGCGAGAAGATGCCGACCGAGATCATCCGCGCCTTCGGGATCCTGAAGAAGGCGGCGGCGAACGCCAATTTCAAGCTCAAGCTGATGGACAAGGCGACCCGCGACCTGATCGTCGCGGCGGCCGACGAGGTGATCGCCGGCAAGCTCGCGGGCCATTTCCCGCTGGTCGTGTGGCAGACGGGCTCGGGCACGCAGTCCAACATGAACGTCAACGAGGTCATTTCCAACCGCGCCATCGAGATGGCCGGCGGGGTGATGGGATCGAAGAAGCCGATCCACCCGAACGACCACGTGAACATGAGCCAGTCGTCCAACGACACCTATCCGACGGCGATGCATATCGCGGCGGTGGAGGCGATCGAGGGCTATCTGGTCGATCGCGTGATGCTGCTGCGCAATACGCTCGATGCGAAGTCGAAGGAGTTCATGAGCCTCGTCAAGATCGGCCGGACGCACCTGCAGGACGCGACCCCGATCACGCTGGGGCAGGAGATGAGCGGCTGGGTGGCGCAGCTCGACCTGGCGCTTTCGGCGGTACGGGCGACGCTGCCGCAGCTCTATGAGCTGGCGCTGGGCGGCACGGCGGTCGGCACCGGGCTCAACGCGCACCCCAAGTACGGGCAGACGGTAGCGTCGGAGATCGCCAAGCTGACCGGGCGGCCGTTCGTCACGGCGCCCAACAAGTACGCGGTGATGGCCGGCCACGATGCGTTCGTGGGCAGCCATGGCGCGCTGAAGCAGCTGGCGGTGGCGCTGATGAAGATCGCCAACGACGTGCGCTGGCTGGCCTCGGGCCCGCGCTCGGGTCTCGGCGAACTCACCATCCCCGAGAACGAGCCGGGCTCGTCAATCATGCCGGGCAAGGTCAACCCGACGCAGTCGGAGGCGACCACCATGGTCGCCGTGCAGGTAATGGGGAACGATGCGGCCATCGGCATTGCGGCGAGCCAGGGCAATTTCGAGCTCAACGTGTTCAAGCCGGTGATCGCCTACAATTTCCTGCAATCGGTGCGGCTGCTGGCGGACACCGCCAAGAGCTTCAACGACCATTGCGCCATCGGCATCGAGCCGGACAGGAAGCGGATCAAGCAGCTGGTCGACCAGTCGCTGATGCTGGTGACCGCGCTCGACCGCAAGATCGGTTACGACAACGCCGCCAAGATCGCCAAGAACGCGCACAAGAAGGGCATCACGCTGCGCGAATCGGCGCTGGAGCTGAAGCTGCTGACCGGCAAGGAATTCGACGCCGAGGTGAAGCCCGAGCAGATGGTCGGCCCGCTGCAGGTGTAACCGGCGGGCACTAGCGGCGCAGGCGGGGCTTTGGCATTGTCCCCGCACGACATCGCAGGGAGCCCGCGACCATGACCGAAACAGGCACCGTGTTCATCCCGCCGGAGCGGCGGGCACGCAGCGGCGTGTTCATTCCACCGCTGCTGGTGATCCCGTTCATCATCTACAACGTCGTGGCGCTGTTCACCGGGATGACGCCCACGGTGTGGTCCAGCCAGCTGTTCACCATTCCCATGGTGTCGGGCATCCAGTGGTCGCTGACCTCGGGCGACCTGATGCTGGTGCTGGGGCTCGCCTGCCTGTTCTTCGAAGTGCTGAAGTCGACCAATACCGGCCGGTCCTCGGTCGTCGAGCACATGCTGTCGACGCTGATGTTCGTGGTGTTCCTCGTCGAGTTCCTGCTGATCGGCTATGCCGCCAGCTCGGTGTTCTTCATCCTGATGATGATGGCGATCTTCGACGTGGTTGCCGGCTTCACGGTGTCGATCACGAGCGCCGGCCGCGACGTGACGATGAACTGACGGCTCAGGCGTCGAGCGACGTCCTGTAGCCTGCCGGCAGACGCCGGATCGCGATCCGCGATCCGGTGGCATAGGCGCCGAGCGCAAGGTGCGTGCGATCGGCTTCGGCGGGGGCCGACGTGCTCCCGCTTTCACCCACCATCATCTGGCTGAGGAACGACGCCGGCGGCGCGATGCTCGCGAAGGTCCGGCGGTCGTTGCGCCGACGCAGCAGACCGGCGCGCGGTGTCTCGTCCCTGGCCACTTTGTCCCGTTCCGGCGCCGGCTGTCCCGAAATGGAACACTTGCTTCCGGCTCATACCGGAAACGTTGCAGCCGCCGTGCCAGGTTGCAAGGATTTGTTAACTTTTCGCCCGTTTCACCGTAGGCAGGGTTAACTGCATGACGTGGCGGCGCGAGCCCTCCGCGCCGACCTCCGTAAAGCCGGCGGCCGCGAAGGCCGGCACGAAGCCCATGAAGCGGTAGCTCGGCGAGGACGGCGCGACCGGATAGGCCTCGAGGATGGTCGCCCCCTTGCGCCGGGCATGGGCGATGGCGGCGGCGATCATGCTGTGTCCGAGGCCCCGGCCACGCAGGGTGCGGCGCATGTACATGCAGGTGAGCGACCAGACCTTCTGTCCGTCGGCGGGCTCGGGCCCGCCCAGCTTGCCGTTGAAGGTCGCCTTCGGCGCGACGGAGATCCAGGCGACGGGCGCGCCGTCGTGATATCCGATGAGGCCGGTGGGAACGCGGCGGTCGATGCGACCGAGCAGCAGCGGTTTGCGCGCGGGGCCATCGGGCGCCGCCTTCGCCTCATCCTTCGTTATCCGCCAGGCCATGCACCAGCAGTAGCTCGGCCCGCCCCTGCCCTCGAAGACCTCGATCAGGTCGGCCCGCGTCGCCTTGCCGACCGGCTTGAAGGTGAGCCGGGGCGGCGCCGCGCCGGATGCCTTGCCGCCGGCAGCCTTCGCGGTGGCCACGGCTACCTGAAGGTGTCCTTGGCCGCCCGGAGGGCCGCGAAGACCTGGGCAGGCTTTGCGTCGGGCTCCATGTTCATGGCGCGGGCGATTTCAGGACGGTCGGCGCGCAGGAAGGGATTGGTGCGCTTTTCCATGCCGAGGCTCACCGGGATGGTGAAGCGGCCGGCCTCGCGCATGCGCTTCACCTCCGCCGCACGGATGCCGAGCGCGGTGTTCCGCGGATCGACGCTGAGGGCGAAGCGGGCATTGTCGAGCGTGTATTCGTGCCCGCAATAGACCAGCGTGTCGTCGGGGAGCTCGCGCAACTCGGTCAGCGCTTCCCACATCTGGGCGGGCTTGCCCTCGAACATGCGGCCGCAGCCGAGCGAGAACAGCGCATCGCCGGAGAACAGGTGCTTGCCGGCCGGCTCGTAGTAGACGATGTGCCCGAGGGTATGGCCCGGCGCCTCGATGATGAGGAAATCGGTCTCGCCCAGCGATACCGTGGAACTGGCGGACACCAGCGCGTCGAGGCCGAGGATCTTTTCGGCCTCCGCCTTGGGACCGGTGACGCGGACATCGAATTCGCGCTTCAGCGCGGCGACGCCCTCGACATGATCGGTATGGTGATGGGTGAGGAAGATGTCGGTCAGCACCCAGTCGCGCTTTTCGAGCGCGGTCTTGATCGCCTTGGCGTCGGGCGCGTCGATGGCGGCGGTGCGGCGGCTCTCCACGTCATGCACGAGGTAACCGTAATTGTCAGTACGGCAGAGGAAGATGTCGATGATCAGCGGCAAGGCGGGCTCCGGCGGCAGCGCCCACGGGATGACAAGCGGCCCCGGGCAGGGCAGAGTCTATAGAGCTTCATGAGCCAAAGCCAATGACACCCGACGTCCGCAGCATCATCGCCTTCTACAAATCGCCGCTGGGCAAGCTGGCGCGCGTGCTGGTGCGCGAAGAGGTGATGCGGTTTGCCGGCGACGTGCGGGGCAAGCGGGTGCTGGGGCTCGGTTTTGCCACGCCCTATATGCGGTTCACGCTCGAGAAGTCGGAACGGGTGCTGGCCTTCATGCCGGCGCGGCAGGGGGCTTCGGCCTGGCCACGCGAAGGCCCGTCGCACACCGTGCTGTGCGACCCGCTGGAGCTGCCGCTGACCGATGCGGCGGTGGACCTGATCATTGCCATCCACATGTTCGAGCATGCCTCGGATGCCGAGGAACTGATGCGCGAATTGTGGCGTGTAGCGGCTCCCAATGCGCGGCTGATCGTGGTGGCACCGCGGCGGCGCGGCATGTGGTCGTCGGCCGACAACACGCCGTTCGGCGCCGGCAACCCGTTCAGCCGGCCGCAACTCGATACGCTGCTGCGCGATCATTCCTTCGTGCCCGAATACTGGCGCGATGCGCTGTACCTGCCGCCGATCCAGCATCCGCTGGCGCTGAAATCGGCGCGCTTCTTCGAGCGGGCGGGGCGGCTGTTCGGGCCGGCGCTGGCCGGGGTGCTGTGCGTGGTGGCACGCAAGGAGCTGTTTCCCGCCGTGCCGCGGCGGAAGCGCGCCGAACGCTATGTCCGGGTGCCGGCGCTGGCGCCGCAGACGGCGATGGAACTGCCGCCGGAGGGCTGAGCCGCGCCGTTTGCGTTCGCGCAGGGCTTTCACTATGGTCGCGCGCGTTTTCGACCCCTCCTTTCCCCGTGAAATGACCTTGCCCCAGCGCCCGCAACCCCAGCCCGGCATCCTCAAGATTGCGCCCTATACGCCGGGCAAGGCGCAGGCCGCGCCGGGGGTCAAGGCGATCAAGCTCAGTGCCAACGAGTCCCCGCTGGGCGCCTCGCCGGCCGCCATTGCGGCGCTGGCCGAGGCGGTGCGGACGCCGGAAATCTACCCCGAGGGCACGTCGCGCCTGCTGCGCGAGGCGCTGGGCGAGGTACATGGGCTCGATCCGGCACGGATCGTGTGCGGCAACGGCTCGGACGACATCCTGCACCTTTTGGCGCAGGTCTATCTCGGCGTCGGCGACAACGCGGTGATGAGCCGGCACGGCTTCAACGTCTACCCGATCATCACGATGGGGGCGTCGGCGGAGATCGTCATGGCGCCGGAGACCGACTACCGCGCCGATGTCGACGCCATGCTGGCGGCAGTGACGGCGACGACCCGCGTGGTGTTTCTCGCCAACCCCAACAACCCGACTGGGACCTATCTGCCGGCGGCCGAGGTGGAACGGCTGCATGCCGGGCTGCGTCCCGATATCCTGTTCGTGCTCGACAGCGCCTATGCCGAGTACGCGACGGCGGACGACTACGACGTCGGCGTGTCGCTGGTGGATGCGCACGACAATGTCGTGATGGTGCGGACCTTCTCGAAGATGGGGCTGGCCGACGCGCGCATCGGCTGGATGTACGGGCCCGAGCACGTGGTCGATGCGGTCAACCGCATCCGCGGGCCGTTCAACGTCAACCGCATGGCGCCGGCGGCGGGTGCGGCGGCGGCGCGCGACGTGGCGTTCACCGCGGAATTGCGCGACTACAATGCGCGCTGGCGCGACTGGCTGAGCCGCGCGCTCAACGGCAACGCCATCCGCGTGGTGCCGAGCCAGGGCAATTTCGTGCTGGCACTGTTCGAGGACGCGGCAACCGCCGCGGCCGCGTTCCAGGCGCTGTTCGCCGAGGGCCTGATCGTGCGCGAGATCGGTGTCTACGGCATCGAGAACGGCCTGCGCATCTCGATCGGGCCGGAAGCGGCAATGCGGCGGCTGGTCGAGGTGCTGAAGGGCTTTGGCGCGCCGGGAGCGCAGGACTGATGTTCAACAAGCTGGCGCTCATCGGCATCGGCCTCATCGGTTCCTCCATCGCGCGCGCCGCGCGGATCAAGGGGCTGGCCAAGACCATCGCGATCTCCACCCGCAGCCAGGCGACGCTCGACGAGGCACGCGAACTGGGGCTGGGCGACAGCTATTCGACTGATCCGGCAGCGGCGGTGGCCGGCGCCGACCTCGTCATCCTCTGCACCCCGGTGGGGGTCTACGGGCCGCTGGCCGAGCAGATCGCGGCGGCGCTGGAGCCGGGCGCCATCCTCTCCGATGTCGGCTCGGTGAAGGAGTACGTGGTCAACACCATCCGGCCGCACCTGCCGAGCAATGTCCACTTCATCCCGGCGCATCCGATCGCGGGGACCGAGCATTCGGGACCGGCGGCGGGCTTTCCGGAGCTGTTCATCAACCGCTGGTGCATCCTGACGCCCGAGGCCGGGGTCGACCCGGCGGCGCTGGCGCGGCTGACGGCGTTCTGGGGCGCGCTCGGCTCCAAGGTCGAGGTGATGGACCCGGCGCATCACGACATGGTGCTGGCGATCACCAGCCACGTGCCGCACCTTGCCGCCTACAACATCGTGGGCACGGTGGCCGATCTCGAGCAGCAGACGAAATCCGAGGGGATCAAGTTCTCGGCGTCGGGGTTCCGCGATTTCACGCGTATCGCGGCCAGCGATCCGGTGATGTGGCGCG
>ERZ778022.4385-NODE-4385-length-12230-cov-4.282875_pt1 | contig 12230 bp, 9 predicted proteins | sample MGYA00375752_ERZ778022 | MGnify/ENA primary metagenome ERZ778022 (study PRJEB29350, sample SAMN05389826) | bioreactor metagenome | isolation source: Thiocyanate bioreactor | place: South Africa: University of Cape Town | collected 2014-04-04 ... | reverse complement strand
ACCTCGCTTCGGTTGTGTCTGGCTGGCATACCGCCCGCGCGCGAACACCGCAATTGCCCCGCGGATTGACACAGCGTTCACAAAGGCCGGCATCCGGCGGATGGTCGCCTTCCGTTCGCAGGAACAGGCTGCGCTGCACGCAGGGCACGCCCCTCATCCGGCCTGCCAGCCCCCTTCGCCCCGCAATCGGGGCGAAGGGGATATGCCGGACCGGCTTCCCAAGCCCTCGACGTTAAGTCAGGTACGCCCCCTCGGCAGGACGATCGCATATGGAATTCGACGTTGCTGCCCTTTCCTTCTCCCCACGGGGGAGAAGGGGGGTGGGGCAGCGGTGAGGGCACCCCCCGGACGCGCTTGCCCGCAACGCCGTTACCGCTCAGGCCATCAGCCGGTCGATCAGCGCCGAGGCGGCATCCGCGATGACCGTGCCCGGCGGGAAGATCGCGTCGGCGCCGGCCTTTTCCAGGTCGGCGAAGTCCTGCGGCGGGATCGGCCTTCAGCTCGGGCACCAGCGTCAGGTGCCCGGCGGCCAGCGAGGAGGCGCCGACGATATGCGCGCCCTCGCGGATGGCAAGCTCCGCCACCTCTTCCGGGGTCTGGAACATGGCCCCGACGATGACGTTGAAGCCGAGGTCGGCGAAGGCGGTGGCGATCACCTTCTGGCCGCGGTCGTGCCCGTCCTGCCCCATCTTGGCGACGAGGATGGTGGGCTTCTCGCGCCGGGCCTTCCGGAAGCCGGCGACCTTGTCGACGGCCGTATTGAAGGCCCGGTCGTTGGCGCCCATCTCCTTGCGGTAGACGCCTGATATCGTGCGGATTTCCGCGACATGCCGGCCGAAGGCCTTTTCGAGCGCGAAGGCGATCTCGCCCACCGTGGCCCGCGCCCGCGCCGCCTTCACCGCGAATTCCAGCAGGTTGCCGTCGCCGCTTTTCGCGACCTCCGTCAGCCGGTCGAGCGCGCTTTCGGCCGCCGCCGTGTCGCGCGTGCCCTTGAGCTGCTGGAGCTTGGCCAGCTGGCGGGCGCGCACCTCGGAATTGTCGACCTTCAGCACGTCCACCTCGATGTCGCGCTCGGGCCGCGAGAAGTTGACGCCGACGACGGTCTGCTGGCCCGAGTCGATGCGCGCCTGCGTGCGGGCGGCGGCCTCCTCGATGCGCAGCTTGGGAATGCCCTTCTCGATGGCCTTGGCCATGCCGCCGAGCGCCTCCACCTCCTCGATATGGGAGAGCGCGCGGGCGGCGAGGTCGTGCGTCAGCCGCTCGACATAGGCCGAGCCCCCCCAGGGATCGATGATGCGCGTCGTGCCGCTCTCCTTCTGGAGGAGGATCTGCGTGTTGCGGGCGATGCGGGCGGAATGGTCGGTCGGCAGCGCCAGCGCCTCGTCGAAGGAGTTGGTGTGCAGCGACTGGGTGTGGCCCTGCGTCGCCGCCATCGCCTCCACCATGGTGCGCATGACGTTGTTCATCGGGTCCTGCGCCGTCAGCGACCAGCCGGAGGTCTGGCAATGGGTGCGCAGCGCCAGCGACCGGGCGTCCTTCGGCGCAAAGTTCTTCTTCATCAGCGCGGCCCAGATGAGGCGCGCGGCGCGCATCTTGGCGACCTCCATGAAGAAGTTCATGCCGATCGCCCAGAAGAAGGAAAGACGCGGCGCGAAAGTGTCGATGTCGAGCCCGGCGGCGACCCCGGCGCGGGCGTATTCGATGCCGTCGGCGATCGTATAGGCAAGCTCCAGGTCCGCCGTCGCCCCGGCCTCCTGCATGTGGTAGCCGGAGATCGAGATGGAGTTGAACTTCGGCATGCGCCGGCTGGTATAGCTGAAGATGTCGGAGATGATCCGCATCGAGGGCTGCGGCGGGTAGATATAGGTGTTGCGGACCATGAACTCCTTGAGGATGTCGTTCTGGAGACGCCCTGTTCCTCCGCCGCGACGATGAAGAGCGCCATGATCGGCAGCACCGCGCCGTTCATGGTCATGGAAACGCTCATCTGGTCGAGCGGGATGCCGTCGAAGAGCTGGCGCATGTCGAGGATGGAATCGATCGCGACGCCCGCCATGCCGACGTCGCCGGCAACGCGCGGATGGTCGCTGTCATAGCCGCGGTGGGTGGCGAGGTCGAAGGCGACGGACAGGCCCTTCTGCCCGGCCGCCAGGTTGCGGCGGTAGAAGGCGTTCGATTCCTCCGCCGTCGAGAAGCCGGCATATTGCCGGATCGTCCAGGGCTGCTGGACGTACATGGTCGGGTAGGGGCCGCGCAGATAGGGCGCCGCGCCCGGCCAGGTGTCCAGATAGGAAAGGCCGGAAAGGTCCGCCTCGCCATAGGCGCCGGCGACGGCGATGTCCTCCGGCGTCAGCCACCCGGTCTCGCCGGTTGCCGCGGCGGGCGCCGGCGTCTTCGACCAGGCGATGGAGGCGAAATCGGGAATCCGGCTCATGCGGCGGCTCCTTTGATGCGGCGTTGCGCTGCGGTTTCATCCCTCTCTGCGGGCGTCTCCTTCGCGAGTGGGGAGATCGGATGGAGCGCCGTCTTGCCCATCGCCAGCCTTGCCGATCGAGCGGGGACCGTGCCTCTTGCCGGTCTCGCTCCCTGGAGGCAGGGCGATTGCATATGGAATTCGGCGCGTGCCACCTGCCCCTTTACCCCCGCGGGGAGAAGGTCGCGGCAGCGGGATGAAGGGGAGCCGCAGGCAAAATTCGTCCTGCTTGCCCCCTCATAAGGCCCTTCGGGCCACCTTCTCCCCGGCGGGGAGAAGGAAAAAGCGGCAGCGACCCGCCCTGTACGGTTGCCCTGTCCCTGTAGGGGAGAAGCCCGGCGGGGCAGAGGGGGATAGGCCGTGCCCATCACGCCGCCTCCACGCAATCGGCCAGCAGCACCGGCCGCAGCCCTGCCGGCGCGGTCTCATCGAGGGGGCCGAGCACCGTCACCGGCCGCTCGTCCTTCAGGGGAAACAGCGTCGTGCCGACGATGGGCCGCGCCTTGCGCGCCGCCCGCGCCGCCTCGACCATGGCCCGGACCGCGCCCGAGGCGATGGCGGCCGAAAGCCCGCCCTTCCTCTCGATATCCGTGAAGATCTCCCACGCCTTTTCCGCCAGCCCTTCCGTCAGCGCCTCGATGCCGCCCGCGCCGGCGGCGGGGTCGGCGACATGGGCAAGGTTGCTTTCGGTGATCAGCACCACCTGCGTGTTGCGGGCGATGCGGCGGGCAAAGGGATCGGGCACGCCGAGCGCCAGCGTGTGCGCAAGCACGGTGATCTCGTCCGCCCCGCCGGTGCCGGCGGAAAAGACGGCGATGGTGCTGCGCAGGATGTTGGTTTCCGGGTCGCGCCGCGTCAGCATGCGCCAACTCGTCTCGGCGTGGAGATGCGCGGGCTTCGGCTCGGAAATGCCGCAGGCCGCCTGCATGCGGGCATGGATCAGCCGCGCCGCGCGCATCTTCGCCGTGGTGAGGAACTGGTCCTGGTCGGCGGCAAGCGACAGCGAGGTCGCCGCGAAAGCGTCCTCCGGCGCGACGCCCGCCGCATCGAGCAGGCGCAGGCCTTCCGCCAGCGCCGCCGCGACGATGGCAAGCTCCAGCGCCTCGCTGGCCCCCGCATTGTGCGCCAGCCGCCCGTCGGCATTCAGCACGGAACCGGAAAAGCCGAAGCCGATCAGTTCCCTGGCAGCGCTGGCGAGCGCGCCGCTTTCGCCGTCGCCGCCGGCAAGCGCTGTGGTGAAGGGATCGAGCCCGAAATGCACCGGCGCCGCCTGCGCGCCGGCCTCGGCGAGCGCGCGGGCAAGCGTCGTCGCGAGCGCCCGGTCGGCAAAGCCGGCCTCGAGGCGCAGCGAGAAGGGGGCTGCGGCGCGCGCGGCGGCGGTCTTGCGGAAGGCGGTCTCGCTGCCGGCCGCAATGCCCGTGCCGTGCGCGGCGGCGCTGCTGCGGAAGACGAGGGAGATACCCGTCGCGCCGTTTTCGAGGTCGTCGGCCATCTGCACGCGGGCGCGCACGGGGTCGGCATCGTCGCGGCGCTGGTTGACCGTCCAGGCATCGCCGGCATGTGGCGTGGCGGCATGGCTGTGGGCGAGGGGGACCGCGCCGTCGCGGCGGCTGTAGATCGGCCGGATGGCAAGGCCGTCGTCGCTGTGCGACACGAGGCTCGCCTCGAAGTCCGCGCCCTTCAGCGCCTTTTCCGCAAGCCTGCGCCAGCCCGCCTCGTCAAGCGGCGCAAAGCCCGCGTCTTTCAATATGCTCGCGTCCATGCCGTCGCGCTCTCCGTTTTCCGGCATTTCTATCCATCCCGGATACCGCGTAAAGCGCCACTTTGGTAGAGTGACGTTCGGGTGACATCCGGCGAGGATTGTGGCGCGCAAGCCTGACGCCAGCCGCAATTGCCACAATTATGGCAGGGTCGTGGACCTAATTTGCCTTTCGTTAGTTAGTGATTCAGCCTCCTCGTCCATCCTGCCTTCCCGACAATCGGATACCGACGCTTTCATGACAGACACAGCGCTTTCCCGCCGCCGCTTCCTCCAGTTCTCCGGCCTCGCCCTGGCAAGCGGCCTTGCCGGCTGCACCTCGTCCATGAACACGGACCGTTTCCGCGAGGAGACGCGGCCCTATTTCCGCAATCCCGCGCTGGAAGGCCGGCCGGAATATATCGACAACCGCCAGCCGATCGGCCTTTACGGCCAGACGCCGCCCTCGGGCCTGCTGCCCGAATCCTCGCGCTATGCGGCGATCTACGGCCCGGTCTATGACGGCGGTTACCAGGTGCCGGCCGTGCCCTACCAGCAGATCGACGCGCGCTTCTACCGCCAGGAGGTGGAGAGCCCTTTCGCTGAAAAGCCCGGCACGATCATCGTCGATACGGGCAACCGCTTCCTCTACCTCATCCTGCCGTCCGGCCGCGCCATGCGCTACGGCGTCGGCATCGGCCGGCAGGGTTTTGCCTGGTCGGGCCGCGGCGTCATCCAGTGGAAGCAGGCCTGGCCGAAATGGACGCCGCCGGACGAGATGGTCAAGCGCCAGCCGGAACTCGTCAAATATTCCGGCGCCAACGGCGGTATGCCCGGCGGCCTCAACAACCCGCTCGGCGCCCGCGCGCTCTATATCTTCCAGAACGGCAAGGACACGCTCTACCGCCTGCACGGCTCGCCGGAATGGAAATCGATCGGCAAGGCCGTGTCCTCCGGCTGCGTGCGCATGCTGAACCAGGATGTGATCGACCTCTACGACCGCGTGAAGGGCAAGGCGCCGATCCTGGTGATCTGAGGGGCGCTCGCTTCTCCGTCGCTCTCGCTCTCAAGCGGCCCGCTCTGTCGCCAGACAACGTCTCCTCCGTCATCCTCGGCCTTGCGCCGGATGACGTCGGCGGGTGGGTGAGGGCGCAGCACGGCAGCCGATGGCTCTCCGGGGGGCGTTCAGCGATCTGCAAGGCGCTGAGGCAATCTCTGCGGCCTTACGCTGCCGGCGAAATCAGATACGCCCCATCGACCTGCGGCAGGTCGCCGGAAGCAACGGCCTTGCCGCCCTCCATCCGCACCTTGCCTTCGGCGACGAGCCGCAGCGCCAGCGGGTAGCTGCGGTGCTCCACGGTGAGCACCCGCGCGGCGAGCGTGTCGGCGGTATCGGCCGGCAGGACCGGCACGGCCGCCTGCACGATCACCGGGCCCTCGTCCATGCCCTCGGTCACGAAATGCACCGTGCAGCCGGCGATGCGCAGCCCCGCGTCGATGGCGCGCTGGTGCGTGTGGAGGCCGGGGAAGAGCGGCAGCAGGGAAGGGTGGATGTTGAGGATGCGGCCTTCATGGCGCTTGATGAAGGTGCCGGAGAGCAGGCGCATGTAGCCTGCAAGGCAGATGATGTCGGGCGAGAGCGCGTCGAGCGCATCGAGGATCGCCGCCTCGTGCGCTTCCTTGCCGGCGAAGTCCCGGCGCAGGAAGGTGCGGGTCGAAATGCCGAGCGCCTCGGCCTTCGCAAGCCCACCCGCCTCCGCCTTGTCGGAGAAGACCGCGACGATCTCGGCCGGGAAATCCGGCGCCTCGGCCGCCTTCGCCAGCGCCAGCATGTTGGAGCCGCCGCCGGAGATGAAGGCGACGACGCGCTTGCGGGGCGACGTCATAGGGCGAGCGTGCCCTTGTAGATCGTGCCGGCCGCGCCCTCTTGCCGGGCGACCATGCGGCCGAGGCGGAAGGCGGATTCACCTTCGGCGACAAGCGCCGTCACGACCGCATCGGCCTTGTCGGCGGGAACGACGGCGATCATGCCGACGCCGCAGTTGAAGGTGCGCAGCATTTCCTTCGCTTCCACGCCGCCCGTCCTGGCGAGCCAGGAGAAGACGGCCGGGGCCTTGACCGCGTCGAGGTCGATCTCGGCGGCAAGGTGCTTGGGCAGCACGCGCGGGATGTTTTCCGGGAAGCCGCCGCCGGTGATATGCGCCAGCGCCTTGATCGCCCCCGTCTCGCGGATCGCTTTCAGCAGCGGCTTCACATAGATCTTCGTCGGCGTCAGCAGGGCCTCGCCGAGGCTCTTTTCGCTATCGAACGGGGCGGGCGCATCCCAGGCAAGGCCGGAGAGGGTGACGATCTTGCGCACCAGCGAATAGCCGTTGGAGTGGACGCCCGAGGAGGCAAGGCCGAGGATGACGTCGCCTTCGGCGATGTCGCCCGCCGGCAGCAGTTGTCCGCGCTCGGCCGCGCCCACGGCAAAGCCCGCAAGGTCGTAGTCGCCATGCGAATACATGCCGGGCATTTCGGCGGTCTCGCCGCCGATCAGCGCGCAGCCGGCCTGCCGGCAGCCCTCGGCTATGCCCTCGACGATGGCCGCGCCCTGTTCGGGATCGAGCTTTCCGGTGGCGAAATAGTCGAGGAAGAAGAGGGGTTCGGCGCCCTGCACCACGAGGTCGTTGACGCACATGGCGACGAGGTCGATGCCGACCGTGTCGTGGCGGTCCGCGTCGATGGCGATCTTCAGCTTGGTGCCGACGCCGTCGTTGGCGGCCACGAGCACCGGATCCTTGAAGCCGGCGGCCCTGAGGTCGAACAGGCCGCCGAAGCCGCCGATCTCGCCGTCCCCGCCGGGGCGGCGCGTGGAGCGCACCGCCGGCTTGATCTTCTCGACCATCAGGTTGCCCGCGTCGATGTCGACGCCCGCATCGCTGTAGGTCAGACCGTTCTTTTCCGACTGGCTCATGCTCTCGTCTCCGGCTCGCGCGCTGTTCGCGCCCGATTGGCATGATGGGGGCACAAGTGCAAGAAGAATGCCGGGAAAGCCGGGATTTTTTCACCGATTTGCCGCAAGGTCCTGCCGCGGAAGTTCCCCTTACCCTAGCCCTTCCCCCGCAGGCAGGGAGAGGGGACGCACCCTGCGCAACGGGGAAATCGGGGAAAACGATGCGGCATATCCCTTCTCCCCGCAGCCGGGAGAAGGCGGCGGCAGCCGGATCAGGGGCTGTCGCCTCGAAAACGGGCATCAGGGCTTTCCCCCGCCGAGCCTTGACCTTTCTCGGCCGCGCATCCTATCTCGTCTGCAAACGGCGGCAGAACACGGGAAAGAGCACGATGGCAGCCCATATCAGCGGTGCGGGACTGAAGCGGCAGGTGGTCTTCTGGCTCATCGCGCTCGCCTTCTTCGTCCTCTTCCTGCTCGTCTTCTCCGACATCCTGCTGCCCTTCATCGCCGGCATGGCGCTCGCCTATTTCCTCGACCCGGTGGCCGACCGGCTGGAGCGCATCGGCCTTTCCCGCATGATGGCGACGGTGGTGATCCTGATCGCCTTCGTCGTGCTCTTCGCGCTGTCGCTGATGATCGTCATCCCGCTGCTCGCCACCCAGGCGGCCGATTTCCTGGAAAAGCTGCCGGGCTATGTCAGCCAGCTCCAGGGGCTGGTGGCGAGCTTCAATCCCGATCTCCTGCCCAAATGGATCAGCAGCCAGATGGGCACGATCAAGCAGAGCTTCTCCTCCATCCTCGCCGAGGGCGCGGGCTTCCTCGGCACGGTCTTCAAGCAGCTCTGGAATTCCGGCATGGCGCTGGTCAACATCGTCTCGCTGCTCGTCATCACGCCGGTCGTCGCCTTCTACCTGCTGCTCGACTGGGACCGCATGATCGCCAAGGTGGATAGCTGGGTGCCGCGCGACCATGTCGACAACGTGCGCCAGATCGCCAGCGAGATGGATGCGGCGATCGCCGGCTTCGTGCGCGGGCAGGGCTCCATCTGCATCATCCTCGGCCTCTATTACGGCGTGGGCCTGTCCTTCGCCGGCCTCAATTTCGGCCTGCTGATCGGCCTTTTCGCCGGCCTCCTCAGCTTCATCCCCTATGTCGGCTCGCTGGTCGGGCTGGTGCTGGCCCTCGGCGTCGCCCTCGTGCAGTTCTGGCCGGGTTACTGGATGGTCGTGCTCGTCGCCGCCATCTTCTTCTCCGGCCAGTTCATCGAGGGCAACATCCTCCAGCCGAAGCTCGTCGGCTCGCGCGTCGGGCTGCATCCGGTCTGGCTGATGTTCGCGCTGGTCGCCTTCGGCGCGCTCTTCGGCTTCGTCGGCCTGATGATCGCCGTGCCGGCGGCCGCCGCCGTGGGCGTGCTTGTCCGCTTCGGCCTCAGGCGTTACCTTGACAGCGACCTTTATTACGGGGCGAGCAAGCCCGTTCTCCTCGAAGAGAGCACGCCGGAAGAGCAGCGGTGGCAGTAAGAGTACCCGAGAACCCCATGACGTCGCGCAAGACCGCCGAACAGTTGCCGCTGGCCTTCGGGCACGACCCCGCGACGGGTCGCGACGACCTGCTCGTCGCCGGCCCGGTGGACGCGGCCGTGGCGATGATCGATGCCTGGCCGCACTGGCCGGCCCCGGTGGTCGTCATCGCCGGGCCGGTCGGCTCGGGCAAGTCGCACCTTGCCGCCATCTGGCGCGCGAAGGCCGGCGCGACGTTGATCGAGGCGAAGGCGGGGCAGGGCGCGGAGGAAGCGGCCGGGCGCGGCCCCGTCCTCATCGAGGATGCCGACCGCAACGGCTTCGACGACCGCACGCTGTTCCACATCATCAACAATGTGCGCCAGCACGGCCATACGCTGCTCATCACCAGCCGCCTCTGGCCGATGTCCTGGCCGGTCGACCTGCCGGACCTGCGCTCCCGCCTCAAGGCGGCGACCGTGGTGGAGATCGGCGAGCCGGACGACGAACTGCTCTCGCAGGTCATCGTCAAGCTCTTCGCCGACCGCCAGCTCTTCGTCGACGACAGGCTGGTCGCCTATATCGTCGCCCGCATGGAACGCTCGCTGGAAGCGGCGCAGACGCTGGTCGAGCGCCTCGACCGCCTCGCGCTCGCCCGCGGCAGCCGCATCACGCGCTCGCTGGCGCAGGAGGTGCTGGGGGAAATGGTGGGCAGCGGGGATTTCGGGGAGTAGGTCCGGATGAGGGGCAAAGCTCCACACACGATTGTCCCTCGAATTCCACCGCCCCCGATTGACTGTCACAGTTCTGTCGTCAAACTGCGCTAAGCGCTTCGCGGAAAAGCAGAAATCGAGCGCGGCCGATCTTGCGGCGAACTGGGCGGACCTTCCATGGATACAGCGACTTCCGATCTTTCTCAGGAAAACCCCGCCGAGGGCGCGGCGCCCGAAGGCGCGCGTGTCGACGTCGAGACCCTGATGGCGAGCCCCGAGCGCTTCATCAACCGCGAATTCTCCTGGCTCCAGTTCAACCGCCGCGTCCTGGAGGAAACGCTGAACACCGCCCATCCGCTGCTGGAGCGCGTGCGGTTCCTGTCGATCTCGGCGGCCAATCTCGACGAGTTCTTCATGGTGCGCGTCGCCGGCCTCGAAGGCCAGGTGCGCCAGGGCGTCGGCATCCGCAGCCCCGACGGCAAGACCTCGGCCGAGCAGCTCGACGACATCCTCAAGGAGATCGACAATCTCCAGATGGAGCAGCAGGCCTCGCTGGCCGTGCTCCAGCAGTATCTCGCCAAGGAAGACATCCTCATCGTCCGCCCGACGGCGCTTTCCAGCGACGACAAGGTCTGGCTGCAGCAGGAATTCACCCAGTCGATCTTCCCGGTGCTGACGCCGCTTTCCATCGACCCGGCGCACCCGTTCCCCTTCATCCCCAACCTCGGCTTCTCCATCGGCCTCCAGCTCGAAAGCACGACCGGCAAGGAGCCGATGACGGCGCTCTTGCGCCTGCCCGTCGCGCTCGACCGCTTCATCCGCCTGCCGGACGCCAGGGGCGCGATCCGCTACATCACGCTGGAGGATGCCGTCGGCCTCTTCATCGGGCGTCTCTTCCCCGGCTATATCGTGCGCGGCTCCGGCACCTTCCGCATCATCAGGGACAGCGACATCGAAGTGGAGGAAGAGGCCGAGGATCTCGTGCGCTTCTTCGAGACGGCGCTCAAGCGCCGCCGCCGCGGCTCGGTGATCCGCATCGAGACCGATTCGGAAATGCCCGAATCGCTGCGCCGCTTCGTGGTCGGCGAACTCGGCGTGCCGGATAACCGCGTCGCCGTCCTGCCGGGCCTGCTCGCCCTCAACACGCTGTCGGAGATCGCCAAGGCGCCGCGCGACGACCTGAGGTTCGAGCCCTACAATGCCCGATTTCCCGAACGTGTCCGAGAACACGCCGGAGACTGCCTCGCCGCCATCCGCGAAAAGGACATGGTCGTCCACCACCCCTACGAAAGCTTCGACGTGGTGGTCCAGTTCCTTCTCCAGGCTGCGCGCGATCCTGACGTCCTGGCGATAAAGCAGACGCTCTACCGCACTTCCAACGACAGCCCCATCGTGCGCGCCCTGATCGACGCCGCCGAGGCCGGCAAGTCGGTGACGGCGCTGGTGGAACTCAAGGCCCGCTTCGACGAGGAGGCGAACATCCGCTGGGCGCGCGATCTGGAGCGTGCCGGCGTGCAGGTCGTCTTCGGCTTCATCGAACTGAAGACCCATGCCAAGATGTCGATGGTCGTGCGCCGCGAGGAAGGCAGGCTTCGCACCTACTGCCACCTCGGCACAGGCAACTACCACCCGGTCACGGCGAAGATCTATACGGACCTCTCCTTCTTCACCTGCAACCCGACCATCGCCAGCGACATGGCGAACATCTTCAACTTCATCACCGGCTACGGCGAGCCGGAGGCCGGCATGAAGCTCGCCTTCTCGCCCTATACGCTGCGCCCGCGCATCCTGCGTCACATCGACGAGGAGATCGCGCATGCGAAGAACGGCGCGCCTGCGGCGATCTGGATGAAGATGAACTCGCTGGTCGATCCCGAGATCATCGACGCGCTCTACCGCGCGAGCCAGGCGGGCGTGGAGATCGACCTCGTCGTGCGCGGCATCTGCTGCCTGCGCCCGCAGGTGCCGGGGCTTTCCGACAACATCCGCGTCAAGTCCATCGTCGGCCGGTTCCTCGAACATTCCCGCATCTTCTGCTTCGGCAACGGCCACGGGCTTCCCTCGGATAAGGCGCTGGTCTATATAAGCTCGGCGGACATGATGCCGCGCAACCTGGACCGGCGGGTCGAGACACTCGTGCCTCTGATCAACCGGACGGTGCATGAGCAGGTTCTCTCGCAGATCATGCTGGGCAATCTCATCGATAACCAGCAGAGCTACGAGATTCTGTCGGACGGGACGTCCCGGCGCATGGAAGTGCAGCCCGGCGCCGAACCGTTCAACGCTCAGCACTACTTCATGACCAACCCCAGCCTGTCCGGCCGGGGCGAGGCCCTGAAGTCCTCGGCACCGAAGGCGATCGCGGGCTGGCAAGGCCGCCGGAAGAAGTAACTGGATCTGCATGGTCGAATCTGAAGCCCAGGGGCGTCTGCCTGGAATTGCCCCGGTGTCGGTCGTGGATATCGGCTCCAACTCGATTCGCCTCGTGATCTACGAGGGCATGAGCCGTTCCCCGGCCATCCTCTTCAACGAGAAGGTCATGTGCGGCCTCGGCAAGGGCCTTGCCAGGACCGGCCGCATGGACCAGGCGAGCGTCGACCGGGCGCTTGCGGCCCTCCACCGGTTCAGCGCGCTGTCGCGGCAGGCCCGCGCCTCCACCATGTTCGCGCTGGCGACCGCCGCCGCGCGCGAGGCGGAGAACGGCCCCGACTTCATCCACCGGGCCGAGATGATCCTCGGCCAGAAGGTCCGCGTGCTGACCGGCGAGGAGGAGGCCTATTTCTCCGCCCTCGGCATCGTCAGCGGCTTCCATGACACCGACGGCATCGTCGGCGACCTCGGCGGCGGCTCGCTGGAGCTGATCGACGTCGCC
>ERZ778022.4382-NODE-4382-length-12235-cov-3.926847_pt1 | contig 12235 bp, 10 predicted proteins | sample MGYA00375752_ERZ778022 | MGnify/ENA primary metagenome ERZ778022 (study PRJEB29350, sample SAMN05389826) | bioreactor metagenome | isolation source: Thiocyanate bioreactor | place: South Africa: University of Cape Town | collected 2014-04-04 ... | reverse complement strand
TCAAGGGCGAAATTCCTTCCCCGCTCGACCCGCCGAGCGGCTGCCACTTCCATCCCCGCTGCCCCCACGCCTTCGACCGCTGTCGCAATGAAGTGCCAGTGCTCAAGGAAATTGCACCGGGGCGCATTTCCGCCTGTCATCTAAACGACGGCTAGAGTGTTATGCTCGCCGGGCGGCTGCGGGGTGGGGCCTCGCGGTGCGAGCCGGCGCGAGTCCGGCCGCTCGACGCGTTCATGTGCCTGTTTCGTCGGGGGGTGGGATGGCTGAAAAGTCTCCGATTGAGAAGCTCAACAGCGGCGAGATGCCCGGTCTCGTCGGCTGGTACGAGCCGCGCCTTCTTGCGCGTGTCGGCATGCGCACGATCATCTCGTCGGTCTTCGGGCAGTACGCCGACCAGCGCCTCATCCAGGCGGCGACGGACGTTGCGCCGATCGAGACGATCATCAACCGCTACAATTATTCCGACATCCGCAGCGAGGATCCGGAGCGGCGCGTCGCGCTCGGCGAGAACGGCGCCTTCTGGATCGATTACATCGCCGACATCGGCGATGGCTTCGAGCCGACCTACACGACCGCCTACCTGCTCGCACAGCCCCATATCAAGATCGACGGTATCGAGGAGCCGCTGACGGCCGGCTCCATCCTCATCATGGGTGGCGACCAGTGCTATCCGCAGGCGACGCGCGAGGAGTACAAGGCTCGCCTGCAGACGCCCTACGACTGGGCCTACAACGTACCCGCGCCCGAACGGAAGCTGTTCGCGATCCCGGGCAATCACGACTGGTACGACGGCCTCTCCGCATTCGACAGCCTGTTCTGCTCGGCGCGCGATCGCATGTCCCAGCAGAACGGCAACAAGATCGGCGGCTGGCAGTGCAAGCAGCACCGCAGCTACTGGGCGATCGAACTGCCGTATCGCTGGTGGATCTGGGGTTGCGACATCCAGTTCTCGCAGTACCTCGACATCTCGCAGGTCAACTACTTCGAGGCCATTGCAGGCCTCATGGGGCCCGGCGACAACCTCATCATCTGCCTTGCCGAGCCGACCTGGATGATCGCCGATGATCAGGGTTTCGACGAGGACACCAACTTCTTCAAGATCACGTCGATCGCGCGCCGGCGCGGCGTCAACATCTGCGCCGTCATTGCCGGCGACTGGCACCACTACAACCGCTACTACGCGCCGGGCATCGACGTGCATCTCTTCACGGCGGGCGGCGGCGGGTCCTTCCTGCATCCGACCCATACACTGAAGAACGAGATCTCCATCACCTGGCCCAATCCGACGGCGCAGGCGGCCGAGGGCCTCGAGACGAAGTTCGCGCCCGAAGCCGGCATGACGGCCGAGCGCCACGACCTGCGCCTCAAGAACAACACGCCCAATGCGGAAACCTCAGAAGCGACGGAGGCCGAGCCCGAGCAGCCGTCGCGTCGGGAGGCGCGCCGCCGACGTGCCCAACAGCGCACGGCTAAGGTCTACCCGAGCAAGACGACGAGCTTCTTTCTCAGCCTCAAGGGCCTGTTCTTCCCCTTCACGAACTACTTCTTCGGGGTCGGCATCGGCTTCATCTACTGGATGATCACCTGGCAATTCTATTCCGTTGCCGGCCAGCACAACATTTCGAACGGCCAGATCGATGTGGTGAAGCCCGAGACCTACTGGGGTCTCATCGCCTACATGCCGCTCTATCTGATCCAGGCTCTGCTGGTCTCGATCTCGCTCGTCGCGATGATGGGTGGGCTCTGGATCCTGCTGTGCTCATACGTCGACTCCGTCGAGCGACCGCGATGGAAGCACTATTTCGTCAAAATCTTCGTCGGTAGCGCGCACTTTCTCGCGCACACGTTCGCGATGTTCTCGCTCGGCCTCGCATTCGTGCTCTTCCACAACGAGATCACGCCGACCATCAAAACCCAGGTCGACAAGATCTGGCAGGATCGCGCGCAGCAACCCAATATCGTGCGCGACGTCATTACCGAGACCTTGGAGCCGATCACGCGCCAGGCGATCGAGCAGCGCCAGATCATCGAGCGCGAGGACATCTCGCGCCGCACCGGTCGCCCAATACCTCTTCCGCGTGACAAGGAGCTGCCGCCGCTTCGGCCCATCACGGAGACGGTCACTCAGGCCGAAGAGGGCGGTGGGCTGCCCTACAAGGAGATCCGCCAGATCGTGGGCTTCGTGATGTACCCGATTGAGATGATCTTCATCGGCGGGTTCATCGGCGCATTCCTGTGGGGGATCTACTGGGTGCTCGCCGGCTGTCTCATGCGCATGCACACGGAGGATGCCTTTGCGGCGCTCCGCATCGGTGACTACCGCAATTTCCTGCGCATGAAGTTCGAGCCCGACAAGGTGACGATCTACCCGATCGGGCTCGACAAGACGCCGAAGCGCAATTTCTGGATGGCGCCGCCCAGAGGCAAGACGCCGCCGCCGCACAATCCGCAGCTCGTCGCGACGCGCCAGATCCCGGCAAAGCTCATCGAGGAGCCGATTGTAATTTATTCCGTCTCCGAGTATCGCCCCTAAGGGCAAACCGGGAGACGAGGCATGACGACGTGGCTCGAGCCGCATGGCGGCACGGCAGAGCGAATGGGCGAGAAGCTCCGGCAGCGTCTCGCCGGGGGCGGCAGCATTCTGCGGGCGCCGGGCGCGCACGACGCCATGGCCGGCCTCATTGCGCGGGATGCCGGCTTCGATGTGCTCTACGTCTCCGGCGCCGCGGTGACGGCAAGCCGCGGCCTGCCCGATCTCGGCGTGCTCACCATGGAGGAGCTGACCGGCACCGTCCGGTCGATCGCGCGCGCGACGGGCCTGCCGCTGATCGTAGACGGCGATACCGGATATGGCGAGGCGCTCAACGCCATGCGGCTCGTGCGCGAGCTCGAGGATGCGGGCGCTGCCGCCGTCCATATCGAGGATCAGGTGCTGCCGAAGAAATGCGGCCACCTCAATGACAAGACGCTCGTCCCGACCGACCAGATGGCCGCCAAAGTCGCGGCCGCACGAAAGGCGCGACGGCATCTCACGATCATCGCGCGCACGGATGCGGCGGCTTCGGAAGGCCTGCAGGGGGCGATCGCGCGTGCGCGGGCCTATGCGGCGGCGGGTGCCGATGTCGTGTTCCCCGATGCGCTGACGAGCCTCGAGCAGATCCAGGCCTTCGCATCGGCCGTGCCGGTGCCGACCATGATCAACATGACGGAATTCGGCCGCACACCGCTGATCGATGCCGCGACGCTCCAAGCGGCGGGCGTCAGCATCGTCATCTGGCCGGTGTCGTCGTTGCGCATTGCCGCGCACGCCATGGAGGCGTTCTTCACGGAACTGGCGCGCGACGGCACGACGGCGCCGCAGCTCGATCGGATGCAGACGAGGAAGCGCCTCTACGAGGTGATCGGCTATCACGAGTACGAGGCGCTGGACGCGTCTATCGTGCGGAGCATCGTGCCAGAACAGCCGGACTAGCAGGCGGGCTGATCCGCGCTTCAGCGCGTGCGCACTTTGCGCAGGTGAATGTAGAGCGCGCCGCTGCCGCCGTGACGGATATGCGCCGGCGCGATGCCGGCGACGCAATCCCGCAGCTCCGGCGCTTCGAGCCACAGGGGTACGCTGCGGCGAAGGACGCCGCGGGCGCTGCGCTCCATTGCGGCATGATGATCGTCGGTGTCGCGCTCGGTGCCCTTGCCGGTGATGATGAGGACGGTGCGCAGGCCATCGGCGCGTGCGCGGAGCAGGAATGTGCGCAGGCGCCGCTCGGCGTCGGCTTGCCGGAGGCCGTGAAGATCGAGGCGCGCGTCGATCTCCACATGACCGCGGGCAATGCGGCGATGCTTTCGGCGCTCGATGGGAACGAGGGGCGGCGGTGCTTTCGGTAGCGCGGCGCGCGGCGCAGGGGGCGTTGTCTTCGGGGCATGCGCTTGTGGCTGTACTTTGGGTGCCGTCGTCCTGGCGGGGGCAGGCTGAGGCTTGGGCTTTGCTTCTCCCGGGGCGCCGACCTCAGGCACGCGCGCCTTGGCCTTTTTCAGGGGCGTTATCGAACGCGCGGTGTGATGCCAGAGCGCGAGATCATCGGGGAGTGAGGGCTTTTTGGTAGGGCGGCTCGTGTCCGGGCCGGTGTCCGCCGTCCGGCCGTCGCGTGGCCGCTTGGTCATTGCGCCGCCTGTCGCGAGCGGGCTTTGGCCCCGGCTTCGATCGTCTCCGGCGTGCGCGGCAACAGCACGAAGAAATGGCCCGGATGCTTGGTGATGCCGGCGAGCCTGCCGGCTTTGTCGCCCGAGCCGAAGTAGATGTCGCCGCGCTCGGGACCGCGGATGGCCGAGCCGACATCATGCGCGATCATGAGCCGGTGGAAGCCGCCGTCCTTCTTCGTCCGCGAGGCGTGCGTGAGCGCGGGCGAGGACACATAGACCGGCGTGCCGATCGCGTGCGTTCCGGCGTCGACGGCGAGGCTGCGGCCCGCGACCAGCGGAATCGAGAGCACGCCGAGCGGGCCGCTGGCTTCCTCGCCCTGAAGCTCGCGGAAGAAAACGAACGAGGCATTCTGGTGCATGACGTGACGGCCGCGATCGGGATCAGCGCGCAGCCAGCGCCCGAGTGCCCCCATGGTGATCTTGTCGGCGGCCAGCATCCCGGTGTCGATCAGATAGCGGCCGATGGAGGTGTAAGGGTGCCCGTTCTTGCCGTCGTAGTGGACGCGGACCGTCGATCCGTCCGTGAGACGGATGCGGCCGGAGCCCTGGATGTGCATGAAGAAGGTATCGACCGGATCGGCGAGGTAGAGAAGCTCGAGGTTCTGGCCCTTGAGCGCGCCCGCTTCGATCTCTGTGCGTGTCGCATAGGGCTCGGTGCCCGTTGCGGTCTTGCGTGCGTGCGTGAGCTGGTTGGCCTTGGCGCCGCGCTCGGCCTCGTGCACCAGATTCACGAGATCAGGCGGGCGTCGGTAGATCGGTGTTGCGAATTTCTCGCCCTTGGTCCGCGAGCCTTCGAGCACGGGCTCGTAGTAGCCGGTCAGGAGGCCTTGCTTAGCCGGGTGGACAACGCGATGGGGCGTGAACTCGCGCTCGAAGAAGGCGCGGGCGGCGGCGCGCGTCACCGGCTCGGGAAGTGCAGCGGCGGCATCGCAGGCGGCCAGCAGTTGGGCCGGAATGGCGATGGTGCCGGCCCCGTTCCCGGCGCGCGCGGCTGCCTTGAGGCGCGGACAGGAGACGCGGAAGGCCCTGAATGCTGCGAGATGATCGTCCGTCTCCCAGCCGGGGAGATCGGCGAAGGTTACGGGCTCGAAGCTTGTTGTGGCTGTTGCGGTCGAGCTGACTGGCGCTCCGCGCGGCACTTCGGCGCTCCCATTCCACCAAGCTGAACCCGAGCCGGGAAATGCGCCGAGCCCGGTGGCGCACAACGCGTGGACCGCGCGACGGCGGCGTCTCCGGGAGGCGCCGGCCAGCACGGCACATTCGTCCGGCTGATGCACGAGCCCCCTCGCACCTCTACTCCCGCACTCGGCGGTCACTCCTCACGCGGCGCACGGCCTTACAACTCAGAAGAGTGAGCCCTTCAGCTCGGCGCCTGCGTGGCGATCAGACGCCAGTTCGGATCGCGCGAGGCGACCTCGCGCGCGAACGTCCAGATATCCACCACTTCCTTGATCTTCTTCGCGTCGCCCGAGATGACCGCACCCGCGCGATCGCGTGTCGCGGAGATGAGCTCGCTCACGAACTTCACAGTCACGTGAGCCGTGCCGTTCTTCAGCTCGGCCTCGAGCAGGTCGGCCTTGTTGATGCCGACGAAACTCTGGTCGATGATCTCGCCGCGCGCCTCGCGGTCGCTGATCGCGCCGGAAAAGCCGTCGAAGACCTCCTTGCTCAGCAGCGAGCGGAGTGCCTTGCGGTTGCCTTCGGCAAAGGCCGTGACGATCATCTCGTAGGCTTGGCGGGCGCCCTTGAGGAAGCCATCGGGGTCGAAGCTGCGGTCGGCACGCACGATCGAGAGCAATCCCTCCTCGAGATTGCTGTCGCCGCCCGCAAAGGTGCGCACGCGTTCCTCGGCCGCCGCGGCTGCAGAGCTTGCTGCTGCCGTTGCCTCGCCGCCCTGCTCGGGGCGATCGCGGCGCGGGAGTGCGACGACCTTGTCGTCCGTGGTGCTCTTACCGGCAGCTCTCGCGCGCTCCAATGCCCGGTTGCGATCGATCCGAGCCTCGTCGTCGCCCGTCCGCCGTCCCAGCACGCTCCTGAGCTTCAGGATGATCACCACCGCCAGCACCAGAAACATGATGGTGAAGATATCGATCTTGCCGTCCATAACGTCAGCCGCTTTCCATCGATAGGCCTCGCCTGCGGGGGCCACCGCCATATGATGTAGGAGTAACCAAGTCTCGGGACCAGGCCTCTACCTGCACTACTGCAGGGCGCTCAACGACCGTACGGGACCGCCGCCGCTGGTATTCTCAACGAACTTACGGCATTCATGAGGTGAAGCCAACCGGAATGCGACGCCCAATGACGGCCGTATTTCCGGCTATTCGCGGCCCAATGGCCAGCAAGGATCTGCCCATGCGCCTGGTACTGTTCGCGCTGCTGACCGTACTGCCGCTCATCGAGATCGCCCTGCTCGTCAAATTCGGACAATTGGTGGGCGTGTGGCTGACGCTCGTGGTGGTGGTCGGCACGGCCATCCTCGGTGCGGGCATCCTTCAGCGTCAGGGTTTCACGACCATGATGCGCACGCAGGAAGCCATGATGCGCGGCGAGCCCCCTGTCGGTGCCATGATGGACGGTGCCATGATGGTCATGGCCGGTTTCTTCCTGATCCTGCCGGGGCTGATCACCGACACCATGGGATTGCTGCTGCTCATCCCGCCTGTCCGGCATTTCGTGGCGAGACGCCTCGTTGCGGGCATGTTCGGCGGGGCCGACGTGCATGTGGAAGTGTTCGAGCGTGAGAGCCGCCAAGAGCGCAGACCCGGGAGCGGTAGCCGTGGCGTCGAGAATGGCGGCCCCGTCATCGAAGGCGATTTCGAGCGCCTCGACGAGCGCACGGTCGATCCGCGCAACAAGGATCGTCCGGGCGATAAAAGCTGATCACGTCCCACCCAGTGCCGGCGGTGCGCCGGCCTTCTGACGAGCCGGAGAAGAAACGCCATGCCGACTGCGGGGCCCCTTGCGTACGTCCTGCCGATTGTTCTGCTCGTGATGTCGAACGTCTTCATGACGCTCGCCTGGTACGGGCACCTGAACTACAGATCGAAGCCCTTGATCGTGGTGATCCTGGTCTCGTGGGGGATCGCGTTCGTCGAGTACTGCCTTGCCGTACCCGCAAACCGCTATGGATATGCGGTCTATTCAGCGGCGCAGCTCAAGACCATTCAGGAGGTCATCACCCTCATCGTCTTCGCCGGTTTTGCCGTCGTGGTCCTCAAGGAATCGCTCGGCTGGAACCACCTCGTCGGCTTCGCGCTGATCGCCGCGGGCGCAGCGTTCGTTTTCATCGGCGGTAAGGGCTGACACCATGGACGCGAGCGCATTGGCGCTGCTGGCGCTGGGGACGCTTGGTGGTGCCGTGGTGCAGGCGGCGACCGGCTTCGGCTTCGCCATCATCGCCGCGCCACTGTTCCTCGTGGCGATGAATTCGCACGCGGCGCTGCAGGTGCTCGTCGTCATCCATCTCGTGCAGACGGTGATGATGCTGAGGGGCGTCTGGGCGCTCGTACCGATGGGCGCATTCAAGGCGCTCGTGGCCGGCGCCCTGGTCGGCAGCCCGCTCGGGCTCCTCGCCTTCATGCGCCTCGACGTCAATGGGCTCAAGCTCGCCGTCGGCGTGCTGATCCTCGTATTCACGTCGCTGTTGATCGCGCGCGAGGCGGGCTGGTTCGCGCGCAGGCCGCCGGAGCAGTCGGCCGGCGCTGCGAGCGCAGAGGGCGAAGCGTCGTCGCCTCTCGCCTACCTGACGGGTGCCGCATCGGGTGCCATGACCGCGCTGCTCGTGATGCCGGGGCCGCCGCTCATGCTGCACCTCTCGCATACGCCGCTGCCGCATGCGAATGCCCGCGCCCTGGCCGTCTCGTTCTTCGGTCTCTGCTATCTCTTCGTGACCGGGCTCAACACGTTCTGGGCGGGCATGGGCGAGGGCGTGTGGTCGCTGTCGCTCGGCCTCGCGCCGGTCGTCTATATCGGCACGCTGCTCGGCCTCAGACTTTCGCGTTTTCTCACGCAGGGCGCGTTTCGCGCTGCGGTACTGCTGCTGCTCGTGCTTTCAGGGGCCGGCGCGATCCTGTCGGCGCTCTAGTGAGGTGGCCGAGAAACTCGCCACAAGCGAACTTCGGCATCAAAAGGGACACTGGCGGAACATCCGCGCGCCTCGGGCGTTTGGCGATCGATGATCCCATTCCCCGCCCTATAAGCCCTTCGCGATGTTGCCGATCAGCAGCACGAAATAGGCGCTGATCGCCAGCCAATATTCCTGATGGGGCAGATAGCGCGGGATGGCGACGAACCCCGTCTTCATGAGCATCGCGAGGGTCGCCAGCACCAGCGCGATCAGGAAAACGGGGAGTGACGGAGGATTGAGGCGCATGGCGAGCCCTTGTGGTCGGTCGTCGCCCCCGATGCAGGAGGGACACTTCGCAACGGATAACGGTGCTTCGTGCCCTGCAGTGCGGGGAGGTCTCCATACCATGACCGAGGATGGTTCAGTTTGGAATGGGTTGTTAATCAAATGGTGGCACCGTTAACCACGACACATATTCGACGTAAACGGCGCCTACCTCATATCTCTCCGTGGTGTGTGCGTTAGCGTCGTTCGGTTCAGTGGATTTAGTCGCGGGGCAGCGTCAATGGCCGCTTGGGTTGCGTGGAAGTCAGTACGAGGGCCGATCTGCACCGCGCTCGGCATTGCGGCCATTTCGAGCATTTCGCTCGCGTCCCCGGCACACGCCGCCGAACCCTGGCCGGCCGAGGTCCAGGCCAACTACCGCATCCAGTTCAACGGCTTCGAGGTGGGGCAGTTCACGTTCAATTCGAGCGTGCACGAGCGCACCTATGCCATCTCGGCCAATGCCGATATCTCGGCGCTGCTCGGTTTCGTGCGTTGGAATGGGGCCACGCGCGTTTCGGGCGCGCTTGCGGGCAATGGGCCCCGCCCCGCCGGTTATAACTTCGATTTCCGCGGTGCCTCCAAGGCCGGCTCCATTCGCATGTCTTTCGGCAGCGGCGCCGTGACGACCATCAACTTCAATCCTCCGATGCCCGATCCGCCGGGCACGGTTCCGGTCCAGCCGGCGCACATGCGCGGCGTGCTCGATCCGCTGAGCGCGGTCCTGTCGCTGAGCCGCCCCAAGGACGGCAATCCCTGCAACCAGCGTGTTGCGGTGTTCGACGGCAAGGCTCGGTTCGATCTCGCGTTCCTGCCCAAGGGCGAGGTTCCCATCGCCGAAGGCAAGCCGGCCACTGCGCCCGAGATGCTGACCCTCTGCCGGGTTCGCGTCGTGCCCATCTCCGGCCATGTGGACGACGAGAAAGCTCAGGAGCTGAAGCGCAATCTCGGCATCGAGGTCGCCTTTCGCGCCGTTCCGGGGGCCGATCTCTTCGTGCCCCACCGCATTACCGTGCCAACCTTCGCTGGCTCGGCGGAGCTCGTGGCGCAGAGCCTGACCATTCGGACGCATCGCGAGCAGATCGCGCTCGTGAACTGAGCGTGTCGTGAGCCTTCTGTCAGGACCGTCGGTGCCCTGATCGGCAATTGGAATGCTGGAAGCGCGCGGCCGGGTCGGCTGGTCGCAGCCGGCCTGTTCGGCGTCGGGTCAGCCCGTTCCCGCGCCACCATAGGGCGGGAATATTTCGGTCCTATGCCGAATTCACCGCTTGATTGCCGAACACCGCTCTGCGATGCCTGCCCGTGGCACGGGAATGTTCCCCAGGAGTGGATATGCCGCTTGAGACCCGCATCCGTAACGTGACGGCCGTCCTTGGACCGACCAACACAGGCAAGACCCATCTCGCAATCGAGCGCATGCTCGGCCATGAAAGCGGAATGATCGGCCTGCCGCTGCGGTTGTTGGCGCGCGAGGTTTACGATCGGATCGTGACCCGCGTGGGCGCCGGCAACGTGGCGCTGATCACCGGCGAGGAAAAGATCAAGCCGGAGCGGCCGCGCTACTGGGTCTCGACCGTCGAGGCCATGCCGCGCGACGTCGAGGTGGACTTCCTGGCCATCGACGAGGTGCAGCTCGCCGCCGATCCCGAGCGGGGTCATGTCTTCACGGACCGGCTGCTGCACGCCCGCGGCCACTCCGAGACGCTGCTGCTCGGCGCCGGTACCATGCGCGAGGCGATCAGCGACCTCATTCCGGGCGCGAACTTCATCTCGCGTCCCCGCCTCTCCAAGCTCACCTATGCCGGCCAGAAGAAGCTGACGCGCCTGCCGAAGCGCACCGCGATCGTCGCCTTCTCGGCGAACGAGGTCTACGCGATCGCCGAGCTGATCCGGCGCCAGATCGGTGGCGCTGCGGTCGTGCTCGGAGCGCTTTCGCCGCGCACGCGCAATGCCCAGGTCGCGCTCTACCAGTCGGGTGATGTCGACTATCTCGTCGCGACCGATGCGATCGGTATGGGCCTCAATCTCGACGTCGATCACGTGGCCTTCTCTGCGACGCGGAAGTTCGACGGCCAGAACCATCGTGACCTCACGCCCGGTGAGCTCTCACAGATCGCCGGCCGCGCCGGCCGCTACATGAACGATGGCACGTTCGGCGTCACCGGCGACGCGGAGCCCTTCTCGGCGGACGTCATCGACCGGCTCGAGACGCATTCATTCGACAGCGTCAAAGTTCTCCAGTGGCGAAACCGCGATATCGATCTCGCGACCCTCGAGCGGCTGCGCGACAGCCTCCGCGAGGCGCCGCGTGAGGTGCGCCTGCAGCGTGCGCGCATGGCCGACGACGTCCTCGCGCTCGAGACCGTCAGCGCCGATGCGGAAGTGCGCGCGAAGGCGTTGGGACCGGCGGCCGTCGGTCGGCTCTGGGAAGTCTGCCAGGTGCCCGACTACCGCAAGATCTCCTCGCAGAGCCACGCCGATCTCGTCGCGACGCTCTACAAGTTCCTCATGTCGCCCCTCGAGCGCATCCCGACCGACTGGTTCTCCAATCAGGTCGCGCTCAATGACCGCACGGATGGCGATATCGATACGCTCGCGACGCGCATCGCCCACATCCGCACCTGGACGTTCGTTGCCAACCGCGCCGACTGGCTCGAGGACCCGGCCCATTGGCAGGAGCGCACGCGCGCCATCGAGGACGCGCTCTCGGACGCGCTCCACGAGCAGCTCACGCAGCGCTTCATCGACAAGCGCACGAGCGCGCTCATGAAGGGCCTGCGCGACAAGGACGAGATGAACGCCGACATCGCCGCCGACGGCGCGATCACGGTCGAGAACCACTATGTTGGGCGGCTCAAGGGCTTCCGCTTCTCGCCCGACGCCAATGCCGAGGCGCAGGGCATCCATGGCAAGACCGCGCGCAATGCCGCGGCTCACGTGCTGGTGAAGGAATTCGCCATGCGCGCGCGCCGCGTGGCCTCCGCGCGGACAGATGCGTTCCGCCTCACGCGCCACGGACGCGTGCTCTGGCGCGACGAGGAGATTGCGCGGCTCGAGCCGGGCGAGGATCCGCTGAAGCCCCAGGTCGTGCTGCTGGCGGACGACAATCTGACCAGCCCCGACAAGGAGCGCGTGCAGGCGCGGCTCGACACCTGGATGGGCGAGATCATCGGCGAGCGTCTGAAGCCGCTCATCGAGCTTTCGACAGCCGAAGATCTCTCCGGCATGGCACGCGGCATTGCCTTCCGGCTCAAGGAAGGGCTCGGCATTCTCGAGCGCCAGACGGTCGCGGACGATATTCGCGCGCTCGATCAGGCCGCCCGCGGGCAGCTCCGCAAGTACGGCGTGCGTTTCGGCGCGTTCAACATCTACCTGCCGCTGCTGCTGAAGCCGGCTGCGGGCGAGTTGCGGCTCGTGCTGTGGGCACTCAAGCACGCGAGCGAGAACAACCTCACGCTCGATACGCTGCCTGAGCCGCCAAAGGCTGGGCGGACGTCGATCCCTGCCGATCCGGCGCTGCCCGCTGCCTTCTATCGCGCGACGGGCTACCATCTCTGCGGCCAGCGGGCTGTGCGCACGGACATCCTCGAGCGCCTCGCGGATCAGATCCGCCCGCTCATTGCCTGGAAGCCGGGGACCGGTGGT
>ERZ778022.4376-NODE-4376-length-12253-cov-3.018446_pt1 | contig 12253 bp, 13 predicted proteins | sample MGYA00375752_ERZ778022 | MGnify/ENA primary metagenome ERZ778022 (study PRJEB29350, sample SAMN05389826) | bioreactor metagenome | isolation source: Thiocyanate bioreactor | place: South Africa: University of Cape Town | collected 2014-04-04 ... | reverse complement strand
GGGTCGAGCGCCGGCGGGCGGGCGTCAGCTCGGAGATGAGCGCCATGGCCAGGGGCAGCCCCGCCGCCATGAACACGCCAGCCACGCCGCGCAGGATGGCGAGCTGGTGCAGGCTCTGCGCATGGACGCTCGCCAGGGTGATCGTGCCGAAAACGAGGCAGGAGAAGGTAAGCATGAAGCGCCGGCCGAACCGGTCCGCGAGCGGGCTCATCGTGAAGGCGCCGATCGCGAGGCCGATCTGCTGGTAGACGAACACGGGCGTCATGTCTTCGGCGGTCGCGCCGAACCCCTTGGCGATCGCGGGCGCGATCTTGCCGATCATGAAGATATCGAACCCGTCGATGAAGCAGATCAGCACGCAGACGAGCAGCGCGACCCCCTGTGTCGCGCCGATGCGCGTGCGATCGATAAAGGCTTCAACGTCGAATTTGGTCATCACGCATCCCTGTGGCGCCCGGTGAAGCCGGGGCTGTTCTGGCGCGCGCACTCAATCACGGGGAGGATGAGGAATCAACAAGGATGATGGATGAGATGCGCGCCGCGTGCGGCTCGCCATTGAATAATTGCCGTGATGGCGCTATCTGCCCGCCATCGACGCGCGATGCGCGCCTCTGGCGGCCCCCGACCGCCCAGCACAAGCAGAGATAATGACCTTCGAGAGACTTCCCGCGCTTCTTTCCGAAGCGCTTGCCGCGCGTGGCTATGATGCCCTGACGCCCGTCCAGTCCGCTGTCATCGAGCCCGAAGCGGATGGCCGCGACCTGATCGTTTCGGCGCAGACCGGATCGGGCAAGACGGTGGCCTTCGGCCTCGCCATGGGCCCGCAGTTGCTGGACGAGGGGGGGCGCGTGCGGCCCGCCAAGGCGCCGCTGGCGCTCATCATCGCGCCGACGCGCGAACTGGCCCTGCAGGTGAGCCGCGAACTCGGCTGGCTCTATGGCGCGACGGGCGCGCAGGTCGTCACCTGCGAGGGCGGCATGGATGCCTCGCGCGAGCGGCGCGCGCTGGCGCAGGGGGCGCACATCGTGGTCGGCACGCCGGGCCGCCTGCGCGACTATCTGGAGCGTGGCGCGCTGGAGCTGCACGCGCTTGCCGTCGCCGTGCTCGACGAGGCGGACGAGATGCTCGACATGGGCTTTCGCGAAGACCTCGAGGAAATCCTCGACGCCACCGGCACCGAGCGGCGCACGCTGCTGTTCTCCGCGACCATGCCGCACCAGATCGTGGCGCTGGCCCGCCGCTACCAGAGCGACGCGCTGCGCATCTCCACCGTGGAGACCGATCGCGGCCATGGCGACATCAGCTACCAGGCGATGGCGATCGCCCCGGCGGACATCCAGAATGCTGTGGTGAACCTGCTGCGCTTCCACGAGGCGGAGACGGCGATCCTGTTCTGCGCCACGCGCGACAATGTGCGCCATCTTCATGCGAACCTGACCGAGCGTGGCTTCGCGGTGGTGGCGCTCTCCGGCGAGCACAGCCAGAACGAGCGCAACCATGCGCTGCAAGCGCTGCGCGACCAGCGCGCGCGGGTCTGCGTGGCGACGGACGTGGCGGCGCGCGGCATCGATCTGCCGAGCTTGTCGCTCGTCATCCATGTCGAGATCCCGCGCGATGCCGAGACGCTGCAGCACCGCTCCGGCCGCACGGGCCGCGCGGGGCGCAAGGGCACGGCCGTCCTGCTGGTGCCCTATCCGCGCCGCAAGCGGGTCGAATCCATGCTGCGTGGCGCGCGCATTCCCGCGCAGTGGGTGTCGCCGCCCTCCGCCGAGGACATCCGCCGCGCGGACAGCGAGCGGATGATGGAAGCGCTGCTCGCGCCCATCGAGGTGGACGAGCAGGACCGCGCACTGGCCGCCAAGCTGCTGGCCGAGCGCAGCCCGGAGGACATCGCCGCCGCGCTCGTGCGCGCCCACCGCGCGCGCCTGCCCGAGCCGGAGGAACTGATCAGCGGCGATACGCCGCCCGAGCCGCGCGGGCCGAGGCCGGGCTTTGAGGGCAGCGTCTGGTTCCGCATGAACATCGGCCGCAACCAGAATGCCGAGCCGCGCTGGATCTTGCCGCTGCTGTGCCGCCGGGGCCATGTGACGCGCGGCGACATCGGGGCGATCCGCTTTGCGGCGAATGAGACGCTGTTCGAGGTTTCCGAGGCGGCTGCCGGCCGCTTCCTCTCGGCCGTGCGCCGCACGGCGGAGGATGAGGATGACGGCATTCTCATCATCCCCAGCGATGGCTCCCCGCGCGAGGAGGCGCGCCACAATCGCCGCGACAATGCCCGGCGCGGCCCTAATGTGCCCAAGCCCTATCAGGCGCGCGGCGAGGCCCGGCCCGGCGGCCCGTCCGGCCCGGGCCGAGGACCCGGTCCCGGGGGCAAGGTGAAGCACAAGGGCGCCTGGAAGAAGGGCCCCAAGAAGCCGCCCCGCGCCGCCGGATGATCCGCATCCTCGTCGACGCCGATGCCTGCCCGGTGAAGGAGGAGATCTACAAGGTCGCCTTCCGCCACGCCGTGCCGGTCACCATCGTCAGCAACAGCCCCATCCGCATCCCGGCGCATGAGCTGCTGGAGCGGGTGGTGGTGAGCGACGGTTTCGACGCGGCGGACGACTGGATCGCGGAGCGGGCGGAGGCCGGCGCGGTGTGCATCACCGCCGACATCCTGCTTGCCGACCGCTGCCTCAAGGCGGGCGCGGTGGTGATCGCCCCCAATGGCAAGCCGTTCACGACAAGCTCGATCGGCGCGGCGGTGGCGACGCGTGCCATCATGGCGGACCTGCGCGCCGGCGCGGTGGGGGAGGCGATCGGCGGGCCGGCGCCCTTCTCCAAGGCGGATCGCTCGCGCTTTCTCTCCGCGCTCGACGAGACGCTCGTCAGGCTGAAGCGCGGGCGCTAGAAGCGGGTCATGGCAGAAAAATTCGAACGACATCGCCAGCCCTGGACGGCGGCGGAAATCCAGAAGCTCCACACGCTCGCCAAGAAGGGCATGGCGCTCAAGGCCATCGCCAAGGCGCTGACCCGCAGCGAGGAATCCGTGAAGGACCGCGCCAAGGCGGACGGGCTGAGCATCGCGAAACTGCGATAGGCCAGCCCGGCCGCCGCCGCTCAGCCCATCGCCAGCCCATTGTCCTGCTTGATCATGTCGGCGGCCTTCTCGCCGATCATGATGCACGCGGCATTGGTGTTGCCGCCCACGATGCGCGGCATGATTGCCGCGTCCGCCACGCGCAGGCCCTTGAGGCCATGGACCCGCAGGCGCGGGTCGACCACCGCCATGGGATCGCTGTCGCTGCCCATCGCGCAGGTGCCGACCGGGTGAAGCGCGGTGTTGCAGGCCGTGCGGACCCAGGCGTCGATCTCGTCGGGGGTCTGAACATTCTCGCCCGGCATCACCTCGGCGCCCAGCACGTCCTTGAGCGGACCGGTCGCGAAGATCTCGCGCAATTGCGGGACAAGGCGCCGGAAGAAGGCGCGGTCATTCTCGGTGGAGAGCACGTTGGAGAGGATACGCGGCTTGTCCTTGGGATGGGCGCAGCAGCACGCAGGCCATGGCGACGACATCCGCCTTCGGTCGCCGCCAGCCGGGGAACCATGTCTGCGCGCCGATCATGGTCGGCTGGAACAGGCATTGCGCGTCCGGCCGCTCCAGTTCGGGCCGGGTCTTGATGAAGCCGTTGGCTGTCACCGGCATGTCCGCGATCATGCCGCCGCGGTTGATGAGCCAGTGCAGGGCGGAGAGGCCGGCGCGATCGAGGCGCAGGCTGTTGGTGAGCGTCACGTCGCGCGTGGCGTTCAGCACCATCGCGACGGACGGGTGATCCTGCAAATTCATGCCCACGCCGGGCAGACCATGCACCGGATCAATGCCGAACCCGCGCAGCTCATCGGCTGATCCGATGCCCGAGAGCTGGAGGAGCTGCGGCGAATTATAGGCGCCGCCGCACAGGATGATCTCCTGATTGGCGGACACGCGCCGCATCTGCCCGGTCGAATCGCGGAACTGCACGGCCACCGCGCGCCCCCGCTCGATCTCGATGCGGGTGACGAGCGCGCCGGTCTCCACCTTGAGGTTGGGGCGCGTCATGGCCGGGATGAGGAAGCGCGCCGCCGTGCTGCCGCGCGTGCCCTCATGGATGGTGAGGGGAGGCGGCCCCCAGCCTTCCTGGCCCTCGCGGTGGAAGGTATCGCGCTCCTCGTAGCCCAGCTTTTGCACAGCCTCGATGAAACGGCGGCTTGATCGAGAGCGGGCCGCCCTTGCCATTCCAGTGATCGGACGGGCCCCAGTGGTTTTCGGACTTCTTGAAGTAGGGCAGCACATCGTCATAGCTCCAGCCCTCGTTTCCGAGCTGGCGCCATTCGTCATAGTCGCGGCTGTGGCCGCGCGCGTAGAGCATCCCGTTGATCATCGACGAGCCGCCCAGCGCCTTGCCGCGCGGCTGGCGGATCTGCCGGTCGTTCGCGAACGGCTCCGGCTCGCCCATATAGTTCCAGTTGAACTTGGGGTCCGCCATCACGAACGGGAAGAGGATGGGCATGGCCAGCCGGATCGAGCGCTCGCGCCGGCCCGCTTCCAGCACCAGCACGTTGGCGTGCGGATCTTCCGAGAGCCGCGCGGCGATCACCGCGCCCGACGAGCCGGAGCCGATGACGATGAAATCAGGATTTGTTGCCACTTAGCCGAGATCCTTGAAGCGCGCGGATTTGATGTGGGAGAACTTGCCGTCCCGCAGCTTGTAGAAGACGATGCTCTCAATGGTGCGCACGTCGCCCTTCTTCGTGGGCCAGATTTCAAAATCGGGCCAGTCGACGACGGTCTTGAATACCGTGCGATTGTGCATCGCCACGCCATCCGGCGCGATGATGAGATCGAGGATCGTCAACTCCTCCTCGATGTGCGCCTTCACGCCCTTGTAGAAGTCGACGATGCCCTGCCGGCCGATGATGCGCTTGCGGTCGCCGAGCTGGAAGTCGACGTCATCGGCATAGAAGCTCGAAAATCCGTCGAAATCGCTGCGGTTGAAGCTATCGATATAGTGCTGGAATTCCTCGCGGGTCATGCGCTCACCTCTCCTGTTTCTGCATCTTTTCCGTTCGGGCTGAGCGAAGTCGATGCCTTCTGCTGAGCGGAGCCGAAGCCCCCTCGCTTCACTCGGGCGTGGGCTTCGACTTCGCTCAGCCCGAACGGAGTTTCACTGGGGAGAAGGCCCGTCACGCCACCTGCTCCTTGCGCCTCGGCAACTCCGCAGCCGCAAGCACCTTGCCCTTGATGATGTCCGACGCGCGCTCCGCGATCATGATCGTGGGCGCGTTGATGTTGCCGCCGGTCTCATCCGGCATCACCGATGCGTCGATGACGCGCAGGCCCTCCATGCCGATGACGCGCAGTTGCGGGTCGACGACCGCCATGGGGCCCGCGCCCATGCGGCAGGTGCCGAGCGGGTGCGCGGTGGTGGTGCAGGTGGCGCGGATGTGCTCGTCCAGCGCCTCGTCGCTGATCGCGTCGGCGCCGGGCGAGATCTCGGCGCCGGTGATCTCGGCCTGAGGCGAGGTCGCGTAGATCTTGCGGGCGATGCGGATGCCCGCCCGCGCCGTGGCGAAGTCGGCCGGCGCGCTGAACAGGTTGAGGCTGATGCCGATATGATCCTCGACCCTGGGCGACTTGAGGAACACCTGGCCGCGGCTCTCCGGGTGAAGCAGGATCACGTCCGCCGTGAGCTTGTGCTGCGGCGCCTTCACGATGCCGGGGAACCAGAGATGTGCGTCCAGCGTGACCGGATTGCACCAGAGCTGGATGTCTGGCTGGGCGAGGCGCGGATCGGTGCGCAGCACCGGATTGGCGCTGTTCACCTGGCGGGCGAAGGGGCCCTTGCCGGTGAAATACCAGCGCAGCACCGAGAGCGCCGCCTTGTCGAAGCGCAGTTCGTTGACGAAGGTCACCGGCTTCGCCTCGAACAGCAGCGGCACGCGCGGATGCTCGGAAAGGTTCTGGCCGACGCCCGGCAGATCGTGGACCACCTCGATGCCAAGATCGCGCAGATGCTCGGCCGGGCCGATGCCGGAGAGCATGAGCAGCTGCGGCGAGTTGAACGCGCCGCCGGAGAGGATGACCTCCCGGCTCGCCCGCGCTGTCTCCAGCCGACCGTCGCGCCGATACTCGACGCCGACCGCGCGCTTGCCCTCGACCAGCACGCGCTGGGTGAGGCTGTTGATGCGCACAGTGAGGTTGGGCCGGCTCATGGCGGGCTTGAGATAGGCCTCGTAGGTGGAGGCGCGGCGGCCCTTGCGGTCGATGGTCAGCTCGACCTTGCCGACGCCTTCCTCGTCGCCGGCGTGGATGTCGTCCGTCAGCGGGTGGCCGGCGGCCTTCGCGGCGGCCATGAGTTCATCGTGGAGCAGCCATTCGGTCGCATTGGGCGAGACGCTGAGCGGGCCGGAGCCGCCGTGCAGATCCGACTCGCCGCGCCAGCTTGACTCCATCCGGCGGAAATAGGGGAGCACGTCCGCATAGCTCCAGCCCTGACAGCCCATTTGCGCCCAGCGGTCGAAATCCGCGCTGTGGCCGCGCATGAACACCATGCCGTTGATGGAGGACGAACCGCCGAGCAGCCGGCCGCGCGGCAGGATGAGCTTGCGGTTGTTCATGTGCGGCTCGGGCTCGGTCCAGTAGGGCCAGGTGATTTCCGGCCGGCGCAGGGCGCGCAGGAACCCGAGCGGCATACGGATGAGCCAGTTGTCCGCGCCGCCGCCAGCCTCCAGCAGCAGCACGCGCACGGCGGGGTCCTCGGTCAGCCGCGCCGCAAGCACGGCGCCGGCCGAGCCCGCGCCCACGATCACATAGTCGAACGTCTCGCCAGGCGTGTCGCCAAGATTAGGGGGTGTCAGGGCCTCTCTCCTGCTTGACTTTGTCGCGCCGGCTTGGCGCGCGCGCACTCCTGCTGTTATTGAGGAGATCGTGACGAATCAACAACTCTCGTTGGCCGCAAGGATCGGCCGCGAGCAGGAAAAGGATGCCAATACGATGAACGCGCCCTACAATCCCGGCCTGCTCGAGCAATTGCAGCTTCGCTATGCCAAGGGAACGGCGAAGATGCTGATCGGCGGGGATTGGGTCGAGGCGGCCTCCGGCGAGACGTTCGAGACGCTCAATCCTTCCACCGGCAAGCTGATCGGCCATGTGGCGAGAGGCGGGGACGTGGACGTGGACCGCGCCGTCGCCGCGGCGCGCGCCGCCTTTGAAGGGCCGTGGTCGAAGGTGAAGCCGGATGAGCGCACACGGCTGCTGCTCAAGCTGGCCGAACTGATCGAGGCCAATGCCGAGGAGCTGGCTCTACTGGAGACGCTGGACGTGGGCCGGCCGATCCAGTTCTCGCGCATGGTCGACGTGGCCGGCGCCGTGGGGCAGCTGCGCTACAATGCCGGCTGGGCGAGCAAGATTGCGGGCGAGACGAACGAGATCAGCGCGCCGGGCGAATGGTTCAGCTATGTGCTGCGCGAGCCGGTCGGCGTCTGCGCGCAGATCGTGCCGTGGAACTTCCCGCTGGTCATGGCGGTGGGCAAGCTTGCGCCGGCCTTGGCGGCGGGCTGCACAGTCGTCGTCAAGCCCGCCGAGCAGACGCCGCTTTCCACGCTGCGCCTGGGCGAGCTGATCCTGGAAGCCGGCATTCCGGCGGGCGTGGTCAATATCGTGACGGGCCTTGGCCGCACGACGGGTGCGGCGCTGGCCAGCCATCCGGGCATCAACAAGATCTCCTTCACCGGCTCGACCGTAACCGGCAAGGCGATCATCGAGGCCTCCAAGAGCAATTTCGCGCGCGTGCAGCTGGAGCTGGGCGGCAAGTCGCCCACCTACATCTTCGCCGACGCCGATCTCTCCAAGGCCATTCCAGCGGCCGCGATGGGCATCTTCTTCAATGCCGGACAGGTCTGCGCCGCCGGTTCGCGCCTGTTCGTGCACGAGAAGGTGGCCGATCAGGTGCTGGAAGGCGTGACCAACATGGCGAGGGGCATGAAGGTCGGCCAGACGCTCAATGCCGATACGATGATCGGCCCGCTGGTGAGCGCCACGCAGCTTGAGCGCGTGACCGGCTACATCCAGTCCGGACGCGATGAAGGCGCCAGCGTGCTGGTGGGCGGCGACGCGCTGAAGGGCGAGGGCTATGAGGGCGGCTACTTCGTCCAGCCGACCGTGCTGCTCGACACCAAGCCGGACATGCGGGTGCGCAAGGAGGAGATTTTCGGCCCGGTGCTCTGCGCCATGCGCTTTGGCGACGACGAGGATCTGGAAGCGCTTGCGGGGCGTGGCAACGAGACCGAATTCGGCCTCTCCGCCTCCATCTACACGCAGAACATCACCACGGCGCACAAGCTGGCCCGGCGCCTGAAGGCCGGCACGATCCGCATCAACGGATCGGGCGGCGTGGACCCGGCCCTGCCGCTGGGCGGCTTCAAGGCATCCGGCTGGGGCCGCGAGAACGGCAAGGCCGGTATCGAGGCCTATACCGAGCTCAAGGCCGTGAGCGTGGCGCTCTGATGAACGAGAACTGGGGGGCGACGCAGAAAACGGCGCAGACCGGGCCCCTTGAGGAGGCCTGGAGCATCTTCGACGAGCGGCATCTGCCCTATCGCCTGCTGATGCTCGGCAAGATGCTCGACCGGCTCTCGGTGCAATATATCCGGGAGCTGGGCGGCGTCTCGCTCGCCGAATGGCGCGTGCTGGCGCATCTGGCGATCATGGGATCGCGCAGCGCGAGCGAGATTTCGACGGCGGCGCTGGTCGATCGTGCCGAGGTCAGCCGCGCGGTGCGCTCGCTGGAGGAGGCGGGGCTGCTCACCCGCGTCGACAATCCCCGCAACCGCAAGAGCAGCCTGCTCGTGCTGACGCCGCGCGCCAAGGAAATCTACGACCGGGTTTCCCAGCAGCGACGCGACTTCTACGGGGTGCTGCTCGCCGACATATCCCCGCAGGAGTTGCAGATGTTCGACGATCTGCTGCTCCGCATGGCGCGCCAGGCGGACAGGTTCGCCCGCGACCAGCAGCAAAAGGCCAGTGCGCATGAACTATGATGACTATATCGCCGCGTTCAACGAGGGCGACGATGCGGCGCTGGTGGAGCAATGGTTTGCGCCGGACTGCGTAATGTATGGCGGCACGCGCACGAGCCGGGGACGCGACGGCCTGCTCGCCTTCCTGCGCTGGGCGCATGACGGGGTGCGCGAGGTGGTGCGGCCGCGGGTGGTGATGAACCAGGGCGACCGGCTGTTCGTGGATCTCGACATGGATTTCATCTGCACCGCGCCGCGCCCGGACTTTCCGTTCGCGCCGTTGATGCCGGGCGACATCCTCACCGTGCGCTTCTTCGTCACCTACAAGCTCAATGAAGCGGGGCTCATCCAGGAGCTTTGCTCGATGACATGGCCGGCCGAGCAGAATGTCATCAAGGCGCCGATGCTCTCCGCCCATCCCGGCGGGCGCGCGGCCTATGCGGCCTATGCGGCGGCATTCAGCGGCGGGGACATGGAGCGGGCCGGGCGCTACTATACCGAGGATTGCACGCTCAAGCTGCCGGTGCTGCCGCTCATGGACGGGCGTCAGGCCATTTGCGACTTCTACGCCGGCATGTTCCGCCGCGTGCGCGAGCATCTGACCATCCACAGGCTGGAGATCAGCGACGAGCGGATCGTGGTCGATTGCACCAGCACTTTCGTGGCGCAGGAGGACGCGCCCGACTTCGTGGTGGCGCCGCTGGCCAAGGGCGAGGCCGTGCAGTCGCACGTGCGCGTCGCTTATGCGCTGCGCGGCGGGCAGATCTGCAAGATCGAGGTCTCGCGCGCGGACGCGCCGGTCGCGGCTCAGTAAGCGGGCGGATCGCTCGCGGGGAAGGACTCGTCGCTCGCCTCGTCCACCTTCTCCCACTTGCGCACCGGCTTGTCCTTCATGGCGTCGGGGCCGGCGTCGCGCACCTCCGGCACGGGGTGCGCCGCCTTGTCGGACATGTCGGATGCGCTGGGCTGCTGCTGGTCCTCGTCTGGCTGCATGATCCACCTGCGGTTGCTCGGGTTGGGCGCCCATCATAGCGCGTGGGGCGATGCGGCCAAAGCGGGAACAGGCGATTGCCGCCGGATCGGGCAAACTGGCCGCGCTATTGCGTGCCCTCCAGATAGGCGATCAGCCCGCGTTCGTAGCGGTTGAGCCAGCGGGTCTTCCTCGGCAGGCGCAGATTTTCGCGAAAGGCGAGGGGGCTGTCTTTGGCCACTTCGATCATCGCGGGGTGGACATAGGATTTGCGCGCAATGGCCGGCGTGTTGCCGAGATGCTCTGCGACGAAGCCCAGCATCGCCCGGATGCCTGCGCTTTGGGTTTCGTTGGCCAGCCACTCGAACGCCAGCGCGCTCGCCGTCCAGGTGCGGAAGTGCTTGGCCGTAAAGTCCGCGCCCATCGTCTCGCGGATATAGCCGTTCACGTCCGATGAGGTGACGGGCGAGATCTGGCCATCATCGCGCACATATTGGAAGAGATGCTGGCCGGGCAGATCCTGCATCTGTTTGACGAAGCGGACGAGGCCCTTGTCGCTCACGCGCAGTTCGCATTGCTTGCCCGATTTGGCCTTGAAGCGCAGCAGCAGCTTGCCGCCCGCGATCTTCGCATGGCGGTTGCGCAAGGTGGTGGCGCCGAAGCTCTTGTTGGACCGGGCATAGGCCTCATTCCCGACACGGATGCGCCCGGAATCGAGCAGCCGCACGATGGAGGCGATGGCGCGTTGCTGGGAGAGGTCGCGCCCCGCCAGATCATCCTCGACCCGCGCGCGGATCAGCGGAAGAAGCCGGCCGAACTGCGCGCAACTCTCGAACTTGAGGGAATCGCGGGCGGCGGTGAACGCCGGGTTGTAGCGATATTGCTTGCGCCCCTTCGCGTCGATGCCGGTCGCCAGGATGTGCGCCTGCGCGCTCGGGGCGAACCAAGCATCGGTATAAGCGGGCGGGAGGCCGATGTGGTTGAGCCGGTCGATTTCCTCGCGGTCTATGATGCGCTCGCCCGCCGCATCAAAATAGGCCCAATTCCCTCTGACCCGGCGGCGGCCGATGCCGGGCAGACTGTCGTCGACGAAAATCAGCGATTGTGGCATGAGGTGCCCGGGCGTTGAACGGTCATGGTCGACAGGCAACGCATGAGCCTGTGGCTTGTTTCAGCTCTTGAGCCATGCCCCATCGGGCAGGCATCCTGTCCAGGGAGACCCAAGTGAGCGAGACCCGCAGCGAGAGTGACAGCATCGGCATCATCGCGGTGCCCGCGCAGGCCTATTGGGGCGCGCAGACGCAGCGCAGCATCGAGAACTTCCCCTTCGGTGCGAGCGAGCGCATGCCGATCGGCATCGTCCATGCGCTCGCCATCGTGAAGCGCGCGGCGGCGCGGGTGAACCGGGCGCACGGGCTGGACGCGCAGCTGGCCGATGCGATCGACACGGCAGCGGCGGAGGTGATCGGCGGCCAGCATGACGATCAGTTCCCGCTCGTCATCTGGCAGACCGGCAGCGGCACGCAGTCCAACATGAACGTCAACGAGGTGATCGCCGGGCGCGCGAATGAAATTCTCGCGGGGACGCGCGGCGGCAAGAGCCCCGTGCATCCCAACGATCATGTGAACATGAGTCAGTCCTCCAACGACAGCTTCCCGACCGCGCTGCACATCGCGGTGGCACGGAGCGCGACGGATGCGCTGCTGCCCGCGCTCGACGCTCTGCACGCGCTGTTCGCGGAGAAGGCGCGCGCGTGGGAAGGCATCGTGAAGATCGGCCGCACCCATTTGCAGGACGCGACACCGCTGACGCTCGGCCAGGAATTTTCCGGCTATGCGCAGATGCTTGCCAATTGCCGCGAGCGCATCGCCCATGCCGTTATGCACGACATCATGGCGCTGGCGCAGGGCGGCACGGCGGTGGGCACCGGGCTCAACGCGCCGGAAGGCTTTGCCGAGGCGGTGGCGCTGGAGATCGGCAGGATTGCCGACCTGCCATTCTATTCCGCGCCCAACAAGTTCGAGGCGCTGGCCAGCAACGATCCGCTCGTGCAGTTCTCCGGCGCGCTCAACACGCTGGCCGTGGCGCTCACCAAGATCGCCAACGATATCCGCCTGCTGGGCAGCGGGCCGCGATCCAGCCTGGGCGAGCTTGATCTGCCGGCCAATGAGCCGGGCAGCTCCATCATGCCCGGCAAGGTCAACCCGACCCAGTGCGAGATGCTGACCATGGTCGCCGCGCAGGTG
>ERZ778022.4371-NODE-4371-length-12262-cov-3.670435_pt1 | contig 12262 bp, 7 predicted proteins | sample MGYA00375752_ERZ778022 | MGnify/ENA primary metagenome ERZ778022 (study PRJEB29350, sample SAMN05389826) | bioreactor metagenome | isolation source: Thiocyanate bioreactor | place: South Africa: University of Cape Town | collected 2014-04-04 ... | reverse complement strand
CCAAGATAGCTCGCGAAGCGGTCGAGATAGATATAGATGACGGGCGTGGTGAAGAGCGTCAGTGCCTGACTCACGATCAGCCCGCCCACCATGGCATAGCCCAAAGGCTGGCGGATCTCCGCGCCCGTGCCGGCGCCGAGCATGAGCGGGACGGCGCCGAGCAGCGCCGCCATGGTCGTCATCATGATCGGTCGGAAGCGGAGCAGGGCGGCGTGGCGTATGGCCTCCTCCGGCGAGAGATGATGATCGCGCTCAGCCGTGATGGCGAAGTCGACCATCATGATGCCGTTCTTCTTGACGATGCCGATCAGCAGGATCACGCCGATCATTGCGACGAGGCTGAAGTCGAAACCGAACAACATCAGCGTCGCGATGGCGCCCGCGCCCGCAGATGGCAGCGTCGAGAGAATAGTCAGCGGATGGATGTAGCTCTCATAGAGAACGCCCAGGATCAGATAGACGACGAATAGTGCCGCGGCGATCAGCATCGGCACGGTCCTCAGCGAATCCTGGAAGGCCTGAGCATTGCCCTGGAAGGTGCCGACGACGGTCGCGGGCATCTGTATTTCACGGATGGCCTGCTGGATGGCGGCCGTTGCGGTGCCGAGTGAGGCGCCTTGCGCGAGATTGAAGCTGATGGTCACGGCCGGGAACTGGCCCTGGTGGCTGATCGACAAAGGTTTGGTGAGGCGCGTCGTCCAGCGGGCAAAGGCGGCGAAGGGTATCTGCTGCCCGGTCGTCGGTGACTTGATGTAAATTTTGTCGAGCGTATCCACCCGGCCTTGCAGGCCCGGGAGGATCTCCATCACCACGTGGTAGCTGTTCTGCTGCGTGAAGTATTGCGCGACCTGACGCTGTCCGAAAGCGTCGTAGAGCGTATCGTCGATGAGCTGTGGCGTGAGGCCATAACGCGAAGCCTGATCGCGATCGATGGTGAGCGTAAGGGACGTCCCGGACATCTGCTGATCGGTCGCGACGTCGCGAAGCTCCGGGATGGTCTTCAGTTTGTCGAGCACACGCGGCGCCCAGGTATTCAGCTCATCGATGTTGGCATCCTGCAGGGTGTACTGGAACTGCGTGCGCGCAAGTCGCCCGCCGATGTTGACGTCCTGCGATGCCTGCATGAACAGCCGCGCGCCCTCGACCTTCTCGAGCTGCGGCCTCAGCCTGGCGATGACTTGGAAGACCGAGGCGTCGCGCTCACTCTTGGGCTTCAGCGTGATGAAGAAGCGTCCGTTGTTGAGGGTCGTGGTCGAGCCGCCGGCGCCGAGCGCCATGGCGTACGATGCCACGGCCGGATCCCTGCCGATGATCTCGCCGAGGGCCTCCTGCCGGCGCATCATGTCGGCGAAGGATATGTCCTGCCCGGCTTCCGAAATGCCGGTAATGAGCCCCGTGTCCTGCTGCGGGAAGAAGCCCTTGGGGATGATCGCGAAGAGATAACCCGTCACCGCGAGGGTGCCGAGAAAGATGCACAGAACCGCGAATTGGTGCCTGAGCACGGCATCGAGTGCGCGCTCGTAGCCGCGCAGCATCGCGTCGAACATGCGCTCGGTCGCCTGATAGAAGCGGCCGTGCCCGCCCGCTGTTTCATGTCGCAGGAAGCGCGACGCCATCATCGGTGTCAGCGTCAGGGCGACGAACGCAGAAACCGCAATACACATCGACACCGTGACCGCGAACTCGCGGAACAATCTGCCGATGATGCCGCCGAGCAGCAGAAGCGGGATGAACACAGCGACCAGCGAGATGCTGATCGAGAGAATCGTGAAGGCGATCTCGCCGGCGCCCTTGTAGGCCGCCTCCATCGGGCGCATGCCGTCCTCGACATGACGCACGATGTTCTCGAGCATGACGATCGCGTCGTCGACCACGAAGCCGACCGAGATCGTGAGCGCCATCAGCGAGATGTTATCGAGGCTGTAACCCATGACGTACATCAGCCCGAGCGTACCGAGCAGTGACAGCGGCACGGTCACACTCGGAATGACGGTCGCCCAGAACGTGCGCAGGAACAGGAAGATCACGGCCACGACCAGGCCGATCGTCAGGAGCAGGGTGAACTGCACATCATCGACGGAAGCGCGAATGGTCAGCGTCCGATCGCTCATGATGTCGACGTGCACCGACGGCGGAAGCGCGGCCCTCAGACGCGGAAGCTGCTCCTTGATGCGATCGACGGTGTCGATGACGTTCGCGCCCGGCTGCTTGAACACGATGAGAAAGACGCCGCGTTTGCCCGAGGCCCAGGCCGCCTTCTTGGCATCTTCCGGGCCCGCCACCGCCTGACCGATGTCGCGCACACGCAGCGGCGCGCCATTCCGGTAGGCGATGATGACGTCATTCCAGTCCTTGGCGACGGTGAGCTGATCGTTGGAGTAGATGGTGAAGCTGCGGCGGTCTCCGTCGATGATGCCCTTCGGCGTGTTGACGGTCGTCACGCCGAGCTGCGCGCGTACGTCCTCGAGCGACAAGTTCTTGGCGACGAGCTTCGCCGGATCGATCTGGACGCGTATGGCGGGCTTCTGCTCGCCGCCGATCGTGACCTGACCGACCCCCGCGAGCTGACTGATCTGTTGGGCGAGCTTGATGTCCGCGTTGTCGTCGAGCTCGGTCAGAGGCATCGTGTCCGAGGTCACGGAGATGATCAGGATCGGCGAATCGGCCGGGTTCACCTTCCGGTAGGTCGGCGGGGAAGGCAGGTCGCGAGGAAGCTGGCCGGCAGCGGCATTGATGGCCGACTGGATGTCGTTCGCGGCGGCGTCGATGTTGCGATCGAGATCGAACTGCACGGTTATCAAGGTCACGCCGAGGCCCGATGACGACGTCGTCTGCGCGACGCCCGGGATCTGCGCGAACTGCCGCTCGAGCGGCTGCGCGACGGAGGATGCCATGGTCTCGGGGCTGGCGCCGGGGAGCTGGGCCGTCACCTGGATGGTCGGAAAATCGACCTTCGGCAGCGGCGCGACCGGCAGGTTGGGGTAGGCGACCAAGCCGATGAAGAGCAGCCCCACCATGATGAGCGAGGTGCCGATCGGGTAGCGGATGAATATTGCGGATAGGTTCGAGTTCATGGCTCGCCCGTCGTGTTGCTGCTCATGCTTTGGTTGTTGCCCAGGAGAACCTCGACGAGCGTCGCAGGCTGCAGCCGGTACTGACCGGCCGTGACGACGCGCTCTCCTGGCGTGAGGCCGTGCTCGACGACCGCCCAGCCGTCCTCGATCGGGCCGATGTCGACGCTGCGAAGCTCCGCCTTGCCGTCCTTGTTGATGACGAAGGCGAAGAGGCCATTGGGCCCCCGCTGGACCGCGACATCGGGCACAGCCACCGCATTCTTGATGGTGGAAATGAGCAGTCGCGTCGTCACCGACAGTCCGGGCCACAGCGCATTGTCGGCATTGTCGAAGCTCGCCTTGAGCCGGATCGTGCCGCTCGCGGCATCCACCTGATTGTCGACAAGCGACAGCGTTCCGTGCGCGAGCGTACGCCTGCCATCCGACGTGAGGGCCGTCACTTGCAAGGGACCCGATTTGAGCGCCGCGCTGATGCTCGGAAGCTGTCCCTCCGGCGCCGTGAAGATCACCGAGATCGGCGTGAGCTGGGTGATGGTCAGAATGCCGTTCTGATCATTCGCGTGCACGATGTTGCCCGGATCGACGAGACGAAATCCCGCGCGCCCCGTCAGCGGCGACCGGATCGTCGTATAGGCGAGCTGGACCTTCGCGCTCTCGATGGCCGCCTGGTCCGCCTGTATCTGCGCCGTGAGCTGCGCGACGGTGGCGGTGCGCTGATCGAACAGTTGCTGCGTGGCGTCACCTTGCTTGGCGAGCGTTGCGGTGCGCTGCAAGTCCTGCTTGGCATTGAGCAGCGAGGCCTGATCCTGCGCGAGCTTCGCCGTCGCCTGATCGAGCGTGGCCTGGAAGGGCGCCGGATCGATCTGCACGAGGAGGTCGCCCTGGCACACGATCTGGCCTTCCTCGAAGGCGACTTTCTCGATCTGGCCATCGACGCGCGATCTGACCAGAACCGAGTTGGTCGCCTGCACCGTCCCAAGCCCATTGAGGAATACGGGAATGTCGCGCGTGGTGACGGCCGTCGCCTGAACAGGCGTGGCGCTCACGGCGAGCTGCGACCGGGCCGCCACGCCTTTTTGCATCCCGGGCAGCCCGAGATACTGCCAAGCGACGCCCGCGGCAGCGAGAAGCGCCACCGCTATGAGCGCCCATCGCCCTGGATGATGGCGGGTCTTGCGACCCGAGTCTCGTGTTTGCTTTTGCAAGCGTGTTTCCTTTCAAAGCCCGAACCGCGGGCAATCCACGCGATGCCACTCCACGATCGGGTGGCGCGTCGCGTGGACTTTGAACGTCCTCTCAACCTCGTCCGATCGGCACGGCCACGAAGTGCGTTTCCGTGGCCGTCTTGATGCGCAGCAGGACTGCGCGCTGACCGTTCTTCTGCGCGGCCTCGAGGTCGGTCGTCACATCTCGGGGCGTCGACACGCTCTTGCCGCCGACCTCGAGGATCACGTCGCCTGCCTGGATGCCCTTCTCAGCGGCGGTGCCCTGCGGATCGATGCTCACCACGACCACGCCCTCCGCGCCGGCGCCTTCCACCTCACCTGCCGGCGCGAGCCATAGGCCGAGGTTGGGCTGGCTCTGCCTCGACGGCTGAGCTGGAGGGGTTGGTTCGGTCGGGAGCGCGGCGACGGTCAGTCGGAGAGTCTGCTCCTTGCCGGTCTGCCAGACGCGGAGCGCGATCGACTTGCCCGGATCCTGCGCAGCGACCGTTCGCGCCAGATCGCGCGCATCGGCGATGAGCTTGCCGTCGATCGACAGGATCACGTCACCGGCCTTGAGGCCGGACTTCGCCGCCGGCCCGCCCGGCTGAACCTGATCAACGAGGGCGCCCGTGGCCTGCTTGAGGTTCACGCTGTCGGCGACATCCTGCGTAACATTCTGGACCGCGACGCCCATCCAGCCGCGGGTAACTGCGCCCTTGGCTTCGAGCTGTGCCGCAACGGCCTTGGCCGTATCGGCGGGAATGTCGAACGCGATGCCGACCGAACCGCCGGACGGCGAGAAGATCGCGGTGTTCACGCCGATCACCTGGCCCCGAAGGTTGAAGGTCGGTCCACCGGAATTGCCCTTGTTCACCGGCGCGTCGATCTGCAGGAAGTCGTCATAGGGTCCCGAGCCGATATCGCGGCCTTGAGCCGAGACGATGCCCGCAGTGACCGTGCCGCCGAGACCGAAGGGATTGCCGACGGCCAGCACCCAATCGCCGATACGCGGCACCGTCTCCGCGAACGTCACGGACGGGAATCCGGCTTTGCCATCGACCTTGAGCACGGCAAGGTCGGTTTTTGCATCCGTCCCAATCACCCGCGCGGGATAGGACTGCCCATCGATGGTCTTCACGTTCACGCTCTTGGCGTGATCGACGACGTGATAGTTGGTCAGGATGTAACCATCCGGCGAAATGAAGAAGCCGGAGCCCTGCGCCTGTATGATCCGCGGCGGCGCCTTGAGACCCGGCTGGCCGAACTGACGGAAGAAGAATTCGAAGGGCGAGCCTGGCGGAATGACATTCTCGCCTTGCCCTTGCTCACCAAGCACCGACGCATCTCCCATCTGCTCGGCACTGACATAGACCGACACGACGGTCGGCTTCACGTGCTCGGCGAGATCGGCGAAGCTCGGCATCTGCGCGAGCTGCCCCGGCGCGGCAACGGCAGCCGGGTTCGTCATCGACTCGGCATTGGAGTTCTGCTCGGCTGCCCGGACGGCCCCAGCAACGATCGCGACGGCTGCGATGACGGCAACACTCGCGACCGGCCAGCCGCGCCCGACCGCGGACCCTGGTTCCGGCCCTTTCGTCTGGCCTACGTGTTCGCTCATGATGTCTCTCCTTGGATGGTGAAGTTTCTTGACCCTCAGTGTTGCGCGGGGTGGGCGCCCAAGGCCGCGAGGATCAGCATGAGGCCCGCGACGGTGAGATTGATGCCCATGTAGAGGCCGAGCGCCCACGCAGCCGTCGTCGGCCAGCCGGCGATGATGAGCGCGGCAAGCAGAAAGTCGGCGGCAGCGCCGAGCGCGATCCAGAACCAGTGATCAGTGGCGCCGCGGAGCGCGCCTGCTACGGCTAGGCTGGCGATGCCATGGGCGCAGAGGTAGATCACGAGGGCCAATGTCAGCGTGAGGACGCCGTCATACGGCGAGAGCACGAGAAGGGCGCCGAGCACGCTCGTGATCGCGGCCAGCAGAATTGAGCCCCAGTAGCCCGGCGCGCCTTGCGCGCTGAAGATCGAGGCAAAACGGAAAAGCCCCGTGATCAGAAGAAGCCAGCCCAGGAGCAGATCGACGGCGAGGGCGGCAACCTTCGGCAGTATCACCGCGGCCATGCCGAGGACGACGAGCCCGCTCCCCTCGAGGATGACGAGCCGCCAGAAGTCCTGGAGCTGAGCTCCAGCTCGGCCGTTCGTTGCGCGTTCTCTCATCACGACGCGCTCCGAAGTGTTCCGGGCGCGCCGCCACTTCTCAGCGGTGAATACGGCTCCCTGTCGCGATTGTTCTCGGTGCTCTCAAGCATGGATGATGATCTCCGTCACTCGCCTGTCCACCCCAGTCAGCAGTGAGGCAAGCAGCGTCGAGCATCAGCCGTGCCATCCTTTCATCCCGTTGATTTAGTTGAGTTCCTTGTCGCGGCGCGCGCGCCTGTGGTGGCCTCGCACCACCGCGCAGCCGGGACCGGTGGAAAGGCACCAGCGTAACGATCGTCGATCAGCTCTTCATCAGACCGTATTTCTGTATGCGGTAGCGCAGCGTCTCGCGGGTCGTGCCGAGCGCCCGCGCCGTGGCCATGACGTTGTAGCCGTGGCGCTCCAGCGCCGTCTGGATGATGTGCCGATCCATGTCGTCGAGCGCCATCGAGCCGTCGAGCGGCAGATGGATCCAGTCGCTGCCTTCCTGAACCACTCCATGCTGCGAGGCCTGCGCCTCGTGCACCGGGGCAAGCTGCAGCCATTCTGCTGGCAGCTCCTCGTCATTGGAGAGGAGGATGCACCGCTCGATCACATTGCGTAGCTGGCGAACATTGCCCGACCAGTCGTGGGCCTGCAGCCGCGCCATGACTTCCGGGGGCACATACCTCACGCGCTTGTTCGCCTTGGTGTTGAACTCGGCGACGAGTGCCATCACCAGTTCCTCGATGTCCTCCTTTCGCTGGCGAAGCGCCGGCAAAGTCAGCTCGAAAACACTGAGGCGATGATAGAGGTCCGCGCGGAACTGACCGTCGCCGACTGCGCTGACGAGATCCCTATTGGTCGCGGCAATGACCTGGATATCGACCGTGATCTCGCGCTCCCCGCCGAGCCGACGCAGCTTCCGGCTTTCGATGGCCGTGAGCAGCTTGGCCTGCAGGGCCGGATCCATCTCGCTGATCTCGTCGAGGAAAAGGGAACCGCCATCGGCCTGCTCCATCAGTCCGCGGTGGGGACCCTTGGCGCCGGTGAAGGCACCCTGCTCATGTCCGAACAGCTCCGATTCCAGGAGATCCTTCGGAAGGGCGACGCAGTTCACCTCGACAAAAGGTCCATCGGCGCGCACGCCCGAATAATGCAGGATGCGCGCGATGAGGCCTTTTCCCGTGCCAGTCTCCCCCGCGATCATGATGCTGGAAAGCGGCAGATCCTGAAGCCGCGCGACCAGCTCGCGCACGCGCCGCGCCGCAGGGCTCGAGCCGATGAACGCCTCGGGCGAATAGCGCAGGCGCTCCGCGGATGCCTGGTCCTTGAGACGCCGCTGCGCACGGGCACTGCGCACCGCGCCGGCAATGACGAGGTCGAGCGTCTTGAACTCGGTCGGCTTTTGGAGAAAGTCGAACGCCCCGAGCTTCTGCGCGCGCTCCGCATCCGTCGGCTCGCCGTAGCCCGTAAGAAATACCCACTCACCTGTCTCCCCGAGAGCGCGCGCCTTCTCGAGCAGGTCGAGTCCGTTGCCATCGGGAAGGTTCATGTCGGAGAGCACGACCAGCGGCGCGATGCGCGTGCGAAGCAGAAGGTGCTCCGCTTCCCTGAGCGTGGGCGCGAGCACAACGTGCCAGCCAGCCCGCTGATAGTGGCGCTTCAGCTCACCGCCGAAAAGGGCCTCGTCCTCGATGATGAGCAGCGTGTCCATCAGGGCGCCTCGCTGCTGACGAGGCTCAGCGTCACGACCGCTCCTCGAGGCTCACGATTGGAAAGCTCGAGCTTGCCGCCCATTGCCTGCACCATGCGCTGCACTGTCGAAAGCCCGAGACCCGATCCGCCTGCGCGCTGCGTGAGGAACGGACGCACGCCGCCTTCGATGAGGTCCTTGGAAAACCCAGGCCCATCATCAACAACGGACAGGCGCAGCATCTGGTTCTCGCGACAGGCCGTCACACTGATGGTGCCCGGGCTCTCGCCAATGGCCTGGCTCGCATTGAGCACGAGATTGAGAAGCATCTGGCGGACCCCGTCCCTCTGCAGTCGGCAAACGACGCCTGCCGGCGTGCTGTTGTCGAGCGCGATCCGGTCCGGAACCTGGTAGCGCGCCAGCGCGAGAAGGTCCGAGACAAGCGCGCGAACGTCGACTTCCGTCGGCGCCTCCGGCTGGCGGCGGGCCCTCACCAGCAGGTGATCGAGAAGCCGCGCCATGCGGTCCACCTCCGCCGCGATGAGCTGCAGGCGCTCGCGTTGATCGTCGTCGACGCTGTCCTGCGTGAGATTGGCGAGCGCTATTTTGATGCCGGCGAGAGGATTGCGCAGCTCGTGCGCCACGCGCGCGGACATCTCACCGACGGCAGATAGGCGATCCGCCTCGGCAATTTCCACGCGTTGCCTGACGAGCGTCTCGGCTGCTGCCTGCACCTGAGCCTGGAGCTGATCCTGGTAGCGCTTGTTCGTTTGCAGGGCCTTGGTGAGGCGATCCACCAAACGATTGTAGCCCTCCATGATGGGGCGGACCGTCACGGCCACGTCGCCGGCCGGGGCCGGCCGATATTGAGCCTCACCGATCAGATTCAGCAGCCGGCTCAAATCCCGCAGCGGTCGCGTGATGTGATCCCGCAGGATGATCATCACGAGGAGCGCGGTGCAGGGCAGGACGAGAAGCGCGACGGCCGCCAGCATCAGCTCCGCCCGGGCGCCGTGCCGAATGCCGCTGAGCTCGCTGCGCCCGGCGGTCTTCTCGTGATCCAGAACCTGACTGATGCGCGCCCGGGCATCCTCGGCGTTCTCCGCTGCAGCACGCGGGCTGTTGAGCGACTTGATGGCTTCGCGGAGGCGCTCCGCACTGGTCGGGTCCGAGAAAACGTGCGCGCCGATAAGCTGCGTGAGCTGGACCTTCAGGAGGTCCATATCCGAGGAGCTGGGGTCGCTTCCTTTCACGGCGTGAAGAGCGAGGATGTTGTCGATCCGGCGCTCGATCTGCTGCAGGCGCTCCTGCTGCTCGAGGTGCACGTAGAATGGCTCGAGGCGCTGCAGCCCGCGCCAGGACACCGTGACGAGTAGTCCAAGCGCCACGAGCAGAGCCAATCCGCTGACCACGGCAAGAAGCTGGATAGGCCCCGAAAGCACGTCGTCGAGCACGGAACGCTGCGACGCGCCCTGTCGCGACGCGGTCTCGCGGGGCTCCGCAGCGGCCATATGGGCGATCGGGACGATGTCATCCGACATGTCGGTCTCCAGGAGGTTGTCCTCGACCACCCGCCGGCCCAACGGTGGTTGAAGGCCACCAGCGCACCCTAGTCAAATATAAGAAATCTGCTGCAAATCAGCCTCTTAGATCGTCTGGCACAGGTGCTGCTGAAAGACTGACGAGAGACCTAGCAAACCGCAAGCGGCCGGGACTTCAGCGTGCGCGGACCGACCGCTCCGTCTCTCGATGAGGTGGTTGCAAACCATCGCCAACACAAGGACCCGGACCATGCCCACACGCGCGAAATCCATTATGTCGCTGATGATCGCTACCGTAGCGGGGGCCACGTACGCCGGCTCGGCTCTGGCACAGACGCAGACGCCGGCACCAGCTCCGGCGCCTGCTCAGGCACAATCGCCCTCGGTCGACGTATCGAACCAAAAGCTCACCAACAATACGGTCACGGTCAACGACGTTAACCTTCCGACGCGCGGCTATATCGCCATCCACACGACCAACGCCAACGGCGAGATGACGAACCGCATCATCGGCTATGCACCACTCCGAGCGGGAGACCACAAGGGCGTCAAGGTCCACCTGACCGGGAATCACAAGGCAGGCGAGACCCTCTGGGTGGCCGTGCATCAGCGGCGGCCTCGCCCCCTGATGGGTGCGCGCGGGAAAGGCCGCATCGGCGATCCATTCATGCAGATGGGTGTGCCGGTCGATAAGTCCTTCCAAACTCTCTGACCCTGGAATGCAGCATCGGGGCCGGCCATGGCCGATCCGGCCGCAGCCGGCCCGCTCCGAGGAATAGTGTCATGGCCGCCATAGACGCTTCAGACTTAAACCTCACCGAACAACAGCATCGCGTGCAGCTAAGGCGTGCCGTGATCGCGAGTACGATCGGAACGACCATCGAGTGGTACGACTTCTTCCTGTACAGCACCGTCACCGGCCTCGTATTTGCGAAGTTGTTCTTCCCGCACTCCGATCCCCTTGTCGGAACGCTCGAGGCCTTCACCATCTATGCCGTCGGCTTTGCCGCAAGGCCCGTAGGCGCGGCCATCTTCGGCCACTACGGCGACCGCATCGGCCGCAAGGCGACGCTCATCGCGACCCTGATGCTCATGGGTCTAGCGACCTTTGCCGTGGCGCTCGTGCCGACCTATGAGACGGCCGGCATCTGGGGTGCCGTCATTCTCACCGTGCTGCGCTTCCTGCAAGGCATCGGCGTCGGCGGTGAATGGGGCGGCTCGGTGCTCATGTCCATGGAATGGGCGCGCACCAACGACAGTCGTGGCTTCATCACTTCATGGCCGCAGTTCGGCGTGCCCTGCGGGCTGTTCCTCGCCAACCTGGCCGTGCTCGCCTTCAGCCAGATGTCGGGCGATCAGTTCCTCGCCTGGGGCTGGCGCATCCCATTTGCGCTCAGCATCGCGCTGGTCGGCGTCGGGCTCTACATCCGCCTCGGCGTCCTCGAGACGCCGACGTTCCGACGCCTCATCGAGGAGCGAAAGATCGAGCGCACGCCCATCATCGAGGTCATCAAGCGCCAGCCCAAGGAAATCCTGCTGAGTGCGCTCCTGCGCATGGCGGAGCAGGCGCCGTTCTACATCTTCACGGCCTTCATCTTCGCCTATGGCACCGCGGCGCTCAACGTCTCGCGCGACTTCCTGCTCGTTGCCGTGCTGACGGCGGCGGTCCTGTCGTTCTTCTCCATTCCCTACTTCGGCCACCTGTCCGACCGCATCGGGCGCACGAACATGTACATGATCGGCGCCATCGTCACGGGCATCTTCGGCTTCATTTACTTCTGGCTGCTCGACACCGGCTCACCGACGCTCATCTTCCTCGCGATCGTGCTGTCGCTCGTGCCGCACGACATGATGTACGGGCCGCAGGCTGCTCTGATCGCGGAGGCTTTCACCGGTCGCCTGCGCTACAGCGGCGCATCGCTCGGCTATCAGCTCGCTTCGGTGATCGCCGGAGGCCCTGCACCGCTCATCGCAACCTGGCTGTACAGCCGCCACCACTCGGGCATGGCGATCGCCGTCTACATCCTATTCTGCGCCATTCTGAGCGTCGCAGCCACGGCGATGATGCACGACTACACCGGCAAGGACATTGGAAGTGAGTATGCCTGATGGGATCCCAGCTGGTTCAAGCCTCGCCTCGAAATTCGATGCGAGTGAGCCGGCAGGGGTGACCACCGAGCAGATCGAGGCATTCACCAAGCCTGCCGGCGCTCCTCCGGCTTCGTCGACCGAACCCGGCAGTGCGTCGCCTGCACGGTCAGCAAAGAGCTGGCTGCGTTCCCATCCCATAACCTCCGCGGCCCTTGCGATCCTTCTCTGCGTGAGCGCCATCGCCGGCACGCTGTGGTGGCTCAACGCCCGCCACTTCGAAACGACCGATGACGCCTTCATCGACGCACGCCAGTTCTCGATCAGTGCCAAGGTATCCGGCTACATCGAGAGCGTCGCGGTGACCGACAACGAGCGGGTTGCCGCCGGCGCTCTCCTTCTCCAGATCGACAAGCGCGACTACGCCGTTGCTGTCGCGCAGGCCGAGGCGCAGGTCGCCCAGGCCGAAGCCAGCGTCAC
>ERZ778022.4370-NODE-4370-length-12262-cov-5.551241_pt1 | contig 12262 bp, 10 predicted proteins | sample MGYA00375752_ERZ778022 | MGnify/ENA primary metagenome ERZ778022 (study PRJEB29350, sample SAMN05389826) | bioreactor metagenome | isolation source: Thiocyanate bioreactor | place: South Africa: University of Cape Town | collected 2014-04-04 ... | reverse complement strand
TATACTTCTGCACTTCGTGCATCTTCTGGGTGTAGCAGTTCGACGGCGTGTTCTCGTTGCCATCGACGACGCCGGTCTGCATGGCTTGATACACTTCTGAGAACGCCAGCACCTGCGGGATCGCACCGAGCGCACGGAACTGCGCTTCCAGCACCTTGGACGACTGGATGCGCATCTTCTGGCCCTGGAAGTCCGCGACATGGATCAGCGGCTTGTTCGCCGTCATGATCTTGAAGCCGTTATCCCAGTAAGCGAGGCCCTTGATGCCCTTGGGTTCAAGCTTGGCCAGCAGGCTCTGGCCGATCGGGCCCTTGGTGACGCGTCCGAGCGCCGCCTTGTCCGGCAGGATGTAAGGCAGATCGAATACCTCGAATTCCTTCACGCCCAGCGGACCGAACTTCGCCAGCGACGGCGCCAGCATCTGCACCGCACCGAGTTGCAGCGCCTCGACCTCTTCCTTGTCCTTGTAGAGCTGCGAGTTCGGATAAACTTCGACCTTCACCTTGCCGTTGGTGTACTTCTCGGCGAGTTCCTTGAACTTCTCCGCGCCCTGCCCCTTCGGCGTGTTGGGCGCCACGACATGGCTGAACTTGATGACAATCGGAGATTGCGCCGCAGCGGGGCCGACAAGCGCGAGAGCGGCAATCGAAGCCGCGGCCAGAATGAGTTTCTTCATGTAACCTCCCGAAAATTGCTATTGGAGCTGCGGTATTGCCGCGGCCCGACCGTCTGCGCGACAGAGCATCGCAGATGCACGCGGTCAAGACCATTGCCCTTTAGAGGCATGACAACATTTGCTGCAATGCAAAACGCGACGCATCATTAATGCGCCGCGCTTCGATTCGCCCGATAAATGCGGATCAGTGGCCTGCCTGAGCCATCGTTGCCGGCATGTCGCGCTGCTTCTTCATGACAATCTTGTTCAGCGCGCTGATATAAGCCCGCGCCGACGCCACCAGCGTATCCGGATCGGCCGCCCGCGCGGTAACAGAGCGTCCGTCCTGCGACAGCCGCACGGAGACTTCCGCCTGCGCGTCGGTGCCCGCGGTCACCGCATGGACCTGATACAGCTCCAGCTTGGCGTCATGCGGCACCAGCGACTTGATGGCGTTGAACACCGCATCCACCGGGCCGTTGCCCTCGGCTTCCTCGATCTTCACCTGGCCATCAATGTCGAGCTTCATGGTCGCGCGCTGCGGACCGCGCGTGCCGGCAATGACCGACAGCGACACCAGATGAATCCGGTCGTTCGACTGGGCCATTTCTTCATCGACCAGCGCCTCGATGTCCTCGTCGTAGATGTCCTTCTTGCGGTCCGCCAAAGCCTTGAAGCGGACGAAAGCATCCTCGATCTGGTTACGCGAGAGCTTGTAACCCATCTCTTCCAGCTTGTGGATGAAACCCGCGCGGCCGGAATGCTTGCCCATCACCAGCGAGGTCTGCTTCACGCCGACAGACTCCGGCGTCATGATCTCGTAGGTCTGCGCATTCTTCAGCATGCCGTCCTGATGGATGCCGCTCTCGTGCGCGAAGGCGTTACGGCCGACGATGGCCTTGTTGTACTGCACCGGAAACGACGTCGCCGCCGCCACCGCCTTGGATGCCTGCGTCAGCACCTTGGTGTTGATGTTGGTGAAGAACGGCAAACGGTCGGCACGCACATTGATCGCCATCACGACTTCCTCGAGCGCGGCATTGCCCGCGCGCTCGCCGATGCCGTTGATGGTGCATTCGATCTGCCGCGCACCGCCGCGCACGCCGGCCAGCGAGTTGGCCACCGCCATGCCGAGATCGTTGTGGCAATGGGTGGAGAACACCGCCTGATCGGAATTCGGCACGGTTTCGCGCACGCGGCGGAACAGGTCGTAATATTCCTCCGGCACGCTGTAGCCGACGGTGTCGGGAATGTTGATGGTGGTGGCGCCGGCCTTGATGGCGGCTTCGACGCAACGGCACAGGAAATCGAACTCGGTGCGGGTGCCGTCTTCCGACGACCACTCGACGTCGTCGGTGTGATTGCGCGCGCGGGTCACCGACTGGATCACCAGTTCGTAGACCTCGTCCGGCTCCTTCTGCAGCTTGTATTTCATGTGCAGCGGCGAGGTGGACAGGAAGGTGTGAATGCGGCCGCGCTTGGCGGGACGGATGGCCTCGGCGCAGCGGTCGATGTCCTTCTGCGCGGCACGCGACAGGCCGCAGATCACGGCGTTGCGGCTGCGCTTGGCGATCTCGTGGACGGCCTCGAAGTCGCCATCGGACGCGAACGGATAGCCGGCCTCGATGATATCGACGCCCATGTCGTCCAGCATGGAGGCGACGTTGAGCTTCTCCTCGAAGGTCATGGTCGCGCCGGGGCATTGCTCGCCGTCGCGCAAGGTGGTGTCGAATATGACGACGCGGTCCTTGCCGGACTGGGTTTGGGTGCTCATTTGGATATTCCTTCGGTCAATTGCGCCGCTTCAGGGCGCTCGGGTTTCAGTGCTGTCCGCGAACCCCTGAGTGCCCAGGCGCAAATGCCCAGACGGCCCTCAGGGGCAAATAAGAAGCAGAAGCCCGCCAAGAAGGGACAGATTCAGGGACGACGTGAGAGCAGCCGGAATCGCATCGAAACCAGCAGCTTGCGCCGCCGTTTCCTGCTGTCCCTGACTACCGCTGCGAATCATCAATCTATTCCCCGAAAGGCGCATGTTCGGCCCAAACCGTTGACGGATGGTTGCCGACGCGCCCCGTCCGGTCGTTCTAGACGAGAAACGCGAGGCCCCGCAATGCCAAAGATAGGGCAGAAAGACTGACCTTTTCAACGGCGCGAGCTGTCGGCTTTTCAAGCTTTTCCGACGAACCCGGCGCGCGGCCTCGCGAAATATTGGGATGCACGTGCGCACATCTCATTCCCGATTCAGTTGTCAAACAGCCACGCTGATGCGCGCTTCCATTCACGCATGCGCATTCGCTCCCGCGCGCTCCGCGGGGGTGATCATTTTCCTGTCGCCCCAACGAGGGGCATGGAGCGCCGCAGGGCGCAAAGGGTGGTGTTTCGCCTCCTCTGCGAAAAGGAAGCGCGTCGCCTCGCGGCGCTCCATTCGCGGCGATTTGTGTCCGGGGGACCGTGCTTCCGGGACAGGACGGGCGTTTCCGCCTCCGATCCGGCTGGCTTTCGCCGCCTTCATCCTGTCCGCGTCCAGCCACTGAAGGCAGAGCCACGTAGTTGGCCCGGACGGTGACCCCCGGCCTCCCGGACGAATACGGCTGCGAACCGTATCGCGCAGGCGCCGCATCCTGCTCCGCCTCAAAAGCGCCCTCGAGAAGCGCCCCTCGCGAACAGGACGATTCGGAATATAATCCTAGATGAAGAAATGTCAAGATACCCGCGATTCAGCGCGGCGCCCTCGGACTTTCCTTCTCAAGCGCGGTCTGCGCCTTCTTCAGTTCGTCCATATCGGCCTTCCCGACCGTGGGAAATTTCAGATTGAGTTTCTCCATCGCGCTGACGATGGCCGAACTGATCACCACCCGCGCAAACCATTTGTGATCCGCAGGGACGACGATCCAGGGGGCATGTTTCGCGGACGTATGACGGATCAGGTCCTGATAGGCCGCCTGATATTTGTCCCACATCTTGCGTTCCGCAACGTCGCCCAGCGAGAACTTCCAGTTCTTCGCCGGGTCTTCGAGGCGGTCGAGGAACCGCTTGCGCTGCTCCTCCTTCGAGACATTGAGGAAGAATTTGAGGATCAGCGTGCCGTTGCGCGCCAGATATTTTTCGAACGCCGAAACATCCTCGAACCGCTCCTTCCAGATGTTCTTCGTGACAAGCTCCGGCGGAATCTTCTCCTGCGCCAGCACCTGCGGATGCACGCGCACGACCAGCAGTTCCTCATAATAGGACCGATTGAAAATGCCGATACGTCCGCGCTCCGGCAGAGCAATCGAGCTGCGCCACATGAAATCGTGGTCCAGTTCCTTCGACGTCGGCTGCTTGAACGAGAAAACCTGGCAGCCCTGCGGATTAATGCCCGACATGACGTGCTCGACCGCGCTGTCCTTTCCCGCCGCATCCATGCCCTGGAAGATCAGCAGCACCGACCAGCGGTCGTGCGCATAGAGCTTTTCCTGCAGATCGCGCAGCCGGCCACGATTGACGTCGATAATCCTGTTGGCGGAATCCTTGTCGAGATCGCCCTTCTCACCGGGCTTATGCGACTTGAGGTGAAACTCGCCCGAACCGTCGACGCGGAACGGATCGACATATTGCTTGAGTTGCTTCGCGTCCGGCTGCCCGGCCTTGCCGTTCTTGGCCATCAGAACAATGCTCCCGTTGAACGCGTGACGGTACACGCCACCGCCCGGGTCTGCCAAGTGCGGGACCATCGACAGGTTCAGGTGCATGGTCCATCATCGCGCGATGACGGACGCTTTCCCATCCATCGCCTACGCGAATGTCGGCAAGAGCTTCGAGCGCAGCCGCATTAAGGCAATCGATGACGTTTCGCTCAAAGTCATGTCGGGTGAATTTCTCGCAGTCGTCGGCGGCTCAGGATCGGGAAAGAGCACGCTGCTCCGGCTGGCCAACCGGCTGATCGAGCCGGACAGCGGCACCGTGCGCGTGCATGGCGAGGATATCCGCCATCGCGATCCGATCGAACTACGCCGAAGCATCGGCTACGTATTCCAGAGCGGCGGCCTGTTTCCGCACATGACTGTCGCGGACAATATCGGCATTACGCCGCGGCTGCTGGGAACGCCCGCTGCAGAAATTTCCGCGCGCGTCGACGAACTGCTCGACCTTGTGCAACTGGAGCGAAGCCATCGCGACCGGTTTCCGCATGAACTGTCCGGAGGCCAGCGCCAGCGCGTCGGCGTGGCGCGTGCGCTCGCCGCGAAGCCGAAGATCGTTTTAATGGACGAGCCGTTCGGCGCACTCGACCCCCTCACCCGCGATGCGCTCGGCGAGGATTATCGCGCGCTCCATCGCAGCCTCGGCCTGACCACCGTGATGATCACGCATGACATGGCGGAAGCGCTGCTGCTGGCGGACAAGATCGCCGTGATGCGCGCCGGACACCTCGTCGCGCAGGGCACCGCAAAGGATTTGGCGAACAGCGGCGATGCCTATGTCGGCGAACTTCTCAACACGCCGAGGCGGCAGGCGGAACGACTGCAGGACCTGCTACCGAAGGATGGCGCATGATGTTGACGGTCGATCCCCGCTGGAACGATGCGCTGACGCGCCTGCCGGATTATCTCGGCAGCCATGTGCGTGTCAGCCTCACCGCACTCGCGCTGGGTCTCGTCGTCAGTTTTCCTCTTGCGCTCATGGTAAAGCGGCGGCCGCTGGCACGAGACATCGTGCTCGGCATCGCGAGCATCGTGCAGACCGTGCCAGGCCTGGCACTGCTCGCGCTGTTCTATCCGCTGCTGCTGGCGCTGGCGGGCTTGTCGCTGAACTGGTTCGGGGTTGGATTTTCCGCGTTCGGCTTTCTGCCGTCGGTGCTTGCGCTGGCGCTCTACAGCATGCTGCCCGTCTTGCGAAACACCATCACTGGACTGCAAGGTATCGATCCTGCCATCATCGAAGCCGCCGAAGGCGTCGGCATGACGCCGCGGCAATCGCTGACCATGGTCGAACTGCCGCTGGCGCTGCCGGTGATCATGGCGGGTGTCCGGACGGCCGCCGTCTGGGTGATCGGCACCGCGACACTGTCGACTCCCATCGGCCAGACCAGCCTCGGTAACTACATCTTCGCCGGACTGCAGACCCAGAACTGGGTGTTCGTGCTGTTCGGCTGCGCCGCCGCTGCCGCGCTGGCACTGGCGGTCGATCAGCTACTGGCGCTGATCGAAAACGGCGTAAAGCGAAATAGCCGCATGCGCATCGCCGTCGGCTGCATCGGACTTGCGGCACTCGTCGCGGCGACGCTGATGCCATCGCTTGCGCGCGCCCGAACCAGCTATATCGTCGGCGCAAAGACCTTCACCGAACAGTACGTCCTCTCCTCACTGATCGCCCAGCGCTTGCAGGCCGTGGGACTATCCGCAACGCCGCGTGAAGGTCTCGGCTCCGCGGTAATCTTCGAGGCGCTCGCGGCCAACGATATCGATGTCTATGTCGATTATTCCGGCACATTGTGGGTCAATCAATTCAAGCGCGAGGTCGAGCCCCGCGCCAAGCTGCTGGACGACCTGAAAGCGACGCTCCGAGATCGATATGGCATTACCCAGCTCGGCGATCTCGGATTCGAGAATGCCTACGCGCTGGTGATGCCGCGCAAGCGCGCCGAAGCGCTGGGCATCCACACCATCACCGATCTCGTCACCCATGCCGCAAGCATGTCGATCGCAGGCGACTATGAATTCTTTTCGCGTCCGGAATGGGCCGCGCTGAAATCCGCCTATGGCCTCTCCTTCCGTCAGCAGCGGCAGATGCAGCCGGATTTCATGTACGCCGCGGCGGCGTCCGGCGATGTGGATGTGATCGCGGGCTACACCAGCGATGGCCTGATCGCGAAATACGATCTGGTCGTACTCAGCGATCCGAAATCCGCTATTCCGCCCTATGACGCGATCGTGCTGCTGTCGCCGAAACGCGCCGACGATAAGAAGCTGCGCGACGCCCTGCAGCCCCTGCTCGGCCGGATCGATATCGCTGCGATGCGCGAGGCCAATCTGCGCGCGGCGGGCGGCGACAACGCGAGTTCTCCCGACGCTGTTGCGCGGTGGCTGTGGGAGCGCATTTCAAAGCGCTAGAGATTTTTCACGAACCCCGCGTCGATCAGCAGACGATTGAACCGCCGCGTCTCCGCGCCGTCCTTGCAGGCATAGAACAGGCCGTTGCAACGGAGCATGATCTTTTTCTGCTCTTCGAACGTCGGATCGAGCGGCAGGCCCGCGGCATCCTGAATGACCAGCGGCAGATAGGCCCCGTCAATGGTATCCATCGCGGTCGGACTATCCACCGGTTTGAAATTGATCGCATCGATAGCGTAGTAGGTCGCAAAGTAACGCGGATCGTAGGCCATCAGCTTTTTCGAGACGTCCGCGGGCGTGAGTTTCGGATCGAGGATGTGCGTCGAGAATTCCGGCTGATGATCGCCATAGCGCACGATCAGGAACGGCTCGCCCGGAAACCGCTTCTTCAAACTGGCGATGAAATCGCGGTAATCCTCGGCACTCATGGTCTGCCGCCGCAAATATTCGTCGATGACGGGCGCGTTACCTGGCGCGCGCCAGCCCGGCGTCAGATCGGTACGGAATTTCGTCTCCCACGGGAAGTGATTGGCAGCGAGATAAACGAACATGAATACCGGCTGCGAGCGCTTCTCCTGCGCCAGCAGACCAGCAGCTTTCCTATAGAAGAAACGATCCCGCTCGACGCCCTTCGCGCCGAGCGCCCGCGCATCGTAGAAGTTTTCGATCCCCGTCGTTGTCTGGAAACTTCGCGCGCTCATGAACGCACCATAGGCCGGATACAGTGAGATCGTGCTGTAGCCGCAGCGGCGCAGCGCCAGCGGCAGCCCGCGATCGACGCGGCCCGCAGCGATCCGCGTCACGAAATAGGAGAACGGCCCGAACGAACGCGACGAGAGGCCCGCGAGCACGTTGTACTCGGTGAACCAGCTTGGACCGCCGTTGCTTTCGGCCAGAAACTTTCGCGCCTTTCCGTCATAGGACTGGAAATGACTGCCATAGCCTGCGGGCACCTTGATGCCGGGCGCGGAGCGGATATCGAAGCTCGATTCATCATGGATCATGATGATGTTCGGCCGCCGTCCCGCGGACTGACATGAATCGATCAGCGGCAGCTTGAGCCGCTCGGAAGCGACGGCGTCGGATTCCATAAATCCATAATTGAGAAAATCGGACACCGCGGTGACGCCGGAGCCCGCGAATTTCGACACGTAGCCGTCGTCGTAATAGCCGCGCCAGGCTTCGTCCGGCCACGTCTTGGCAAATCCAACCAGCGCTGCGAGACAGGCGAGCGCCATGGCCGCCGCGGGCAATCGCCGGACCCGGAACGGATCGAGCCACCACAGCACATACATCAGCGGCACGGTGACAATCGCCGCTCCGATCGCGGACCAGCGCAGGTTCGGGAAAATGGTGAACAGGAAAGCGACCGTATCGCGGTCGATCACCATCAGGTCCACGAAGTTCGCGGTCATCTGCACCACATCGTGCTTAAGCCGCGACAGCAGGATCAGCACGACGACCAGCGTCAGCGACAGCGCGCTCGAGAGCGCCGGCCGCCGCAACAATGCGATCCAGAAAAAGTTCAGGACGCCCCAGGTCAGAACGAAGCCGAGCCGCGAACCGGCATCGGTCTCGGTCTGAAACATGATGACAAGAGCGGCAAGATGAGGCGCCGCCACGGCCGACAGGCGCCAGAAACCGGCAGGAGCAAAGCCGCGCGCGATGACGCCGGTCGGCGGCAGCGACGGGGGCAACCCTGATGTCGGCGGCGGCGACATGGCCTCACCACACAGCAACCCGGAATCCTCAAGCCTTGACTGGGGAATCCAGGAGGCCGCCGCGCGGCCGGCCCCGCAACGTGTCATAAAAATGTAATTGAACTGTCATGAACGTACAACCGGCTCTTTGGCCGTAGGCGCTGCTTCACGCATTCAGCATATTCAGACCGGCGGAAAGGCGGCCGCGCCCGGCACGTCCCGTCTGAAACAAAAACGGGGCCGCTAATGCGGCCCCGCCTTTGATCCATCTTCTCTCCCCGCAACAGCGGGACGAGATAAAGGCTCAGTTCTTCGTCTTGTCGACGAGAGCGCCCTTCTTGATCCATGGCATCATCTCGCGCAGCTTCTCGCCGACCGCCTCGATGTCATGCGCATTGGCGCGGGCACGGGTCGCCTTGAACGAGGCCTGATTGACCTTGTTCTCCAGCATCCAGTCGCGGGTGAACTTGCCGGACTGAATGTCGGTGAGCACACGCTTCATCTCGGCCTTGGTCTCGGCGGTGATGATGCGCGGGCCGGTGACGTACTCGCCGTACTCGGCGGTGTTCGAGATCGAGTAGTTCATGTTGGCGATGCCGCCTTCGTAGATCAGGTCCACGATCAGCTTCAGTTCGTGCAGGCACTCGAAGTAAGCCATCTCCGGCGCGTAGCCGGCTTCCACCAGCGTCTCGTAACCGGCGCGGATCAGTTCGACAGTGCCGCCGCAGAGCACTGCCTGCTCGCCGAACAGGTCGGTCTCGCACTCTTCCTTGAAGGTGGTTTCGATGATGCCAGCGCGGCCGCCGCCGATGGCCGAGGCGTAGGACAGGCCGAGGTCGTGGGCGTTGCCCGAAGAGTCCTTGGCAATCGCGATCAGGGTCGGCACGCCGCCGCCACGCTGGTATTCCGAGCGCACGGTGTGGCCGGGGCCCTTCGGCGCGACCATCAGCACGTCGAGATCAGCGCGCGGCTCGATCAGGTTGAAGTGGACGTTGAGGCCATGCGCGAACAGCAGCGCGGCGCCCTTCTTCATGTTGTCGTGCAGGTGCTCGCGATAGATGTCGCCCTGCAGTTCGTCAGGCGTCAGCATCATCACGACGTCGGCCCACTTGGCGGCCTCGGCGACGTCCATCACCTTGAAGCCGGCGTTCTCGGCCTTCTTCACAGTCGCGGAGCCCTTGCGCAGCGCGATCGCCACGTCCTTGACGCCTGAGTCCTTCAGGTTCAGCGCATGCGCATGGCCCTGGCTGCCGTAGCCGACGATGACGACCTTCTTGCCCTTGATCAGGTTCAGGTCAGCATCGCGATCGTAGTAAACACGCATTTTCGTTTTCCTTCTCAGGCGGCCACGATTGGCCAGTTCAGTCAATTTTCTGGATTTGTCAGGTCTACCGGACCCGGATGAATTGCCGCCGTTGTGTAGGGCGGCTGGTGCTGCGAGACAAGCCCGCAGCGCCCCGTTGTGCAGTGCACCTAGCTCATGGCTCCTTCAGAACGGGGTAAAGCGAAGCCAGCAGCAGCATGGCCATAACGATATTGAAGATGCGGACCGCCCGCGGCGATCTGACCAGCGGCTGAAGGGAAGTCCCCAGCACAACCCAGGACAGCGACGAGCCCAGCCCGATCACGAACAGAAGAACCGACAGCATCACGATGTTCAGCGGATAGGCGGCAATCGCGGCGTAAGCGGTTACCGCACCCACCGCGATCACCCATCCCTTGACGTTGACCCACTGGAACATGGCCGCGCCCAGGAAGGTCATCGGCCTGCCCTCCCCCGTATTGCCGGTCTCCGCAGGGCCGGATCGCGCGATCATCACCGACAGATAAACCAGATACGCTGTGCCGGCGTATTTCAGAATAGTGTGCAACACCGGATAGGCCGCGAATACAGCGCCGAGGCCAAGCCCGATCACCGCAACCAGAAACGAGAAGCCGAGGGTGACGCCCGCGACATGCGGCAATGTGCGGCGGAAACCGTAATTGAGGCCCGACGCCATCAGCATGATGTTGTTCGGTCCCGGCGTGAACAGCATCGCGGCGCCGAAGACAATGAAGGCGATGGTCAGTTGCTGCGAGATCATGGCGTCAGGCGACCTCCACGAGCGTCGGAGGCTTGCGCGACAACAGCATTACCGCGATGCCGAGCACGACAACGATCATTCCGACAAGCCGCACCGTGCCGAACTGCTCGTGGAAAACGATGCTCGACGCGCCCGCGCCAAAGAACGGGATCAGCAGCGCGAACGGAACGACCTGCGCCGCGGAATAATTCTGCAGCAGACGTCCCCATATCCAGTAGCCGAGCGTGGTGCCGAGCAATGCCAGAGCCAGCACGCAGGCGACAGCGCCGACCGAGAGATGCGTCAGAGACTGCCATGTCACACCCGGACCATCGACAAAAAGCAGGAACGGCACGAGAGGCACGAGCGCAAGAAGACTGATCCACGAAAACAGGCTGAGCATCGGCACGTTCTGGGCACGGCGAAGAAGCAGGTTGGAGAAAGCAAAGCTGACGGGCGCCGTCATCGACAGCGCAAATGCGTAAACACTGAAATCGTATCCGACCGTGAAGCAGATCAGCAGCAGCCCGCACATCGCGACCGCGATGCCAAGGATCTGGTGACGCGTCGGCAGTTCCTTGAGAAGCAGAGCGGCGAAAGCGACCGTGAACAGCGCCTGGCTCTGCACAATCACGGCCGTCAGCCCCGGCGGCACGCCATAGGCCATGCCGTAGGTTTGCGCCAGAAACTGCGCAACGATCAACCAACTCGTTGCCACGATCAGAAGCCAAGACAATTTCGGCCGCGGCAACAAGAAGCATGGAAGCGCCGTGATGCCGAAACGCAGTGTCGTCATCAATGTCGCCGACATCTCGTTGATCGCGAACCGGGTCAGCACGAAGCCAAGTCCCCAGATCACGGCCACAGCGAGAGCCAGCGCGATGTCGATCGGTTTCATGAGCGATGGATGAGCGCGTTACATTCCGTCCGGTCCGCGCGAGATGGCGGCGACGCCGGTGCGCGACACTTCGACAAGCCCGAGCGGCACCATGAGATTGACGACCTGATCGATCTTCGACGTGCCGCCGGTGATCTCGGACACGAAGCTTTCATTGGTGGCGTCGATGACGCGGGCCCGGAACGCTTCCGCAAGCCGCATCGCTTCGATGCGCTGGTCGCCGACGCTCTTGACTTTCACCATCGCAAGCTCGCGCTCGATGGCGCGGCCGGTCAGCGTCATGTCCACCACGCGATAAACCGGGATCATGCGATCGAGCTGGTGCTTGATCTGCTGGATCACCATGGGCGTGCCGCTGGTCACGATGGTGATGCGTGACATGTGCTTGGCATGTTCGGTTTCCGACACCGTGAGGCTGTCGATGTTGTAGCCACGGCCGGAGAACAAGCCGATCACGCGCGCGAGCACGCCCGGCTCGTTCTGCACCAGAACCGAGAGCGTATGCGTCTCATTCGGGTCTTTGCGCTCTTCGAGGAAGTAGGCGGAAGCAGGCTGGTTCATGGTTTACTCTCTGTGTTGCCTCGCCGTCACCCTGAGGCGGCCGCGTCTTCAGCGGCCCTCGAAGGGCGACGGCATTCCAATTTCTTCCATCATCCTTCGAGGCTCGGGCTACGCCCTCGCACCTCAGGATGACGGTCCCCGCTGCGCGTCACACCAGCGCCTTGCCGCCGGCGAAGGCGGCCGCGGTCGCCTCGTCGTTGGCTTCCGCAGGAAGCAGCATCTCGTTGTGCGCCTTGCCCGAGGGGATCATCGGGAAGCAGTTCTCCAGCGCCGCAACGCGGCAATCGAACAGCACC
>ERZ778022.4363-NODE-4363-length-12277-cov-5.402062_pt1 | contig 12277 bp, 10 predicted proteins | sample MGYA00375752_ERZ778022 | MGnify/ENA primary metagenome ERZ778022 (study PRJEB29350, sample SAMN05389826) | bioreactor metagenome | isolation source: Thiocyanate bioreactor | place: South Africa: University of Cape Town | collected 2014-04-04 ... | reverse complement strand
TCTACGAGCTCAATTACGCCGGCGCGCCGGAAGAGGTGCGGCTGCAGGTGCTGAAGGGCGCCGAACGCGGCGGACGGCTGAAGGAGATGGAGGCGCTGGTCGACCAATGCATGGCCGACTACGGCGAGAACGGCTGGACGGGCGACACCTGGCTGGCGCCCCTCGACGCGCCGGGCGGCCTGCGCAAGGCGGCCGAGTGAGGCTGTCATGGCAGAGTTCGTTTCAAGGACCGAATTCCGCGACGCCATGGCCAGGGTCTGCGCGCCGGTGAACGTCGTGACGACCAACGGCCCCGCCGGGCGCGGCGGCTTCACCGCCACGGCGATGTGCTCCGTCACCGACGAGCCGCCGACGCTGCTTGTGTGCATGAACAGCCGCTCGGCGCAGACCGCTCTGTTCATCGACAATGGCCGTTTCTGCGTCAATGTGCTGACGCAAGAACACAGGGGCCTTGCCGCCTGTTTCGCCGGCCAGCAGAGCGACATGGATGCCCGCTACGCCGCCGCCCACTGGATCGGCCTGCCGTCAGGCAACCAGGCGCTGGCCGACGCCATCGTCTCCTTCGACTGCCGCATGAGCGATGCAAGGCGCATCGGCACGCACAACATCTTCACATCCGTGCCCGCAAGGACGGCCACGCGCTGCTCTATTTCGACCGCAACTACGTGCACGTCCCGACCCAAGCCGGAAGCTTCGGCGGCTAATAATCGCGAAGAGGGCCGGCGCCAGCCGGCCCGCCGCCGAAGCCCGTCTCAGAGCTGGATCCAGGCGGTCTTCAGGTCGACATATTTTTCGAGCGCGTGCAGCGACTTGTCGTGGCCGTTGCCGGACTGCTTCACGCCGCCGAGCGGCACGGTGTTGTCGGCGCCGCCATAGGTGTTGACGTGCACCACACCGGCCTTGACGCCGCGCACCATGCGGTGGGCGCGCGACAGGTTCGAGGTCCAGACGGCCGAGGCCAGCCCATACTCCGTGGCGTTGGCGATGCGAAGCGCCTCGTCTTCCGTGTCGAAGGGAATGATCGACAGGATCGGCCCGAACACCTCTTCCCTGGCCAGCGTCATGCCCGGATCGACGTCGAAGACGGTCGGCTGCATGTAGAAGCCGCCGGTTTCCTGAAGGATGCGCTGGCCGCCAGTGCGCAACGAGGCGCCCTCGCCGAGCGCCCGCTCGGCATAGCCAAGGTTCTTGCGCAGCTGCGCCTCGCTGGAGATCGCGCCCGCCTCGGTGGTGACCTGCAGCGGATCGCCGACCTTCATGCCGGCGGCGATCGCGGCGACCTTTTCCGCGACTTCGGCATGGATCGACCGCTCGACCAGCAGCCGCGAGCCGGCCACGCAGACCTGGCCCGAATTGCGGAAGATGCCATAGGCCGACACCTTCGCGACCTGGCCGAGATCCGGCGCGTCGGCGAAGACGATGTTGGGCGACTTGCCGCCCAGTTCGAGATAGACGCGCTTCAGGTTCGAGCGCGCCGAATATTCGAGCAGCCGGCGGCCGACCGGGCCGGACCCGGTGAAGGCGAGCACGTCGATGTCGCCATGCAGGCCGATCGCCTCGCCCGCCACCGACCCGCTGCCGGTGACGACATTGAGCACGCCCTCGGGCAGGCCCGCCTCGGCGCAAAGCTCGGCCAGCCTCAGCAGGGTAAGGGACGCCACCTCGGCCGGCTTGACGACGACCGAATTGCCGGCGGCGAGCGCCGGCGCGATCTTCCAGGCGCCGATCATCATCGGGAAATTCCACGGCACGATCGCCGCCACCACACCGACCGGCTCGCGATGGATGAGGCCAAGGACGTTGCCCGGCGTCGGCGCGATCTCGCCATAGACCTTGTCGACGGCCTCGGCATAGTAGCGGAAGGTGCCCGCCGCGCTGCCGGGCTCGGCCTTCAGCGCCATCGATATCTCGGTGCCGTTGTCGCGCACGCCGAGCACGGCGAGCTCCAGCGCGTTCTTCTCGATCAGCTCGGCGATCCTGAGCAGCACCTTCTTGCGCTCGGCTGGCGCCGCCCTCGACCACGTGCCCTTCTCGAAGGCCGCGCGCGCCGCCCTGACGGCGAGGTCGACGTCGAGCGCGGTGCCACTGGCGATGGTGGTCAGCCTGTTGCCGTCGATCGGCGAGACGACGTCCATGGTGGCGCCTTCGACCGGCTGGCGCCAGGCGCCGCCGATGAACAGCGCCTGCGCGGCGACGGGAAGGGTCCGGATCTGGTCGATTTTGTCCTGCATGCCACTCTTCTCAAAATGGAGATGGCGGGCACCGGCCCGCCATCATGGGTCGATTCAGTTTGCCGTCAGGCCTCCTGGCCGGCGCCGAGGCGGGCGAAGCCGGCCGCGTCGAACGAGCGCAGGCGAATGGCGGCGAGGAAGCCGATCAGCGCGGCAATCACCACCAGGCCGGGCAGCAGCACCGCCAGCACGCCGTTGGCGCCGGCGATGGCGCCGAAGTTGACCGAGATGTAATAGACCAGCACCAGAAGGATCAAGCCGGTCACGATCGGCAGCACCTTGGTCACCACCGGATTGCTCTCCAGGCCGGGATTGCGGCCGAAGAAGGCGACGATGGCGAAGGCGGTGAAGGCCATCAGCAGGATGATCGCCAGCGTGCCAACATTGGTCAGCCACGAGAACAGCGCCAGGACCGGATCCTGGCCCGTCGCGGCGAACAGCGCCACCACCAGCGCGGCGATGACCGTCTGGATCAACGAGCCGACATGCGGGCTCTGGAACTGCGAATGGGTGACACCGACCGACTTCGGCAGCAGGCCCTCGCGGCCGGCGACATACATGTAACGCGCGACGCCGTTGTGGAAGGCGAGCACGCCGGCAAACAGGCTGGTGATGAAGAGGATGTTCATCACGACGGTGATCCAGTGGCCGACATAGCGCTCGGCGAGGCCGAAGAGGAAGGTGGTGGGATCCTGGAGGCCCTGGAGCTGCGGCACCAGCTTGTCGACGCCGGCGCCGTTCACCATCAGCCACGAGGTGAGCATGTAGAACACGCCGATGATCAGCACTGAGATGTAGGTGGCGCGCGGCACCGTCTTGTTCGGCTCGCGGGCTTCCTCGCTGTAGATGGTGGTGGCCTCGAAGCCGATGAAGGCGGCGAAGCAGAACAGGATGCCGATGGCCGGCGTGCCGCTCCAGAAGGCGGCGGGCGTGAAGGGCGCGACCGACAGGCCTGCATCGCCGCCCTTGAGCAGGATCGCGGCGTCGATGACGAGCACGACCAGGTATTCGAGGATGACCAGCGCCGTCAGCACCTTGGCCGACAGGTCGACGCGCCGGTAGCCGAAGACAGCGACGACGGCGATGCCGAGATAGGTCCATGCCCACCAGGGCATGCTGAAGCCGAGGCTGGCGAAGAAGCCGGAGGTAATGGCGCCAAACATGCCGAACACGCCGATCTGCATGGCGTTGTAGGCGAGGATGGCGATGAGGGCGGCCGCGCCGCCCATCAGGCCGCCCAGCCCCTGCGCCGTATAGGCGTAGAAGGCGCCGGCATTGCGGATGTGCCGCGCCATGGCGACATAGCCGACGGAAAACAGCAGCAGCACCACTGTCACCAGCAGGAAGGTAAGCGGGATGCCCGGGCCGTTGCCGAGCAGCATGGAAAGCGGGACGCCGCCGGCGACGGCGGTAAGCGGGGCCGCGGCCGACACCACAAGAAAGGTGACGGCGCCGACGCCGAGCGCGTTCTTGCGCAATTGGTTTATGCCTGTTTCGGGCGAGGATTGAGTCTGCATGTCGATTCCCCTCTCTGGCTGCGTTCGCCAACCACCCCGGAATGTCGCTCCCGAGGTTCTCCTCTCGACGCCTCGACGCCCCGGCCCTTGTCGTTGTTCTTGGCCAAAGCGGCGAATTGGTTCACTATTTGAACCGACGCTTCAAATATAGACTTGCAAATAAGGTCCCGACCTGTCAAGTTAATTCGCATGTTAAGTAAATAGGGCCACCAAGGCCCGGAACGGACTTCGGAAAACGGTTCCCCGCCGGGAGGCACGACGCGGAAACCGGCGGCACGAAGCCAGGGAGGAACGGATGAGTACGATCGGCAAGGCGCTTGGCCTTCTGGACGCGATATCGCGCCTCGACAGGGAGCACGGCCTCAGCGACATCGCGCGGCTCTGCGCGCTGGACAAGGCGACGACGCGCCGTTTCCTGGTCGAGCTGGAGCGCCACGGCTTCGTCGAGCAGGACGCCGAGACGCGCAAATATCGCATCGGCGCCGAGCCCGTCAGGCTGGCGCGCATCCGCGAGGCGCGCTTCCCCTTCCTCAGCCTCGCCGTCCCGGTGCTCCGGGACCTCGCCGCCGCATCGACCGAAACGGTGCATCTGGCGGAATATTCGGCGGGCCGGCTCTCGAACATCCATGTCGAGATGTCGCCGCGCGCGCATTGCGTCACCGTCGATGTCGGCTCCGTCCTGCCCTTCCACGCCACCGCGTCGGGATTGGCTTTCCTGGCCTTCAGCCCGGCCGGGCTTGCCGAGCAGATGCTGGCCGAGCCATTGCAGGCCTTCACCAGATACACGCTGACCCGCGCCCCGGACCTGCGCGCGATGCTGGCCGAGACGGCCGAACGAGGCTTCTCGATCAGCCGGCAGGGGCTGGAAGCCGGCGTCGTCAGCACGGCGGCGCCGGTTCGCGCGCCGGACGGAACCCCCATCGGGACGGTCGCCATCGCCGCGCCGCTGGTGCGTGTCAACGCAGTGCGGATCCTGGAGCTGGGACAGCAGGTCGCCGAGGCGGCCGGGCAGATCTCCGACGCATTCTTCGGCCTCGGGCAACCCGCTCCGACGCTGTCGCGGAAGGCAGGCTGATGAGCGCCAGGACCCCCAGCATCCTGGTGATCGGCACCGGGGACACCAAGAGCGATGAGCTGCAGTTCATGGCCGCCATCATCCGCGACGCCGGCGGCGTGCCGGTGATGATGGACGTCAGCATTCTCGGCGACCCGCCCTACCAGCCCGAATATTCCCGCCACGACGTCGCCGCCGCGGCCGGCACGACCATCGAGGCCATTGCCACGAGCGGTGACGAGAACAGCGCCATGGCGCTGATGTCACGCGGCGCGGCCGAACTGGCGCGCAGCCTCAACGAGGCCGGACAGGTCGACGGCATGATCGTGCTCGGCGGCTCGATGGGCACCGACCTGGCGCTCGACGTCGCCGCGGCGCTGCCGCTCGGCCTGCCCAAATTCGTCGTCTCGACCATCGCCTATTCCCATCTCCTGCCGCCGGAGCGGATCGCGCCGGACCTGATGATGATCCTGTGGGCAGGCGGCCTCTACGGCCTCAACCCGATCTGCAAGGCCGTGCTCTCGCAGGCCTGCGGCGCCGTCGTCGGCGCGGCCCGCTCCGGTATCCGGCCCGACAACAGTCGGCCGCTGATCGGCATGACGTCGCTTGGGTCGAGCTGCCTCAAATACATGAAGTACCTGAAGCCCGAGCTGGAACGGCGCGGCTACGACGTGGCGGTCTTCCATGCCACCGGCATGGGCGGCCGCGCCTTCGAGGCGATCGCCGCGCAGAACGGCTTCGCCGCCGTCTTCGATTTCTGCATCCAGGAGGTGAGCAACCATCACCACGGCACGGTCGTTACCTCCGGGCCGGACCGTCTCGAGAATGCCGGCCGTGTCGGCATCCCGCAGATCGTTGCGCCGGGCGCGGTCGACATGGTCGACCTGCCCGCATGGCAGACGCTACCGGAAGCTTTCGCCGAACGCCCCTATCATGCGCACAACCGGCTCATCGGCTCGATCACCAGCTCGCCCGAGCGGCGCCGCGAGGTGGCGCGGCTGGTGGGCGAGAAGCTCGGCAATGCCGGCGCGCGGGTGGCGATGCTGCTGCCGCTGCAGGGCGTGCAGGAGTGGGACAAGCCGGAGGAGCCGCTGCACGATCCGGAGGGGCTCGACGCGCTGATGGACGAGATGCGGCGGACACTGCCCGCCCCCGTCACCGTCGAGGAGGTCGACGCGCACATCAATTCCGAGGCTTTCTCGGCCAGGGCGCTGGCGATCTTCGACGCCTGGGTCTCGCAAGGGGTCATCCCGGGTGGCAAGCCATGAACGGCCGGAAAGCGCTCATCCTCGACTTCGGCGGCGTCGTCACCCGTACGATGTTCGAGACGCATGACATCACCGAGCGCGCGCTTGGCCTGCCGGCGGGCTCGCTCACCTGGCGCGGCCCCTTCGATCCGGCGACGGACCCGCTCTGGGTGGCGATGCAGGACCGCAGGATCACCGAACGCGACTACTGGCTCACCCGCGCGGCGGAGGTCGGCCGGCTGGTCGGCGAGGAATGGTCCGACATGCAGACCTTCGTGCGCCGCGCGCGTGGCGCCGATGCCGAACTGGTGCTGCGGCCCGAAGCGCGCGACGCCATCACCAGGGCCAAGGCCGCCGGCCTCAGGCTCGCCATCCTGTCCAACGAGCTCGACCTGTTCTACGGCATCGAGTTCCGCAAGCGTTTTCCGCTGATCGACCTCTTCGACATCATCGTCGACGCCACCTATACGGGTATTCTCAAGCCCGATCCGCGCGCCTATGAGCTGGTGATCTCGCAGCTCGGCCTGCCCCGGACGGACTGCGTTTTCGTCGACGACCAGAAGAAAAACATCGAAGGCGCCGAGGCGGTGCGGCTGCCGCACGTGCATTTCGACGTCACCCGGCCCGCCGAGGGCTACGCCCGCGCGCTCGCCATGCTCGGGCTCTGACCAAAAGGAACGACCGATGCGTGAGACCAACTTCCTGATCGAGAACAATGCCCGCCATATGTGGCATCCGATGGCGCATCCGGCCGAAATGCAGGCGCATCCGCCGCGCATCATCAATGCCGGCCAGGGCGTAGAGATCGTCGACATAAACGGCAAGAAGGTGCTCGACGCCGTCGGCGGCCTGTGGAACGTCAACCTGGGCTATTCCTGCGAGCCGGTGAAGAAGGCGATCCGCGACCAGCTCGACGAGCTGCCCTATTATTCGACATTTCGCGGCACGACCAATTCGCCGCTGATCGAGCTTTCCTACGAGCTCGCCGAATGGTTTCGGGAAGATGGGCTCACCCGCTCCTTCTTCACCAGCGGCGGCTCGGACTCGGTGGAGACGTGCCTGCGGCTGGCGCGCCAGTACCACAAGGTCAACGGCCAGCCCGAGCGCACCAAGTTCATCGCGCTGAAGAAGGGCTACCACGGCACGCATTTCGGCGGCGCCTCTGTCAACGGCAACCAGAATTTCCGCCGCAACTACGAGCCGCTGTTGCCGGGCGTTTTCCATCTGCCTGCGCCGTGGACCTACCGCAACCCGTTCGGCACCAGCGACGGCGCCGAGATCGCGGCCGCGATCGGCCGCCTGTTCGAGGACGAGATCGCCTTCCAGGGGGCCGACACGATCGCGGCGCTGATCGTCGAGCCGGTGCTGGGCGCCGGCGGCGTCATCGTTCCGCACGAGACCTTCCTGCCGCTGATGCGCGCGATCTGCGACCGCCACGGCATCCTGCTGATCGCCGACGAGGTGATCACCGCCTTCGGCCGCACCGGAGCCTGGTCGGGCTCACGCCTGTGGGGCGTGAAGCCCGACATGATGTCGACGGCCAAGGCGATCACCAATGGCTACTACCCGTTCGGCGCGGTGATGATCGCCGACAAGGTCGCACAGGCCTTCGAGAGCAACAAGAACGGTCTCGGCGCAATCGGCCACGGCTACACCTATTCCGGCCATCCGGTGGGCGCCGCGGCCGCTCTGGCAACGCTACGGGAGACCCGGCGGCTCGATGTCGCCGCCAATGCCGGCGCGCGCGGCGAGGAATTGCTGGCGGGGCTGAAGGGCCTGCAGGACAAGCACGAGCTGGTCGGCGACGCGCGCGGCAAGGGCCTGATGTGCGCGGTGGAACTGGTCAGCGACCGCACCAGGAAGACACCGGCGGCCAAGGACGTCGTCCAGAAGGTTCAGGACGTCGCCTACGATGCCGGCGTGATGATGCGCACCTCCGGCGCCAATGTCATCATCTCGCCGCCGCTGATCGTCACCGCCGGCGACGTCGCCCGCATCGTCGAGGCGCTCGATGCCGGCCTGACCGCCGCGAGGGCCGGCTGAGATGGCGTCCAACAGCGCGTTGCTTGCCCGGCGCGAGCGCCTGCTCGGCAAGAACATGGCCACCTTCTACCAGGACCCGGTGCATCTGGTGCGCGGCGAGGGCGTGTTCGTGTGGGACGCGGACGGCAAGCGCTACCTCGACTGCTACAACAACGTGCCGCATGTCGGCCACTGCCACCCGCGCGTGGTCGAGGCCATCGCCCGGCAGGCGGCGACGCTCAACACCCACACGCGCTACCTGCACGAAGGCATACTCGACTATGTCGAGCGGCTGACGGCGACGTTCGACCCGTCGCTCGACGCGGCGATCCTGACCTGCACCGGCAGCGAGGCCAACGACGTGGCGCTGCGCATGGCGCAGGCGGTGACCGGCAGGACGGGCGTCATCGCCACGAACCACACCTATCACGGCAACACGACGGCCGTTTCGCAGCTCTCCACCCGCATGCCGCCGGTCGGCGGCTATGGCGGGCATGTGCGCCACGTACCGGCGCCCGACAGCTATCGGCCGCTTGGCGGGCAGCCGGGCGAGCCGTTCGCCACCGCCTTCGCCGCCGAGGTCGAAAAGGCGATCGCCTCGCTCCAGGCCGGCCCGCACGGGTTTTCCGCGCTGATCATCGATCCATTCTTTGCCAACGAAGGATTTCCGGACCTGCCGGCCGGCTTCCTCGACAAGACCGTTGCCGCCGTGCGCAAGGCCGGCGGCCTGGTGATCTGCGACGAGGTGCAGCCAGGCTTCGGCCGCACCGGCACGCATATGTGGGGGCACCAGCGCGCCGGCATCGTCGCCGACATCGTGACGCTGGGCAAGCCGATGGGCAACGGACACCCGATCGGCGGCGTGGTCGCCAACATCGACACCGTCAATGCCTTCCGCAAGGCCTTCCGCTACTTCAACACCTTCGGCGGCAACCCCGTCTCCTGCGCGGCGGCGATGGCCGTGCTCGACGTGATCGAGGACGAGGGGCTGGTCGAGAACGCGCGACGCGTGGGCGAGTACACGCGCGCGGCCTTCCACCGGCTGGCCGAAAAGCACGCCATCATCGGCGACGTGCGCGGCAGCGGCCTGTTCATGGGCACCGAATTCGTGCTCGACCGGAATGCGAGGACGCCGGCCCCGGAAATCGCGACGCGGATCATCAACGCCATGCGTGAGCGCGGCGTGCTGATGGGCAAGATCGGCGTCCATGAATGCAGCACCAAGATCCGCCCGCCGATGCCGTTCTCCCGGGAGAATGCCGACCTGATGCTGTCGACGTTCGATGACGTCCTGTCCGGCCTGTAGGCGCGCGATGACGGACCGACCGCCCGAGCTGGACCATGACGCCCTGCGCGGCCGCGCCGCCGAGGCGCTACGGCACTGGCCGGCGCCCGCCCAGCAGCCGGCGCTGCTGAAGTATCGCGAGAATGCGATCTTCCGCATCGCGCTCGCCGACGGCACGCCCGCCGTGCTGCGGCTGCACCGCGCCGGCTATCATGACGAGGCGGCGCTGCGCTCGGAACTGGACTGGATGACGGCGCTGCGTCTGGGCGGCCTTCCCGTGCCGTCGCCAGTGCCCGCCGGCGATGGGCGCGCGCTGGTACGCCTCGCGGCGAACGGCCAGTTCGGCGAACAGCATGTCGACGTGGTCAGCTGGGTCGAAGGCGACCAGCTCGGACAGTCGGGCGTGCCGCTGGCGCAGTCGCCCGAACGCCAGGCCGAGATCTTCTTCCAGCTCGGCGCCGCGATGGCGCGGATGCACAATCTTGCCGACGCCTGGCAGCCGCCCCGGCATTTTCAACGTCCCTCCTGGGATGTGGACGGACTGCTCGGCGAGCGCCCCGTATGGGGACGGTTCTGGGATTGCGCCGGCGTCGTGCCCACCAGGGCGCCGCTGCTGCGGGACCTACGCCAGCGGCTGCTCCGCGCCGTCGAGAACGCTGAGGTGAAGGCCCTGGACTATGGCCTGATCCACGCCGATCTCGTGCGCGAGAACGTGCTCGTCACCGAGACCGGCGTGTCGTTCATCGATTTCGACGATGCCGGATACGGCTTTCGCCTTTTCGACCTCGCCACGACGCTGCTGAAGAACAGGCTGGAGCCGCACTATGCGACGATCGAGCGCGCGCTGATCGCCGGCTATCGCAGCCAGCGCGAGCTGCCGGAAGCGGCGGTCTCGCTGCTGCCGCTGTTCCTCGTCCTTCGTAGCCTCACCTACATAGGCTGGAACTCCGAACGGCCGGAGATGCCCGGCGCGGCCGAACGGCTGGCGCGCACGGTCGAGGAAAGCCTGGAACTGGCCGGTCGGCTCGATCGCGGGCCTTGACATTCGCACCATTATTTTTAACATGTTAAATAAAGAGCGGGACACGTCCCGGAGATCGTGACTTCGCCCCGGGGAGAGGGAGGCATGCCGCACTTCACTTTCGAATATTCGGCCAACCTCGACGGCCGCGTCGACTTCGACAGGCTGTGCCGCGCCGTGCGCGAGACGATCCTCGAGACCGGACTGTTCGAGATCGGCGCGGTGCGCGTGCGCACCATCCGCAGCGAGCACTACGCGATCGCCGACCTGCTGCCGGAGAATGCCTTCATCGACATGTCGTTCCGCATCGGCCGGGGCCGCAGCGACACCGAGAAGAAGGCGACCGGCGAAGCGATCTTCGAGACGGTCTGCGCCGAGCTGGCCGACCTTTTCGAGACGCCGCATTTCGCGCTGACGCTGGAGATCCGCGAGATCGACCCGCAGCTCAGCTGGAAGAAGAACGCGATCCACCCGCGCCTGCGAGCGAAGGAACGATGACGCCGAAGGTTGGGCCCACCAGCCTTCCACGCAGTACAAGATAGCGGCGGCCGCATGCCGGCAGCCATGCATGACGATCGGAGAACAGGAATGTCGAAGCTCGACGAGAACATCGCCAAGGCCGAAGGCTACCTTGCCCGCTTCCGCCAGGACGGCGTGCTGAACCATATCGGGGGCGAGTCGGTGGCCGCCGCCGCCGGCGAGACCTTCGAGACGATCTCCCCCGTCGACCTCAAGCCATTGGCCAAGGTGGCGCTGGGCAAGGCTGCCGACATCGACCGTGCCGCGAAAGCGGCCAAGGCGGCCTTCGCCGAATGGGCGGCGATGCCCGGCGATGCCCGCAAGAAGATCCTGCACAAGATCGCCGACGCCATCGTCGCGCGCGCCGAGGAGATCGCCTTCGTCGAATGCATGGATACCGGGCAGGCGCTGAAGTTCATGGCCAAGGCGGCGCTGCGCGGCGCCGAGAACTTCCGCTTCTACGCCGACAAGGCGCCGGAGGCGCGCGACGGCAAGTCGCTGCGGGCCGAAGGCCAGATCAACATGACGACGCGCGTGCCGATCGGCCCGGTCGGCATCATCACGCCCTGGAACACGCCGTTCATGCTGTCGACCTGGAAGATCGCGCCGGCGCTGGCCGCCGGCTGCACCATCGTCCACAAGCCGGCGGAATTCTCGCCGCTGACGGCACGGCTGCTTGTCGAGATCGCCGAGGGCGCCGGGCTGCCGAAAGGCGTGTGGAACCTCGTCAACGGCTTCGGCGAGGATGCCGGCAAGGCACTGACCGAGCACCCGCTGATCAAGGCCATCGGCTTCGTCGGCGAAAGCCGGACCGGCTCGCACATCATGCGCCAGGGCGCCGACACGCTGAAGCGCGTCCATTTCGAGCTCGGCGGCAAGAACCCGGTCGTGGTGTTCGCCGACGCCGACCTGGAGCGCGCCGCCGACGCCGCCGTCTTCATGATCTATTCGCTGAACGGCGAGCGCTGCACCTCCTCGTCGCGCCTGCTGGTCGAGGAGAGCGTCTACGACCGCTTCACCGCCCTCGTCGCCGAACGCGCCAAGCGCATCAAGGTCGGCTATCCGCTCGACCCGCAGACGGTGGTCGGCCCGCTGGTCCATCCCGTGCACGAGAAGAAGGTGCTCGAATACATCGCCATCGGGCAGTCGGAAGGCGCCAGGGTCGCCGCGGGCGGCGCCAAGGTCGATGGACCTGGCGGCGGCTGCTATGTCGCGCCGACGCTGTTCACCGGCGCGCACAACCGCATGCGCATCGCCCAGGAAGAGATCTTCGGCCCGGTGCTGACCGCCATCCCCTTCAAGGACGAGGCCCAGGCGCTCGAACTGGCCAACGACATCAGCTACGGCCTGACCGGATATCTCTGGACTTCGGACGACACCC
>ERZ778022.4359-NODE-4359-length-12288-cov-3.982997_pt1 | contig 12288 bp, 9 predicted proteins | sample MGYA00375752_ERZ778022 | MGnify/ENA primary metagenome ERZ778022 (study PRJEB29350, sample SAMN05389826) | bioreactor metagenome | isolation source: Thiocyanate bioreactor | place: South Africa: University of Cape Town | collected 2014-04-04 ... | reverse complement strand
ACAGCGACAAGTTCCTCGGCCCGGCGATCCTGCTCCAGGCCTATCGCTGGCTGGCCGACAGCCGCGACGAGATGACCGGCGAGCGGCTCGACGAGTTGGAGGACCCCTTCCGCCTCTACCGCTGCCACACGATCATGAACTGCGCCAACGTCTGCCCCAAGGGCCTGTCCCCGGCGCGCGCCATCGCCGAGATCAAGAAGATGCAGGCGGAACGGCACGTCTGAGCGCTCTCCAACCGTCCGTCGCGAGCTTGTGAAGGACCGGCCTTTCTCGACCCCGGCGCACCGCCCGGGGAAAGGAGCGGTCCCTCGGCAAGCCCGGGACGAACGGGTCTGGTCGAGGTATTGATTTTGGATACCGCCCCCCTCACCAATTTCATCTGCGAGCCCGACCCGGAGAACCCGGGCTGGAAGCGTTGGGTGATGGCCGATCCCACCCGCTACAACGATGTGGTGCTGGGTAGGCAGCTCGTGCGCGCCGAAGGGGCCGCCACCGCCCGACTGCGGATGTTCCCGCGCCATGAACACGGCAATACCGGCGGCCGGGTCCACGGCGGGATCGTCCTCGGCTTCGCCGACGTCTCGCTGTTCGCGGCCGCCTATGTCCTGCGCGGGATCGATGCCGGCCGCTCGATGACCGTCGACCTCTCGGCCCAGTTCATCGGCGCCGGGGACCTCGGCAAGCCGCTCGACGCCGTGGTCGACCTTCTGCGCGAGACCGGGCGGATGATCTTCCTGCGCGGGCTGGTGGTGCAGGACGAGAACATCGTCGCCTCCTTCGCCGGCACCATCCGCAAGCCGTCGCGGCGATGAGCGGGATCGTCAGCCGCTACGAGGCGCTGGTCGCATCGGGAGAGCTGCGCGCCGATCCGGAGCAGGCCGCAGCCGCCGAACGGCTCGAACGCCTCCAGCGGGAGCTCGAGGCCGCCGTTCCCCAACGCGGCCTGCTCGGCAAGCTGCTGAACCGCAAGCCCCCGCCGCCGCGCGGCGTCTATCTCTGGGGCGGGGTCGGCCGCGGCAAGTCGATGCTGATGGACCTGTTCCACGAGTCCCTGCAAATCCGCCGCAAGCGCCGCGTTCATTTCCACGCCTTCATGCTGGAGGTCCACGCCCTGCTGCGCGAGGAGCGCAAGAAGGAAGCGGGCGACCCGATCCTTCCCGTCGCCGCCGCGCTCGGCGAGCAGCTCCGCGTCCTCGCCTTCGACGAGATGGTGGTGAACAATTCCGCCGACGCCATGATCATGAGCCGGCTGTTCACCTCGCTGATCGTCGATCACGGCGTGACCATCGTCACCACCTCGAACCGCGCGCCGGACCAGCTCTACAAGGACGGCCTCAACCGCGAGCACTTCCTGCCCTTCATCGCCCTGATCGAGCGCGAGCTGGACGTGCTGACGCTGAACGGCCCGGTCGACTACCGCCTCCAGCGGCTCGGCGGCATGGCGACCTGGCACATGCCGCTGGGCGAAGCCGCCACCGAGCAGGTGCGCGAGGTCTTCTTCCGCCTGACCGACTATTCCCCCGAGGATATCGACCACGTCCCCTCGACCGAGCTCGACCTCGGCGGCGGGCGGACGCTGTTCGTGCCCAAGGCCCTGAAAGGCGTCGCCGTGTTCAGCTTCAAGCGGCTATGCGGCGAGGCGCGCGGCGCGGCGGACTATCTCGCCATCGCCAAGCACTACCACACCGTGATCCTGGTCGGCATCCCGAAGATGGGGCCGGACCAGCGCAACGAGGCGACCCGCTTCGTCACGCTGATCGACGCGCTCTACGAATACAAGGTCAAGCTGTTCGTCGCGGCCGACGCCGCGCCGGAAGACCTCTACCAGCAGGGCGACGGCCGCTTCGAGTTCGACCGTACGATCAGCCGCCTCCAGGAGATGCAGAGCGCCGACTACCTCGCCCTGGGCCACGGCGAGGAGTGATCGCCCCGGGCCGGGCCCGGGACGAGGTCACAGGTCGAGCTTGGCCGTGATCCGGATGTCCCGACCCGCCAGCGGCGCATAGTCCTTGAGGAACGAGGCGTGGCGGCGCGCGTCGACGTCGAACAGGTTGTTCGCCGCCAGGGTCAGGCTCAGCGGCCGCTGCTTGCCCCACGGACGCCAGGTCGCCTCCAGATTGACCGTGGTATAGGCCGGCGTCGGCGTTTCCAGCGGGGCGACGCGGTTCTGGGCGGTGACGTGCTCGACCTCGCCGCGCAGGTCCCATGAGGGCGAGCTCAGCCCGAGCCCGCCGAGCACGCGCAGCGGCGGGATGCGCGGCGCCGGGCCGAAGCCGTCGATCGTCGCATGGACGTAGTCGACCAGCGCGTCGGCCGAGAGCTTCCAGTCGCCGAAATCGGCGAGCGTGGCCTGGCCCTGGATCTCGAAGCCGTAGTAGCGCGCGTTCGCCTGGCTCATCTGATAGACCGGCAGCCCGTCCTCGATCGCGCCGGTCGCGGCCTGGTAGATGAAGTTGTCGAACCAGGTGTGGTAGAACGAGGCCTCCAGGCTGTAGCCCGGCCCGCTGCCGCGCAGGATCGCCTCGACGCTGACCGCGCGTTCCTTGGCCAGGCTCGGATCGCCGATCTCGAAGGCCTCGGTTCCGGCGTGCGGGCCGTTGGCGAACAATTCTTCCGCCGCCGGCGCGCGCTCGGTGCGCGAGACGTTCACGCCGAACTTCCACCCCGGCGCGAAGGTATAGGCGCCGCCGGCCGAGAACGAGAAGGCGTCGAAGCTGCGCGAGCCGTCAAAGAACTGCGGCTGCGCGGCGTCGGGCATGGCATCGGCCGTGGTGTGCTCGAACCGGGCGCCGGCTTCGAACTTGAAGGGACCGGACTCAAGCTGCTGGAGGGTGAAGAACCCGACCTGGCGCGTCGAGTTGCGCGGCAGGAAAGCCTCGTCGCCGACCACGTCGAAGTCGCGGATGGCGAACTGGGCGCCGGTCACGCCCTGCCACCCGCCGTGCTTGGCCTGGGTGATCTCGAGCCGGCCTTCCATGCCCTGGTTGTAGAAGGCCGTGCCGACCGAGCCGTCCTCCTCCAGCTCGAAGTGCTTGTAGTCGGCATAGCCGAAGCGCAGGCCGATCTTGTCGATCACGCTGCCGTGCGGCGTGACCTCGGCCTTGGCGTCGATGCGGTCCTGGCGGAGCTGGAGACGCGGCGCTTCCTGCTCCTGCCCGATCTCGGTCGCGAAGCGGATCGGCACACCGTAGAGGCTGTCGTAGTGGCTGTAGGCCACGCCGATCGAGCCGCCGTCGCCGATGTAGGCCGCGCCGACGGCGGCGGTCCAGGTCCGCGCGGCGGTGTTGGGCAGCGTACCCTTGACCGCGGCGTTCTCGGCGAAGTCGATTTCCGGATCGGGATTGGGCAGCAGGCTGGAGGCCAGCGCATCGGCCCGCAGCGCCGGGGTCAGGGCATAGCCGCCGATGCGGATGTCGTCGGACTTGTCGTAGCTGCCGTCGGCATGGAGCACCCAGCCCCCGCCGAGCCGCACGTCGGCCGAGCCCGCCAGCGACCGCTCGTTCGCCGCCGAGCCATAGCCAGCCAGGGCCGACAGGTGCACGGGCTCGTCGGGCACGGCGTTGGGAATGCGGCGGTCGATCACGTTGACCACCCCGCCGATGGCCGAGGAGCCGTAGAGCAACGACTGCGGACCGCGCAGCACCTCGATCCGCTCGGCCAGCAGCGGATTGACCACCGCCGCGTGATCGACCGAGGGGTTGGAGACGCCGATCGAGCCGATCCCGTTGGTCAGGACCCGCACGCGCTCGCCCTCCAGGCCGCGCAGGATCGGGCGGGAGGCCGTGGGGCCGAACGAGCTGGCGGTCACGCCCGGAGTGCGGGCCAGGGTGTCGCCGATCGACGGGCGCAGCGCCGCGGTCAGCTCCTCGCCCTTGAGCACGGCGACGCCCGACAGCGTGTCCTCGCGCGCGACGGGCAGCGCCGCGGTGACGACGATGTCCTCGGTCGGACGCTCGTGATAGTCGTCCTTGGCGTGATCGTGGGTCGGCGCCTCATCGGCGAAGGCGGGCGCGGCGGACAGGGCCAGGATCGTCGCGATGGCACAGGCACTGCCGGATTTGTCGAGTCGCACGTCGGCTCCCTTCGATTGCAGTTGTTCGTTGCCGGCGCCTCTATCCAGATATTCGAGATGATACAACATTACATTTATGAAATGTCAGTGCCTTGCCGCGCCCTTCCACCGGACTGGCGAACTCCCGCCTGCTCGGGCAAAACGGAGGCGACGAGATATCTGCTGCAAAACCCTTGACTTCAAGAACCATATTGGTTATACAAGCTGCCAGCGCCGGCCCTCGCCCGGGACCAGGCTTCCCACCAAAAGGAGACAGGCATGATCGTCACGACGACCGAGAACGTAGCGGGGCACGATACCGTGGAAAGTCTGGGCCAGGTGTTCGGCGTGGTCGTCCGCAGCCGGGGCCTGGGCGGCAACATCGTCGCCGGCCTGCGCTCGCTGATCGGCGGGGAGATCAAGGAATACACTTCGTTGGTCGAGGATACGCGCCGCCATGCGGTCGACCGGCTCGTCGCGAACGCCCGGCTGATGGGCGCCGACGCCGTCGTAATGATGCGGTTCGATTCCGGCTCGATCGGGCAGACGATGAACGAGGTCGTCGCCTACGGCCGCGCGATGAGCGGCGGCGCCAAGACGGTCGGCTATGCGGTGGGCGCCCTCTTGATCGGCGGCGGCCTGCTGCTCGAGGCCCTGCACGGCGGCGGGCTCGGCCTGCTCCTGTTCGGAGCCCTGGTCATCGCCGGCATCGCGCTGGAGCCGCGGTATCGGCGTTCCGCCACGGGGTCCGCGCCGGCTGCCTGGCAACCCACCGGAGAACGGTTCATCGACGATGAGACCGGCGAACTGATCGAGGTCTGGTACGATCCGGCAAGCGGCCGGCGCGACTACCGCCCGGTGCGTCCCTAACCCCGCTTGATAAAGGCGGGGACGCTTCCCATCTGCATCGGATACCGGCGGCAACACCCCGCCGAGGTGGAAAACTCCCATGATCGAAGTACGACCGTTCGCTGGCCTGGGCCACGCCGATCACGGCTGGCTGGACGCCCGCCATCACTTCAGCTTCGCTTCCTATCTCGACCGCGGCCGCATGGGCTGGGGCGCGATCCGGGTATGGAACGACGACACGATCACCGCGAAGTCCGGCTTCCCGCCGCACCCGCATAGCGACATGGAGATCGTGACCTTCGTCCGCACCGGCGCGATCAGCCATCAGGACAGCCTGGGGAACAAGGGCCGCACGGCGGCCGGCGACGTCCAGGTGATGAGCGCGGGCACGGGCATCACCCATGCCGAATACAACCTGGAGGACGAGGCGACCACGCTGTTCCAGATCTGGATTCTCCCCGACGAGACCGGCGCGGCCCCGAGCTGGGGCCAGCGCGAGTTCCCGCGCGGAGAGCGCGCCGGACGCTGGGAGATCATGGCCAGCGGCACGCCGGAGGCCGACGGCGCCCTGCCCATCCGCGCCGATGCCAAGGTTGCCGCGGCGACGATCCCGGCGGGGCAGAACGTGGCCTATCCGGCCGATCCCGCGCGGCATCAGTACTTGGTCGCGCCGGTCGGCCGCATCCGCATCAACGGCGTCGAGGCCCAGCCCCGGGACGGCGTGGCGATCACCGGCGAGACGCAGATCGTCGTCGAGGCGCTCGACGACGCGGAAGTCGTCCTGGTCGATTCCCGCTAGGAAGTGATCAGCCCGCCCTAGCCAGCCGCACCTGCGCGCTGGCCAGGCGGGTCATCAGCTTGAGGTCGCTCTCGCCGAGTTGGAGCGCGGAATCCGCCCAGTGGCCGACGATCTCGCGCAGCTCCGCCAGGGCGACCGGCGCGGCGGTCCGCATCGCCCGCCGCGCGCCGACCAGGCCGGCGTGCTTGCGCTGCGACTTGCCCATGAACTGGCGAACTGCGTCGATCCCCTCGCCCGGCGCGGCGAGCTGTTGGACGATGCCCATCTCGTACATGGCTTCGGCCGAATAGGTCTCGCTCGAAAGGATCATGCGATCAGCCATGGCCGTGCCGAGCCGGCGCGAGAGCAGCGAATGGGCCCCCATGCCCGGAAACAGCCCGAAGACGATCTCCGGCAGGCCGAAGGTGGCCCCGCGCTCGGCCACGATGTGGTCGAACGAGAGCAGCGCCTCGAACCCGCCGCCGAGCGCCTGCCCCTGGACCAGCCCGACCGTGATCATCGGCAGGTCGAGCGCGTACATGTTGCGGTGGAGTATCTCCACACAGCGGTTGCCGTAGGCGACCAAGCCCTCGCGGTTGCCTGCGCGGATCAGGCCGTGGAACAGTTCCAGGTCGCCGCCGAGGCAAAATACCCCCGGCGCTCGGCTGCCGAGGATCAGGTAATCGAGCCCCAGCCTGCCGGGGCCAAAATTGCCCGCGATCAGGTGCTGCCACTGCTCGAAGTCATGGAGCATCGGCGGGGTGAAGCTGGGCCGGTTGGCCGGGCGCATGAACGTCCACAAGGCCTTGGCTTCCGTTTCGTAGAACACCTCCAGCTCGGCAAGGTTGAGCAGGCGTTCGGGAACGGCCAGGCGCTGGACCGAATGCTCCAGCAAGGATTCTTCGCCCGGGTACAACGGCAGGGCCGGCGCATCGATGTGCGACATACCGCCGTGCTCACTGTCCAGATCGCTCGCAAGTCGATCCATGCGACCCCCTGATCTGTTGACCCCGCGGCATGATGCCGCGTTTCCCCGTTTCGAATTCCAGAGGAATCTAAACCGGTTAACCATCCTTGTAAAAGGAATTTTAACTATAAGCGCCCGATCGGGGCATCGGCCGCGCCGAACCCGGCATTGCCCCTAGGCAGAACTACCAGTTCAGACTCAGCTTGAAGTGCCGAGACGGGCAAGTGCCTTGTCGAGCATCAGCAGTTGCCACAGGAGGCGGGAATTGTCCGCCCTGCCGGCGACATGGGCGTCGGCCAGTTGCCGCAGCCGCTGCGGATCGAACCACCCGGTCCGGGCAAGCGAGGTGCTCGCGCCGATGGTCCGCGCGGCTTCAGCCAGGGGGCCGCGGAACCACTGGGCGATCGGGGTCACGAAGCCCTGCTTGGGGCGGTAGAGGACGTCGTCGGGCAGGTAGCGCCGCATCGTCCGCTTGAGCAGCCACTTGCCCTGCCCGCCCCTCAGGCGCAGCCGCTCGGGCAGGCTCGCGGCGAACTCGATCAGGCGATGGTCGAGCAGCGGCTCGCGCGCCTCCAGGCTCACCGCCATGCTCGTGCGATCGACCTTGGTGAGGATGTCGCCCGGCAGCCAGAACTTGAGATCGGCATATTGCGCCCGGTCGAGCGCCGAACGCCCCGGCGCGCCGTGCATGAGGGCGGCCAGCTCGTCCTCCGCGCGGTGCGCCCCGCGGCGACGGCGGAAATCGTCGGTATAGATCGTCTCGCGCACCTCGGGCGGGGTGATCGACAGGGCGCGGGCATAGGCCTGCCCATCATCGCCCGCGAGCGAGAGCAGCGTGGTCTTGGCCCGCAGCGGCCGCGGCGCCCAGTCGGCCTTGGGGTAGATCGCGCCGAGGCCGCCGAACAGCGGCCCGCGCAAGGCCTGCGGCAGGACCCCGCGCAACCGCCCCTCGCGGTGCTGGAACAGGTGGCGGCGATAGCCCGCGACTGCCTCGTCCGCCCCGTCGCCGGACAGGGCGACGGTCACGGTCTCGCGCGCGAGCTGGCAGACCCGCCAGGTCGGCAGGGCCGAAGCGTCGGCAAAGGGTTCGTCGAACATCGCGGCGACCTGATCCACCGCCGCGAAATCATCGGGCGAGACCAAGCGGCTGCGATGCTCGGTGGCGAAGCGCCGCGCGACCGTATCGGCATAGGAGGTCTCGTCCAGCGCGGCGACGTCGAAGCCGATCGAGCAGGTCCGGACCGGATCGGCGCTGGCCTCGGCCATCAGCGCGACCACGGCCGAGCTGTCCACCCCGCCCGAGAGGAACGCGCCGAGCGGGACGTCCGCGACCATCCGCAAGGTCACGGCATCGCGCAACAGGTGCAGCAACTCGGCCTCGAGATCGGCGTCGCTGCCCTTGCGGCGCTCCCGGAACGAGACGTCCCACCAGGGCACCGGCGCGACGGCCGCGCCATCGTGGCGCAGCAGACGATAGTGCCCGGCGGGCAGCTTCTCGACCCCGCTCAGGAAGGAGCGGGTATCGGGCACGTAGCCCCAGGTCAGGAAGTCCTCGACCGCCAGCGGATCGACCTCCCGTCGCAGCAGGGGGTGGGCCATCAGGCCCTTCAATTCGGAGGCGAAGACCAGGCTGCCGTCGCTGAGCTGGGCGGTGAACAGCGGCTTCACCCCGAGCCGGTCGCGGGCGAGGAACAGCGTCCGCTCCGCCAGGTCGTAGATCGCGAACGCGAACATGCCGTGGAGCCGGGGCAGGCAATGGACGCCCCAGCGCTGCCAGGCGGCGAGGATCACCTCGCTGTCGCCATCGGTATGGAACACCGCCCCCAGCGCCTTCAGCTCGGCGCGCAGCTCACGGTAGTTGTAGATCTCGCCGTTGAAGACGAGCATCGCCCGGCCGTCACTCGAGGCCATCGGCTGCGGCGAGCCGGCGACGTCGATGATCGAGAGGCGGCGATGGCCGAGCCCTACGCCCGGCGCGGTCCAGACCCCGTGCCCGTCAGGGCCGCGATGGATCATGGCGTCGCACATCCGCTCGATCCGGGCAGGATCGACCGGCTTGGGCGTCGACAGATGGAATATTCCCGCGATCCCGCACATTCGCGCCTGCCCTAGCGAATAGCCGTAGCGCGGTCCATCCACTCGCCTAGCGGACCGACCGACGCCCGGAACGCCCGGAGCGATGCCTGGGCGTGCGGCTCCTCGCTGGAAAGGATCAGCAGCACGGTCGGCCGGGCGCGCAGACGCAGCCGGTCGGCGATATTGGCCAGCTTGAGCCGCAGGTTGCTGCCGGTCAGCAGGCTGCCGGTGCGATAGGTCGTCGCGGCCACGCGGCCATAGCGGCCCTCGCCCAGCAGCCGGTCGGACTTGGCCTCGCCGAAGGCGGGTCCGGGGGACAGCCAGGCCCAGGCCGTGCCCGGCGTCAGGGCGCCCTCGCCGAAGCCGCCGGCTTCCTTGCCCTCGTCCTGCGAGGCGTAGAGCGCCAGAAATACGTCGACCTGCCGCCCCTCCGCATCGCGATAGCGCCCGAGCAAGCGATGCTCCGCCCCCCGCGCCCGCGGCTCCCACCAGATCTTCGGGGCATAGGGTACGCGCTGCCACCCGGCGACCTCGGGCAGCGAGATCCGCTCCGGAAGCGGCGCGCGGAGGCGATCCGCCGCGCTCGCCCAGGCCAGGACCACCACGATGATCGCGCATAGCGCGCCTAACGCGGGCAGCGGGGCCAGCACCAGGCGTTCGAGGCGGGTCAGGAAGGGCGAGGCCTCGATCGCCGCCGCGTCGATCATCGGATCATCGGCCGCGCGGTCGAAGAACCGCCAGGCCAGCGCCAGGGTCAGGGCCATGACCACCGCGAAGAAGACCCAGCCATAGATCAGGTGGTCGATCCCGGTCGCCTTCTCCGCGCCGACATATTGGGCGACGAAGATCGTCCCCCAGGCCCGCACCCCGTTGGCGAGGACCGGCAGGACCATCGCGAGCGCGAGGAAGGCGATCCGGCGCGGCCAGGACCGGAAGCAGACGTTGCCGACCAGCACCCCGAAGGCGGTCATGGCGATGAGGAACTTCACGCCCGAGCAGGCTTCGGCGACCTCGAACAGGCCGGCCGGCGTCGAGATGAACACGCCGTCGATCACCGCGGGAACGCCGCTGATCCCGACCAGGGCGATCGTCAGCCTCGCCGTGACCAGTTGCAACGGCGGCACCAGCTCGTCGCCGAAGGGCACGAGGAACGCCATGTAGGCCAGCGGAAAGGCCAGGCCCGCGCCGGCCTTGGGGCCGAGCAAGGTCAGCGCGGCGCCGACCAGCATGGCGACGGCCCCCGCCTGGCTAGCGAGGGAGAAGCCGGCGAACTCGCCGAGCAGCCAGAGGAAGGCGGCAGCGGCAAAGGCGACCAGGCCGGGCCACCAGGCAACCGGCCGAAGCTGCGCAAGCCGCGGCGCGCGGGTCCAGACCAGCCAGGCGACGATCGCCGGCACGACCAGGATGTGCGTATAGGTCGAGCTGTTCCACCACTGCCCGGCCATGGCCGTCCATTCGCCATGGAACAGCGCGATCAGGGCCGCCCAGGCTATCGCCAGACGCGCCACGGCAGCACGCCACGGCGCCGGCCAGGCCTCGGCCCAGCCCAGGGAGCCTATCCGCGACAAGGCCTCAGGCCGCATCCTGGGCAGCCAGTCGGCGGGCGCCGAGAATCTCGGGCAGGTCCGCGAGAGCGCTCGCCCAGCTGAACCGCTCAACGATGAAGCGCCGGGCATCCTGGCCCAATGCGCGGGCCGAGGCGGGATCGGCGGCGAGGCGACGGACGGCCAGCGCCAGGTCGGCGTCGCTGTCGGCGACCACGAAGTGCTTGCCGTCGGTGGCCGGAATGCCGGTCGCGGCGGCGGAGGTGAGGACGGTCGGCAAGGCCATGGCCATCGCCTCCAGCACCTTGTTCTGGACGCCACGGCCGATCTCCAGCGGCACCAGCGCGGCATCCGCGCCCTTGAGCCAGGGCCGGACATCGTCGACACTGCCCCAGACATGGGTGCCGTTGAGCCCATGCAGCGACTTAACCCGGTCGGTCGGGTTGCGGCCGACGACATGGAAGCTCGCCGCGGGGCAGTCCTCGCGGATCAGCGGCATCACCCGCTGGGCGGCCCGGGCCACGGCGTCGATGTTGGGCGGATAGTCCATCTGCCCGGTGAAGATCAGGCGCGGCCCCGGCAGGTCTTCCAGGCGCGGCTCCGCGAGGCAGCCCCCGGGATCGAACGCGGCGCTGTCGATGCCGTTGCGCAGCACCCTAACATCAGCCTGTGCCAGCTCTTCCGGGGTGAGCCGGGAGGAGAACAGGGCCGCTTCCTCCGCGCTGATCAGCAAGCTGACCTCCGCGCGCGTGGCGATCCGCGCCTCCTCGTCGCGCAGCAGGCGGCCCTCGCGCTCGTACACCCGCCGGGCGAAGTTGCGTGGGCGCTTGGCGTAGTTCTCGAACTTCAGGGAATCGCAGTCGACGAAATCGGCGACGACCCGGCCGGCGAAGTCGTCCGGGACATATTGCCCCATCTGGCCGGAGAAGATGAAGATAGTGCCGATCGGGCGCTCGCGCAGAACCGTGCCGACATAGTGCGCCAGCGCGGGATCGTAGAAGGCGTGAAGGCTGACCGGCCTGCCCGAGACCAGCGAGCGCAGCCCGGCGAGGATCAACGGCCGGGACCGGGGGACGAGCCGATAGCTCCTCGCAAGCCCCGCCAGCTCGACCTCCTCGGCCATGTCGGCGTCGTCCTCAGCGAAGGTGGCGACATGGACCGGGGCGATCTGGACCAGACGCTTGAGCAGGTTGTGCGAGCGGATCTTGTCACCGCGGTTGGGCGGAAAGGGAATCCGGTGGGCAAGGAACAGGATCTCGCGCATCAGCCCAGCCCGCGCGCGATCATCGGGCCGAGGCGGTTGGCCACGGCCAGCGGCAGGCGGCTCCACAAGGAGGCCAGGGCCGCGTTGCCGGCGCTGTTGGGGTTGGCGTCACGCACCGGCGCGCCCGGCGCGGTCCAGACCGCATAGTGCAGCGGCTGCGGCTCGAAGCCCCAGTTGCGCTTGAAGTGATAGGCGCCGCTGCCGGTCTTGGAGCGGCCGAAGTCGAAGCACTCGCAGCCGCGGGCGCGGGCGTGGCGCATCAGCTCGAAATACATCCGATCGTTGGCGCGCAGCCGCCGCGCGTCGCGGGTGCCGCCGCCCCAGTAAGGCAGGACCGCGCCGCGATGGTAGAGCGAGAGCACGCTCGCCACCGGCCGGCCCTGGCTGCGGACGGTCAGGATGTCCGCATCGCCGCCGAAATTGTCCAGCACCGCATCGAACAGCGCGCGCGGGAAGACCGGGGTGCCGAGATTGCGGACACTTTCGGCATAGACCTGGTAATGCGCGGTGCGATCGGCGGGCGACGCGCCGACCTCGATGGTCAGGTCGCAGTCCAGCCCCTTGCGGACCTCGGCCCGTTGCTTGCGCGGGATCGCGAGGAGCAGGGCCTCGTCCTCCTCGGCGAGCGGGCGGACGAAGCCGCAGTGCGCCTCGCTCTTGAGCGACCACCCCGCCCTCGCCTCCGGCAGGCGGCCGCCGCGCAGTTCCACGGTGGGGCAGGAACGGCTGAGGGCAAGATCCTCGACCGCGGCGAAGACC
>ERZ778022.4357-NODE-4357-length-12295-cov-4.974510_pt1 | contig 12295 bp, 4 predicted proteins | sample MGYA00375752_ERZ778022 | MGnify/ENA primary metagenome ERZ778022 (study PRJEB29350, sample SAMN05389826) | bioreactor metagenome | isolation source: Thiocyanate bioreactor | place: South Africa: University of Cape Town | collected 2014-04-04 ... | reverse complement strand
GCAGCGGCGGCGGGGGGGGTGGCGGGAGTGGCGGGAGCGGGGCGTCATCGCGCTCTGGCACGCCGCCGCGGCGGGCGGCGACGCCGGTGCCTAGCGCAGAGGCCGCTGCAACTGCAGCTGCCACGGCCGCGGCTGCCGCAGCTGCAGCGGCGCGCGCCACACTGGCGGCCATTGTTGGCGGCGGTGCTGGCGACGCCGTGTTTTCTGACAGTGTTGCCTCCGTGCTGTCTGCGCAAGCCGACATGCTGGATGCGCGCGTGGCGCGGGAGGACGCCGCGTTGGGCACGCCGCCGCCATCAGTAGAGCCACGGCGGCGGACCACCCCGCCAAGGCCCGCGCCCGCGCCAGCGCCTGCGCCTGCGTCTGTTATTGTGGCGTCCTCAGCGCTGCCACCGGCGCCGGTACCGCCAGCGCCGCCGGCGCCGTCGCCGCCGTCTCAGCCCCTGCAACTGCACTCGCTGCACCAGTGGGCAGCTAGCCTGCTGGATGCTGCACCATATACGGCGGCGCCGCCGCCACCAACCCCGCCACAGGCTCCTGCCAGTACTCCGCCGCCACCAGCGCCGTCGCCGCCAGCGCCCTCCCCTCACGGTACAGCGCCTGCTGCCGTTACGCTGCTGCCCGGCGATGCCAGCGTGCTGGTGGAAGCTATTCGGCGGGCAGGCACGACCGACGCGCGCGTGGCACAGGTGGCCGCGTCGCCATCGTTTGTGCGGCTGGCAGCGGTGTTGGACGCGCAACCGCCCACTGCAGTACTGAGCCTGCCTGACGTGCCACCCCGTGGCGCTGCCGCAGATGGCAGCAGCAGCGCGCAATCGCCCCTGCCGTCCTACATCCCCATTCCCCGACGGCTGGTGCAGCATCCGCGTGGCGGCGGTGCGGCTGCCACGCCATCATCAGTAGCGCGCCTGCCCGTGCCAGCCCTGCCTACTGACCCCGCCTCCGACGGCGACACCGCTGCGCACGCGGCAGAGCTGCCCGACGATGACCGCGACGAGCATGGCAGCGCCCCCCGCGGCAGCAGCAGCAGCAGTAGCAGCAGCGGTGGCGACGGCGGTGTTAGTGGAGGTAATTGGAACGCGTCGCACCACGCCGCTGCAGCATACGCGGATGCGACGGTGATGCGGTCGGCGGCTGCCACGGAGCTGGCACTGGCGCGCGCACGCGTGGAGCAGGAGATTGCGGCGTGGGAGGATGACATTGCAGCATTGACGTCCGCCACGGCGCCGCCAGCGCCCACGCCGCGCGTTGATGGTGGCGGTGGCGCGTTGATTCCATCGCCGCGGCATGCAGCAGCAGCAGCAGCCGTGCTGCCGCCGCCGTCGCCACACAGCGGCCTGCGTGGTGTTGGTGTGGCGCTGGTGCCGGAGGAGGATGGTGAGCCGTCGCCCCCACCGCACTCACCGCCGTCACCGCCGCGGTCCAACCCGCTGTCGGCTGCCGCTCCTCCACCCGCCGCAGTGTCTACCACCATCCAGCAGCAGCTGCGCGCCACCCGCAGCGCCATTGCCGCCGATGTGCGGCAGGCGCTGTATGACGAGATTGTGCTTGCTGGCATGCCGCCACGGGCGGCGCCTACCACTCCGTTACTGCGCGCCGCCGCAGACCCCACCCCCGCAAGCATTCCACCGCCCACCACCATGACCGCGGACGTGCACCCGCCAGTACATGCTGCGCCAGCGCTGCCCACCACCGTCGCCGCCGACGTGCACCCGCCGGTGCATGCTGCGCCAGCACTGCCAGATGCCGAGCCGCCGCCGGCGCCTCCGCCGTCCAACGCCAAACTGAGCGCCGTGGAGCGCCGGTTTGCAGCATGGAAGGCGGAGCACCCCAAGCGCGCGCCGCCGGCCATCCCTGCCACTGCGCCGCTGGCAAGCGCGCCAGCGCCGCGGAGTCACGCGCTTGCCCCGCGCACACCAGCAGCAGCAGCAGTATCAGCCGCTGCTGCCACGCCTGCTGTCGTGCCGCCACCCATCGTGTCCTCCCCGGAGGCTACGCCGCCAGGTGCGGCGCGGTTGGAGCGGCGTGCTGCGCCGGACGTGCAGTCGCCAGCGCGCCTGCCGGCGCCAACCACCATGGCTGCTGCCAGTGCCATGGTGGCGGCGGCGGTGCCGTTGCCAGGAACGCCAGCGGCACTGCTGGCTCCGGCCCTTGACTCCATTCCGGCGGCGGGTTCAACAGCCGCACCCGTGTTTGGCGTGCCAACGTCGGCGTACTTCCGGCACCCGTATGCACCTCCGCCACTTGCTGACGCCGCCCTGGCTGCCGTGGCTGCCACTGCCGCCCTGTCACGCCAGGCGCCCTCCACTCCCACGCCCACCGCCCGCGCTGGCGTACGGCCTGCCATATTTGACTTCGCGGTCCCCGTGCCCCTGTCCCGCGTCACCGCGCTTCCGGCGCCGCCGCCGGCACCCGCCGCCCCGCCGACCGACGCTGCCGTGCTGTTTCCACCGCGTACGTCCGCCGCCACGACGACGTCGCCGCCTTCGCTGTCACCGCCGCTGAGTGCCGCGCCGTCGCCACCCGCACCGCCTGCGCCGCTCGCGGCGCGCATGCCCATGGGCTCCATGGCGCCCGCGCCACCCATGGCGTCCCCAGGCGGCCTGGTGCGGGAGAAGCCGCGCCCGCATGCCGTCGCCGCCGCACACCTGCCCAGCCGCCCGCACGCAGCGGCTGCCGGCCTGTCGTCACGCAGCCCGGTGATGGATGACAGCACGCCGGTAGCGCGGCCCGCCTCCGCTGCACCAGTGACGATGCCACCGTCACCCCTCACCACACCACGGGCCGCCGGTGGTGACGGCGCGCCCGCCTCCTCCCTGCGTGCCGCCCTGCCCTCCCTGCTGGCATCCATCCCGCGTGGCCCCTACGCCGCCGCCGTGCCCGCGTCTGCTGCCGTGTCTGCCACTGCCGCCCCTGCAATGATTACAAGCCCGGGCGGCACGTTCCGGCGGCGCATTGTGCCGTAGTACCCCGCCCTCCTGTGCCTCCTGTTGTCATGTTGTATCGTGTGTGTTATCATATTTATGGGGTACGCATCGATAGTGTCACTACTGAGTTGCCTGCGTAATTAATCACCATCCTTGTGTTGCTTTGCATTGAATTGGCCAGCCCCACGACCAGGCCCTATTCTTCTGCGCCTCCGCCGCCGCCGGTGCCCGCGCCGTCGGGCACGCCGTCGTCGTCATTCTCCGCCTCCTCTGCAAACAGCACGCGCAGCGCAGGGATGAGGGCGCCCAGGCTGGCCACCCGGCGCACATGCACGCTCATGAGGTCATACGCAATGCACACGGCGCGCGGCGCGCGCGGCGTGCCGCTGGGTGATGTGGTGCCGGCGCCTGCCTCTGCAGACGGCAGGACGGGCAGCTTGGGGTAGCGCGCGCTAAAGTGCGTCAGCAGCAGGCGGCTGCACGCCACCGCATCTGCCACGGCGCACGCCTCCCCCGCGGTGGAGTGCTTCTTGTATCGCGCATTCAGGCGCCCCTCTGCACTATCCTCAAAGGTGGCCTCATGGATCACCACATCGGCGCCATGTGCCGCCTGCACGGCGGTCAGCAACGCGGCGGGTGGCGCGGCACCCGCCGCCGCCAGCACCTCGTTGGCGGCAATGGCGGCGGGCGACGGCATGACGGCGTGCGTCGCCAGTTGCACCAGCTCCACGCACGGCCGCGTGTCGCCCGAGTACACAAGCGACCAGGGCGCGGTACGGCCGCCGCCAGCGTTCAGCACCAGTTGCAGGCCGTACGCCTTGAAGCAGTGCTGCACGCGCACCGCCCGCAACGCCAGAATGCCGGCAGCTCGGAACGCCGCCACGATAAACGCGGGGCGCGCCAGGTGGTCGCCCGCGCTGTCATCGTCGCCGTCTGCTGCATGGCTGCCCGCATGCGGCGGCAGCGGGATGACGTGCCGTCCCGCCTCTGCGCCAAATGGCTCACACCGGTCAATGCCTGCCGGCGGCAGTGCACCCAAGCTGCCGCCAACAAGCGCCGCAGCACCACCAACGGTGGCGGCGGCGGCGACGGCGGCAGGTGAGCGGCGTGCTGCCACGACGGCAAGCGGACTGGGTGTCACCGGCGAGTCAACGATACCGCCAGCAGCCCGCACGGCCACCGCACCCGCGGAGGGGCTCTCAACCCGTGCACGTTTGCTGCTGCCGCCGCCGTCACTGGCACCGGCGGCTGCGCCGGCAGACGGCGATGCGTGCAGCGGCCGCGCAGCTGGGGACGGTGCAGGCGGTGCCGCCGCCGCCGCCACTGCTGCCCCTGCCGGACCTGCCGGCGGCGGCGCGGCGGAAGGGGAGGAGCGCGCCACGCCGGTGGCAAGCGCACTGGCAGCCCCGCGCGTTGCCACACGCGTGCTGACGTCCAGGCGCTCTGGGCCGCGCACCGGCCCGGCAGTGAGGGAGGCGGCGGGCACCTGCACAAAGTGCTCGGCATCCACAAACCGCCACGCGCCCAGCAGCGACGCGTCCAGGCGGGACGCCTCCAACAGCCACAGGTACAGGCGTGTGGGGCCTACCACCAGCACAGGCGGCGCCCGCCGGCCGCCGCGCGCCAGCGCACCCGCGCGCTCCTTGATCAGCCGCATGATGCCCAGGTGGTGGTCTGCGTGCATGTGCGAGATCCAGATGACATGCAGGCGACACAGGCGGTCGCCCGCGCCCTCCTCGCCATACCGCCGTGCCAGCTGGCCGTACGTCCCCTCGCCGCCATCCAGCACCACGGCATTGCCGCGGTCATCCAACCGCACAAACATGCCGGACACGTTGCGGTACTTGGACGGCACGGCAGACGAGGTGCCGGTGAACACCACCTCTGCTGCGGCGGGCACACGGTCGACACCGCTGCCCCCGCCACCGTCACCGCCGTCGCCGCCAGCCGCGGCGCCATTCCGTGCCATGGCCTCCCGCACGAACGGCGCCATCTCGGTGTCTGCCAGCATGGTGGCCAGCGGCTCCCACGCGGTCAGTGCGGCGGGCACGTCCGCCACATCCACACCTTCGCGCGCACGCGCCAGCGGCACCACAAAGTGTGATAGCAGGGGGACGGCATGCACGCAGGGTGCGGCAGGCACGCCAGGCAGGCGAACGCGCATGGCGTAGTCACGCATAATGACGTCGCGGTGCGCCGCAGTGGCGGCGGCAGCGGCAGCAAGGTCGGCAGGCGCCGTGGGTGCGGCGGTGGCGGGTGCAAGGGCGGCGGCGGTGGCAGCGGCAGCAGCCGCCATCGCGCCTGCCACCGCCGCCTCCCCAGCCGCACCCATCGCCAGGTGTGCACGCATCAGCTCCACTAGGGCACTGCCGCCGGGCGGCACGGGGATACGCAGCGCGGCGGCGGCGCGCGCGGTACCAACGTCCAGCGGGTGCGGCAGGGGGAAGGCGGCGGGGTCCAGGATGTGCATCTTGCACAGCTGCAGCGCCTGGGCGCGGAAGAGGAGCGGCGGCAGCTGCGGTGAGAGGGACCATGTCAGCGGTCCCAGCGCTGCCAGCGGGCTGGGTGCGCCAGGCGGCAGGGCAGCGACGGGCGGCGGCGGTGGCGCTGCGGCAGCCGGCGTGGCAGCGGAGTGGCACAGCACGTGGGTGGTGGCGTCACCGCACCCGCGCATCCACGCCTGGTACGCCGGCAGGTTCACCACGGCGGGCGGGCTGAAGTGGAACACGACGGTGGCGCGCGGGAGCGGCGCGGCGCCGCCGTCCCCAGCAGGCTCTTGTGCCGCCAGCGCCGTGAGGCGAGGTGACGCCAAGAAGGTGGGCATAAACGCGGGCGTCGGCACATCCACAATGGCAAACAGCTGCCCCGGCTGGTCAGCGTCCTTCACCATGTCAGGTGACACCGTGATGGTCACGCCGTCAACAATGACGGCACTGGCTGCGTCCTTCCCGCCACCCTTCTTCTTTCCCCCCTTGCCGCCGCCGCCACCGCCACTGCTACCGGCGGCGGCACCGGAACTCGCTGCTTCCGCGCCAGCACCACCTGCCGCCGCTGCCGACGCTGCGGCAGGTGACTCGGCCGCCGCGGGTGGCAGCGGCGATGCAGCAGCAGGGGGTGCAGGTGGCACTGGGAAGCCAAGCTCTACTGCCAGAGCGCGCGGCACCGTCACCTCCACGCTCTCGCCGCGTGTCAGGCGGCCAAACACGGGGCCGGGCTTGATGCCATAGCGCGCGGCGCGGTCAGGGTAAAACTTGCCAGGCAGCGCCGCCGTCTCCAGCACGTAGCACATGGCGTACTCGTACATGGCAGCGGAGCCCAGGCCCTCCTCCACCCACCGTGACGGGTCCATGGCGCCAGGCAGGGTGGCGGGCGGCGTCACCACACCTGGGCGCGCCGCCGGCTTCCCACCAACCGCCGCTGCCGCCGGGGGCGGCGGAGGCCGCGGGCCGGGGTTGGACAGCAGCGGCCAGCGCGTGACGCGCAGCGGGTTAAATGCCGCGGCGGCAATCTCCAGGCCATTGTCATCCACCGCCGTCACGCCCGCCAGCGCGTGTGCCACGGCGGCGCCGGTGTACTGGCCCGCCAGCAGTGCCTCCACGGCGGGGATGGCAGCCGGCACCGCCTGCGCCGCGCGCAGCCATGCACTGTGAGGTCAGGCAGCAGCAGGGGCGCCAAGGCGTCGTCGTCAGGCTCGCCGCCCGCCTCCACCGCCGCCACCGTCACGTCGTCCCGCCGCATGAAGTGGCGCAGGCCGTACAGGTAGTCTGCCAGGCCGGTGGGGCCATGCACGCCCAGCACCCGCTTCCCCATGTCCGCCAGCGTCAGCAGCATGCCCGGCAGGCCGCCCATGGTCTCTGTGGTGGGCCGCGTGAAGAACAGGCCGTCCACCTTCACCAGCCGCACCTTGTGCTCCATGCAGAAGCGCTGCAGGCCCTCGCCCACGTTGAACAGGTACCGCGCGCCATCCGTCACCACCAGCACCGCCGGCGCCGAGTCGCCCGTCGCCACCCCCACCACCTGCGCAAACACGCGCATCTTGGCTCTGGCTGTTGGGAGGCTGGGGTTGGGGGAGGAGGGAGGGAGTGGATGGTGGTGGTGGTGGTGGTGGTGTTGTGGGCCAGTGGGCGGTGAGAGGGTGGCAAACGGCTCAATATCTGAAAACACAAAATGGCTACCACGGTATGAACGCAAACACCGGGCACCTGGTTCTACATACCTTGCGTCAATTGCAACGTTGCCGCCCTCAAAATCAAAATTGCACGTCGCGTCCACAAGAAACCATGTCGTATCGCAGCAACTCAGAGGGCCTCTCTTCCCTCCTACCGGTTAGTACTCCCCCCCTCTCTTCACGCCTACTCAACATGACTTCTCGCACCTGCTGTGCGAAGCGTCTCGCCGACGAGTCGCTCAGTCGCCGTTGGCGCCACTCGCTTTTGCAGGCGTGCAGCAGGTTTAATCGGCCACTTTACATAAATTTAATCACATAGCTATATAGTTAGGCGTACTGGTAGGCGCGTGTGCGTGTTGTATCGTTCAAAAACCTTTGGCAATGTACCGTAATTTTGAGCGTGAATTTGCGTGTCAAAGTCTCGTATCCTTGGCGCCGTATCCACCACTTCGGTCTCCTTCGTTCGCCGCGTGTCAATAATTAACGCCCAGGGAGCGATCGGCAATTACACGCGTGTGTGGCGTGGTAGCTTCGTGTGTGTAGTGTCAGACGTGGAGTTCATTTGCGTGACGGTGGAACTCCCTCATCGTGTTTATCACCACTAACCCTCTCCACCCACTACACTACATCCCACACTCACCCACCACTCGCACCACAGTGACACCACTCGCACGGGTCGCACCACACTCACCACTAGCACCCTCTCCCTCTTCCACCCCACTCCTCGCCCCTCACTCTATCACCATCGCCAGCACCGCCATGGCAGACGCGCCGGCGGCATCGGGGCAGCAGGCGCCAGAGGCGCCGTCGCCAGCTACGGCAGCAGGGGGGTACCCGCCTACCACACACGAGCAGGCAGTAGAGATAGAGCGCAACCCGCCGCTGCTGCGTGTGCCGCCGCAGCTGCGGCCCTCCGCTGACCTCTGGTCCTCCCTGCCAGGCAAGACGCTGGCCGCAGCGCACGCGATTGCAGAGGCGGTGGCACCCGCCTTCCCAGCCGTGGGCGTACGTTTGTTGCCGCTGCCACTGCCGCGCTTCCCCTGTTGCTGTTGCTTGTGTGACACGACGCGTAATACCTCCAACAATCCCCACCTCCCTGCAGACGCCGCTGTCGGCCACCACCATGTTGTATGTGGTTGCATCCACCGTTGACCGCTCCCGCGTGGTTGGCCAGGTACGCTGCGACGTTGTTTTGGGAACTTGGCATCATGCACCGCAACACCCCCATCACCCACCCCCCACCACCCACCCTCACATGCAGTTTCAAATCATGCCAGCGCTGCGCACGCAGGCGAGCAACCGCATGGCAGTGGACAATGCGATGCGCGAGTGGGTGGCGCGCATCACGCTGCCCAGCCTGGCGGTGGGCGCGGTGGTGGGCGCGGTGAAGGCGGCCACCAAGGGCCGGGCGCCGGGGTTGGCGCGTTGGGCGCCGGTATGTGCGGGGCTGGCGGCGGTGCCAGCCACCATGCCGGCGTGCGAGGCTGGCTCCGACCTAGTGATGGACTGGGCGGTGCGACCGCTGCTGAACACGTACATGACGCCGGACCGTGCGCTGGCGGCAGCGGGCCTGGCAGGGCCGCGCGCCGACTATGTGGCGCCTGACCCATCCACACTGCTGCGCTCGCCGGCAGCGCCGACGCCACGTGCTGGCGCCACCTCCCCCGCCGACGTAGATGCCGCCGTGTCGGCGCTGCTAGGCGACATTGACCCGTTGGACCGCGAGCGCCTGGCGTGGGCGTTTGACGGCCGCACCGACACCACGTTCCCGGAGCTGGCCACGTACGCCGCTGGTACGGTGGCGGCGGCCGCCGCGTCACGCGCGGCTGGCCGCGCCTCAGCTGCCGCACGTGACGCCGCCGCCGCCTCAGCGCCTGCAGGCGACGCTGACGCGCCCTCCGAGTTCACGCAGCGCGCTACCGAGAGCGACGTGGAGTACACCGCGCGCCTGGACGCCCTGCTGCACCGCATCTACCGCGACGCGGAGGCTGCCGTCGCGGCGCGTCGTGCGCGAGCCGCTGCACCGCCGCCGCCACCAGCCGCTGCTGCAGCAAAGGAAGAGTAACGCCAATATGTTAGGGGGCACCGCGGCACTTCAAATGGAGGAGGTCATCGTTGGGCACAAACAACAACGTGTTAGCGGCAGCGGCGCCACAAACAGGCAAAACCAAATCAGGGGTGGGAATCAAGGGTGGTGGGCGGGTGAGCCGTCGTGCCTCCTGCTCCAGCGGCGGCGGCGGCAAGGGCAGCCTCGCGCTGGAACGCCAGGTCAGTCAACTGGCCGTAGCTGACGAGGTGGACGTCCGGTGAGAGGGCGGCCGCCATGTCAAACAGGGAGGCAATGTCCGTGTTTTGGATGACGTACACATATGTGATGGTGCCAGGCGGCAGGGCGGAAAGGATGGCGGCAATGACGGAGGCGTTGAAGCCGAGGCCGCCGCCGCCGCCCTCCTGCCAATTGAATGCCGGCCGGAAGCCGATGACGGCGGTGGCGGGGTCGGCGGCGTCACCCACGATGCGGTACGTCTCGTTCAGCATGTCCAGGATGGGGATCACCCAGGGCACGTTGTTGAGGAAGAAGGCGCGCGTGCCGTTGGTGCCGACATAGCGTGGGAAGTAGGCGTCCCACGCCGCCTCCCACGTCAGCACCCACTCCCAGTGCACCGACCCCGTGGTGCCCATCAGCGCCGCCTGCGCGTTCTGCTCCGCCACGTACGCCGCCTGCACGTCTGGCGGCATCTGGCCGGGGTAGGAGTACAGCGTGCCGCTGGGCGGCATGATGAACCAGTCGGCGCCGCCGGTGGTGGCGGCGGTGTCATAGTACCACCGCATCATGAGCGGCGCCAGCTCCACCAGGTTTGGCGACAGCGTCCAGGTGAGCGGGAAGCAGGGCGACGCGGGCGGCGCGCAGACGGCGGCGCGGTACGCCATGTGGTCGCGCCCAAACGTCTGCACAAAGTCAATGTTGTCCATGTCGCCGTACACCAGCGCAACGTACACGGCGGAGGCGTTGTACGTCACACCCGCCGGCGTCGGCTGCACCAGCAGCCCAGTGGCGCTGCCGGGCGGCGCGTCAGGGTCAAACGGCGCCAGGTGCGACCAGAACGCCAGGTTGGTGGCGGACGCCGTCGCAATCTGGCCCATCGTGTTGATGCAGTCCGTCTCCGCCTCAAACAGGTCACCGCCCGCCACCACATCCATCGCGTTGTAGCCGTACACGCGCACGGGCGTGGGCCACGGCGCGGCAGCCACCAGGCCCGCCACGATGGCGTGGTCGGTGGTGTTGGGGATGCACGAGTTGTTGAGGTACGTCACAAAGATGGACCGGCTCACCAGCCAGTCCACCAGCGCCCCGCCCGCCAGCAGCGCCGGGTCCTGGAACGCCAACGAGGTGGTGGCATTGAGCACGGTGCCCGCGGCGTACGACACCGCTGCCTCCGGCGTCGCCCACACGCCCACCGCGTTGAACACGACGGCCGTGCCGGGAAACGCCGCCAGCAGGCCGGGGGTGGCAGGCACGGCACCCAGCGCGCCTGCCAGCGTCACCACCGTGGGCAGCAGCTCCGTCGCGTTGCCGTCATACACCACCGCGCCGTACGCGCCAAACGCCGCCGCCAGCAGGCTTGCCACCGGCGTGGCCACGGTCGTGGCGTTGGGCAGCAGCGCCGCCAGCCACTCAGCATCATACGACGACGCCACGCTGTACACGACCGCGCCGGCGCGGTTCATCAACCCCGCCGCCGCCGCCACCGCCACCAGCGTGGCGCTGTCATTCACGGCCGTCACGCTCACCACGCTCACGTTCCCCGCCCACCCGCTGGTGCCGGTGCAGCGCGGCGGCGCCGCGTGTTGAGGCTGGCTGCCACTGCCGACGCCAGCCGCATTCACCGGCGTCCCCATGGCCACACATACCACCACTGCCGCGCATGCCACCGCGCACACGGCCGCGGCACGGCAGCGCTGGCCACCGTCGACACCGGGTGCCATGGTTGCCGTCTGACAAGCGGGGTATCCAGCCGCCGAATCGCTGATATAGGCTGCCCAGCGACAGTAAACCCCGCCTGCCGACTTGCTTCCTTGATAAAGCACGATGGGGCGCGGGCGGTGACGTGATTGAGCGGATATTGCCGCTGCGCTGCCGCCGGCAGTGCCAGGACAGTGGGGTCGTGCACCGCTGCACCGCGACCAGCCGCGGTTTCCTCTCCCAGTCTCTCTTGCTCCCTACTCAACTTGGCAGCCCAATATCAGCGGCGATAGCGCACACAGCACACACATGCACCATACCATCACACAAAAGCGTCTATGTACATGTGCCACCGCCCGTAATCAGCGACTTAGCATGCTGGCGTTGCCTTGAAATGCTGCGTTAAAGTTCCCTCTCCTCTCCTACTCGTTGCCCGCCATGCCCGCGCACCGCGTCGCACATGCAAATCTCGCAACGGCACGACCGCGCGGCGCGCAAGTGGCCAAATTAGGACGGCAGTGACGCATATAGCCTGGCGGGTGACATTAGCGCGTCGTAACACCTCCGCATTGCCCCTTTTGATTGCCGCAACTGGGTGACCCCTCTGACCCGAGTAGGCGGCCAGTAGCGGCGAGTGGAGACTAGTAGAGGCGAGTAGAGGCGAGTAGGGGCCAGTAGAGGCGAGTAGAGGCGAGTAGAGGCGAGTAGTAGAGGCAAGTAGAGGCAGTGGCGAGTAGAGACGAGTAGCTGCGAGAGGGGACGCAAGTAGAGAGGGAGTAGCTGCGCGAGAAGGGAGAGAGGCTAGGCTAGGAGAGACGAGGAGGGAGGGAGAGAAGAGAGGGAGAGGGAGAGGGAGAGACGAAGTGAGGCGTTGGAAGGCAGGCAACCAAGGCAGCGAGGAGGCAACCAAGGTCCTCAATTCTGACGCGTGGCATGGCGGCAACGTCGTCAGTGTACCCCGACGCTGCCATTGCGGCGGCGGCGGCGGCGGCGGCAGCAATGGCGTCACCCACCACCGGCACACCGGCTGCCGGTGCTGCAGCCACCTCGGCGACGCCGTGGGTGGAGACGGAGCTGGGTGTGGAGTTTCATGGCTGCCGCGCGGGGCACGGGACGCGCGCGCTGCAGACGCAGCGGTGCGCAGAGTGCAACACGGCGGTGGAGACGTCGTACATCGCGGCGCTGGCGGGCAGCGGCAAGCAGACGCACATGCTGAAGAAGGCGGTGGAGCGGCGG
>ERZ778022.4356-NODE-4356-length-12296-cov-6.001552_pt1 | contig 12296 bp, 7 predicted proteins | sample MGYA00375752_ERZ778022 | MGnify/ENA primary metagenome ERZ778022 (study PRJEB29350, sample SAMN05389826) | bioreactor metagenome | isolation source: Thiocyanate bioreactor | place: South Africa: University of Cape Town | collected 2014-04-04 ... | reverse complement strand
TGCGGATGCGCCGCATGGTGCCTACTTTGTGCGCGTGCTGTACAACGGCACGCCAGTGCAGCTGCCTGGCGCAGACGGCGAGTTCTGTGACGTGGCCACCTTCAAGCGCCTGCTGGCGCCCTACATCCCGGCCGACTACGAGGCGGAGTGCCTGGGCGGCAGCCTGGCTTCTGCCGCTGTCGGTGCGGCGGAGGGCCGCGTGCTGGCGCGCACGGGCGACGACGTGGCGTTTGACACCATCGCGCCGGACGCGCGTGACCTGGCGCGCATGTCCGCTGCCACCGCGGCGGCGGCGGCGGCGGCCTCCCGCCTTGCGTAGGACTGCCTCATATTCATGGGCGGAGCGTTCAATTTGTCTTCACACACATACACACACATATCGATAATAGTTAATGAGGGCTGGCTGGGCAGAGACAACAGGAGGGCACAAGGCGGCGGCCAGCTAGGCGTCCGGCCGGCGGCCCCAGCCGGCAGGCAGCGCAGAGCGGCCAGAGGGGGCAGAGGCAACAGCGGGGCGGGGTCGGGCAGGCCCGCCGGGTGGGGCGGAAGTGGCATCGGCGACCGCCGCAGCACGTGCGGCGGTGAGGCCAGCGCGCCCCATGGACGACTGGTTGATCTGCTCCAGCAGGCGCTCCTTCATCTTGGAGGTCATGGTGCTGGCGGCGCCGAGGGAGAGCATGTTGATGCCGCCGAGGCGGCCAATGGTGGCGTCAGACACCAGGCCGGGCGCGCCGCCCGACCGCTCCGCGGTGGCCACATCTACCTTCTCCCACAGCAGCAGGCTGCCGGCGTCGTCGGCAGACAGGAAGAGGTCGTCGTCGCGGCTGACGGCAAGGTGCGTCACAGGGTGCACGTGCCCCACCAGCTTCTCTATCACCTGCCCCGCCTCCACGCCCGCCCCCGCTGCCGCCACCGCGCCGGCAACCAGCAGGCCGCCAGCGCCGACGGTGGGTGCGGCGGGCAGTGTTGAGCGCCCGCTGCCACCGCCCGCTGGCCGCGCCGCCACCGGGTTAGGGTGCGGGTCCAGCACAAACACCTCGCCGGACGGCGCGCCGCACATGAAGGCCACCGACCCGCTGCATGGCGCCACGCTGCAATGCACGCCGCCCACCGCGCCCACCGACATGGATGCCACCGCTGCACGCGCGGCGGCCGCCGCTGCGGCGCCCGTCGTGGCGTTCAGCGTGGCGCCCGACGCGGGCATCGCCTGCCATGACGGCAGGCCGCCGTGGTACGCGGCGTATGGCACCTCCTGCAGGGACAGCGGCGGCGGCGCAGCCACCGTCGCGGTGCCCATCGTCACTGCACCCACCGCCACCCGCGCGCTGGCCATGGCCGCAGCCGCCAGCACCGACGCCTTGTCGCTGGTGGGCACCACGCGCAGCGCGCGCACGTGGTTCGAGTTGTCCACACCCAGCAGCATGCCGTGCCGCATCATCACGTCGTTGGCGCGGTACGTCAGCTGCGTCAGATACGCCCCGTCGCCGCCGCTACTGCTTCCGCCGCCGCCACCGCTACCGCCGCCACCACCACCACCATCCACCCCAATAGCGCCGCCACCTCCGCTACCGCCGTCGGCGCCGCCCGTGCCGTCTGACAGGAAGTCGGTGACGGCAGCGGCGGGCGTCACCACGGGCGTGGCGCCCAGGCTGCTGCCGCTGACGTACGGCGCAAACCGGTTGGTGCCCTCGCCAAACACGATGCCCACGTCGCGCAGCGGGCGCACCGCCACCTTGGCGGGCTCCGTCTCCAGCGCCAGCAGGTGCACCATGCCGCGTGCGTCGGCGGCAAACAGGAAGTTGGAGGCGGGCGCACCCAGCGTCAGGCCGGTGACGTAGCTGTGCACCTTGTTCAGGCCGCCCGACCGCAGCACCGCCATCTTGCGCGTTTGCAGCACACGGCCGGCGGACGCGTTCACCGCCAGCAGCACGCCGCGCCGCTCCTTCACGCCCGCCACTCCCAGCGCGCCCGCCATGCCCTCCACCGCGGCACCCACGCCCGCCTTCATGATGGACACCGTGCGGCCCACCGCGCCACCCACCACCGGTACCGCCTCAATGGCGCCCATCGTCACGCCGCCTACCGCCTTCACTGCCGCCACGCTGCCCTTCAGGCCGCCGCGCAGGCCGCGCATGACACGGCCGCCCACGCCAGGCCCGGCGCCACCGCCGCCGGCGCCAGTACCAAACCCGGCGTCGCTGACGCCTGTGGCACCGCTGGCGCTGCCGCTGGCACCTGAGTCCAACGCCGACGACCGCGCCGCCTCTGCTGCCTCCGCCGCCGCCTCTGCCTCCAGGTCGGCATACTCCACGCCGGCGGCAACAAACAAGCCGGCGGTGCCGGGCCAGAACAGGGCGTGTGTGAGGAAGTAGTCGGTGGCGATGACACGCGCGCAGTACGCCGACCCGCCCTCCAGCGTCCACCCGCGCCGCGCCGCGTCCTCCAGCTTCTCACGCTCCGCGTCCGCCTCCATGTCCTGCCGCGCGCGCTCCAACTCCACGGTGTGGTCCAGCATGGCGCGCCCGCGCCCGCTGGGCGACGCCGCGCCGGCGCGCAGCGACGCGGCGGGTGAGCCGGCGGCGCCACGCATGCCGTCACCGGCGCTGGGGCTTGTGGGAGACGCGTACCCGGGCGCGGGGCTCATTGGTGGGCGGGCGGGCGATGGCAGGGCGGGTGGCATGCTGGCTGGCCGGCCGGCGGCGGCGGCGGCGGCAATGGCGGCGGCAGCCGACGCCATGCGACTGTGCCCGTGGCCGTGTGTGGGATGCGGCGGCACGACGGGCGGCGCCACCTTGCGTGGCAGCGACACCACCCACAGCCGCGCGCTCTTGTCTGCCGACGCGGTGAGCAGGTACATCTCGCCCTTCCCGCTGCTGCCGGCCGCCCAATCCAGCGCCGTCACGGCGCCCGAGTGGCCCACCAGCGTCGCCCACTTGGTGCCCGTCAGCGCGCTGCACAGGTACACCTCGCCGTCCTCCATGCCCACCGCAAACACGTCCGCCTCTGTGCGCGCCCACGCCACCGCACTCACGCCCCGCCCGCCGCTGCCGCCACTGCCGCCGCCGCCACCGTCAATGGCCAGCGGCGCCACGTCTCGCCGCACTCGCGGTTCGCGCGTGCTGCCGGGCCGGCCCCCCTCCCCGCCGCCGCCGCCCGCCACGCCATCCAGGTGGCTGCGAATGCGCCACACCATGGGCCCGGTCGGCACCTTTGGCGGCGGCGGCGGCGGCGGTGGCTGCGGCGCGGTGGATGCGCCGGGGCCGGGGCGTGCCGCGGTGACATCCACGGCAGGGCCCTCTGCCACCGCGCGCTCCGCATCCTCCGCCGCCTGCGCGCGCGCCATCGCCTCCGCCGCCATGCGCCGCACCATCTCCTCCTGCAGCTGGCTGCGCCGCGCCTCGAAGCGGTGTGACAGCAGCGCACTGCGCCACGCGGTGTAGCTGGCAGGCGCGCCAGCCGACGCCATAATGGCGGCGGGCGGCGCGGCGGGCGGCACCGCGACGGCGACGGCAAGCGACACGGGCGCGCGCACGTCGCCGCACACCCCCAACCCAAACCGGTTGCCAGGCGGGTACGCACCCGTGATGGTGTGCACCACGTGTGTGTCCAGCAGCTGCTTCTTCAGCAGCTCACGGCGGAACGCCAGGTAGGGGCCATACGAGTCTGCCAGCGCATTCAGTGATGTGAGGTCCTGCCCCGCCGCCTCCCGCAGCGCCGTGTACGCCTCATAGTACAGGCCGTCCAACGTCTTTTGGTGCACAAACTGCCGCGCCTCCACCACCTCCGCCTCCATGCTCGCTGCCACCTCCTCCGCCGTTGGCTCTGCTGGCGCTGGTATTGCTGCCACTGCTGCTGTTAGCATCGCTGTCGCTGCGGCTGCGACTGGCGCGTCTGACGGGAAGGCGGGCCCCGCCGCCGTGCTTCCAAACGGCGCAAAGTCAGCGCCTGCGGCTGCGGCGGTGGCGCCGAACACGAGGCCACTCCTTGACATCGCCATGGTGGCGGTTGGGGAATGCAACGACAACGAACGCAGCAGCAGGTACTAAGTAGCTTACGAGCGGCACACTCGCCGCCCCTGCACACACACTCTCGAGTTCTCTTCGCACGGAGCACGCACGTGGGTGTCTCCACCGCACCCCCGCTGCCTCCCACCAACCCCTTTCGTCTCCCCTCTGCCTCCACCTTTGCGTGTGGCCTCACCTCTCCTCCTCGTCGCCTCTGCCTTCTCCCTCCGCTCCTCAGCCCCTCACTCCTCTGCCCCTCACTCCTTTGCTCTCCTCCTCTGCTCTCCTCCTCCTCACTTCTCCTCGTTACTCCTCTACCACCTCAGTCTCCTCGCTACTCCTCCCCTCCCCTCCCTCTTGCCTCCCCCTCCCTCCCTCTTCTCGTCCCCTCTCCTCTCCTACTGCCCTCTCTAATCGCACGCTGCAAGCAACCAATAATAAAGCGCAGCCGACGCGAAGCCGGGCGGGCAGGCACGCCTCTCGCTTCAGCACACCGCGGCGGTGGCACCGCTTGAAAGTGCGCGCGCCGGGGCCGTGCGGGTGTACCCATTATGCGCCGGTTCTGCTGCTGGAAAAGATAGAGGAAGATAGGAAAGATAGCGACCATTGCACTCTTTTGAACACCTGCGGTTATTGGTGCGACGGCAAGGGCTCCACTGCGAGAGCGCGGCAGCACGGCCCACAGTGTGACGTGCTGCGTGGTTAGGGCGTTCAACACCGCCGAAAATCAATGGCGGTAAAAGATAGGAAAAGAAAGGAAAGATAGGTCAGGGGGGCTAATGGGTGGTACCACAAAGGTGCTGCAACGAGTGCGAGTTTGCAGCGGGCCCGCCGCACACGCCATTCTTTGCGTCAGACCGTGGCAGCGGGTGTTGTAACCGTGTTGCTGCATTGCCGTGACGCGGCGTGCTGTATTTCATTTGTTTTTGTTGTACTCATCTGCTCTCTCGTCGCCTACCCTCTCTCTCCCTTGCTACTCCTCCTCTCGTCTCCTCTCACTCCTCGCTACTCTTCTTGTTCTCTTGCTCCCGCGCCAATACCCAATGGACGGCCTGGCAGAGCTGCTGGGGCACGCCAATGTGGCGAGTGTGGAGGTGCCAAGCGGCGGCGGTGGAAGTGGGCGGCGTGCAAGTGGCCTGCCACCACGTGCAGGCCGGCTGTTTGACAGCATGGTGGCGTCGCCGGCACACGCGCCGGCTGGCGTGTCGCCACTGACGGCAGCGGCAGCGGCGGCAGCTGCCGGGCTGAGCGTGGCGGCGACGACGACGGCGGCGGGGCTGGATGCCAGCCGGTTTGGCGAGACATCCGGCCGAGCCGCACTGGGGAGCAGCCACGCCTCCGTGTCGTTCCGGCGTGGCAACTTTGCGGCGTTGGGGCTTGGCCTGCCGGCCGGCTCGCCGCTTGCAGCATCCATGGTTGGGGGCGGCGGCGGTGGTGGTGGTGGTGGTAGTGGCGGTGGCAGTAGTTTGAGTGCCTCAGTGTTCAATGGCGGCGGTACGCCGTCGTTGCGACTAGTGAGTGCTGCTACCCCCACGCATACCGGTACGGCTGGCCGCCACAGCCAGCAGCAGCAGCAGCAGGCGGGCGGTGCCGAGTTTACCAACCTGTTCAAGTCGGGCGGCCGCCTGCGACTGCTGCCGCCAGACCAGGTGGCGCCGCTGCGGCCGCTACGCAAGCCGCGCAACGTGGCACCGTCGCGCCGCACCGACGGCGGCGCCGCCACCGACCTGGCTGTGTCACGCGTGCTGGACGACGACGCCACCTCCCTGTCCGGCTCGGAGCCCGGCGGCGTGGTGGCGGTGGCACATGTGCCCGGCCTCGGTGCCGTTGCTGCGTTGGATGCTGCCGCCGTCGTGCAGCCCGCGGCGACGCGCCCGCCGTTGCCACCGTCGCAGCCGCCGCAATCGCGCCGCCGCCGCTCCACCATTGGCAGCGACGGCAGCAGCGCTCGCGGTAGTGGCAGCGACAGTGGGAGTGAGAGTAGCAGCAGTGACAGCGACAGCGACAGCGGCAGCGGCAGTGAGAGTAGCAGCAGCAGCAGCTCCAGCAGCAGTAGCAGTTCCAGCAGCAGCAGCAGCGCTAGTAGCAGTGCCAGCAGCGCTAAGCGCAGCGTGCCGCCTGCTATCGATACGGCAAACCACAGCTTCCTGCCGCCGTCGTTGCCGGGCTCCCCAGTCGAGCTGGCCCAGCGCGATTTGACACTGGAGGAGCTGGTGAGCGCGGCGCCCGCGCCCGCGCCCGCGCCGGCACGCGCATCGGTACGGAAGCTGCCGATGGACTCTGCTGGTCGTACGACAGTGGCAGCGGGCGAGGTGAGCGATTGTGCTACGGAGCCCGTCGCCTCCCCACCGCACGCCTTGCCGCTGCAGTCTGGCGTCAAGCGCGCCCGTTCCCCAGTGCGCAGCGAGCCCAGCAGCAGCAGCAGCAGCAGCACCACCACCAGCAGCAACAGCACTACCAGCAGCAGTGGGTCAGACACTGGCGCTGCCGCAACCGCAGCTAAGAGGGCGCGGGGCGACGACGACAGCGATGCATCGGCAGTCCAGCAGCGCCTGAACCGCCGCCTGCGGCTGTCTGGCATTGCTCCTTCCACGCACACGCCTGCCCTGCCGCCGCCGCCAGCACCCGCAGCAGCAGCAGCAGCAGCAGCAGCAGCAGCAGCAGCGGCGGCTGCTGTTGCTCCACTTGCGGGTCGCAGCTCTGCGTCGCGCAGCAGCAGCCGTCGTAGCAGCCGCAGCAGAAGCAACAGCACCACCAGCAGCAGCAGCTCTAGTAGCAGCAGCAGCAGCTCTAGTAGCAGCAGCAGCAGCAGCAGCAGCAGCAGCGACCACTCGCAGCGTGCCAAGAAGCCGGTGAGTGCCGCTGTTGTTCCGGTAGTTGCAGCTGCAGTGGCAGCAGCACCACCGCCGGCTGCTGCAGTTGTGTCGGCCAAAGTTGCAGAGCCACCGCCGAGCGCGTCGCCGGCGCCGGCACCGGCTGCAACCTCGAACCGGAAGCAACGCAAGGCGCTGCGGCGGTCGCAAGGTGCTGCACGCGAAGCAGCGGCAGCAGCAGCGGCAGCCGTGTCGCCAGCAGCAGCACCTGTGGCACCTGTGGCACCTGCGGCTGCTCCCGTGGTTGTTCCAACTCCCGCACGGCCGGTGCCGCCGCCCCCACCGCCCCCGACCGCGGCAACACCGGCGGCGGGTGCAGTGCACGGCGAAGGTGCAGGCGACAAGTCAAACCGCAGCGCACGGCGGGCTGCAAAGCGCGCAGCAGCAGCAGCGGCGGCGGCAGCAGCAGTGGAAGCTGCCGCCACGCCGGCGGCACCTACGCCAGCACCAACCGACGCTGCTGCAGCAACACCAGCTGGCGACGGCGGCGAGGCGGCGCAGAAGGTGAGTAAGTCGATGCGGAGGCGCCAAGCATTGCGGGCACGCGTGCTGGCCGCCAGTGGTGGCGCCGATGGCACGCCTGCCGCAGTGTCGCCGGCGGCAGCCACACCTGGGGCCGTCGCCATTGCAGCACCGGCTGGCGCTGTAGTTGGTACCGCAGCGGCAGCGGCCGCAGCCATTGCCGTCAAGGTTGCGCGGCCTGCAGAGTCTGGCCCCGCTGCTGCGCCCGCCGCCAAACCAACAATAGTGCCCATTGCTGCGGCTGCGGCTGCTGCGGCAAAGGCGGCCGCGGCGGTGGCCGCAAGCAAGGCTGTGAAGCCCGCCGTCACAGCGGTCGCCGTGAGCAAGCCGGCAAGCACTGCTGCTGCTGCTGTCAAGCCGCCTGCAGCGGCTGTCATTGTGAGCAAGGTGGCAAGCGCCGCTGCCAAGGTAGATGTGCCTGTCACAGCGGCAAGCGCCGCCGCTGTGAAGCCCGCTGCCGCAGCTGTCCCTGTGAGCAAGGTGGCAAGCGCCACTGCCAAGGTAGACGCGCCTGTCACGGTGGCAAGCGCCACTGTGAAGCCTGCCGCCGCGGCTGTCCCTGTGAGCAAGGCGGCAAGCGCCGCTATCAAGCCCGCCGCCGCCGCGGTGGCCGTGAGCAAGGCGGTAAGCGTCGCTGTCAAGCCCGCCGGCACCGCGGTGGCAGTGAGCAAGGAGGCAAGCGCCGCTGTCAAGCCACCAACGGCTGCTGCCGCGCCTGTCGTGGCGGCAGGCGCTGCTGCCAAGCTTGCTTCCGCTGCAGTTGCCGCGAGCAAGGCGGCCAGCGTCGCGGTGCCAAGCGTGCCTGCCACGGCGGCAGGCGCTGCTGCCAAGCTTGCTTCCGCTGCGGTGGCAGCGAGCAAGGCGGCAGTCGCCGCTGTCAAGCCGCCTGCGCCTGTCGGCGCGCCAGCTGTGGTTGCTGCCGTCAAGCCGCCTGCGCCTGTTGGCGCGCCAGCTGTGGTGGCTACCGTCAAGCCTGTATTCAAGCCTGCGCCAAAGGTGGCTGCGCCGGCGGCGGCTGCTGCCACAGCGGCGCCAAAGGCGGCGCCCGTGCCGCCTGCAGCGGTGCCACCACCGCCAGTGCCGGTTGCCGGCGTGAAGCGCAGCCGCGATGCCCTTGCCACCGACACGGCGGCGCCCGCAAAGCCCGCGCTCGTGCGCAGTGCCGCCTTGCCGCCCACCGCGGTAACCCGTCCGCCTCCAGCCGTACCTGCAGTCGCTGCCAAGCCTGCACCCGCTGTCGCACTGCCACGGCCTGCCACCGCGCCTGCTGTTGCGGCTCCCAAGCCTGCCGTCGCTTCCAAGCCTGCCAGCGCGCCGCCTGCAGCTGCAACCACTGCTGCGAAGCCAAGCAAGCCAGCGCCAGCGCCGGCGGTCATTGTCAAGCCTCGCGCACCAGCGCCGCCGCCCGCCGTCCCTGCTGCCATCGCCGAGCTCATGTCACTGTAGCCATTTTTCAACAACCTTTGATTGGCATGTGGCACCACAACATGGATACGCCGCACCGTACAAAAGGATACCGCCAGGCCAGGTCAAACATGATTTGCACCTTTGTAACACATTGCACAAAATAAAGATCCGCTGAATCCCCAAGCGCAATAGCAACGCGGATGTGTAGCAATACGTGGGTTCTTTTATTTTCTGCAAAATTGGTGCTGTGTACACGGGTTGTGAATTGTTTCCAGCATGGCAAAGTTGGCTGCCGTGGTTGCAGCAGCCGCGCTGTCGCTGCTGCAGGCGCCTGCTGCCCTCGCTGCGTACGTTGGTCCCAAGCACACGAACGTCACACATGCCACCCACCCAAACCCCACCAGCTCCCACCCAATCCATCACACCGTCGCAGCGTGGGCGTGGATGTTGCGCAGTTCATTGACACCGCGACGGCAAGCTGCTTCATGCAGCAGCAAGGCGTGGACTTTGGGATCGTACGCGCATGGCACAGCTATGGCGCGTTTGACACCAACGCGCCGGTGACGGTGGGTAACATGTGGGCCGCTGGGTACAGCCATGTGGATGTGTACGCGTTTCCGTGCATCGGCATGAGCGCGGAGGCGCAGGTGACCGCCGTCATTGCCAACCTCACTGCCGCCGACGCGGATTACGGCATGCTGTGGTTTGACATTGAGCCCAACCCGTCGGACGGCTGCGGCTGGTCGACGAACACCGCCGCCAATTGCGCCTACATGCAGTCGCTGGTGGACGCCGCGGGCCGCAGCGGCAAGAGCTGGGGTGTGTACACGTACTGGGACGGCTGGTACTCCACCATGGGCGCCAACTGCACCGCCGGCGGCACCCTGCCGCTGTGGTGGGCCAGCTACGACGGCGAGCAAAACTTCAACGACTGGCAGCCCCTTGGGTACGCGTTATTGTTGTGGTGTTGGTTACGCTGCTGGCAGCAGCATGGCAGATACACCCCCGCCACCCCACCCCTTTGCGCAGACCCTGGACGCAGCCTGCCATGAAGCAGTACTCCGGGACGTCGACGGTGTGCGGCGTGTACCTGGACATGGACTGGTACCCCAGCTAACGCCATGGCCCTCATGGCTACTTATGATTGTGACACTTACGACGCGTTTGTTGACAACCTGGTTTACCCCTTGTTTGCATGTACCCTTCATTCGAAAACATGTCACCACCTACAACTGCGCGACACTACTTCAAATCACCGCTGTTGCGTCGGCTGCGCCAGGCGGTGGTGGCGTCTGCCACTCGGCTCATCATGCCGCCGCGCTTCACTGCTGGGTCGGCATCATAGCGCACGCTGTCGCTTTCACTGTCGCTTCCGCCGTGGACGCCGCTGTCGTGGCCGTCTAGGTCGCTGGCAGCAGCGGCGTCAACTGCCGCCGTCGTCGCTGCGCCGGCGGGTGCCACCACCTCGTCCGGGTCGTCGCCCGACGCACGCGCGCGCTTTCGCGCATCCAGCACGCCAATCAGCTTGTCGGCTGCTTGCGTCTGCGCCTGGTTGACAGACGCCACGGCGGCAGCGACGCGCCCGCGGTACGAGTCCGCCTTTGTGCTGGCGCGGTCAAACACGTCGTCCAGCTCATTGAACGCCTTGCGGCCGTACCACGACGCGCCCAGGTACGCGTACGCCACCCCCGCGCCAATCACGCTGGCCCACACGTACTTGGGCTCCACCGCCCGCCACCGAAAGCGCCGCCACGCTACAATCCCCACCGCCGCGGTGCCAAGCCCCGCCACCAGCCCCAGCATCGCCCCATTCCAACTGCAGACGCGGTGGGGTGGGTGGCCACGAGTGAATGGGTAAGCGCCACCGCCACCACGCCCACGGTTGGTACCAACTCAAACGCACATCTGCCGCCGTGCGTCTGCAATGCGCCGGAAGTCGGCCTTGGAGAACGCGTCTTGGATCCGGCGGTCTACCGCCGTCCATGCCGGCGCATTCTTGCTCTCCACCTCCTTCCCGCTGTCGCCCCCACCAGCCGCTGCAGCCATGTCGCACAGTAGCCGCGCCGGGAGCAGCAACTGATGGTGGTGCTGCAGCAGTTGGTGGCTGGTGCAGCGGCAGCGAGTTGGTGCAGCGGCAGTGCAGCAGCAGCAGCTCGAACGAACCGCACACCAGCTGCTGCCGTCGGACGCCGTACTTTACCTCAATAATAAATGCGGCAAACAAGACAAAGAGAGAATCTATCAGCACCAATGCGCACCCCCCGCTGCCTCCCTCACACATCTGTGCACTGCCGCACAAATGCACGGTGGTACCGCGCGTTCGACTTGGCGGCCGCGGTCGGCATTTGGCGGTCTGTGGTCAGCTGCGACCAGCAGCTGCTGGGTGCTCAATCAACGGCTGCTGTCAGCCTGCTGAAGCAGTGCTGATGCTGTTGTTGCTGGTTTGACCGGTTTTTGGAGTGGATTTCGGACGGCTCGCACGGTAAAAAGGCGGTAAAGAGGACGTAGTTACGACATATAATGCACTGCGCTGGTGGGTGTGTGATGGCGTCCGTCAGGAGCCACGAATATTGTTAAGATACAACTCCCCTCCTCCTGCACTAACACCAGCAGCAGCACATCAGAGAGGGAGGGAGCAGACGAGCAAGGTCACCTGTGCATCGCGCAGTGGCGTCGGAAAATCGCAATTATCGACGCGGGGTAGATACACGCTAGTATGTTCATTGGGTTGGCGCGCCTTTTTGATGTGAAAATAGCGGTAAATAACAACGGAGAGCAGCAAACGACAGCGAGAGGGAGAGGGAGAAGAGAGGAGAGGAGCGGGAGGCAACAGCACAGCATCACGGCAGCCTTGTTGCAACCGGCAGACGCCATGGCGCATCACGCGTCCGCCAGTGGGGCGCCGGCCCCAGCTGCGCCCGCGCCGGCGCCTGCGCCCGCGCCCACCACGGTGGGTGCAGGGTGGATGGCGATGGCGGCGGCGATCGAGGCGCGTGATGTGGCGACGCTGGAGCGCATGTGGCGGGCGCACCGGTATGAGGACGGGTTTGACGTGAACGCGCGCGGGCCGCTGGGCATGACGCTGCTACACCTCGCTGTATTGGTTTGCTTCCTGGACGGCGTGCGCTTCTTGGTGCGCGGTGCGCGCGCAGATATCAACAGAAAGGACGAGGAGGGGCGGGACGCGCTTGGGCTGGCGGCGGAGAACGAGTTCACTGACATTGTGGAGTTCCTAGTGGCTGTCGCAGACGAAGACGCGGGCGGCTACGGCGGCAGTTTCATTCAAGTGGGCGGTTGGAGGCCGGAGCCGCCCACCAAATCGTTTCTGGGGGAATCGGGCGGCGGCTATCCCGCCGATTGGGACGACGACGAGGATGATGATGATGCGCCTGCGAGCGGCAGCGGTGACTTCGAAGCCCGCAAGATTAGCAGCTTTGAGATGAGCGGTGGCGGGCGGCGTGGGTCGCGTGACGGTGGCGGTGGCGCCGGC
>ERZ778022.4354-NODE-4354-length-12299-cov-3.778912_pt1 | contig 12299 bp, 11 predicted proteins | sample MGYA00375752_ERZ778022 | MGnify/ENA primary metagenome ERZ778022 (study PRJEB29350, sample SAMN05389826) | bioreactor metagenome | isolation source: Thiocyanate bioreactor | place: South Africa: University of Cape Town | collected 2014-04-04 ... | reverse complement strand
CCCCGCCGCGACATGCGGCATCGCCAGATGCTCCGGCAGCACGGCGAATCCAAGGCCGGCGACCGCCGCCTGCATCGAGGCGACCGGTGAATTGACGCGAGCCGGGCCGGATACGTGGACGCTGATCGGGTTGCCCGCTTCGACGAAGCGCCAGCTCGAATGATTGGGAATGTTGGTATCGATGATGCAGGGGAGACCGCGCAGGTCTTCGCCCGATTTCGGCGTCCCGACCCGCGCCAGCAGCTCGGGCGAGGCGTAGACCATGTGGTTGATCGGCGCGATCTTGCGGGCGATCAGCGACGAATCGGAGAGTACCGATACCCGCAGCGCCACATCGATGCCTTCCTCGACCAGGTCAACGAAGCGGTCCTCGAGCCTCAGATCCACCGTCACCATCGGGTTCTGCTTCATGAACGCGAAGATGGCCGGCGCCAGCGTTGTCTCGCCGAGATTGCGGGGCGCCGAGATGCGAACCAGCCCGCGCGGCTCGGAGGTATGATCGGAGATGGTGGCGTCGAGATCGTCGAGCTGCAGCAGCAGCTGGCTGGCCTCGCGGTAATAGGCCTCCCCCGCCTCCGTGAGCCCGAGCTTGCGGGTCGTGCGGTTCATCAGGCGCACGCCCAGATAGTCCTCGAGGTCGGTGACATACTTGCTCAGCAGCGCCTTCGAGCGGCCGTGCTCCCGCGCGGCGGCCGAAAAGCCGCCAGCGTCGAAGACCTGCACGAAGGCGCGGATGCGAGCGAGATCCTGTGTCACGGCCGACCGATAGCCGATCCGCGAACCCCGAACAATCGGCCAGCGTCATCGCCCACGGGTTAACGATAGAAGCGCCGCGAGGTCGCGCAGAACGCCGGCCCGCACTAGGGTTCCCGCATGGCAGGTCCCGGCACGCGCTCCGTTCTCTATCGGCTGATCGAAGCCGGGCAGGTCGCCCGGCGGACGCTGCTCGCGCCGCTGCAGGAGCGGGGGCTGGAGGCCGGAGACGACGCCCTGCTGTTCCTGCTGCACGAGCATCCCGGCGTGGCCGAGGCTGATGTCGCCGCTGCCGTCGGGATCGAAACGCAGGCCTTGCGCGAGCGGCTCGACCGGCTGGTCCGGCGCGACCTGATTGCCGTCGGCGAGGCGGGCATGGGGCTGACGGAGCGGGGCGAGCGCGTCCGGGCGCATCTCGCCGCCTATTGGGACGAAGTCGAGGATGCGCTCTGCGGCGACCTCGATGCGAAGCAGCGGCGCAAGATGCGCAAGGCGCTGGGCCGCTTCGTCGTCAGCATGCAGCGTTAGCGGCGCACCCGGTCAGCGGACCGGCGTCAGCCCTGTCGCGAAGCGCCGCGCATTCTGCTGATAGGATTGGGCCGAGCGCAGCAGCCGGGCGGCGCCTTCCGCATCGATCGGGCGCACCACCCGTGCCGGTGCGCCGACGATCAGCGTGTTGTCGGGAAAGGTCTTGCCCTCGGTGACAAGGGCGCCGGCCCCAACGAGGCAGTTTCGACCGATGACGGCGCCATTGAGCACCGTCGCTCCCATGCCGATCAGGCTGCCGTCGCCGACGGTGCAGCCATGCAGGATGGCGCGATGTCCGATGGTGCAGTTCTCGCCGATGGTCAGGGGAACGCCGGGGTCGACATGCAGCATCGACATGTCCTGGATGTTCGTGCCGCGACCGATGCGGATGAGGTCGTTGTCGCCGCGAATCACGGCGCCAAACCAGATGCTCACGTCTTCGCCGATTTCGACGTTGCCCATGACGCTGGCAGAGTCGGCAACCCAGAAGAAGCCGGTTGGAACGGCAGGCGCTATGCCGTCAAGCGCGTAGAGGGTCACTTGCCGGGCCGCACATAGAGGCGCGAAACCGACGCACCGTCCTCCATCTCGTTGCCGGCGCTGGTATAGCGGTCGTACTGGGCGATCCCTGCCTCGAGCACCGGCAGCTGCAGGCCGCGACCCTGTGCGACCTTCTCCACGGCATGGAGGTCCTTGTTGAGCTGGCGGGCATAGCTGCGCGGCGGATCGAAGTCGCGCGCCTGCATCTGGGTGAAGATGCGCTGCAGCACCGTCGAATCGGCCATGCCGCCCTTGAGGCAGCCGGCCAGCCGGCCCGCATCGATTCCCGCCGCTTCGGCCATCGCCAGTACCTCACCCATCAGCACGTAGTTGGTGCCGACGATAGCCTGGTTGATCACCTTCGTCATCTGGCCGGCGGCCAGCGGACCCATCAGCGTCATGTTGCCGGCGAGGTCGCTCAGGATCGGCGAAAGTCGCTCGTAGAGTTCGGCGTTGCCGCCGGCCATCAGCGTGAGATTGCCGTCTTCGGCGGCGCCCGGGCCACCGGACATCGGGGCATCGAGCCAGTCCATGCCCACGGACGCCGCGACCCGGCGGGTCATTTCCGGGCTGGTGGTCGAGAAATCGATCACGGCATGGGCACCGTTCGACGACGACAGCCCATTGGGGGCGAGGCAGACGCTCTCGATCGCGGCATCGCCGAGGATGCAGATCAGAACCACGTCCGATGCCTGGCGCACCGCCGCCGGCGAGTCGGCCCAACGAGCGCCCGACGCCTTCACCTCGTCGTAGCGTTCGGGCTCCAGGTTCCACGCCGTCACCTCCCAGCCCCGGGCCCGGAGCCGGCGGACCATGGGGGCGCCCATGATCCCCAGTCCGATCATGCCGAGACGGAAGGGCTTGCTCATGCCGGGCTCCTCAGGTCGCTGTCGGCAATCCGATAGAGACGCCGGGCGTTGTCGCGGAACAGCCTGCTGCGGTCGGCCTCCGGGAAGTCCGACGTGATCTCCGAGAAGCCCCCCATGATCGTCTCGAACGATCCGACGAGACTGTCGACAGGGAAGTTGCTGGCGAACATGGCGCGATCGGTTCCGAACATGTCGATGACATCGACGACGATACCTCGGTTGGCCGCTGCCGACCACGGCTGGCCCGCAAGTCCGATGCCGGAAATCTTCACCGCCACATTGGGCGCACCGGCCGCCACCCGCATCGCAGCCCTCCAGCCCGCGAGGCCGTCCGTGCTGCGATCCGAGGGCAGGCCGGTGTGGTTGATGATGATCTGGGTATCGGGGAAGTCATCGGCTAGCCGCCGCGCCTCCGGCATGTGCCACCAGGGCGTCTGCAGGTCGAAGCTCAGACCGTTCGGCGCCAGAAGCGCAAAGCCGGCGCGCCAGCTTGCGTCGCCCATCGAACCCGGTGCACCGACGACAACGGCGCCGGGGCCCGGAGCAGCCTTCGGCTTGTGCCGGATGCCGCGGACGAACGGGGTGCGGCCATAGGCTTCCAGCAGCTCGGCCGCGTCAGGCCGGTCCAGCCAGGCCTGCGCCACCATTACCGACGGCAGTCCAGTGGCGTTCCGGGTCTCGCCGACCCAGTCCGCCTCGCCCCGCGGATCCGCCGGGTCCCACTCGGTTTCGATGAAGACACTGCCGATGACCTCGAACTTCTCCGCATCGCTGAGATAGTCGACCGGCAGGTAGTTGCGCTTCAGCGCCGAGTAGTCCCCGTAGCGGAATTTTATGGGAGGATCGTCGCGGAGCCACGGCAGGTAGTTCTGCTCAATGTTCCAGAAGTGCTGATGGGCGTCGATGATTTGCATGCAAGCTCGCCTGCGAAAGGGGAGGAAGGGCAGGTGGGAGGTTCAGACGCTGCCCTTCCTTTACTGGGTTCAGGCGCCCAGATCTGCGTAGTATTTGTCGATCGCACCTGTATCTACCGAAGCATCGGGCGCCATGCCGAGCTTTTCGTAGCGGCGGGCGCGGGCGCGCATGTCGGCCAGCAGCACCTCTTTTGCATGCAAGGCGACTTCCTTGGCGACCTCGATCGGCACCACCACGAGGCCGTCGTCGTCGCAGCCGACGATGTCGCCGGGGCGCACCTGGGCGCCGCCGATGCCGACCGTGGTGTTGATCTCAACGACCTCGATGCGGCCTGGGATGATGACGCGGCTGCGACCGGCGCAGGCCATCGGCGTCTTCTGCATGGCGACCTCGCCGGTGTCGCGACACTGCCCGTTGGTGACGATGCCGACGGCGCCGGCGGCCTGCATGCCGAGCACGTTCTCGGAGCCGAAGAAGCCGCAATCGGGCGTGCTGCCGACATCGGTGACGACGACCGCGCCGGCCTTGATCAAGTCATTGAGGCCACGGCCCTTGTGGCCATATTTCTCGAACCAGATGCGGTGTGCCTCGACGATGTCCTGGGTGGTGTCGAGCTTCCACATCGGCTTGTTCGCGGGCACGCAGCGCTGCGTCACCGCCGGGCCCCAGAACTTCAGGCCGGCCCAGAGCGGGCGGATCTCCTGGCTGACGAGGCCGATGTTGAAATAGCCGATACCGTCGAGCGCGTCGCACACGTCGACAACGCGCAGCGGCTCGAAATACTTGCGGATGTGATAGGGGTCGATGCCGGCTGCGGCCGTCGTGGCGTTCATGGTTTTCCTCCGGTTTCGCCTGTCCGTCTGGACAGGTGCTCATGTCAGCTCAATAGCAATCTTGTATGCAAGATTGTGGTGAGTCAACCGGAGAGCAGGGCAGCATTCGACAGAAATTCATCGCCGGCGGCGACCGGCGATGAACTACTGCGCGCGTCGACTAGAGCTTCTGTGGGCCTGCGCGGCGAGGAAGGGGAGGCCGTTGAGGAAGTGCTCGCGGGTCAGCCGCGCCAGCAGCGGCGCATCGCGCGCGGCGAGCGCCGCGAACATCTTCGAATGCTCGAAAAGCGCGGCCGTCCAACGCTTTGGATCGAGGTTGGGGAGGGCGCGGGCGCGCTCGACTCGCGGCACCAGCGACTGCCAGACGTTGAACAGGACGGGGTTGGCGGCGATCTCCAGCGTCATCCGGTGGATGCGAAAATTTGTCTCCAGATAGGGAATGCGCTCGCCGCGCTCGTAAAAATCCACCATCTGACTGAGCAGACGGCCAATTTCCGTGACCTGGGCGTCGGTGATGTTCTTGCAGGCGAGCTCGGCGGCCAGCCCCTCGAGGTTGGCGAAAACCACCATGAGGTGCTCGATATCGGGGGCGTGCAACTCGGAGACAACGACGCTGCGATTGGGCAGCAGATCGATCAGCCCTTCGGCCGCAAGTGTCCGGAAAGCCTCACGAAGCGGGGTTCTCGAGACGCCGAGCTCGCTGCACAGCTGGCCCTCGCGCAGGCGGGTGCCGGGCGAGAGTTCACCCGACAGCACCCGGCTGCGCAGCTGGCGCGCCACCTCGAGGTGCAACCGCCCCTTGCGCCGCCCGCCCTCGCCGTCGTCAGAGCCTGAAGTTTCCGCGTCTTTCATACTTTCCCGTAGGCAAAAACGGCGGGAAGTTCAACTTTATCGCTTTTGGTGGTTGATTTCGGTCTTGGGTCAGTCTTGTATACAAGATTAGGGGCTCCGGCCCCGTCGCGCACGTCAAAAGTCGGAAGAATTCGCACCGACGTTTCGACCGAAGTGCGGGCGCGGATCGTGAACTTCTGGTGCGGGACGGAGGATCGAGTGGAGGATCGGGACGGCGGGCTGGAAAATGCGCGTCCAATCGCATCCGACTCGCAGAAGTCGGCTTCGGCATCGCTCCCGCTCGCGGGGATAAGGGTGCTCGACCTGAGCCAGGTGATGGCCGGCCCGTTCTGCTGCATGCTGCTCGGCGACATGGGTGCCGACGTCATCAAGGTGGAGCCGCCGGGTGTCGGCGACCAGACGCGGCGCTCGATGGGCTTTCGCATGAAGGGCGAGGACAGTCCGGGCTTCCTCGCGCTCAACCGCAACAAGCGGTCGATCGCGCTGAACCTGAAATCGGAGGCGGGGCGGAAGGTGCTCTACCGGCTGGTGGAGACCGCCGACGTCGTCGTCGAGAACAACCGCCCCGGCGTGGTCAAGAAGCTGCAGGCCGACTACGAGACGCTGAGCCGGATCAACCCGCGGCTGGTCTATGCCAGCATCTCGGGGTTCGGGCAGTATGGCCCCTGGGCGCAGCGGCCGGGGTTCGATCTCATCGCGCAGGCGATGACCGGGGTGATCAGCGCCACCGGCATTCCCGGCGCCGAGCCGGTGAAGTCCGGCGTGCCGGTGGGCGATCTCGGGGCGGGGATGTTCGCGACCTACGCGATCCTGTCGGCGATCATCGGTCGGGAGAAGACGGGGCGAGGCCAGTACATCGATACCTCGCTGTTCGATGCGGCGATGGCGTTGTCGGTGTGGGAAACGACCGAACTATGGGCGACCGGCAATTCGCCCGGCCCGCTGGGCACTGCCAATCGGATGAGCGCGCCGTACCAGGCCTTCGCGGCCTCCGACGGCAAGTTCGTCGTCGGGGCGGCCAACCAGCGGCTGTGGCTGCGCTTCATCGAGGTGGTGGCGCGGCCCGAGCTGCTGGACGATCCGCGTTTCGTCGAGAACAAGGACCGCGTCGCCAACCGGGGCATCCTGGCCGAAGAGCTGGGCCCGACCTTCCTGACCCGGACGGCAGAAGAATGGGTGACGCTGTTCCTCGACGCCGGCGTGCCGGCAGGTCCGATCTATGACTACCGGCAGGCGGTGAGCAGCGACCATGCCGCGGCGCGTGGCGCCGTGATCGAGGTGCCGCACCCGGTCGAAGGAAAGTTCACGGCCCTCGGCTTTCCGGTGAAGTTGAGCGAGACCAGGCAGCAGGTGCGGTTCCCGCCGCCGCTGCTCGGCGAGCACCGGGATGCGCTGCTGGCCGAACTCGGGCTCGACGGCGAGGCGCTGACCCGCGAGGGTGCATTCTCGGCATGAGCACGGACGGACGCGTGAGCTATCAGCGCGAAGGCGCCGTCGGGCGGATCGGGTTCGACCGACCGGACGCACTGAACGCCATGACGCCCGCGATGTACGCCCAGTTCGACGCGGCCTGCCGCGAGGCGGCCGCGGACCCGGCGCTGCGCGTCGTGGTGCTGCGCGGCGCTGGCGGGAAGTCGTTCGTTGCCGGCTCGGACATTTCTCAGTTCCTCGCCTTCGAGTCGGCGGAGGACGGTGTCGCCTACGAACGCGAGATGGAAGCGCATCTCGCCGCGCTGCTGTCGATACCCGTGCCGGTGGTCGCGATGATCGAGGGCTATGCCGTCGGCGGCGGCCTCAACATCGCGGCGTGCTGCGATATTCGCCTTGCCACGGCCGGCACCAGATTTGGCGTGCCTATAGCCCGGACCGTCGGCAACTGCCTCGCGATGTCGAACTACGCGCGGCTCGTCGCCGGGTTCGGGGAGGGGCGCGCCAGGCGCATGCTGCTGCTGGGCGAGATGATCGAGGCGGACGAAGCGCTTGCAGCCGGCTTCCTGTCGCAGGTCGTGGCGCCGACAGCCGTCGACGAAGCGCTAGCCAAAGTCATCGATCGGCTTGCCGGCAATGCCCCGGTCACGCTCCGGGTGAGCAAGGCGGCGCTGGCACGGCTTGCCGGGCTCAACGCCGAAGGCGAGGACCTGATCCGTGACGCCTATGGCAGCGACGACTTTCGCGCCGGGGTGCGGGCATTTGTCGCCAAGACGAAGCCGGACTGGAAGGGCCGCTAGATGAGACGGACGTCTCGCGTGTTGCCATCCGATTCCACACCTGTTCCCGCGGCGGCGGCGGCATGAGCAGGTCAGATCAACACACAGCCTGGAATGGGATCAGGTCATGACGGTGCTCGCACTTACGCTGGGCGATCGATACGGGGTGGGCGCGGAGCTGGTGGCCCGGTTCACCGCCGCGTTGCCGGCGATCCCTGGTGTCCGGATCGCCGTCGTCGGCGACCGTCAGGTGTTCGAGCGCGGCCGGCGGACCGAGGGCCTGAGCGGCGACTACCCTGTCTCGGCAAATCTTGAAGACCTGCCCGATACGCCCTGGTGCTTCGTCGACTGGCCGTTCGCGGCCGAGGTGGAGCCGGTCGGCCGGGTATCGGCCGATGCCGGGCGCGAAGTGCTCGCGACGCTCGAACGGCTCGTGGCGGCGGTGGGGGCAGGGCAGGTGCAGGGCATCGTCTATGCGCCGCTGAACAAGCAGGCGATGCGTGAGGCCGGCCATGCAGCCGGCGACGAGCTCGACTACTTCACGCGCGCCCTGCCGACCGCGCGTCCGACCGGTGAGATCAACATTCTCGGCAACGTCTGGACCTCGCGCGTCACCTCGCATGTGCCGCTCAAGGACGTGGCGAAGGGCATCACCTTCGACACCGTGACGCGGGGCATCGAGCTGATGCACGAGACGCTGCGGCAGGCCGGCAAGGCGGCGCCGCGCATCGCCGTGGCAGCGCTCAACCCGCATGCGGGCGAAGGCGGCGCGTTCGGGATAGAGGAGATCGAGGTGATCATGCCGGCCGTAGTGGCCGCGCGGGCCCGGCAGCTGCGCGTCGAGGGGCCCTTTCCCTCGGACACGGTGTTTCCGCGCGCCATCGGCGGCGCCTTCGATGGCGTGGTGACGATGTTCCACGACCAGGGCCAGATCGCGCTCAAGCTGATCGGGCTGGGGCAGGGGATCACCCTGCTGGCGGGCTTTCCGGTGCCGATCGCGACCCCGGGGCACGGCACCGCATTCGACATCGCGGGCACGGGCCAGGCCAAGGTCGAAGGCCTCGCGGCGGCCGTGTCACTGGTGGCGCGGATGATGCGGTGACGGCGGATGGTTGGTTGGGCCAGAGCCCCTCATCCGTCTCGCGCTGCGCGCGATCCACCCTCTCCCCGAGGGGGAGAAGAAACTCAGCTGCGATCCCCGCTCCGAAAGCGGAATGCCTGAACGGCGGATGAGGGATCGAGCAGTCGGCAGGGTCGGAGAGGAGACGTGACTATGCGAACGCTTATGCCGATGTGGTCGTCTGGGTGGATCTGGAGGGCCCCGGCTTCGCCCGCCGGGTCTACGGATTCTGGGACGGCGAGCGCAGCTTCGTGGTGCGGGTGCTGGCCATGCGGGCCGGCAGCTGGTCGCGGCGTTCCGGCAGCTCGACCGACGATCCGGGGCTGAGCGGGCACAGCGGTTCGTTCGTCGCCGAGCCGTGGACCGCCGCCGAGCTCGAGGCCAATCCGAACCGGCGCGGCATGGTGACGGCGAGCCCCGATGGCCGCGGCCTCGAACATGCCGACGGCACGCCGTTCTTTCTCATCGGTGACACCTGGTGGAGCGTGCCGAGCTTCCGCTTCCCGCTGGCAGAGGTGGACGCGCCACAACCACTGGGGCCGGGGGCGACGCTCAACGACTACGTGCACTATCGTAAGGCGCAGGGGTTCAACTGCGTGGGCCTGATCGCGGCGCAGCCGGCCTGGGCGAACGACGGGCAGCCGCCGACGATCACGCTGGACGACGGCACCTTCGTGCGGGCGGCCTGGAAGCAGCCGGGGACGAACTCGGCCAAGGACATGCACAACGAGGGCGGGCGGCCGTTCCTGTTTCCGTGCAAGGTGCCGGGCTACGAGCAGGTGTTCCCCGATCTCGACCGGGTGAACCCCGACTATTTCAAGGTGCTCGACCGCAAGATCGACTACCTCAATGCGCACGGCTTCGTGCCGTTCATCGAGGTGTCGCGGCGCGACGCCGGGCAGGTGTGGAAGCGCTTCCACGATTTCGACGAGAGCTACGCGCGGTTCGTTCAATACGTGTTCGCGCGCTACCAGGCGAACATCACCATCCTGTCGCCGATCCACTACGACTACTACGCCCAGACGACCCCCGCCGAGGAATACAACGCGCCGATCGCGCTGGCGCTCGAGCGGTTCGGCAAGCCGCCATTCGGGACGCCGCTGTCGGCCAATCCCAATCCGTCGACGCTGGTCAATTTCGGACCGGATTCGTGGATCGACATCCACCAGTCGGGCAATGTGCGCGAACACTATACCTACTGGTATCTCACCGAAATGTTCGAGGCGGAGCGGAAGCCGGCGATCAACGGCGAGCCCTATTATGCGGGCCTGCATCAGCTGGGGACGCCGTACCCGCTGCGGGTGCCGCCGGACAGCGAGGCCGACGACTTCTACGTGCGCTCGGGGCTCTACGGCTCGTTCCTGTCGGGTGGGCTCGCCGGCTTCATCTACGGAGCGGAGGGCATCTGGCAATCCGACACCGAGCCGGAGGCGCTCTACAAGATGTGGGACGCGTTCCAGTGGAAATCGGCCGGGCAGGTGCAGCACCTGCGGGGCTTCGCGACGGTTCGCGGTTCGCGCTATCGCGCGCTGGAGCCGAAGGCCGAGCTGGTGATGCCCAACAAGTCGGGGCCGGACTTCGGCTACTACGGCTGGGCCTATTGCGCGCGGACGCCGGAGCGCGACCTGTTCATGCTGTATTTCGAGAACGAGGCGCCGCGCGAGGCCAAGCTCCGTGGCGCGCGGCCGGCCGCGCAGTACCGGCCGTCATGGTTCGATCCGCGCTCGGGCGAGTGGCTGGCGCCGACGGAGCCGATCACGGTGGCGCCGAGTTCGGTACTGGAGCTGCCGGTGCGGCCGGATGGGCGGGACTGGGGGCTGATGCTGGAACTGGTGGGGTAGGATCTGCGGATTGGGCCCCACCCTCATCCGGCGCTACGCGCCACCTTCTCCCATCGAGGGAGAAGGGTCGCCGACTGAAAGTTCGGTTCGGTGGCCTCCCCCTTCGATGGGAGAAGGTGCCTGAGGGAGGGCCCGGTCCGCTGACCTACCACGGACGTTCTTCGAGCTCGACGCTCTTGTCGTAGGGCATGCCGAGCTTCTCGTAGAAGGCGCGGCGCATGCGGCGGTCCTTGTCCTGCACCAGCCAGGCGCGTCTGGCGGCTTCGTCGGCGACTTCGTGCGGAATGACGATGATGCCATCGTCGTCGGCGACGACGCCGTCGCCGGGACGGACATAGACGCCGCCGCAGGTGATGGGCTGATTGACCGAGGCGAGTTCGAGCCGGCCGGCCATGTGGCGCATGGAGCGGACCGAGCAGAAGACCGGATCGCCCTGCTGGATGCACTCGCCGGAATCGCGGCAGGCGCCATCGATGATGAAGCCGACGCTGCCGGCGATCTTGGCGTTGAGCACGTTGTTGGAGCCGAGCAGGCCGCAGCGGGACTGCTTGGTGTCGATCACGTGCACCTCGTCGGGGGCGCCGAATTTGTGGCCGGCGGGCCAGAGCGCGTCGGGATGCGTGGTGCCGTCCGGATTGCGCTTGTACTGGCGATCGTCGAACTCGTCGTAGCTCATCGACGGGATGGTCCTGTTGATGATGTTGAACTCGGCGGTGGTTGCGATGCCGGCGAACGAGATGCCGGGGAACAGCGGACGGAGCCGCGGATCCATCTCGTAGGTGTTCATAAAGCCCAGGGAATCGAGGGCGTCGGTGACGTCTGAGGTACGTACCTTGCGAAGGATCGCGAGGGTGGCCTGGCTGATGGACATGATGGTCTCGGGTTAGCGTTGAGAGGTGGCGATCAGTAGATGGCGTCGCCGGTGGCGGGGTCGAAGAACTGGAGCCGCTCGGTGTCGACGACCAGCTCGATGGTGCCGCCGAGCCGCACGTCGCTGCGCGGGGTCAGGCGGGCAATGGCGGTGCTGGTGCCGCTGGCGGCCTTGATCTGCTGCAGGCTGTCGGAGCTGTGCACGGTCGCTGCTTCGGCATCGACGCCGAAGTGGACGAGCACGTCGGAGCCGAGGGCCTCGACGAGGTCGGCGGTGGCGGTGAGGCGGTTGGCAGCGGGCAGATCGGGACGGAGCGCGGCGTCGGCAACATCCTCGGGGCGGAAGCCGACGATGACGGGCTGGCCGGCGTGGCGGGCGAGGCCCGGCCGCTGCCCGGTGACGGCGGCAGGCACGGTGAGGGTGCGCGAGCCGAGCTGCAGGGTGGCGGTGTCGCCGCTGCCCGTCAGCGTGGCGTGGAACAGGTTCATCGTCGGCGCGCCGATGAAGGCGGCGACGAACAGGTTGCGCGGGCGGTTGTAGATGGCCTGCGGAGTATCGACCTGCTGCAGGATGCCATCGCGCATCAGCGCCACGCGGTGGCCCATGGTCATGGCCTCCACCTGATCGTGCGTCACGTAGATGGTGGTGGTGCCGAGCCGATGCTGGAGCTGGGCGATCTCGGCACGCATCTGCACGCGCAGCTTGGCGTCGAGGTTGGAGAGCGGTTCGTCCATCAGGTAGACGGCGGGCTGGCGCACGATGGCGCGGCCCATGGCGACGCGCTGGCGCTGGCCGCCGGAGAGCTGGCCGGGGCGGCGCTTGAGGTATTGCTCGAGCTCGAGAACGCGGGCGGCCTCGACGACGCGCTTGCTGATCTCCGCCTTGGGCAACTTCGCGATCTGCAGCGGGAAGGCGATGTTGTCGAACACGCTCATGTGCGGGTAGAGCGCGTAGTTCTGGAACACCATGG
>ERZ778022.4353-NODE-4353-length-12299-cov-3.954100_pt1 | contig 12299 bp, 11 predicted proteins | sample MGYA00375752_ERZ778022 | MGnify/ENA primary metagenome ERZ778022 (study PRJEB29350, sample SAMN05389826) | bioreactor metagenome | isolation source: Thiocyanate bioreactor | place: South Africa: University of Cape Town | collected 2014-04-04 ... | reverse complement strand
GGCTGGTGCGCGAGACTCCCGGCATGGCGGTGCACGTGCTGCCGATGCTCGAAGCGCCTGCGCGCGGCCGGCACCTCCGCCCGCGCGGCCGATGGGGCTCCCCGGTCGACTATATCGTGTCGCTCGGCCTGGTCGTCGCGGTCACCGTGCTGGGGGCGACGATCTTCTCGCTGGGCAACATCACCAATATCGGGTTGCTCTATCTGTTGCCGGTGATGGTCGCGGCGACACGCTACGGCGTTCGCCCGGGCGTGGTGACCGGGCTGGTTTCGTCGCTCGCCTATAATTTCTTCTTCATCCCGCCGACCCGGACCTTCACCATCCAGGACCCGCAGAACATCATCACCGTGCTGGTGCTGATGGGCGTGGCAGTGGTCTCCAGCCAGCTCGCCGCGCGCGTGCGGGCACAGGCGGAGCTGGCCCAGCGCAGCGCCGCGCAGAACAGCACGCTGGCCGGCTTCGCGCGGCTGCTGACGGGGGTGAGCACGCAGGAGGACCTTGGCCAGACGCTCTGCGCCGAAGTCGCCCGGCTGCTCGACGTGAGCGCGGTGCTGCTGCTCCCCGAACATGGCCAGCTCGGGCTGCGCGCGGCCTATCCGCCCGAGGATCGCCTCGAGATGATCGAGCAGGCGGCGGCGCAATGGTCGTTCGACCACAACAGCCCGGCGGGGCGCGGGTCGGACACGCTTACCGCCTCGGAATGGCTGTTCCATCCGCTCGCGGCGGGCGGGCGCGCGCTGGGGGTATTGGGCGTCGCCCGCATCGACGCGGGCAATCCGCTCCGCTCGGATCAGCTGCCGCTGCTGCTCAGCCTGCTCGATCAGGCCGCGCTCGCCTTCGAGCGGATCGCGCTGGAGAGCGAGATGGCGATGGTAACGCAGCTCAAGGAGCGCGATCGGCTGCGCGCGGCCCTGCTTTCCTCGGTAAGCCACGACCTGCGCACGCCGCTCACCACCATCCTCGGCATGCTGGGCGAGATGCGGCCGGCGAGCGAAGGGCAGGGGGAGCAGCTGTCCGCTGCCCGCGCCGAGGCCGAACGGCTCAACCGCTTCGTCGCCAATCTGCTCGACATGGTGCGGATCGAAGCGGGGGCGCTCCACCAGTCGATCGAGCCGGTCGACCTTGCCGAGGCCGTCGCCGCCGCCGTGCACGACCTGCGGCGGGTGCTGGAGGACCATCCGGTGCGGCTCGACGTGCCGCCCGAGCTCCCCTTCGCTTCGGTCGATCCGCAACTCTTCCACCACTGCCTGATCAACCTGATCGAGAATGCCGGGAAATATGGCGATCCGGGCTCGTCGATCACGCTCACCGCGCGCCGCCAGCCGGGCAGCATGACGCTGAGCGTGATGGACGAGGGCCCCGGCCTGCCGCCGGGCGACGAGGCGCGGATCTTCGAGACCTTCACCCGGATCGAGGGATCCGACCGCAAGGGCGGCACCGGGCTCGGCCTGGCCATCGTGAAGGGATTTGCCGAGGCGATGGGGTTGAGCGTCTCCGCGGCGAACCGCACCGACCGGGGCGGGGCGATCTTCACCATCCGCTTCCCGGAAGCCCTGCTTCGGAAAGGAAATCCAGGCGAATGAGCCAGCAGGCGAAAATTCTCGTGGTGGACGACGAACCGGCGATCCGCCGCCTGCTCGGCGCGGGGCTGGGGCGTGCCGGCTACCGGGTGGTGGAGGCGGCGAGCGCGCGCGATGCGCTGAGCGCCATGCAGATCGACAAGCCCGAGGCGGTGCTGCTCGACCTCGGCCTGCCCGATCGCGACGGGCTGGAGCTGGTGCCGCTGCTCAAGGCGGCGGGCGCCTCCGTGCTCGTCGTCTCCGCGCGCGATGCGACCGAGCAGAAGGTCACGGCGCTCGACCTGGGCGCGGACGACTATGTCACCAAGCCGTTCGATACCGAGGAAGTGCTTGCCCGCGTCCGCACCGCGCTGCGCCACCGCCTTTCGGTGGAGGCCGAGATGCCGGTGGTGCGGATCGATGCGATCGAGATCGACCTGGGCGCGCGGCTGGTGCGCAAGGGCGGCGAGGAAGTGCATCTTACCCCCAAGGAATTCGGCTTTCTCGCGGAGCTTGCCAAGCATCCGGGGCGCGTGGTGACTCATGCCCAGCTGCTGCGCACCGTCTGGGGGCCGGGGCACGAGCATGACGTCGAATATCTCCGCGTCGCCGCGCGCGGCGTCCGCCGCAAGCTGGAGGACGACGCGGCGGCACCGTCGGTGATCCGCAACGAGCCGGGCGTGGGCTATCGCCTGATGGCTTGAACCCGGGGCCGGACCCGCCCAATGTGGGCGGGACGGGAACCGGGGGGTGCCTTGGCGCTTAACGACTTCATCGAGCGGGTCTTCGCCTGTTCCGCCGAGACCGCGCGGCAGATCGAGGCGCGCGCACGGCCGCGCGCCTATCCGGCGGGCAGCGCGATCGTTCGACAGGGCGAACGCTGCCACGACGTCCATCTGCTGGTCGTGGGACGGGCGCGCTCCTTCGTCATCTCGCCCGAGGGCCTGTTGATCCGCTTCTACGACTTCGCGCCCGGTGACCTGTTCGGCGCGCTGTCCGGGGCGCAGGACCATTTCAGCGAGATCTCCGCGCTGGAGGACCTCGATTCCGCCATCTTCGGCGGCGCGGACTTTCTGAGCCTGTTGGAGACGCACAGCTGTGTGGGGCTCACGCTTTCGCGGGCGCTGCTCCGCCAGCTGGCGCGGGTATCGGAGCAGATGCTGTCGCGCGCGACGCTCTCCGCCGCCGGGCGGGTGCATGAGGAACTCCTGCGCCTTGCGGGGGCGGACGGCATGACGATCGCGCCGGCACCGGTGCTCTCCGAACTGGCCGCGCGCGTCTACACCACGCGCGAGACCGTGTCGCGCACGGTCAGCGCGCTCGAACGGCGCGGCATCGTGCGGCGCGACGCGGATGCGCTGGTGATCGTCGCCCCGGCGCGGCTGGCCGACATGGTGGTCTAGCGGCCGTATCCGCCCAGGGCATGGAGAGAGAGCGTGGTGCCCGGCAGCTCGCCGATCGGCTCCAGGCGGGCGTTCTCGTCCGTCCCCGTGCTTGCGGCAAGGGCCGCACCGAGAAACTCGGAAAAATAGACTGCAGTCGAAGGGGTTACATCGAGTATCCGGTCGATGCGGCGGGCTGCGGAGCCCAGCACCAGCGTGCCTCCTCCGAAGGGGGCGGGCACGATCCGCAGGACGCCGAGATCCCCGGCGATGCGCACCGGGCCATCTTCGGCGAGTGCGGCACGGAGCCGGGTCGCATCGGCAGCGGCTTCGCGGGCCGATCCATAGTGGAGCACGACGCCGTCCGCGCGCCACGCGGGCGGGGCGATCAGGCCGATCGGCTCGGGCAGCGCCGCCAGCCGTGCGGCGACCCGATCGGCCGCGGTCTCGTCGTCCGGCCCGCAGAGGCTGATCGCGACGATGGCGACCAATTGCGGGGCATCCGTCTCGCCGCCCGGCGTCGCGGCACCGGCGGGGACCCGGCCCGCGTCCAGCACATGTCGCGGACGGCCGGTCGCCGCCCAGCTCCGCGCGAGGCGTGCGCTGTTCGGGGCGGCCGGCGCGCCTTGCGACATCTCGCTGACGATCAGTTGCACGGCCTGTGTCTGCAGCTGGCGCGCGCGCATCACCGCGCCGCCCATGGCGAGCGCGTCGGCGAGTTCGCCCGCCAGCACAGGGTCGGCGTCGCGCTCCTCGCCGATCTCGCGCACCGTTGCCGCCTGCGCCAACAGGGCCTCGAAGCGCCCGGCGTTGCCGTCAAAGGCTTCGACCGACCGGCGGAGGAATGTCGTGCGGTCGCAGGGCAGGGTGACGTGCAGCTCCGCGCCGCGCGCGAGCAGCCGCTCGGCGATCAGCATGTCGGCCCCGGCGGCCAGCGAACCATGGCCGAAGCCGATATTCTCGGCCGCCAGCACGCCGTCGATCGCGGCTGCCCGTGCGGCGTCGTCGTCGATCCGCATCTGTCCGGCATAGTGCAGCGTGCGCGGCGGGCGATAGGCATCGAGCCAGGCCGGATCGAGCGCCAGCTCGGCGAGGATCGTTGCGAACTGGCGCAGCGTGGAGGCATGATCCTCCCAGGCACGCGGCGCCAGCGCGATGGCGGCGCGGAGCGCGACCTCCGCTGCCTCGCGCTTGCCGCCGAGCAGCAGCGCTTCGGCACGGGTCGCCTCGAGATAATAGGGCGTGTCGGGCTCGCCGGTGCCGGCATCGAGCAGCGCGATCGCTGCGCCCGCCAATCGCCGGGCCGCCTCGCGGTCGCCCGCGATCAGCGACAGCGTCGCCGCGTTGATCAGCGGGTAGGTTGCCGGGCGAAGCTGCGCTGCGGCGGCATAGGCGTCCGCGGCACGGGCAGCGGCCTCGCGCCGCGCCGCGCCGGTCAGGCCAAGCGCGCGATCCTTGCGCAGCCGGCCGTGCAGGGCGAGCACGGCCGGATCGTCCCCGATCCGATCGAGCCCCGCGGAGCGGAAGAGCCGCCATGCCAGCTCCTCCGCTCCGGACCGCGCCAGCGCGGTGATCGAAAGCAGCGTCGGCGTCATCGGATGGATGCGCGCATCGGACTATCGGCCTCCGTTTCCGCGATTTTCCACATCGGGATCGATGATCACCGGCAGGCGGCGGATGACGCTGCCGTCCCGCGCGCGCTCGACGAAGTCGACATGGAGATTGAAGCCATGTTTCACGCCGGTCCCGCCCTGGTCCCACAGCCGGAGCGGCGTTCGCGCGCAGAAGGAGACTGCCGAGATCCGGCCGTCGCTGTCGCGGCTGTGCGTCCGCAGGTTGTAGTAGCGGGCATTGGCATGCTGCTGCTTGGTGGTGACGGCGTTCTCGCGCGCGAATTCCCAGAACTGCCCCTCGAGACGGATGACGACATAGCATTTGTAGACGAGCCCGAAATCCAGCGGGCCGCCCACGGGCTCTGTCGCCGGCGGGTTCCGTCCGATGAAGCCGCTTATCGCGGCCTGGATCGCTTCCGGGTTCGCGCCGACATGGGCGCCGGCGCCATCCTCGCCATCGTCATAATATTGCGGAACGAATTGCAGCGCCTGGACCACCGGCGCGATCGCGCCATCCTTGCCGGTGATTGCTTCGAGTTGAATGGATATCTTCTTGACGTGCGCGATATCGGATTCGGGATCGCCTTCCGGTAATTCGAAGAAATTCATTGTCCTTCTCCCTTTCTGGTACGCGCCTCACCGAGTTCCTGCTTCATCTCCGCCAGCGTCTGCGCGAGGCTGCGATTGGCCGGGTCTCCGGCAACGATCGCCTCCAGGTCGTGGATCGCCTGCGCCAGTCGCGTCTCGCCGCGTGCGACGGCACCCGTCTCCAGTTCGATCAGTCCGAGCGCGCGTTGCGACCAGATGCGCTTGCGGCGCAGCTGGGCATTGGCGGGGTCGGTGCGGAGCAGATCCTCGATGATCGCCGCCTCGCGGTCGCGGTGCCGCCTCGCCGTGGCGGGGTCGTGGAGGCGGTGGAAATAGACGTCGGCGACCCAGGCGTGCCGGTTGGCGAGGCCGCGCAGCGCGTCGGCGTCACCGGGGCGCATCGCCGCGACGCGTTCCATCGCCTGCAGTGCCCGCATGCACAAGTCGAGCAATCCGTCCGTGCGGCGCATGTCGTAGCGGGCACTGCACAGGCTGCCATTGGCGAAGGCGACTTCCTGCAGGCTGCGCGCATCGTTCGGCGCGACGCGCGCCAGCCGATCGGCGAGCGCGATATAGGCCTGGAATGCGGTTTCCGCGCCGCGCAGGTCGTGGCGCTTGATCGCCAGGTCGCCGATCCAGAATTCGCTCTGCGCATGGGTGAAGAGCATCTCGGGATCGTCCGGCGTCCGCGCGAGCAGTGCGCCGGTGGTGCGGCGCGCTTCGGCGAATGCCGCGGCCGCGGCCGGATCGTCCTTGCGGTCGAGATCGTCCTCGCCGATCGCGTGCAGGATGCGAGCGCGCCGGGCCAGGGCATCGGGCGGCAGCTCGGCAAGGTCCTGCGCGGAATAATAGGCCAGCGTGCGCCGGTTGGCGGCGGTGAGCACGTCGAGGCGGTTCACCGCCTTCAATCGCTCGCGGAGATCGGTTTGCATGAACTCGACCAGCCCTTCCGCGGCCTGTCGCCGCTGTTCCGCCTCGTGCCGCGCGCGAATCGCAACGACGCTCGACGCCGTCAGCGCTAGCAGGGCGATCAGCGCCGCGACCGTGACGGCCGTCACGCGCCGCAGCCGGCGCTGGGCATCGCGCTGGACGAGTTCGCCGAGCGGCACGCCGGCCAGGCCGGCGCGCAGCTTGAGCAGGCCGAGCCGGCCCCCGTCGCCCCGGGCGCGGAAGTCTGCCGCCAGCGGTTCGTTGTCGCCGGCCCGGGCGAGCGCGGGAAATGCCGCATCGGGTTCACCGTCGACAAGGGCGAGCAGGAGCGGCGCCTGGGGATGCGCCGCGCGGAATGCCGCGATCTCGCGCGCGACCCAGGGCGAGGCGGCCGCGGCGGGCGAGCAGACGACGATGAGCGCTTCGGATGCCGCGATCGCCCGGGTCACGGCATCGCTGAGGCTCGTCGCTGCGGCGAACTCCTCCCGATCGCGGAAGATCGGCCCGAGCCGCGCCGGAACCGGGCCGAACGGCCCCGGCCTGCCGGTCAGCCGGCGGGGGAAGCGATAGGATTCGAGCTTCCGGTGCAGCCAGCGCGCGATCTGCGCGTCCCGATGGCTGTAGCTGATGAACGCGCGATAGCGTTCCCCGGTCATGCCACGCTCCCCCTCGACCCCGCTCCCAAGCTGCCAGAGCGGGATGGCGTGTCAACGGGGGACTGGACCGTGCTGGTGCCGAGTGCAGGGATCGAACCCGCGACCTTCGGTTTACAAAACCGCTGCTCTACCAGCTGAGCTAACCCGGCACCTGCCTGAAACCCGCGGTGATCCGCAGGTCGCCCGCCCCTTGGTCGGCTTCGCCCGGGCGGTCAAGACCGAACTATGCCGGGCCGATGGGCGCGGGGCGCGTGACGATCCACAGCGCGCAGGCAGCCATCGCCGCCGCGACGCCGAGCGCCAGCCCGACATGAGGGCGCACCGAGATCCAGAACAGCACATAGCCCAGCGCGATGCCGGCACAGGCCGCGACCTTGCCGCGGCGCGGGATCGCGCCCTGCTCGCGCCATTGCCGGATCGGCGGGCCTATCGCGGGATGATCGAGCAGCCAGGCCTCGAGACGGGTGGAGCCGCGGGCGAAGCAGCCCGCCGCCAGGATCAGGAAGATCGTGGTCGGCATGACGGGCAGCAATGCGCCGATCACGCCGAGCGCGACGAAGAAGAAGCCGAGCGCCACCCAGAACAGGCGCGCCGCGCGGCTGCCGAGGCGCGGCTCAGGCGGGATGGCGGGCGACCCGGAAGGGGGCGGGGATCATGCGGTTCTCCTTGGCGGGCGGCGGCAGGGTGGCGCGCGCGGGGGCCGGCGTCCAGCCCCCGCGCGGATCAGCGCCGGCTGGCATGGCGTTCCGCCATGTAGCGGCCCGGCGACGTGCCCAGCGCCTTGCGGAACAGGGTCACGAAGCTCGGTACGCTCTCATAGCCGAGATCGGCCGCGACCTGCTGGATCGAGGCGCCGCCCGCCAGCCACTTGATCGCGAGCATCACGCCCAGCTGCTGGCGCCAGCGGCCGAAGCTCATGCCGGTCTCGCGGTGGATCAGCCGGGCGAGCGTGCGCTCGCTCAGGCCGGCGCGGCGGGCCCAGGCATCGAGCGTCCCGCGCTCGGCCGGGGCGGCCATCATCAGGTCGACCACGCGGCGGAGGCGAGCATCGGCGGGCATGGGGAGGTGAAGATCCTCGATCCGGGCCGCGGCGATCTCGTCGAGCAGGACCGAGACCAGCCGGGCATTGGCGCCGCTCTCCTCGTAGAGGGCGGGCAGGGCCGCGGCGCGGGCGAGCAACTCGCGGAGCAGCGGGCTGACCGAGAGGGCGCAGCAGCTTCCGGGAAGGCCCGCCTCGGCGTCCGGGGCGATGAAGGCGTTATAGCCTTCCAGCGCACCCGTCGCCTTGACCGAATGGAGGGCGCCGCCGGGAATCCAGATGGCGCTGCGCGGCGGGACGATCCACAGGCCGCCGTCTACCTCGCAACTCAGCGCGCCGCGCTGGGCCAGGATGATCTGGCCCTTGGCATGGCGGTGCGGGGCGAGTTCGATGCTGCCGAACACCTCGGTGATGAAGCCATAGGTGACGACCGGGCGAGGCACCTCGTCCGGATCCATCCAATCGCTATCATGGCCCAGTTCGTTCAGGATCGGCATGCTTGCTTCCACGCGGATTGGCGGAATTGAATAATATTCTGTCCGTACTTCGCAATGACGACAATAATGCGAGCCATTATCAGTTGTTTTCGAACCCGTCGAGCCCGGAAGGATGGCGCAAGCGGCGGGGCCGTGACGAGGAATTCAGCGTGAGGACCATGTGATGCTGCCGATGGAATCGCCCGAACGCCCCGTGGCCAAGGCCCCCGGCCGGATCGGCCAGGCGTTGATCCGGCTGCTGATGAAGCGCGCGACCGTGACCGCCAGCGAGCGGCTCGCCCGGGACTTCCGGCTGATCACCCTGGAGGGCCCGGCGCTGGAGGGGGTCGCCTGGACGCCGGGGCAGAAGATCCAGATCGCGATGGGATCGGCGTTCACGGCGCGGACCTACACGCCGATCGAGTGGAACCCCGGGACCGGGCGCGCCTGTATTCTGGGCCATGTGCATGGCGACGGGCCGGGCAGCGCCTGGGTGCGCGACGCGGCGCCCGGCGACATGTGCGACATCTTCGGGCCCCGCGGCTCGCTCGATGCCAGCCGGATGAACGGCCCGCTGGCGGTGTTCGGCGACGAGACCTCGATCGGCCTTGCCCATGCGCTTGCCTATCAGGATCCCGGGCGCATGGTTGCCGGCTATTTCGAGGTCGGCGACGTGGAGGGCAGTTGCCGGGTGGCCGAGCAGCTGTGGGCCTCGTCCGCGTCGCGCTGTTCGAAAGGACGGCGGACGATGCGCATGTCGGCGAGATGGAAGTGCGGCTTGCGACGCTGGCGGCCGGCGGCACCGGCTTCGTGCTGACCGGCAAGGCAGGCACCGTCCAGCGGCTTCGCCAGCGACTGAAGCGGCTGGCGGTACCGGCGAGCCGGATCGCGACCAAGGCCTATTGGGCGCCGGGCAAGACCGGGCTGGATTAGAGTTCAGCCTCGACCAAGCCCGTCATCCCCGCCTGCGCGGGGATGACGAAGGAAAACGTGAAGATGACGCGGTAAAATCAGATACTTGTTTGAGTCCCCGCCCTACCGCTCGAGCTTCTCCAGCTGGCGCTTGGCATTGGCGTTGGTTGGATCCAGTGCGAGCGACCGCCGATAGTCGCGGATCGCGGCTTCCCGGCTGCCGGCGCGTGCATTGCCCTCGCCCAGGCTGTCCCAGGCATTGGCGTCCTGGGGATAGAGCACCGTGTTGCGCGCGAAGACGCGAACCGCATCGGCGATCTGGTTCTGGCGGAGCAGGCGGTAGCCGATGGATCGTCCTTCCCGTTCCGCGTGCGGTCATATTGCGCCAGCGCCGCATCCACGCCGCGCCGGGCGGCGACGACGAGAAGCAGGTCCCCGGCGCTCGGCGGGCGGGCCGGATATCGCCAGCCCTGGGCATCGCCGACGACTTGGACGATGCGGTCGTAGATGGAACTGAAACTGTCCGAATTGCCGAGCAGGGCGATGCCCCAGCCCTTGTCGGCATCCATGAACATCAGCCCCTGAAAGCCTTCGTTCGCGCCGCTGTGGCGGAACTGGCCGGGATGGCCGCCATAGCCGACGCCGAAGCCCAGGCCGATGCCGCCGGGATTGCCGGGATCGTCGGGACAATGCGGGGTGAGCATCTCGCGCGTCATCGCCTGCGACAGGACATGGTTGGCCTTGCCTTCGCGGGAGAGCGACACTTCGATGCCCAGCCGGGCCAGGTCCTCCGCGGTGGTCCACAGGCCATCGGGGGCGAGTTCGGGATAGACATGCCATTTGCCCGGGGTGACGGCGCCGTCGGGCCCGGTGCCGCTGGCGGCGCGCGCCGCCAGTTCGGGGGGCAGGGCCTGGGCGAAGCTGCTGCTCGTCATGCCGGCGGGGCGCAGGACGCGTGCGGCCATGAAATCCTCGAACGACTGGTCCGCCGCCTCGCGGATCATCAGTCCCTCGATCGTCACGCCGCCGCCCGAATAGAGGCACTTGCTGCCGGGCTCCGCGATCACGCGGACCGCCGGGCTGTTGGCGGGTGGCTTGCCGTCGAGGATCTGCTCGATGCCCGGCACCGCGGTGCCCTGCGCATAGCCGGCAAAGCCATGGACGTTCAGGCCGGCATTGTGAGTCATCAGCCGGCGCAGCGTGACTTTCCGGGTGGCCGCGAGCGGGCTCTCGGGCAGTTTCCAGCGCTTGAGCTGGGTGTTCACATCGGCGTCGAGGGAGAGCTTGCCCCGCTCGACCAGCCACAGCGCCCCCATCGCGGTGACCGGCTTGCTGATCGAGGCGGCCTGGAACAGCGTGGCCGGGGTGACCGCGGTGGTGCCGCCGGCCTCGGTCACGCCGAAGCCGGCCGAGAAGGCGATGCGATTGTCCTGCACCACCGCAACGCTCATGCCCGGCACGCGAAAGGCCTGCATCAGCTCGGCCAGCGTCACGACGAGCGGCGGCTCGCCAGGCGCCATGTCGATGGTCAGCATCACCGTTTCGGGCGTGAGCAGCGGAGCCTGCCGGGCCTGGGGCTGCGCCTGAGCCTGGGCCTGAGCGGGGGCGGCCGTCGCGAGAAGGGCCAGGGCAGCGCCGGGGATTGCGACGGATAGAGGAAGGGTCGATGCTGCGATGGAGCGCAGGGCTCGGTCTATCAATTGCATCAGAAGCTCCCGCGTATGGTGAAGGTGAAGATCGGCCCGATCAGCTGGTCGTTATGTTGCCGGAACACCAGCGGAGTCGCATTGCGTCGCCCGGCATAGACCTGGCGATCATAATAGTGCCTGCCGTTGAGGACATTGCCCACCTGCGCGCGCACGGTGAGGCCGAACACGTCCTTGTGCTCGACAAAGACGTTGGCGAACCAGGGGCCTTCGTTCTCGCGGTTCACTTCGGTGAGATAATAATAGGCTGTATTGTGATTGAGGCCGGCCGTGGCGCCCCAGGCGAAATCGCTGTTCGGCAGGTCGTGGCGGAAATCGAGTTCGGCCCAGCGATCCTGCGTCCCGCTGATCGGGCGCATCTCGCCGGTGAGCGGATCGCGGACCCGGGCGATCTCGAAGCCCAACGTGGCGTCTAGCCGGGCGCCGGGCAGGCCCAGGGGCGCGAACTGGATCGTGCTGGTGCTCTCCATTCCGAAGCGCGTCGCCCGCGGCAGATTGCCGACGCCCTCGCCATCCGCGCCGATCGGCACGATGTCGACGATATCCTCGACTGCGTAATAATAGGCGCGCAGCCGGGTCTTGCCCGCGTCACCCAGCGTGCGGCCGACCTCCATTTCCGCTTCCCAGCTCTGTGGCGGGACGAGTTCCGCGTTGCCGGCATTCTGCCGCTCGGACTTGAGGTTGGGCTGGGCCAGGAAGTCGTAGAAGCTGATCTGGCCGACCCGGCGGCGCAGCTTGAGGCTGAGATCCCACTGCTTGTCCGGCCGCCACCCGAACGTGACGCTGCCCTTGGGCCGGAAGAAGTGCCGTGCGGGCAAGTCGCCATCGACTCGCTCGAGCGTGCTGAACTCGCCGCCGCCGGCGACCTGGAGGCTGATCCCCGCGCCGAGCGGGCGGCTGAACGTCACCATGCCCTCGTGGCGGACTTCGCGCACGATCCCGCTGCCGCCCGGGAAGGGAACCGGCACGAAGCTCCCCTGCGGATCGAGCTTCGCGAGCGAGCCGCGCTGATCGAGGCCGTTGGCCGCGCGTTCGAGCGACACTTGCCAGTCGCTCCCTCCCATCTTCCACCCATATTCGGCACGGGCGATGGTTTCGGTGATGTACGAGTTGCGCCCGAAACGGGTGCCCTGATCGGGCGCGCCGCTCGCGAAGCTGTCCACCTGGGTGGAAATGAGCGGCTCATGGTCGAAATGGCGCAGGCCGATGATCTTGAACCGGCCAGGCCCGAGCGGGAATTCATAATCCGCGTTGACGTCGTACATCCAGCCGTCGAGCCGGTTCAGGCGCAGGCGGGTGCCGTCGTTGCCGTCGGCACGATAGCGCCGCTCGAAATCATAGACCGGGCCCCAATAGGGCGAATAGTTGAGGATGAGATGGCCCTTGGCACCGCCCGGCCCGTCGAAGCCGAGCCTGAGCTTGGCGACGAGCGTGTCCG
>ERZ778022.4351-NODE-4351-length-12302-cov-6.350698_pt1 | contig 12302 bp, 5 predicted proteins | sample MGYA00375752_ERZ778022 | MGnify/ENA primary metagenome ERZ778022 (study PRJEB29350, sample SAMN05389826) | bioreactor metagenome | isolation source: Thiocyanate bioreactor | place: South Africa: University of Cape Town | collected 2014-04-04 ... | reverse complement strand
GGCCTGCCGTACCTGTGAGCAGCGAGCTGAGGTTGTAGGTGAGTGCCGCGGTGAGGCACCATGCCACGTCGCCCGGCGACTCTGCCTTAATGTTCGCCGGCTCGCCGCTGCCTGCGGCGTCAATGATTTGGGAGCCAATGCTGGGCGTCAGCTGTGCCAGCACGGGCTCAAACGTCTTGCCCAGAATGGGTCCCAAGATCTGCTTCATGCCAGGCTGGCGCGCGGCCAGGTAGGTGGCCACGCTCTCCACCGCCGCCAGCTGCGCCGCTGCCGTTGAAGTAGAACCGGCGCCGCCGGCTACCTCTGCCAGCACCGGTGTCGCACCTGCCTGTAGCGTGCGCAGGGCGGGTACCATCTCACGCAGCGCGCGGTCGTCGCTGGCTGGGAATGCGGCGCGGAACGCGCCATCATGGTCTGCCTCCACCGCATAGTACTCATCGGCCTCGTGCTCCCACCCTGACGCCACGCCGCCGCTGGCGGCACCGCCATCGGCCGCCTGCAGCAGGATTGGGTCAACGCCTTGTCCCGCCACGACACCCACCGCAAACCGCAGCGACGGCCCCAGCGCGGCATCCACCAGCCGCGCCGCCGTTGCCTCGTCATCAAACCAGGCTGCCTCGGCTGCAACGGGGTTTGTACGCCGCTCGTCCCGCTGTCGCGGCGCCTCATGCCTGCTGCGGTCGCCGCCACGGCGCGCGTTCTCGCGCAGCAGGGTGTCGCGCTCCACGAACACGGCGCCCAGCGGTGGTGCAGCGGCGGCGGGTGCGTGTGAGCGCCGCGCAATTGATGACAATAGGGTTGCAGCAGTGGGTGTCGCAGCAGCTCCGATGCCAACCTCCAGCAGCACCCCCGGGTCAACCCCACCGTCACCCGTTGCCGCATGTGTAGCCAGGTGCTGGAATGCGGGCGCGAGCGGCTGCCGGTGCCCTGGCAGCAGGACGCGTGTCCGCGACGCAGCCGGCGTGGCTGCCAACGCAAAACGGCCGTGCAACGGCGTGTCATCAAAGTGGGTAACCGCGCCGGGCTGAACGTGCAGCTCACACGTGTGCACCGTACCGGATGCCTTCTCCACCGACTCGACAATACCAAACATCCACGTCGCCGTTGTCACATCTACCGGTAAAGCCCCGGCAACGGCATCCGCAATGGCGGACGCCGGCAGCAGCGTGAGCGCTGCCGCCAGGCCGTCGTCATCCAGCGGCTCATACTCGCGCCCGTGCGCGCAGGACAACACAACCGGTGCGTGACTGGCATCGTGCAGCGCCGGTTGCTCGCGGCGGCCGTGTGACAATAGACCACCCACCGGGTGCGCAACATCGGCAACCGGCACTTGCTGGCCGTCGGCGTCGGCCGTGTACAGTGGCTGCTGCGCCCGCAGCGTCACGCGCACAAGTTCCACACGGGACTGCCGCGGCTCACTCGGGTAGCCATCTTCCACTACATCCACCACATCGGATCGCCACGTCGCTACTGGAACCACATCGCTGGCTGCTGCGGCGGCGGGTGCCAAACTCGTCGCGGTGGCCGTCAGCAACAGCGTGTACGCCAACAGCAAAAGTGTCGACGCCATGCTTGTGCTAATTTGCCGCTAAATTTTAACACGCATATTCACAACAGTACAATAAAAGGAACTAATTGCGCGTGTTTAAAATTGATGCCATCACCGCGTTGCTAATATCACCCAATGCGATTGGCGCGTTGTCGCGTAGGTAGTTTGTCAGGCTGCTGCTGCCGCTGCTGCTGCTGCTGCTGCCGCTGCGCTGCCGCCGCACCGCTGCGCCGCCCTACCGCGCGCCAGGCGCGGGCGCGACGCGGCGGCCGCCGGGGGAGGCGGCGGAGAAACCAGGGGAGGCAAGCGGGGGTGAGGCGGCGTTGGGGCGCCCGCCAGGGCGGGCAGGTGTGACGGTGGCAGTGGCACGCCCGCCGCCGCCACCGCCGCCGCCAGGGCCAGGGCGACCAGGCGCGGCAATGCTGCTGGCGGGCGAAAGCGCGGCACCGCGGCCAGCGCCCTGAGTGCCGCGGGGTGGCGCGCCAGGCGCACCCGTCCCCACGCCCGCAGACGTGCCCACCGCCGCCAGCTGCTGCCGGAACAGTTGTGCGGCGGTGGCGCGTGGTGGCGCTGCCAGGCTGCTCACCGCCACGCGCAGCTGGCTGGCTGTCACCATCGTGTTGTCGGCCAGTCGAATGGTCGGGTCTGGGCGCACGGTTGCCGCAGCTGCGCGGTTGCCGCCCATTGTCTCCATGCCTGGCAGCACGGTGCGGTCGGCGCGTGCAAGGGTAGCGCGCTGGCCCACTGCACGCCCTGGCGCGCCGCCCGCTGCGGGCGCTGGCGCTGGCGCCGGCATGGGTGCGCCGGTGGTCAGGTTGACGACGGTTGGCACGCCGGGCGTGAACTTAGGCTTCTCGGGGGCTGGCGCGGCGTATGAAAACCGGGCAGCGTTGGCATCCAGCACCGGCGCCTTGGTCGCAACCTCAGGCGGCGGCGCGCGCTCCACGCCCACACTCGCAGCAACCGGGCCCAGCCGGTTGCCAAAGTCAAACCGCGGCCCCTTCACTATCGGCTCCTCCTCCTCTTTTTTCTCCTCCGGCGGCGGCGGCACAAACTGCTTGATCAGCTGCTGGTCGTACTCGCCCAGCGTGCCCTTGGCGCGGTGCTTCAGCTTGCGCATGCGGCGCATGCGCATGTAGCGCTCCAGCGCCGCGCGGCGGCGGCAGCGGCGGTACCACTCCAACCCGATGCAGCACAACAGCAGGAAGCCCACCACAAGCAGCACCACCAACAGCAGCGGGAAGGGTGGCTTGTATGCCCAAATGTACACGTTGCGGCCCACCTCAAACGCCTCGTCCCGGTTGCCAGCAGGGTCAATGGCGCGCACATACAGGCGCGACTTTCGCTCGTCGCCATTCACGCCGTACACGTCCAGCGTCGCCATGGTGCGCCGCCACTCCAGTATGGTGCGCTCGGTGGCGTCGTCAACCACGCTGCAGGGTGGGTTGGGGGGGGGGGGGGGGGGGGGGGGGCAACTTGTTAATGGAGTGTGTCACTGTGGGCGCAGGCGCCGCAGCAAACAAACACACATACCGGTACTCAAAGATGCAGTAGGGCTCGTCGCAGGCAAATGTAAACAGGAACTCGTCTGACATGTCGTGCGGCGAGGAGGTGATGAGTGTGGAGGGGCTGCGCTCGTCGCGGTACCACACGTCTGCCGCCGCGTCATTGGCGGCCTCGTAGCCGCCGGCAGTGTACACGATGCCGTCCATGACGGCTGCCCCCGCCATGGCGCGCGGCGTCCAACGCTGGCGGCACGGCAGGTCATAGGTGGCCAGCGGCGGCGCCGGCACGCCGGTGCATCCGTCATCGCGCTCCGGTTCAGGGGCAGACCCCAGGGTGGGCACAAACACGATGGTGCGCATAAACTCGTCGGCGGCGGGGCGGTGGGTGATGTCGCAGCGGCCCAGGCGCGCCTGCGCGGCGCGCACGTACTCGCACACGCCCGGCAGGTTGAGGTCGTCGGGGTCCTGCATGCGCGCCACGACGGCGGCATCCAGTGCTGTCGCCAGCTGGCGCAGGGTGGTGACGCCGCCCCATTCCGCCAACGCCGCCGCGCCGTCCGGCGTCAGGCCAGGCACCTGGCCAAGCGCGTCGCCGTCCACGTCAATGTACACCGCCGGCCATGCTGGCAGCGAGTAGTCGCGCACCCACACGTTCCACGGCCGCACCAGGCTGTCGTTGCGCGTGGGCAGCAGGATGCGGAGGCCGGCGGCAGCAGCGGCAGTTGAAGCAGCTGCCACGACGCTGGCGTTCGCGCGGTCCACCGTCTCCAGGCTCCACACGTCTGCCGCCGTTGCAAAGTAGGAGCCGAGTGCCGGCACGCCGGGTGGCGGCGCGGGTGTCGCTGTGACGCGCGGCCTGTATATGTTGGTAATGGTGGCGTGCGCCGCCAGCTCCGCGGCTGTCGCAGGGTCCGGCATGGGCGGCACGGGCGTCGGCGTGGCAGGCACCTGGCCGCCCAGCACCACAATACGCGTGTCATCCACCAGGGCAACGTGGCCGGCGCGCGGACCAAATGGCGCCGCCGTGTCATTCTGCACCCACCCCGCGGCGTCGTTGGTACTGTACCACGTGTCCGCCAGCAGCGGGTTGTCTAGTGCGTCACCACCGTGCGAACCGCGGCCCGCCAGCAGCCACCACGTGCGTGTGGCGCCCACGTACACCAGCGCACTGTCGGCGCGGGGCCGCCACGGCGCCATGGGCGTCAGCAGGACCCAGCTGGCGCCGCCGTCCGGGCTGCGCCACACATCGTTCAGCAAGGTGGGGAACTCTGACCCGCACGCCACGTCGCCGCACAGGCTGGGCTGCGTGTACGTCACGCCGCCCGCCAGCACCACCGACGTGCCGTCCGTCGCCACCGCAAACCGCTCGCGTGGGCTCCAGGCGCGGCACACGCACAGGCCGGCGACGCAGGTGGCGTCACCCAGCCGGTTCGCCACGCAGTCGCCCGTTGTGGCGCACCGCAGACCCCGGCGGCCGGGGCGGCGCGAGTGGCTGTCTTGCAGCGCGTAGCAGCCCGGGTGCACCAGCGTCCACGCCTCGCCGTCCTCGGTGGACCACACGTCTGACGTCAGCACCGCGCGCTCGTGCGCCTCAATAGTGGGCCACGACATGGGCGAGGGCGCCAGCAGCACGTCGCGGCCATCAACGGGGTCATTCACATACATTGGTGTGGGTGTTGGTGTGGGCGTGCCACCCGGCGGCACCGGCAGCGGGCCAGGCAGGTTGTCCATCATGCCACCAACGCGCATGGACGGCGGCAGGCGCGCCAGCTCGCGTGCCCGGCCACCCATCACCAGTACCCTCCCCCCGCCAGCGGTGAGCACTGACACGGCGGCGTGCCCGCGCCGCGGCGACCACCGCCGGTTGGTTGGCGTGACAGCAAAGGCGGGGTTGGCGCACAGCGTGTCGTTGGAGCAGGGCCAGTTGGCGGCAGGCAGGCAGCACAACCAGTCACGGTAATCAACAAACCCAGACGTGCCGTTCACCGATGCCAGGGGTGGCAGCACTGCCGCGGCGCCCGCCCTCTGCCACGCCATGGTTGACACAAACCGTGGCATGCCTGCCATGGTCCCTGCCGGCGGCAGCCAGTCGGCATACACGGTGTAATCCACGCCTGTGGACACCCACACGTCATTCTGAAACCCGCCCCACCCCCACGGCGACCGCAGCGGCTCATACGGGTTGTAGTTGGCTTGCGACGGCGGCGCCTCCCCCACCACGCCCTGCAACTGTCCATGGCTATTTGTGTAGTCGTCCTGCGTTGTGGGTGGGGGAGGGGGTGGGGTGGGTGGTGTGTGGGTCGTGGTTGGGGCGAGCAGTGCAGCAATTGCAGCGAGCAGCCACGTACGCCGCCTAGCAGGAATAGTGTGCTCATCTCGGAGGGGGGTACCGCTACATTAGATGGGTGTGTGCGTTGGATGGCTGCCATTGCAAATCCCCACCTGCAGCAGGTGTTGGGGTTGTGTGTGTGTGTGGGCGTGAGGTGGGCGGGTCGCGGCAGGGCGTTACCACAATGCACGCACCGTCGTGAAAAGGGCGAGTCAGCAGATGCCACCATCTGTTGTCGGTTGCGGCCACTAAGTTGTCCCCAGTTGGCTGCGGGCGTGTGTTTGTTGCGTGTGTGTGGGTGGATGTGTGAAGCAGCGGCAGCGTAGCGGCGGAAGGGCGGCAGCGCCTCACGTACACGCATCTACACTGCTAGTGCAGCTCGCCCACACGCTGCCGGCTATGACAAGGGCGGCACTGGCGGCAATGGCGCGTGGCCGCCGTGCAGCCGCTGCCGTCGACACCATCCCTGCAGCAGCAGTAGCTGTAGCAGCGGCAGCAGGGGCATGATGGGGCGGCGGCAACCGCGGCGGCACTACACCACCGCCGGCGCTTTCATCCTTCATTGCAGCACTAGTAACCTGCAAATAGCGCACGGATTGGGATAACAATTGCAATTGTCTGTGTTGCGCTATGCTTATTTTGTGTCTCATTGACCCCACTACTCTAATGACAGTTGTGTTACACTGTCACAGTCAAAGCAACGCCGCGCGTCTGAGTAGGGCGCTGAGCAGCAGCCAACGGCAGAAGCGGTCCAACGCTCGCCCTGACAGCAGCAGCCTGACAAGCGCAGCAGCCTGCCAAACTGGCCGCGGCGCGGTGCATTTTAAATGCAAGTCGGACGCACCTATCACGCCGTTGCCGCAGCAATATTTGTATAGGAATCGACGGGAGGCTGCATGTGAAGGTATGTGGCAGGCGTTTTGAGTGAGAATATTGGCGTGGCAGCTGTGTGCCATTTCGAATTGTCGGCCACGGCCACCTCATGGCACATGATGACACACTATGACAGCTGCAAAGGTGGCCACACCTGGACTCTGAGAATGGCAGCCACTGGGATGCCACCACCACCACGACGGCGCTGCTGCCACCACCACCTAGCGGCGTGGGTTGCGGCGGCAGTTGCAGCCACTCACATTGCTGTTGCCGTCGCCGCTACCATAGAGACAATGCAGCTGCAAGAAGTAGCGGCCATGGCCATGATGGAGCAGCGCGAGGGCGCGTCAGCAGCAGCAGACGGCGAGGCGTACTGGATGGGCGGGGTGGCCACTATTGTCCTGGGCGGTGGCGCGTCAGTGCTGGTGCGAGGAGTGCGCGCGCAATGGGGTAGCTGCACCGTTGATGGATGGGCTGCGCCCACCGCCGCAGTGGTGCCCCTAGCTGACGCGTCTGGACTGCCTGCCGCGGCGCTGGCAGCCTGGCTATCTAGCCACCCGCCACCACCGGCGGCCACCATTGTTGTCCTGCCGGCGGGCAGCTGCGCCGCTGAACGCGGCGGCGGCGATGATGCCGCACAGGCTGGTAGTTTGTTGTTGCCGCCAGGTGGCGGCCTGCTTGCACGGTTGGCACCCGCTGTCGCTGTCGTGGATGTGTTGTACGCCCCCGGCGCGGCGCCAGCGCCTGGATGGCGCGCAGAGGCTGGACTCGCGGCGCTTGGCGCGTCCAAGGCAAGCGCACCCGCGCTGCGCGAGGCGGCGGCGGTGATGTTAGAGACGCTGCTGCTGGAGGGTGGCGCAGGCCGCCCTGCGGTGGCAGCCGCCGTCGCTGACACGCTGCCAGTGCCACCTGCAGGTGGCAGCCTGCGCGATCGCATTGCACGCGACCTGCTGGGCCCACTGCAGCACTCAATGTATGAGTCGCCAGACAGCGATGGCGGCAGCGTCACGCCGCAAGCACAAGCCGACGGCAGCGGCGGCGGCGGCGGTTCGGTGGCGGCGCTGCTAGAGCTGCAAGCAAGCTCGCTCGCACGCGGCAACTTCATCCTGGAGATGATGCTGAAGCCCGTCATGTTCTCGGCCATGAAGCCGGTGATCAACACGGTGGTGAACATGGTGTCGCCCAGCATCATGGAAAACGTGCAGGAAAACGTGCAGCACCGCATCGTGGAGCAGCTGCCGGACGACGTGGCGGCCGCCATCAATGCGGCCGGCGCCGGCGTGCTGACGGACCAGCTGGTGAACGCGCTAGCCGCCTCCCTGGGGCCCTCGTTAGGTGCCGCCATCACGCGCTCCACCGGCCTGCACCTGCTGGCCACCCTGCCGCCTGCCATCATCCCACGCGCCGTCACCGCCGTGACGCGCACCGTCACCGACACCGTGGTGCGCGACACCGGCCGCCGGCTGGGCACGGCAGTGGGCGCGGCGCTGGCACGCGACATGGGCAGCGTGGCAACGCGCGCCATCACGCACGCACTCGTGTCCACCCTCTCCGCCGCGCTGGCGCCGGTGCACCTGCCGCCGCCAACCCCCGCCGACGCGGCGCTGCGGCGCACGCACTGTGACGTGTGCGCCGGCTTGCGCGCCGGCACCATTGCACGCCGGCCACCTACCAGCACGCTGGATGCTGCTGCTTCTACTGCTGATGGGGGTGTACCGGTACCTGCCTGGGCGCCGCCTGACCTGCTGGAGAGCGCCGCGGATGCGCTGCACGCCGCCGGCGGCGCCGGCCCGCATGCCGACGCGCTGGCCTGCTTCCTGTGCGAGGAGCGGCCGGCAGGGGAGCGTGCCGTGGCGGCGCATGTGACGCAGCAGCTGGCGCACGCGTATGCGGAATATTACTCGCGTTACTATGCCACCTACGCTGCTGCTGCTGCCGCCGCCGCTGACCCTGCCAGCCCCGCGCCCACACCTGGCGCCAAACCAACACAAACACAAACCTCTAAGCAGACTTGAACAGGGAGCCTACAATGGCGTCGAGGTCGTAGGCGCGCTCTGGCGGCACGACAAACGGCGCGGGCGCCATGAAGTTAACGAGCTTGGGGTGCACCACATACTTGAGGCGGCGGCCCTTGGTAGCGCGCTTGTCCACGCCCGCGCGCTTCACGCTGGGGTGCTTCAGCAGGATGCTGGCCAGCGTGGCGGCGGAGGTGCCGTCCTCGCCCGGCGCGCCCCGCGCCACTTGGCGCAGGTACTTGCTAAAAGACGTCGAGTCGTCATAAGCCTCCAGATAGTACCCATCCGTCGTCACCAGCCCGGTTACACCGGCACTGGATGACGGCGGCAAGGTGACACCCAGCAGCGCCAACTTGGCCGCCGGCGGGCAGGCGCGCTTAACGACGCGGTCGGCGTCGTCTGCCAGCGGGCCCTTCACCCTCGTCGGCGCGTCGCCCGCCTCCGCCGCCTCCGTCAGGTTGAGGCCCAGGTTGTCCCCCGTGCGTTTGCGGAACGCGGCGGTGGCCTCCCACCCAGCGACCGCCGCCGCCCACAGCTCCTCGGCGCCCTTCCCGCCCGTCGCCGCGTCATCGTCGCCAGCACCACCCGCCTTGGCGCGCTTCCCAAATGGCAGCGCGTCTTCCGCACCGCGCCGCCGCTTGCCCTCCCTGCCCGCCGCGATCGCATCCGGGTGTGCACCCGCCAGCGCCGCGCGCAGGCGCAGCAGGTCTGTCATCAGCGCCGCGCCCTCGGCGCGCACCTCCGCCAGCGCGGTCGCCAGCGCCGGCTTGGCGTCCGCCAGCGCTGCGAGGGCGGCAGGCGGCGGCAGGCGATTTGCGCTCGCCATCGGCTTCTGCAGCAGCACGCGTGCATCCAGCAGCGCATCAAACAGTGCCAACTGCCCCTCCACCGCGTGCCCGCGCTCTGCGTCTGCAGCCGTGAAGGCCGAGTACGCCACCATGGCGGCGGCATCGTCCGCCTCCAGCGCCGCCAACTCTGCATCCAGGTCGTCTGCCAGGCCGGCAGTGTGTCCTGCCGTGCTGCCATGTGCCACCAGGCGCCCGGGGCGCAGCATGGCAGACGACAGGTCGCCGCCGCTGCCGCCGGCGGCGGCGCTATCTACTGCGCCGGACGGCGGCGGCAGGTCACGCCGCCCGCCACCGCGCCGGTCATCAAACTCACTGTAATCCACGCCCGCCTGCCGCCCCCCACCGCCGCTCTCCAGATCATGATTTCCATACGCGTCGTCGCTGTCGCCGCCGCGCGATGTTGTGGCGGCCGCCTTGCTCTCCCCCGCGCCCCACGACCCCCGCCGCGCGGCGGCACCGCCGCCACGGGTGACGGCAGCGCCATCATCGTCACTGCCCTCCTCCTCGTCATCGCTGCCGTACCGCCCTTGCAGCGTCTTCAAGCGCGACGTGGGTACCACCGTGCCGTGGTACTTGGGGTCGGCCAGCAGGTCGGTCATGGCCGCGGCGTCGCGCAACGCGCTGCGTGCCACCTTCTTCCCGCTCTTCTTCCCGCTGGCGCCCGCGGCGCCCGAGCTCATCACCGCCGCATCCAGACCCGCGTCGTCGTCATCCTCGCCGTCAAAGCCACGCCGTGTGGGCGCCGCACGTGCAATGATCGCGGCCGCTGCCGCCGCCGCCGCCGACGGCTTCTTCGACGCCGCCGCCGCCGCCGACTTCTTCTGTTGCAGCGACATGGCTGCCCTCCCTGCGTTGCCGCCTAGGCGTGAGAATGACACACCTGCTGCTGTCGTACACACCCCACTGTTACTGTGTCTGCTCTGCCACTCACTACTACTGCTCGCTACTAATCGCCGGTCTCAGAGCAGAGAGGGGGGGGAGAGGGTGGTGTGTTAGGTGATACCCGCGCGGACGACACGACAGAATCACAAAGTGGCGGCGGGGAGCATGATGCAACACACATATTGACGTACTCCACGGCTACGCCGCCGCGCGCACCGCGCGCATTACTTCCACCACCGCATCCATTTGTCAGTGGTGGCGGCGGCCACCAAATGAAACCGTCGACTTAGCAACTTGAACCACTTTGAAAGAAGGAGGCGAGAAGAGAAGAACAACAAGCGGAGAGAGAGGAGGGAAGAGTCACACGGGGGGCAAGGCCACATACGCATGTTGGTGGGGTGGTGCTGACGTCAGCCACGCGTGGCGGCGCATATTCCAGCCGGTAGCGCCTCCCTCCCCACCCCACCCCACAGCAACCATGTCCAGCTGCTTCTGCGCGTCGGCGGACCCCGCGCCCGTGCGCATTACGCCCAACATGGTGCCGGTGCAGACCAAGCCGCTGCCCGTCATCATGACGGTGTACCTGCCCAAGCGCAGCGGCGTGTCGTACACGGCGTGGGGCGTGAAGACGCCCGTCGGCCTCATTGCCTTCCGTCCCAGCACCTGTGTGTAGCGCGCGCGCGCGTCGCCCGCGGCGTGTGCGTGTGTGGGTGTGGCAGCAGCAGGCGGCGGCAGGCGGCGGCAGCTGGTGGTGGGCGCGTGGCGCTGTACCGCCGACTCGCGTGGAGAGACACGGTCGGCGGCCCTTCGTCATTCATTGAGCACGCGGCGCTGCTGCTGTCGCTGTCGCTGCGCGCCCACACACGCGCCGCCCCCGCCCCCGTCTGCTGCGGCTGCCTCGCCGGCCGCGTGGGCGTTGTTGTGTGCGTGTGCGTGTGTGGCGCGTGGCGGCGCGTGGCAGTAGCGCCGTTTTCTCGTCTCGCTCTTTTCGCCTGTCGCCTGTCGCCTGCTGCTCCGCGCCCTGCCACGCGCCGCTCGCTCCTCCTCCTCCTCCTTTCTTGAACAGCAGGTGCTACCTCATTATCAACGCGCGCCGCGGGTGCCACAGGTGCCGCGCGCGTGCACGCTGTGTGTGCGCAGGCGGCACGCGCATTTCCAACCCTTCTTAGAAGGCGCGAGTCAGTCGTCGGTCGGAGTCACGCGCGGAGCCGCGTCAAAACGCCAGGGCGCGCCGCGTAGCCCACAGCGGTGCGGCAGCGCATAACACTATGACTATGACACGAGCAGCATCGATGGGGTGCTGCCTTGCCACTACGGCTGCTGCGCCGTCACGCCGCCGTGCGTGCTTTGAGACGGGCAAGTTGGGCCGCGCGGGGCCTTGAAGCAGCTGCTTTCAAGCTGGTGGCCGCGTCGTCGCCCATCCTGTCGACACAACTCCCGAGTGGTGCCAGTGCGCACGCAAGCAATTCTGTGTACAACACGCCGCACAACAGGTGGTATACGGTGTCAGTAGGGCAGCCGTATGTGTAATGTTTTCCAACTATTTTACTTATCCCGCCATTTGTGACTGGTGTGAGCTAGCTGCTCATGATTTGGTAGCAGCCACCAGTGTGTGAGTCACCTACCACCACCTACCACCAGCGACACAATGCTGGGAGGATGGCGGCGGCGGGGCGGAAGAAGAAGTCGGCCGGCGCCGCGTCACCAGCCGCGCCGCCGCCAATGCTGGTGCAGGTGCTGAGCGGCAACGCCGTCAGCGCGGCGGCGGTGTGGCAGTGCCTCAACACGGCCGACACCGTGCCACTGCGGCAGCTGCACCCGGAAATCGCCATCGCGATTGCGGGTGTGCCATGGGCTGACACTGTCACGACGGTGGGCGACATTGCGCGGTGGCGCGCCGCGCTGCCGGCTGCGGTGGGGCTCAGGGCGAGTAAATTGTGTCGCAGCCCCGCCGTACAAGCGTCGCTCGCCGGTGTGACGTCCATGAACCTGGCCAGCTGCCGCGGCGTATCAGATATTTCCATTGGGCACCTGCCACCCACGCTGCGCGTACTGGATGTGTCAAATTGTTGCAGCTTGACGCTCAAGGCGAACTTTTTGCACCTGACGGCGCTGGAGGTGCTGGACTGCACCGCCACTGAAGCGTTGGATGCGTGGTTCGGCCACCTGCCGCCGTCGCTACGGAAGCTTCGTATGGGGCTTTGCAACCCGCCCGCCACCACCAACTTCAAGCACCTGACTGCGCTACGGGTGTTTGAGATATGTAGCAGGAGCACGCACATCAAGAAAGCCCTGCTTGAC
>ERZ778022.4348-NODE-4348-length-12316-cov-3.148764_pt1 | contig 12316 bp, 10 predicted proteins | sample MGYA00375752_ERZ778022 | MGnify/ENA primary metagenome ERZ778022 (study PRJEB29350, sample SAMN05389826) | bioreactor metagenome | isolation source: Thiocyanate bioreactor | place: South Africa: University of Cape Town | collected 2014-04-04 ... | reverse complement strand
GTTTCAGGTTTCGGTAGCGCGCCAGCTTGAGAAACCAAACGATGCAGATAAAGAGGGCCGCCAGCCTTTGGCCCCGTACCCGACAATCCTCGCCCGCCGAAGGGCTGCACGCCAACCACCGCGCCAATGATGTTGCGGTTGACGTAAATATTGCCGGCCTCGACACGCTCCGACACATGGGAAACCGTGTCATCGATGCGCGTGTGCAAGCCGAACGTCAGCCCATATCCCGTCTCGTTGATCCGCTTGATCAGCGCATCGAGGTCGTCGCGATGATAGCGCATGACATGCAGCACCGGGCCGAACACCTCGCGCTGCAATTCCTCGATGTCATCGATCTCGATGACCGTCGGCGACACATAGGTTCCATTTTCGGTCGAAGGATCAAGCCCAGCCTGACGGACCTCGTGACCACGCGCGCCCATGCGAATGATGTGGTTGCCGATCGTCTGCGCGGCATCCTCCGTGATGACGGGACCGACATCGCTGGCAAGCCGCTCGGTCGTGCCGACATCGAGCTCCTGCAAAGCGCCATGCAGCATGTCCACCGTTTTCTCGGCCACGTCGTTCTGCAAGCAGAGCACGCGCAGCGCCGAGCAACGCTGTCCGGCGCTGTCGAAAGCCGATGACAGAACATCGGCGACGACCTGTTCCGGTAGAGCCGAGGAATCGACGATCATCGCATTTTGGCCGCCGGTCTCGGCGATCAATGGAATGATGCGGCCTTCCGGCGAAAGCCGGCTGGCCAACTGCGCCTGGATGAGCTTGGCGACCTCGGTCGAGCCGGTGAAGACGACACCGGCGACCTGTGGCGCCGCCACGAGGGCCGCGCCGATAGCGCCATCGCCTGGAACGAATTGCAGCCCGTCCCGGCTCACCCCCGCCTGATGCAAGAGCCCAACACAGGCCGCGGCGATCAAAGGCGTTTCTTCGGCCGGCTTCGCCAGCACCGGATTGCCAGCGACGAGAGCCGCCGCGATCTGGCCGGTAAAAATGGAAAGCGGGAAATTCCATGGACTGATGCAGACCACCGGCCCGAGCGGCTGGCTCTGCGCCGGCAAGGTCGCCTCAGCCTGCACCGCGTAATAGCGCAGGAAATCAACCGCCTCGCGCACTTCCGACACCGCATTGGCCGCCGATTTTCCCGCCTCGCGCATGATCAGCGGTACCAACTCCAGGCGCCGTTCTTCCAAGAGATCGGCGCCGCGCCGAAGACATAAGGCCCGCTGCGCCAAGGGCACCGACGGCCATGTACTCTCAACCGCGGATTTCACCGCCAGCCGCGCGTCTTCCTCCAGAGCATCAATGATCCAGCCCACGTGATCCGCCCGATTGCCAGGATTGAGGATGGGCCGAGCCGTCTCGGCGACGACATCCCGCACCAGCAAAGGACGAGCGTCCCAACGGGTCTGTCGGCTCACTCGCAAGGCATCCGAAAGCGATGCCAGGACATCCTCGTTCGCCAGATCGAGGCCGTATGAATTGCGGCGCGTCTTTCCATAGAGATCGGGCGGCAGCGCGATAGCCGGATGCCCCTCGCCTGGCCTTTCTTCGTTTTGCACGATGGCGACCGGATCGCGGATCAAATCCTCGATTGCCACATGCTCGTCGTAGATTTGATGGACGAAAGACGAATTGGCGCCATTCTCCAGCAAGCGGCGCACGAGATAGGCCAGCAGGGTCTCGTGCGTTCCCACCGGCGCATAGATGCGGCAGGGGCGGTTCAATTTGTCCGGCCCGACCACCTCCTGATAGAGCGGCTCGCCCATGCCGTGCAGGCACTGGAATTCATATTGCCCGCTGTGAAAATCTGGGCCCGCCAGATGAAAGATCGTCGCCAATGTCTGTGCATTGTGGGTGGCGAATTGCGGAAAGACCAGATCGACCGCATCCAAAAGTTTACGGGCGCAGGCGATATAGGAAATGTCCGTATGGGCCTTGCGGGTAAAGACCGGAAAGTCTTCGAGCCCATCCACCTGCGCGCGCTTGATCTCCGCGTCCCAATAGGCGCCCTTGACCAGACGCACCATGATGCGGCGATGGCTGCGCCGCGCCAGATCGATGACGAAGTCGATGACGTAAGGGCAACGCTTGCCATAGGCCTGCACAACGAAACCCAGGCCGTTCCAGCCTCCAAGCTCGGCATCGATCGCGAGCCTTTCAAGCAGGTCGAGCGACAGCTCCAGCCGATCGGCCTCCTCGGCATCGATATTGAGACCGATGTCATAACTCTTCGCCAGCACCGCCAACGCCTTCACGCGCGGCAACAGCTCCCGCATCATCCGCGCGGCCTGCGAACGTTGATAGCGTGGATGCAGCGCCGAAAGCTTGATCGAAATACCCGGCCCGGCATAGACGCCACGGTGGACGGCAGCCTTGCCGATGGCGTGGATGGCCTGCTCGTAACTCTTGAAATAGCGTGCGGCATCGGCCGCCGTCAGGGCCGCTTCGCCCAGCATGTCATAGGAATATTGAAAGCCTGCACTTTCCTGCTGGCGTGCCCGATGCAGCGCGGCCTCGATGGTTTCGCCGATAACGAACTGCTCGCCCATCATCTTCATCGCCACATCGACGCCGCCCCGGATGACCGGCTCGCCGAGACGATGAATCAAGCGTCTCAGCGATGCCGACAGACCCGTGGCATTGACGGTGGCGGTCAGCCTGCCGGTGACGAGAAGCCCCCAGGTTGCCGCATTGACGAACAGCGAACGATTGTGGCCGAGATGGGCGTGCCAGTCGCCGGTCGAAATCTTATCGCGGATCAGCGCATCGCGCGTTTCGTCATCGGGGATGCGCAACAAGGCTTCGGCCAAGCACATCAGGGCGACACCCTCCTCGCTCGACAACGAATATTCCTGGATCAATTCGCCGACACTGAAGGCCTTTGGCTTGCCACGCAGCGCGACGACCAGTCGGCGCGCCAGCTCGGCGATCGCCGCCCGCGTCCCGGCATCGAAAGTGGCGCGCGGAAGAAGCGGCGCGAGACAATCGGCCTCGGGGGTGCGCGTATGCGCGGTGATCGCCTCTCGCAAGGCATTGCGCGGCGCGATCGGCGGCGCGAATGGCGGAAAAGCCTGTTCGGCGGGAAGCGGCTTCTCGACTTCGGCGCTTGTCATCAAATCAACCCGCGAGGAACGGAAAAGACGATTTCGGAACGGGATCGGATATTAATTTCGCTGCGCGGGCAACATGATGGCTCTCCTGCGACATCGGCGCAGCATAGCACCTATTTGTTTCCGAATTCTCCTTTTCGCAAAGCGCGCATTCAATGCGCCGTTGACAACAATAACGTCATGAATGAATAAGCAATCCAACACGGGGACACGCGGGGGATGGGCTTGAGCGCGCGGCGGCCACGAACCGCTTTCGCACCGGCCTTGATTCCAGCCGGCTCCCATTTCAACGACATGACTGAACAGATATGGCTGAACAGATGGCACGCCGCTTTATCGATCTTTCCGTCACTCTCGAAGACAAGCCGACCTCGCCACCGCACCATCGGCCGAAAATCCAATATGTCAACCACGACCAGTCGTTCGATCTGTTTTCGAAACTCTTCGACGGGATCGGCCCGCAGGACCTGCCGGAAGGCAAGGCCTGGGCGGTCGAACAGATGGAACTGTCGACCCATGCCGGCACGCATATGGATGCGCCGTGGCATTACCACCCCACGACCGATCACGCCCTTGTGGCCGGCGGCCGGCCAGCGCCCGGCATCGACGAAGTGCCGCTTGACTGGTGTCAGCGCCCCGGCGTCAAGCTGGACTTCCGCCACTTCGATGCCGGCTATGTGGTGACGCCTTCGGATATCGAGACGGAACTCAAGCGCATCGACTATGCCCTGCAACCGCTCGACATCGTTCTGGCAAACACCCGCGCCGGCGCCCGCCAAGGCCTGGAAGACTATTGGGAGAGCGCCTGCGGCTTTGGTCGCGACGCAACCTTATGGCTCACGGAACGCGGCGTGCGCGTGGTCGGCACGGACTCCTATAGCTGGGATCCGGCTTTCAAATTCGTGGTCGAGCGCTATCGGCGCGATCATGATCCGGCGATCATCTGGGAAGGCCACAAGGCCGGCCGCGACATCGGCTATTTCCAGATGGAAAAACTGACCAATCTGGATCAGCTGCCGCCGCACGGTTTCACCGTGAGCTGTTTCCCCATCAAAATCAAAAACGGATCGGCGGCCTGGTGCCGCGCGGTCGCCATTCTTGAAGGTTGAAGCCCGTGTCTCATAAATTTTCCATCACACGCCGCCGCGCCACTGCCCTCGCCTTGACGGGCCTGGGCGCCGCCCTTCTGCCGCAGGCCGCTGCGGCGCAGACCTATCCGGACCGGATGATCCGCGTGATCGTGCCCTTCCCTGCAGGCGGCATCGTCGACAACACCACCCGCGCGCTCACCGCCCGGCTGTCGACCGCGTTCAACCAGCAGTTTCTCATCGAGAACAAGGGCGGCGCTGGTGGCACCGTCGGCACGGTCGAGGTCGTCCGGGCCGCGCCCGACGGTTATACGCTGCTGACTACGTTCGACACCCATGCGGTCAGCGACCAGCTCTATAAACTGTCCTACAATCCGCATAAGGATCTGGCACCGGTCGCCTTGATCGCGACGTCGCCGCTGGCGCTGGTCGTGCATCCATCGGTTCCCGCCAATACGGTGGCTGAACTGGTCGCACTGGCGAAAGCCAAGCCCGATGCTCTGAACTATGCCTCGACCGGCATCGGCAGCTCCAATCAACTCACCGCAGAACTGTTCAACACCATGGCCGGCATCAAGATCACCCATGTGCCCTATCGCGGCGGCGCGCCGGCCATCGCCGATATCGTCGCCGGTCAGGTGCAGGTGATGTTCGTCAGCGTGCCATCGGTGCTGGAACATATTCGCGCCGGCAAGCTGAAGGCGCTTGCCGTCACCACGGCGCAGCGCATTCCGGTCCTGCCTGACGTGCCGACCATCGCCACGACTTATCCGGGCTTCGAGGTGCATGCGCTGTTCGCACCTGCCGGCACGCCCAGGCCGATCGTCGAAAAGCTCAACACCTCCGTTCGCGCCGCCTTGAAGACGCCCGATCTGAAATCGTGGCTTGACGCTCAGTCGCTTGTGCCGGTCGACGAGCCGCCAGAGGCTTTCGGGCGCTTCCTGGAAAATGAAGGTCGCAAATGGAGCGACGTCATTCAGAAGAACAACATTCGGCTCAACTGAGGATTTGGGCGCCGGGCAATGCAATTTGCCCGGCGCCCTCCCCTTCAACGCTCAAGCGTGAAGACAACATCGTAAAGCCCGGGGCGCGCCTCCCCCAACATCTTGTTTCGATCCAGAAACCCGGCCTCTCGCAACCGATTGATCACGGCCAGGGCCGCATCCATATTTTCACTCTGCGCATAGTTGACGACCCGCGTTCCATCGCGGCTCTTGTGCAGACTGGCGGAAAGCCAGCCCGGTGTTTCGCAGGCAAACCGAGCGGCTTCGCTCAAGAGATCGATGAGCGCCTGCTGACCGCCTGGCGGAACGTCGAAAACGTTGATCTGGGTGACAATACCGGTATTGGCTTTGATGATGGGCATGTGACTTTCCTTCTTTTGGAAAGCGCAGCCTGCGGCAGCATGAAAACGCCAAAGAATCAGCTCAAGCGCGCCAAGCCACCGACGCGACCGCGCCGGATGCTTGTCGCGGGTTCACCTCTATGGTGAACGGAGCCTCCTTCCGGAAGGAAGCGGGCTTACCAATGCCGCTCCTGGTCCTTTTCGACGAGGGACATGTAACGCCAAGGAGCGGACGACGCAACATCCCTCCCTTTATCCGCCGCGTTTGGCACGCATCGCTTGTAACATCTCGGTCATCGCGTCACGCGCCGCCAAATTGAATGCGGCGATTTCCTTCAGGCGCTGCTTGATCTTCTGCGAGCGGCTTATCTGCGCACCCGCCAGCAGCTGATTGGCCAGCGCCTCCAGCAGGCGGTTCTGCTGGGTGAGCATCTCCTCGTAATTCTCCGAGACCTCATAGAGGATGCGCTTGCTGCCGCGCACGCGCAGACGATGCGCCAGTGTATATTGCTCGAGGAGCCGCGCAGCGACGCTGGCGCTGCTCTTGCTGATTTCCAGATCGCGCGCGATTTCGTCGAGGTCAACCGGCTGCGGGCACAGCAGCAGATAGCCATAGAGACTGGCCGCCGTCTGCGGCACGCCCCACGGCACGAACAGGCGGGCGATCCCGTCGATGAAACGTCGTTGATCCGGCTCTACGTTTGACATATTCGGCATATATCGAATATACTAAATACTATCGGAATGTCCACTGCGCCCGCGCGTTCAGCCCGCGCTTGGACTTCGCCTCGCTCCAGCAGCCGGGCCGCCGACATTGGAGGCCATCATGGTCCAATCCGTTTCACCTCACGCGCGCACCCGCGCCTTCGCGAGAGTTCTTGGCCCCTTTCTGACCATAGTGACGGCCTTGATCATCTATCGCATCCCAACCATGACCGAGACATTCCAAGACTTCTTCGCCAATGAAGCGATGGTCTGGATCACCGGCGCCATGCTGTTGCTATCAGGCCTGATCATCATCGCCTTTCATCAATATTGGCGCACGCTGGCCGCGGTTCTAGTGTCGCTTTTCGGCTGGTTTCTGGCCCTGCGCGGCGCTGTCCTGCTCATCGCGCCCAATCTCATCGTCCGCGGCGCTGAAACGATGATGCCGCATCAGACTCTGTTGCGCCTCGGCTTCGGCCTCCTGACGCTGATCGGCCTCTATCTGACGTATGTCGGATGGATCGCCGATCCACGCGAAGACTGAAAGGAGCGATCCATGTTGCGTTATCTCTTGCAATTGATCGTCTGGACGATCTTCATGGCAGCGCTGTTGTTCTGGCCCGCCGGTACATTCGCTTATCCCGGTGCCTGGGTGATGTTGGTGCTGTTTGCGGGCGGCGGGCTAGCGATGGTTCTGTGGCTGTCGAAGCGCAGCCCCGAACTGCTGCGCGAACGCATGGGTTCGCCGATCCAACGCGGTCAAGCGGGCTGGGATAAGATCTTCCTCGGCGTGTTCATGGTCCTCTTCTTCGGCTGGCTCGGCTTTATGTCGTGGGATGCGGCACGCACGGGCTTTTCGGCCGTCCCTGTCTGGCTGCAGGTTTTCGGCGCGCTGCTCATCGTGCTGGAATTCGCCGGCTGCGCCTGGACGTTCAATGCCAACACGTTCGCCGCACCGGTGGTGAAGATTCAAGAAGGGCAGAAAGTCATCGACACCGGCCCTTATGCCTTGGTCCGCCATCCGATGTATACGAGCGCGCTGCTGCTGTTCATCGGCCTGCCGCTTCTCCTCGGCTCCTGGCGCGGCCTGTGGATTTCCGCTCTGCTCAGCCTGGCCCTCGCCTGGCGGTCCGTTGGAGAAGAGGAAACTTTGCGCCATCAATTCACCGACTACGATACATATCGGCGGCGGGTGAAATATCGGCTGGTGCCGGGCGTGTGGTAGCCCAAGCGGGACCATAGGCGCAGCCTGCCTTGCAAGCAGCGCGACGCTCCTTACGATGCGCCTATGAGTCCCCCTGCTTCCGCTTTGCCGGATACGCCACCGCCGCCAAAGTCCGCCCTTCGCATGGGCGCCCTCTTCAAGCTGCGCCCTTCCCCGCCTCGTTGGCCGGCGGCGTTGCGCGCGGCCCTGAGCATGGGCCTGCCGGTAGCCGCAGGCTGGCTCGCCGGCGATGTGCCGGCTGGCATGCTCGCCACGATCGGCGCTTTCACCGCACTCTATGCGACCGACCGTCCCTATCAGAACCGCGCGGCCGTCGTGGCGTGGATCGCGGTGGCTTTCAGCCTCGTCGTCAGTCTCGGCGCCTGGGCGCAGGCCGAGCCTTGGCTCGTCGTGCCCTTGGTCGTGATGCTCTCGATCGCCGCCACCTTCATCTGCAACGCTTTCCGGATCGGCCCGCCTGGCGCCTATATGTTCGTGCTGGCCTGCGCCGCCGGCACGGCTTTGCCGGCGCCCCATATCGCCGTCTGGCAGATCGGCCTGCTGGTGCTGGCGGGTGGCGCCCTGTCGTGGATCCTGCACATGGCCGGCGCTCTGTTTTCGCCGCGCGGACCGGAGAAAGCCGCCGTCGCCAACGCCGCCAAGGCCGTAGCCCTCTTCGCCGAAGCGACCGGCACCGCCGGACAAGACAACGCCCGTCATGGCGCGGCCTTCACACTGCATGAAGCCTGGGCCGTGCTCGTCAGTTTGTAGCCGCCCAAGCCGCGCCCCAATGGCGCTTTGGCCCGCCTGCGGGACTTGAACCGCGAACTGCATCTGCTGTTCGCCACCTGCATCAATGCCGCCGCCCAGCCGAGAGAAAAGCTCGATGCTGTCGCGGGCCGCGCCCGCGAACTCGGAGCGGCCGCCAGATCCTTGCGAGCCGATCGCGACCGCACCGAGCCGCCGCAAGTGCCCCTCGGCCGTCCCGGTCTCAAGGGCTTGCTGCGTGAAAATCTCAATCTCCGCTCGCCCGCCATGCGCAGCGCCCTGCGCGTCGGCCTTGCCGTCGCGGTGTCCGGTGTCGTCGGCGCCGCCTTCAGTCTCGAACATGCTTACTGGGTGATGGCCTCCGCCGTCCTGATGCTGCATCAGGGATTGGACTGGGTGCGCACGTTGCAGCGTGGCCTCGAACGCATGACCGGCACGTTGGTCGGTCTGTGCCTCGCCGCCGCCATTCTCACGCTGCATCCGACGGGCCTCTGGCTCGTGGCGACCATGATGCTGTTGCAATACACCATCGAAGTCACGGTCACGCGCAACTATGCCCTGGCCGTGGTCTTCATCACCGCGATCGCGCTTTTGATCGCCTCCGGCGGCCGCCCCATGGCAGACGACAGTCATCTGCTGTGGGCGCGCGGCATCGAGACGCTCGTTGGCTGTTTGATCGCCCTCATCGTCCATGCCCTCACGGCTCCGCGCAGCCCCGCCGCCTCCCTTCGCCAGGAGATCGCTGAAACCTTGAAAGTGCTGCAGGACGTCCTTCGACATATCGCCACCGGCCAAGTGACGACGCCGGCCGCGCGGCGCGCCCGCAGCACGCTCCAGCACGAAGTCTTCGTCTTGGTGACATCGACCGAGACGGAAATGGGCGGCCTATCCCGCCAGCAGGACGCCGCGGAAGATCTGTGGCCGACCGTCGTTGCCACACAACGCCTCGCCTATCGAACGCTGGCTGCCTGCTGGGCCATCGAACAGGCCGCCGAACAAGGCAAGGCCGGCAAGCCGCCGCTCGCGCAGCCCGAATTGGCGGCAACGACCGATGCTCTCGCGCAACTCCGTACAGCGGTGCTATCCGGCCGTGGCCCGCTGACGTTCAACGCGCTTCCCGATTTTCTGTCGGGCGAAATCCAAAACGTCGGCAAGTCCCTCGTCGCGCCAACCGCGTGACAACGATCGTTATCGCGCGCCGGCCGTTTTCTTGCGGCCCTTGCGCGGTATGTGCGCTTCGCCTTGTGCCCCGCTTTGGGCCGCGAGCCAGGCTCGCGTGTCGGTGAGGATTTCGTCGGACAAGGCAGGGTCGTCGCTAGCCCGTGCCAGGATGAGTGCGCCGACCATCGTCGACCAACTGACGACGGCGGCGCTGCGCTTCTGGGCCGCCGTGCGGCCAGGCGCGATGCGGCTCAAGCGCGCGATCTGCTGTTCCAGCGCCTGCGTCATCACACTGCGGGCGCTGTCTTTTTGATGGATCGTATCGGCGGCCAAGGCCGCCGTCGCGCAGCCCCGGGCACGATCGTCGCGATGGTCCGGCGACAAATAGCTGGCCGCATAGCCGGCGAGATCATCGGCACGAATGGTGGAATTCGCCAGAGCCTCGGTGAGGGCTTGGGCGATGAGATCGTCCTTGGAGGTGAAATAACCGTAGAAGCCACCATGGGTCAGCCCGGCCGCCTGCATGATTTCGGCGACGGTTACGGCTTCAAAGCCACGCTCCCGAAACAGCCGGCCCGCGACATCCAAAATGATCCGCCGGTTTTCCGCCACCTGTTCACGACTGACTTTCATTTTTCTCTCCAGCTTTCGGCCTGATCACCCCTTGACTCCAAACATGATAATTATCATGTTTATTTTATATGATGATCATCATCAATAAAGCAAGCAGGAGCTTATCCATGAGCCAGAAGCCAGCCGTTCTCGTCACAGGCGCCTCCACGGGCCTGGGCGCCATTTATGCCGACCGTTTTGCCCGTCGCGGCCATGATCTCGTTTTGGTGGCTCGCGATGCCGCCCGTATGGAAGAGCTGGCCAAGCGCCTGCGCACCGAGGCCGGTGTCAAAATCGATATTCTGCAAGCCGATCTGACCAAAGACGTCGATCTCGCCAAGGTCGAAACGCGCCTGCGCGAGGACCAGCGCATTGGCATCCTCGTCAACAATGCCGGCGTTGCCGCGCCCGGCAATTTTCTGCAACAGAGCGGCGATGAGCTGGCGAAGCTGATCGGGTTGAACGTGACGGCCCTTACCCGGCTCGCCAATGCGGTCGCGCCGCGTTTCGCCCAGGCAGGCGAAGGCGCTATCATCAATATCACCTCGGTCGTCGCGCTCGCCCCTGAACTCAATCTTACCGTCTACGGCGCGACCAAGGCTTTCGTGCTGTTTCTCACCCAGGGCCTCCATCTCGAACTCGGCCCCAAGGGTGTTTATGTGCAGGCCGTTCTGCCCGCTGCCACCCGCACCGAAATCTGGGAACGCTCCGGCCGCGATGTGAATACGCTTGTTGGCGTCATGGACGCAGATGAACTGGTGGATGCCGCGCTGGTCGGTTTCGACCGCCACGAACTCATCACTATCCCGCCGCTGCCCAATGCCGATCAGTGGACCGCGTTCGAGGCGGCCCGCCAGGCTATGTTGCCGAACCTCGCGCAAAGCCACGCCGCCGAACGCTACCGCGCCAAAGCGGCCTAAAGCGACAGCGATCCCACCACCGCCCGCGCGATCATCAGCACGCCAACGCCAATGGCGAGCGCGCCGATCACGTGGGCGGCCGTTATGCCCGATCGGGTGATACGTTCAACGGTGGCGGCAACCGTTCCGACGGCCATGATCCGTAGATCCATCATGCCGAAGACAAGGAGAAGCACCGTCAAGCCGGCGCAGTTGCAACCGCAATGTAGACCGAGGCGCAAACCCTGTCGAAAGGCCATCCCATTCTGCAACACCATCTGACGACAATGGGTCAGATGACGGGCTTTCCAGAAGCTGAACTGAAAGGTTCCCGCCAACAGGACAAGCACACCGGCCGCGACCGGCACCAGGTGCGCCAGGGACGGCTGACGCATCGCGACCTGAAGCAGGACCGCACCGGTTGCGAAAACTGCTAATCCGAGCACAACCCAGACGAACAGATAACCCAGGCTCAGTAGACTCAAATCGATCGCACCCGTGATCCGTGATCGCCACAGCGTCAAAGCCAACGATGGCTGCATCATCACCGCCATCATCACGGTCCACATGGCGACGAAGGCCGCAGCCGCGTCGAACCACGTCTGACCGCACATTGGCATCCAAATCATTGACACCGTCCAATTGCCCGGCATGGGCACGACACCCATGCCGGACATCGACGAGCACCAGACGACCATCAAGGCGGCATTGGCGAGAAACAGCAGTGCCAAGGCAGCAAAGAAGATCCATCGGGACGACGGTGAATCGCGGTCCTTCTCGTCATGGCAACGAACGAGGACCATCTCAGCCTCAGGCCGGGGCATATTCGTCGTGGCGCCGCCACCACACCCCCGGCTCGTTACGCCCTTTAGGTGCCCGATCGAGCCAGGAATACATGCTCCACACGCCGTCGACGCCCCGCGCATAAGCGGAATAGGTGTGGTAGACGACACCATCTTCCAGCACGAAAGCACTCAGGCCCGGCTGTTCTCGATGATAGGTCGGCACATCTGTGCCACACATGGCGGCGAATTGAGCCTCGGCACCGCCGACATTGCGCCATTCCCGGATCGAGTTGCGCCGATAATTATACTCGATGCCTTTCTGTTGCTGCGCTTCGGTGAAGGAGACATCGAAATCGAAATTGAAACTGGTGTCGGACGACGAAGCCCAGGGGAACGTCCAACCCATGCGATGCTTGTAATCCTGCAACTTGGCGAGCGGCGCCCGCGACACGGCCCAGAGCATCACGTCATGGTTGGCAAGATGCACGGCAATGCCATTAAATCCGTCGGCGATCGCCGAACAGGACGGGCATCCGGCTTTGTAATCGGGCCCGAACATGAAGTGATAGACAAGCAGTTGCGAGCGCCCCTGAAACAGATCCGCCAGCGAAGCGCTGCCGGCATCCGTCTCGAAAC
>ERZ778022.4344-NODE-4344-length-12326-cov-5.288648_pt1 | contig 12326 bp, 9 predicted proteins | sample MGYA00375752_ERZ778022 | MGnify/ENA primary metagenome ERZ778022 (study PRJEB29350, sample SAMN05389826) | bioreactor metagenome | isolation source: Thiocyanate bioreactor | place: South Africa: University of Cape Town | collected 2014-04-04 ... | reverse complement strand
AAAAACGATTTCAGGCATTGTAAAAGAATTACTGGCGAAGTAATGATAATAGATATAATTGTTTTGGCGCTGTTTGTAATGGCGGCATTTAAAGGATACCGGCTCGGATTGATTGCCGGTATTTTTTCTTATCTCGCGTTTGTAGTTGGGCTGGCCGCTGCCATGAAATTATCTGCGGTTGTAGCCGGCAGCATTCATGAAATTCTCAACGTTTCAGATAAGTGGCTGCCTTTTCTTGCTTTTATTGTAGTGTTTCTCTTTTTTGTTTTATTAGTAAAATGGTCGGCCAGGTTTTTAGAATCTGTTTTTAAAAGAATAATGCTGGGCTGGTTAAACAAAATTGGAGGCGTGGTTTTATTTACGCTGCTTTATCTTTCGGTTTTTGCTATTTTTCTTTTTTACATCAGCCAAATGCAGTTGCTCCCTGAAAGTACGATTGCAAATTCACAAACCTATGAGTACTTAAAACTATTGGGACATTTTGCAATTGATGGCCTCGGTTACATAATACCCGCATTTAAAAACTTATTCGGGCAATTGGAAACTTTTTTTAGTACGGTTGCTGATAACGCAGCGAAATAGTTTGAAACATTTATACAAAAGTTGAACGGAGCGTCGCAAGACAGATGCCATATATTCCACAGCTCGTAACAACATCATCAGTATTTTTGTAAAAGTGGACTATGTAAAAGAATATCGCCGGTTTGTTAATAGCTACAATTTCGCTTACGCCCTTCGCGTTACAATTGGTGTTACGCTTCCGGCGGTAATTTTTTCCTATTTCAACCTGTATCATATTGGGCTTATTGCTTCGCTTGGCGCAATGACCGTCAGTAATGCTGATGTTCCCGGGCCTGTGCATCGAAGGTTTAACGGTATGATTGCGACGATGATCCTTAACTTTTGCATTGCGCTGCTGATGGGGTTCATTAGTACCAAACCCGTACTGGTAGCGGTTTGTATTGCTATACTTTGTTTTTCGCTTACGATCATTGGCGTGTACGGAAGCCGTGTGAATACCGTGGGTTTCGCAGGCCTTATCATTATGGTGCTTACTTTGGACGCCCAACGGAGCGGCATTCAGGTGCTTTATAACGCGCTGTATATTTTGGCCGGAAGTGTTTGGTACATGCTGCTGAGCCTGGCTCTTTTTAGAATGAGGCCTTACCGGGTTATACAACAGCCACTGGGCGATTATATTTTTTCGATTGGCGACTACCTCAGAACGCGATCTTATTTTTATGACCGGGATGTGGATTATGACCGTACCTATAAAAATGTAATGCTGCAGCAGCAAGGCATTCATGCAAATCAGGAGATGCTCCGCGAGATGATTTTTAAAAGCCGGAGCATCATCAGGCAATCAACCACAACCAGCAGAACGCTGCTGATCATTTTTATTGATACGATTGATCTTTTTGAAAAAGCCACGGGAACGGTGTACAATTACCAGTCGATGCACAAAAGGTTTGACGACTCCGGTATTCTTAAAAAGTTTCAATCTTATATTAGTGAAATGGCTGATGAATTACACGAGATTGGCCTGGCTGTGGCGAGTGGAAGGCCTTCCTCAGTTTCGAGGAATTTAAACAGTTCACTTCAGGTATTAATACAAGAATTTGAAAAATTTATAAACGAACACCGCGCACCTGAGAATATTGAACCGCTCGTCAACATGAGAAAAGTAATGCAATCAGTTGAAGATATGTCGATGCGGATTCACACACTGCATCATTTTACCCGGTACGACAAAAAAAGAATTAAGGATTACAAGCTCGCGGACAATTATGACGATTTTGTGGAACCCACAAAATTCAACTGGCGATTACTTAAAGAAAACCTTTCGTTGAAATCCGGAACGTTCAGGCACGCACTGCGGGTGAGCATCGCCACAACTGTTGGATACCTGGTGGCGCTTTGGCTAAACCTTGGCCATAGTTATTGGGTGTTGCTTACCATTCTGGTGATTCTGAAACCCAGTTATAGCCTCACAAAGCAAAGAAATTATAATCGTTTGCTGGGAACAATCATTGGCGCATCAGCGGGCGTTGCCCTTTTGTTTTTGATCAACAATCAATATTGGTTGCTGGTAGTTATGATTATTCTCATGCTGCTTTGTTACAGCTTTATTCGCACAAAATATTTTGCCGGAGTAATCTTCATGACGGCTTATTTGATCATTTTCTTTTTTATGCTCGATCCGCGTCATTTTGTAAATGTGTTGGAGAATAGAATCATTGATACCGTCATCGGCTCCGTGGTAGCGTTCTTTGCAACTTATCTCCTCGCTCCATCCTGGGAAAGAGACCAGATGAAAAGTTTTATAACAGAAGCGCTGGAAAAATCAAGAATATATTTTACAACCGTTGCCAATTCTTTTATCAGCGGCAAGATGGATGAAATTTCTTACCGGTTGAGCCGTAAAGAAGCATTTGTGGCACAGGCAAATCTTTCCGGCGGTTTTACCAGAATGCTGAACGAGCCAAAGAGCAAGCAACATAAAGCATCGCAATTACATCAGTTTACTGTACTGATCAATGTTTTAAATTCTCACATTGTAACACTTGCAGATTTTATTCAAAAGTACGGAGCAAAATATGCATCGGGTGATTTGACCCCTATCACCATTGACATCTCGCAAGAACTGGATGAAGCCAAGAATATGATTGCCCGCCGGGAATTTGAATCAAAGGAAAAAACATCGGCAAATGAACTAAGGGATGGCATAAAAGAACTCGTGGAGAAGAGGCGCTCTGAAATGCAACAGGGGCTAAAGAATACAGAAACACGAACAGCCATCAATGAATACAAACCAATCCTCGACCAGTTTTTATATATTAGCCGGATAGCCGGTGATATTAAAAAACTTGCTGAAGAATTATAGCATTAAAGAAACCTTTAAACCGCCAACAGGCTATGTTGGCTGCCCGTAAAAATATCCCTGAAAATCCTGTTAATCGCTGATCCATTTTCAGTAGCCGCGAGCCCGCAACGGGGATAAACCTCCATTAACAATTCTCTTGATGCCTTTGCCATGCCTTTGCTTAAAAAGCTGATGCTTTGTAAAAGTTCCGGTTCAATTAAGTTGTGTTCGGTAAGTTGCTGCCAGGAACGGTCAACTTTTGCATAAAAATTTTCCTTGTTTTTGTCCATAAAGTTTTGCGCGAAGTTGATCCTATTGATAGTTGTATCGTAACCTTCCTGATTTGTTCTGCCGCTTTGTAATCTTTGGGCGGCAATGTGCCGGGCTTCTTCTAAAAAATGTTTAGCCATGCCTAACGTGTTTACGGCCAGTGTTGTTTCAGCAAATTGTAAAAACGGATAGTGATATAACGCACTATTTATAGTGCTATGTTCCGGGGCAATAATGAACATCCTGTTTTTATCAACCTTCAGGTTATTCACCGTAAAACTATTGCTGGCGGTGGCTTTCAGCCCCATCGTGTTCCAGTCTTTCGAAACCGCTACTTCTTCTTTTTTGAAAATAAAAGACCGAACCAGCGGAACTCCATTTTCATCATTAAGATAAACACCGGCTTTCATTAACCGGCAGTTGACTGTGAAATGTGAAAGGTGCGGTTCGCCTGTTACATATTTCCAGTGACCGTTAATTAAAAGACCATCTTCCAAAACATCAGCAGTGCCGCTTACAATGCCACTGCCACCCAAACAAACTTTTTCATCATAGAAGTATTCTTTGGCAAGAACCGGATCAATAAAGCCTACAAAAAGATTTGCCCCGGCGCATAACGTAACGGTCCAGCCCAGGCTGCCATCAATTCGGGCTATATCTTCTTCAAGCCTCAAACCTTCGGGTAGCGTCATTTCATGCCCGCCAAACTTTTCGGAAACGAAAAGTTTAAACCATTTTTTGTCGTAAATGATTGATAGTTGATCGGGAACCAATTCCCCCGCCTCTTCAGCTACGGCGGAAAATTTTCTGAGCTGATTGACAATTTGAGCGTCAAGAATGTTAAACGGCATTTGTATTGTGCGTTTTAATAAGTTTTTCCCAATTCAGATATCCCTGTATGGCAAAAATAAACAGGAATATGGTAAGTAGGGTGTATAAAGGTAGGTTTTTATGGAGAAGCAAAGGTATGGCAACTGCGTTGCTGATGTTGAGTAAAACCCAGTTCTCTAATTTACGTTTTGCCAGCAGCCACATACCGGCCCATGCTGTGGCGCTCACCCAGGCATCAAACACCGGCACATCAGAATCCGTAAAATGAGAAAGGATTGCCCATAAAAGAAAAAAACCGATTATTACGATAGCGATGGTTACCCGCCAGTCTTTTTTACCGGTTTTTGTAATTTGCAAGGGTATTGTACCGCGTTTGTAAGCCCAGAGCCACCACCCATAAACACTCATGATAAAATAATAAAGGTTCAGTGCGGCTTCTGCATAAAGTTTTGCACCGAAAAAAATATAAATACTGATGAGCACCGAAATAATGCCTGTTGGATACAGCCAAACTTTATTAGCCTTAGCCAGTAACACCTGCGCCACACCAAAGCCCACGCCCAGGTATTCCAAAACGGAAGTGTTCTTTATTTCCTCAACCAGCACGTTAAACCATTGGCCTGTGTCCATATTAAATTGTTATATATGAAACTATGGAGACTGCTTTTGATTTTACGTTCCCTACGCCGGTATTATCCGTATCAGGTGCTGGCATCGCTGCCACGGGTATAATCTCAGCCTTTATTTGCGCACATTGTGCAAGGCACCCCAATAGTTGGCCGAAAGTAAGTTAAATTTTTTTAGAAAGGCTTTAGTTTTTTGCGGGAAATTTTTTTGACCACGAAGGCATAAAGAACAGCCAAGAATAGAAAACTTTTTTGGTGTGACGACGCGATTTAATAAACAACCTGTTTCTCCACGTTACAGTTTTTCCTAACCCAGGCGGTATCAAACTCCGAAAGCTCGCGGCGCTGGCCTTTGTAAATGAAATAAGCCCGTGGTGTTTTATTGGGGTTTTTCGGATCAATAATTTGCGGCATACGGTCTTCGAAAAATCTTTCAGGGCATTCGCGGAGTTTACCACTCAGCGGTTTACCGGTGTTGCAGGACACTGCAAAAAGTATTGTTGCAAAAGCAAAAATATTTATTGTTTTCATAGAAAAGACAGAAACAAATATTGTTCCTGATTGCCTGCAACCTTCCCGCGTTTAGCAAAATTACAAGTAGTCGTTTGTGCTAAATTTTTCGTTTGTTGCTTTCAATTTCAATGAATTGCGGCAAATACTCGGGCGTACATCCTTTTGATACCTGCTTTCCTTTGTAGAGACCGGTTTTTTCTCCAAGTGTAATGCAGCGGTTCCGATACTTTTTGTCATAAATACCAATCCAGCCTGCTGTAAAATTCATTGCCCATTGAACTTCGGGATTTTCTTTTTCAATTTGGTTTTCGATTTTAGATAATAGCTGTTCATTGTTTGATGGGGGAGCTTGCCCCATCCAACGCAAGCGGCCCTGATAATACCAGAAGATCCTTCTTTGAAGTGATGACGGGCTGTTTTCCCAGGATTCCATCAACGCTACGGTTTTTTTGTCTTTAAAAAGTTGATTTGCCATTAGCCAATCCATTAAATGGTTCCGTTCATTTTCGTTATGTTCGTTCATGCCATGATCCAACTCGTTTATGAGTTCTTGCGAGAGAAGTTTTTTGTCCATAATCAAAATTGCCAATTGCCGGGCTAAGTATTTTCCGGTTGCCCAAAGTTCCATCGCTAAATCATGATCTTTTTTAATTTCGTTTGCAATTTTTCTCAGGTCTCCAAGTTTGGTTTTATCGTTTATTTGATCCAGGGTCTTTTCAGCTTTAGAAGAAAGTTTCATGTCGATTTGATTTTTAGTTATCTGAGTTAGGCAACACCTGCCTTCCAAATTTAAACCTTTCGCAAAAACTAAATTACAGCAATCTCCCTTTTCGACTCTTTTTTATAATACGCCATCTTAGTTTTTCATCGGCCCCAATAAATTTTCTTTTATTTTCGCTATATGTCATACGCGGTTCAAATTCAAAATTTAGACTTTGCTTATAAAAATCAGCCGCAGTTAATTAAGGGCCTGCATCTTAAAATAGATGAAGGCAGCCGCTTTGGCATATTCGGGCCAAACGGAGCTGGTAAAACAACCATTATGGGCCTCATCACGGGTTTACTCCACTACGATAACGGCTCCATTAAAATTTTTGACAAAGAAGTTAAAAGCCAGAAGGACGAGATCAATAAAATGATCGGGCTGATGCCGCAGGACTTTTCTTTTTACGAAGAACTAAGCCCCGTTGAGAATATGGAGTTTTTTGGCGCCTGGTATGGTTTGAACAAAGAACAGATCAAACAAAAAATAGCAACATTGCTGGAAATAATGGGGCTTGCTGATGTGCGCAAAAAACCGGTCAAACAATTTTCGGGCGGTATGAAGCGTAGGGTAAACCTAGCCATCGGCGTCATGAACGATCCAAAGATATTGTTCCTTGACGAGCCTACAGTAGGTGTGGATGTTCATTCCCGCAACGCGATCATTTCTTTTCTTAAAAAAATAAACGAGGAAGATGGCACCACTCTGGTGTACACTTCTCACCAGTTAAAAGAAGCCGAAGATCTTTGCGAGGCTGTGGCCATGATTGACCAGGGACAAATCATTGCGAAAGACAGCCTGTCGAATCTTCTTGTGAAGCATGAGCAGGATGGATTAGAGGGCTTGTTCCTGCAACTGACAGGTAGAGATTACAGGGATTAGCGCGCAAATTCATTCAAAAGCAATGTGTTTTACAACTTTATAATGCTTTTTGGCACAATTATTTGTGTATTTATTGATAGGAATAAACGTTTTTAAACCTTTTAAAATATAAACCATGAATAAGTTAATTACAGGTTTCGCTTTAGGACTGGTAGTTGGAATTTTATATGCTCCTGAAAGCGGAAATACAACCCGCAGAAGAATTGCCGACAAGGGCAACGACCTGAAAAACCAGTTCGCTGATTTTATTGATAACCTCGCCAGCAGGTTTGAAGATCAGGCTGATGAAGTTGAAGAATATGTACAATCAAGAACTGATGAGGTAAGAGCAGAAACGCTGTAAAGTTTTAATCCCTATATCTGTTTTAACAACCGCGCCCCAAAGGCGCGGTTTACTGCTTCATGGGTCACTTTAGTGTTCGTCCAAGATTTACTTCGGCGATAATTTTAAACCTGCGGGATGCTGAAGCAAGTTGAGCAAGGCCTTATAATAATTAATTGCCCACTAAAAATAAAGCGTTGGCAAACATCAGTTTTCCATTCTGCCAAAAGTTGCGGAAAAGAACATCATCAGTTAAATAAACAACTGAACCCCGGCCTAAATCCTGAACCCCAAAAACCAGGCCGTCATGCAGGCGGGGTTTCAATTTATAACCTACAAATCCCGAACGTTGGCTTTCTTTTTTAATAACGCCCGCGTTCCAGCCGCCTTCTTTAATGAATTCGTAAATATTGGTATCCATTTTCAGGGAATAAAAATATTTCGGATAACCAAACATCAAAGGGTGTGTGTTATCCAAATCTACTTTTAAAACGGAGCCGGGCGTGTATTGCTGTACTTCATTGCGCTCTCTGTCTTCATACGCTTTCAACGCACTGTACGGATCTTTTTTATCTGCAGAATCTTTTTTGTCATCGGCTTTTAGTTTTACAACGCTCCATTTTTGTTTGGCAAGAAATGCCGCGGCATTTTCAAAAGCGATAATTTTTCCGCCTGAGCGAACCCAGCCCGCTATTTTTTCAACGAGCGGTTCGCTGAAAGAATAATAACCATCCGGCATAATCAGTACATCTGTTTTGCCCCAATTTACTTCTTCGATATTCTCAACATCCACAAGTGTTACGGGATAATTAAGTTCCTGATCCATAAAATGCCAGATTTCGCCGACGGAGAGCGAAGAAGTTTGCCGGCCTGTAAGTAACACCGCCTTTGGTGCTTTGGTTAGATGCACGCGGTCACTTCCAAAATCAAAACCCTTGTCCACCATTCCTGTGGCAACCGGTGTGATTTCAATGCCTTTTTCATCTGCAACCTTCGTCAGAGCATTTAAAAAATCCGGCCGGTTGTTGGCGTTTTTTAAAATGATGGAAGATCCTGAAGGAAATAGTTGTGAGCCGATATGAAAAGGGGCTTCGGCATGGCGCAGGCGAAATCCCTGTTTCAATAACTGCGCAACCGTTGCTGCAGATTGCATTCCCTGCCATTTGATCACATAGCCATAAGCATCGGCCAGCTGATTTTTAGTGGCTGGAAGCAAAAACCCTTTATTGTTCACACTAATATTTTGTTTGCTGGCGAAAGCTTGTACCCCGTAAGCATAAGGCAAAGCCCAAGAAGTGATGTCGTAAGTAACCGAATCCGTAAGTTTTGGGTTAGGGTCGAACAACACACGAACCAAAGAACTTTTGGGCTGTGTGCCGCTCACCACAATATCTTCGCCGGAAATACTGTAGGCGCCGCTTTTACCTGTGTTGTAATCGAACCCAGTGCCGTTACCACTGCCCCGTCCGTACTCAATATTATTGTTGTTAAAGAATTGTAGTAGCGAGTTGATGCGTTCCCGGTCCTCCAGTTTGTATTTGATGATATATGATTTGTACTCACCCGAATGATCGGTATCAAAATATTTTTTGAACTCGCTCACCAGTTGAGTAGCGTTTTGGGCCGCCGTTTCAACTGTACTCATTGATGTGGTGAAATGATGTTGTACCCGGTCAACCAGCGTAAGTGTATCGCCCTCGGCAGTAATAACTCCAAGCCCGGCACGAATGCCGCCCTGCTCATAAGTCATTCCAATACTGCCATTGTAAATAGGATAGGTATCGCCATATGATGGATACAACAGGTCAAACCTTTCATTAGTAAAATACAACCAACCATTTTTATCAAATTGCCCGGCATGGTTGCGGCCAATCGTTTTTTGGAAATCTCGTTGCCATTTTGTGATCACTTCGTGATAAGGCTCGGCAGCAGGGGCAAAATAATACGGTTCATTATAGCCCTGTTCATGAAAATCCACGTGAATTTGCGGGAGCCACCGGTTGTATTGTTTCACACGCTCACGGCTTTCCAACTGTGTTTGCCAAGCCCAGTCGCGGTTGAGATCAAAATAATAATGATTGCTTCGGCCACCGGGCCAGGGCTCGCGGTGCTCGCGTGCCACAGGGTCCACATTGAAATCTTTTCCTAAAACAGAAGTGTACCAGTTCACGTAACGTTCGCGGCCATCGGGGTTGAGGCAGGGATCAATCACCACAACTGCGTTTTGCAACCATTGCCCGGTTTGAGCGTTTGAAGCATCAACCAAAGCATACAATGTTAGCAAAGAGGCTTCGGTGGACGAAGTTTCGTTACCATGCACATTGTAGCTTAACCAAACTATTGCGGGGGTTGAAGTATTTCCTGCTACGTTATTGCCGCCTTGTTTGGCGAGGCGTAAATTATTAACGCGAATATTTTCAAGGTTGCTGATATTGTTGGCGGTTGAAACAAAAACCAGGTATAAAGGCCTGCCCTCGTTGGTTTTGCCATACTGTTGCAGTTTCACCATTTGCGGAACTTCTTTAGCTACATATTTAATGTATTCTAACACGTTGTGATGGCGGGTGTATTTTGTGCCGATTTTGTAACCTAAAAACTGTTCCGGAGACTGCACTTGGGCAAAAAGCTGAAAACTAACGGCAAGTAAAGCAGCAAAAAATAGAATTGATTTTTTCAAAGCAATGAATTTACCCAGGAAAGATAATCGAAATTCGAAATAAAAAAGGGGCAAACGAAAAAACCTCCGGATATATTTTCCCGGAGGTTTTAAAAATGAATTATACAGATGGTCTTAATCTCTTCTCCCCATAAAAATGGCGATGTATTGCAACAGCATCACCACCGCGGCCAAAGCAGCAACCACATAGGTTGTAGCAGCCCATTTTAGCGCGTCTTTAGCACCTGGGTATTCCTGCGGAGAGGTTACATTAGTATGTTGCAGCCACGCCAAAGCCCTTTTACTCGCATCAAACTCCACCGGCAACGTAACAAGGCTGAATAATACCGTTACGGCCATTAAAACGATACCTATTAATAGCAGCGTATAGTTTCCCGAAGCAGCTAAAACAATGCCGATCATTAAAACCCAATTCACAATCATTGAACTAAACTGAACGGCAGGAACCAGCTTGCTGCGCATTTGGAGTGGCGCATAAGCGGTGGCATGCTGAACGGCGTGGCCGGTTTCATGGGCTGCAACAGCAGCTGCGGCAATGGAGCGGCCTTCATAAACTTCGGGGCTGAGGTTGATGAGTTTCTTTGTTGGATCGTAATGATCTGATAAAAAACCCTGCACGGAACCAACCCGAACATCGTAAATACCATTTTCACGAAGCATTTTTTCGGCAATTTCTTTTCCGCTCATCCCGTTTTGAAGCGGAACCTGCTTGTACTTATTGAATTTACTTTTCAAGATCATTGAGACAATCATGCTGATACCCATGAACAGCAACGAAACGAACATAATTCCCGGTGTCATTTGCTTAAATAATTTTATTTTTTGTGATGAAATATTTTTTGTTTAGTCGTAATAATCAATCAAATCTAAAACCATTCCCAAGATACGTATAAAAAACGACATTTTGTCATGTTGAAAAAATTTTTCAAATTCGTTATCATTCTTTACATAAGCATAGTTGATTGATTATTATACAATTAACGATATAATAGGCGAAATTTTATAATTTCTTAATATGAAGTTTCATTAATTTCATTTTGAAGATTTACGCCATAATTGTATCTTAGTAGCAGAATTTAATGGGTTAGTAAGTAAAAGGTCAGTCGAAAGATTGGCCTTTTTACTTTTTGGCCATGAATGAATTTAGAAATTTTGAATGTGTAATTAAAATGGAATTTTACAGAGCCATATTCTTCCAATTTAAATGAGTAACACCTGCCTGCCGTACAGATAGGCTACGAATATGATGGCAACACTAACGATGGCCTTATAAAAAATACTTAATCAAACTAACAATTCAACATTCATTTACCTTTATTGAATGAGTAAAGTAAAAAAATCTTTCTTCTGCCAGAACTGTGGTCATGAAAGTGTGAAGTGGCTGGGGCAATGCCCGTCATGCAATCAATGGAATACATTTGTGGAAGAAGTGATTGATAAAGGAAGTGATAAAGAGAACTGGAATAATTATACCGATGATAAAAAACGCGTGCATAAAACCATTGCGATTGCTGATGTAAAAAGTATGCACGAAAAACGCATCATCACGCAGGATACAGAGCTGAACAGGGTTTTAGGCGGTGGCATCGTTTTAGGAAGCCTTGTTTTAGTAGCCGGCGAACCGGGTATTGGAAAGAGTACTTTGTTTTTGCAAAATGGTTTACGATTGAAAAATTTGCGCGTATTATATGTGAGCGGAGAAGAAAGCGAACAACAAATTAAAATGCGTGCCGATCGTTTAGGTAATGATGATGAAATTTTTCATAGCGATAATTTTTTTCTGCTGACTGAAACTTCAACGCAAACAATTTTTCAGGAGATAAAAAAACTTAAACCGCACATTGTAATTGTAGATAGTGTGCAAACGCTGCAATCAAATTTTATTGATGCGAGTGCAGGAAGCATTTCACAAATTAGAGAATGTGCTGCGGAGTTTCAGCGTTATGCAAAGGAAACAAACATACCTGTTTTTTTAATTGGGCACATTACCAAAGAAGGGGGCATTGCGGGCCCTAAAATATTGGAGCACATGGTGGATGTGGTGTTGCAATTTGAGGGTGACCGGCACTACGCCTACCGCATCTTACGCACCCTCAAAAACCGTTTCGGCAGTACCAGCGAACTGGGTATTTATGAAATGACTGACCGCGGTATGCGAGGAGTGGCTAACCCCAGCGAAATACTCATTACCCAAAAGGAGGAACAGCTTAGCGGTATCGCCATAGCCGCGTCTTTGGAGGGGGTTCGCCCGCTGCTGATAGAAATACAATCGCTTGTTACTCAGTCAGTTTACGGAACGCCACAGCGCACGGTAAGTGGTTTCGACCTGCGCCGTTTGCAACTGCTTTTGGCCGTTTTGGAAAAGCGTGGCGGCTTTCATTTTGGGGTAAAAGATGTGTTTTTAAACATTGCCGGTGGTATTAAAGTAGAAGATCCCAGTATTGACCTTGCAGTGCTTTGTGCCTTATTGTCATCTTACGAGGATGTGCCGCTCCCGCAGAATATTTGTTTTGCGGGGGAAGTAGGCCTCAGCGGGGAAATTCGTGCTGTAAACAAAATCGACCAGCGCATTGCAGAAG
>ERZ778022.4337-NODE-4337-length-12338-cov-6.271758_pt1 | contig 12338 bp, 5 predicted proteins | sample MGYA00375752_ERZ778022 | MGnify/ENA primary metagenome ERZ778022 (study PRJEB29350, sample SAMN05389826) | bioreactor metagenome | isolation source: Thiocyanate bioreactor | place: South Africa: University of Cape Town | collected 2014-04-04 ... | reverse complement strand
CCATGGTGGTCGTGGGCTTGACACCTTAGCTGCTGCTACTTGGCACTACTGCTACTTGACTGCTTGGGGTGCAGGTGGTCCTTGCTGTCTGCTGCTCTCCCTGTCCTTACCCACCTGCTGCTGCTGCCTCACCTGCTCCCTCACTCACATACGCACACACTGCCTCCTCCCTCTCCACCTTCTCACATACCCCCAGCGCTGCACACCCCTCTTTCGTATCGCTATCTGTCCTTCTCGTCCCCTCTCCCCACCTCTCCTCTCTCCTCTCTCCTCTCCCCTCTCCTCTCTCTCCTCCTCCTAGCTGCTGCTGTGTTGCTAATGATATTGCAAATGGGAAACGAAGCAAACCGGCACACGGCTGGCACACCCCCACACGCAGCTTCTTGCACCCCCGCCGTAAATGGGGTGCCGCGTCGCACCCGCCCCACCTCGCGCACCAGGTAAGATGGGCTAGTAGGAGTAGAGAGAGAGAGAGAGGGCAGTAGAGAGAGAGAGAGAGAGCAGTAGAGAGAGAGCAGGAGAGAGAGAGAGAGGGAGAGCAACGGCAGACTTGTCTTGACTTGCCAGCGCCCTTCTTGAACTGCTGCTAAACCTCACTCTCACTCTGTGCACTCACTTGTCCTCGTAACCCCCCACTACCACACCTCCTTTGTTTACCCTCCCTCTCTCTCTCTCTCTTACTACTCACTCACTCGACTATGATACCCTGCCACGTCATCATTTTCACGCGTTGGTAACAACCACACATGTCACAAGTGTGCGTTTGTTTGCCAGCAATACAACAGCAGCAATTAGAGAGGTGGCACGCAATTTCTTAATAATAACGCAGACTTTAACAAACACACAGGGCGGGAAGTACCGCATTGTGTGTCAAGTGCGCTGCATTGATACACGGGTGTGTTGCCACCGGTGATACATTTTATTTTATTATTATTGTAAGCAACCCACCTCACCTCTCTCTCCTCTCACCTCTCTCTCCCCCTCTCCCTCACCCCCAAACGCCCCCAAGATGTGGAGCGGGTGGAGTTCGATCTCCGCTGTGGCCAGCGCGGTGGCCAGCGGCATGGAGAAGGTGGTGGAGTCGGCGGACCGCTACGTAATGTCAAAGGCAGAGGGCGGTGAGGACGACGGCAGCGGCGAGGGTGGCAGCGAGCACTATGACGGCGAGGAAGGCGGCGAGGGCGGTGAGCACAACGAGGGTGGCGAAGGTGAGGGCGGTGAGGGGGAGGCGGCAGGCGCCGGTGAGGGCGACAGTGGTGATGGCGCCCACGGCGGCGGCGGCGGCTGGGGTGACAATGAGGACCTGGATGGCGGTGGGCCGCCGCCGCATCATCACGCGCCTCCACCGCCGACGTCCTCTGGCCCGCCATTGCTGATTGCGTCATTTTTGGGGCTGAGCAGCGCTGGCGGCGGTGGCAGCGACGATGACCGCGGCGGCGGCGGTGATGGCGGCGGTGGCGATGGCCGTGACGCAAAGTTGCACCTTGCTGATCTGGTGTCTGCCCCGCCACCGGCCGCGGCGCGTCACGCTGGCCGCACGATGCCACCTCTGCATCCGCCACGCGGCAGTAGCAGCGGCACTGCGGCCGCAGCAGCGGCGGCGGAGGATGAGATTGCCACGCTGCGCGTAACCAACAGCAAGCTGGAGGGGCAGCTGATCATGGCGCAGGAGGCGCGTGAGGCGGCGGAGGGCACGGCGCGCGAGCTGTCGGCACGCGTCATGCAGCTGCAGGATGCTGCGGCGGCTGCCAGCCGCACAACGACGACGGCACCACGTGCAGCAGCAGCAGGGGCGGCGGCAGCAGGTGCGCCCGTCATTGGTGCAGCGTTTGTGGCGGAGCTGGAAGCGGGCCTGGCACACGCCAAGGATGAGGCGGCGTCGTTGAAGGCGGAGGTGGCACACCTGCAGGGCGACATGGCAGCCGCGGTGGCTGAGCGTGACGCGGTAGTGGCGGCGGGCGCCGCTGTGCACGCTGCGGCTGCCACGCTGCATTCCCGTGCCGCCGGCCTGCGCGCCAATATGGAGGTGCTGCGCATGTCAGCGACGCGTGCAGCGGAGGACGCCGCTGCCAGCCAGGCTGCAGCAGCGTCCCAACTGGCTGGCGCGGCAGCTGCGGTAACAGCCGCCGCCGCCACCCGCGAGCGCGAACTGCGTGCGGCGGTGGCGGCAGCCACTGCACGTGCTGACGCCGCCGTTGTGGACTCTGCTGCAGCGGCAGCTGCGGCCGCCACACGTGTGCGTGAGCTGGAAGGCGCACTGGCGGCTGCGACGGCGCGCGCTGAGGCAGCTGCCACTGACGCCACTGCTGCAGCTGCTAGGCGTGTGCACGAGCTGGAAGGCGCACTGGCGGCTGCGACGTCGAGCGCGGAGGCGGCGGCCGCTGACGCCACTGCCGCAGCCGGTACGCGTGAGCGTGAGCTTACAGCCGCACTGGCGGCCGCGACGGCACGCGCCGAGGAAGCGGCCGCTGACGCCACTGCCTCGGCAACCGCGGCAGCGGCTGCGCGTGAGCGTGAGCTTACAGCCGCACTGGCGGCCGCGACGGCACGCGCCGAGGAAGCGGCCGCTGACGCCACTGCCTCGGCAACCGCGGCAGCGGCTGCACGTGAGCGCGAGCTGAACGCCGCACTGGCGGCCGCGACGGCGCGCGCCGAGGCGGCAGCGGAGGGCGCAGCACAACTGGCTGCTGCCGCCGCTGCACATGAGCGCGAGCTGCAGGCACAACTGGCGGCAGCGTTGGCACGCGCGGATGCGGCGGCGGCAGACGCCAGCGGGACCGCTGCAACATCCGCCGCGGCTGCAGAGGCGCGTGAAGCCGAGCTGCGCGCTGCGCTGGCTGCCGCTGAGTCGCGGTGCACAGCAACGGCGGCGGCGGCTGCAGAGCGGGAAGCTGCGCTACAAGCGGAGGTCGCCGCCGCCGCTGCCACTGCGCAAGCAGCAGCGACTGCAGATGCGCCGGCCGGGGGTCGCGGTGGTGCGCGTGGTGGCCGGGGTGGTCGTGGCGGCCGGTCCGGACGCGGCGGCGGCGGTGGTGGCGGCGGTGGCGGCGGCGCCTCTGAGGAGGCAGCCACGCTGGCAGCGCTGCGGGATGAGCTGGCTGCCGCTCGTGACGGCGCCGCGACGGCTGCCACCGCTGCTGCAGCGGCACTTGCTGCGGTGTCCGCAGAGCGTGATGACCTGCAGCGCGCGCTGACAGCTGCTCACGACACTGCTGCCACCTCTGCGTCGGCGGCACTTTCCGCGGTGACTGCCGAGCGCGATGACCTGCAACGCGCACTGACAGCTGCTCGCGACGGCGCCTCAACTGCTGCCAACACTGCGTCAGCGGCACTTGCCGCCGTGACGGCAGAGCGCGATGACCTGCAGCACGCGCTGGCTGCCGCCCGGGACACTGCCGCTGCTGCTGCCACCGCGGCGTCTACTGCGCTTGCCGCGATGACCGCGGAGCGCGACGACCTGCAACGTGTACTGACTGCAGCTCGCGATGGCGCCGCGACTGCGGCTTCAACGCTTGCTGCGGTGACTGCTGAGCGCGACGACCTGCAGCGCGCGCTGAAAGCTGCAAGCGACAGTGCCGCAGCTGCTGCCGCCGCCGCGACTGCGGTCCACAGCGACCTGGTGCAGCAGTGCGACGGCTTGCGCGCGCAGTTGCGCGAGGCGAACAGCGCTGCCGCGGCAGCAGCAGCAGCTACACATGGAGCACACGCAGGGGAGCTGGCAGCCGTGACGAGCGAGCGCGACGCCTTGCGTGTGCAGCTGGCAGATGCCGCCACCGCTGCCGCAGCCGCTGCCACAACCGCTGCAGCTGCTGCAGACTCAGCACTGTCCTCGGTTAGTCAAGAGCGCGACGGCCTCCGTGACGCGCTGCGCAGTGCGCAGGACGCTGCAGCAGCAGCGGCGTCGCAACTGGCGGACGCGGTGCGGGAGCGCGACGCGGCACAAGCGCGTGCAACGGCGTACCAAGCAGAGGCGGCATCATCGGCAACGGATGCAACCGCGCGGGCGACGGCGGCGGAGCGCGAGCGTGACGAGCTGGTGCAGCGGCTGAGCGCACAAGAGATGGCGGCGGTGGGCGCAGGCGAGCGTGCAACCGCCGAGCTGGTCGCCCTGGCGCAGCAGGTGCGCGAGGCGTCAAGTGCGCGGGATGCGGCGGTAGGTACCGCGACCGACCTGCGTGCTGCGCTGGCCGCCGCGGTGGAGGCGCGCGAGGGCGCGGAGGCGGAGGCGCGGTCAGCGGATGCTGCAGCGGCGGGCGCCGCGTCACGCGCGGCTGCCGCAGAGGCGCGCGCTGCTGCGGCGGAGGCAGCGCGGGAGGCAGCGGCGCGCACGGCTGCTGACGCGACGGGCCGCGCAGAGGCGGCAGAGAGCGGGGCGGCAGCAGCCGCCAAGCGTGCAGAGGCAGCGTTGCATGACGCTGCCGCCGCCGCCGCCAAGGCGACGGCAGACGCCGTGGCGGGCGTGCGTGCCGAGGCGGGCCGTGCAGCAGCTGCCGCGGCAGCGCGTGTGGCGGCGCTGGAGGACAAGGCTGCGGCAGCAGGCGCGGCGGCTGCGGCCGCGCAGGCTGACGCTGTCGCTGCCCGCACAGCTGCCGCAGAGTCGGTTGCAGCAGCACGCGGGGCGGCGGCAGCGGAGGTGGCGGCAGTGCGTGCGAGCGCGGAGGCGGAGGTGGCGGCGCTGCGGCTGGCCGCGTCACGTGCGGGCGAGGTGGCAGCCGCAGAGGCGACGGCAGCGGCAGCAGCGGCAACGGCGGCGGCGGTGGCGGCAGCACGCGAGGAGGCAACGCGCGCGGCGGCTGCGTCGGCGGCGACGGCAGAGGCCGATGCAGAGTCTGTGCGGCGGCTGCGGGCGGCGCATGCGCAGCAAGCCAAGCAGCTGGCCGCGGCGGTGGCAGAGGCAGGCCGGCTGACGCCGCTGGTGGAGGCAGAGCGCGCGCGCGCTGACGCCGCAGAGGCAGAGGCGAGCCGCCTGACTGCCGCGCTAGCGGCGGCAGAGCGCGGGCGTGGCGACGCGGCAGCCGCTGCCGAGCGCGCGCGCACCGCGGCAGACGCCAGTGCAGCCGAGGTGAGCCGTCTGTCGTCGGAGGCGGCGGAGGCGCGTGCAACGGCAGCAGCAGCGGCGGCGGCAGGTAGTATCCCGGAGGCGCCAGCGGTGCCAAGCGCGGCGGCGGAGGCGGCTGCCGCCGAGATTGCGCGGCTGACGGCGGCGCTGTCGGACGCCGTGGCGCGGTGTGACGCGTACGCGTCGTCCGCCGCCACCGCGGCAGCAGCAGTGGCGGCTGCTGGTGTGGCACGCGAGGCAGCAGAGGGCGAGGCGGCGCGGTTGCGGGCAACCGTGACGTCGCTGGGCGCGCAGCTGGCTGCCACCAAAGAGGCACTGAGCGAGGCTCGTAGCCGTGCCGCGGTCGTGCCAGCGTTTATCACACCTGCTGCTGCTATCCCACCATCGTCATCGCCGCCTCCCCCGCCGCCCACGCTCCCTGACGCCGCCATTGTTGCCATTGGGTCGCCGCCCCCGCCGTCGCCTGCGTCCGCAGGCGTTGGCAGCCGCAGCCGGCTGGGCGGCGCTGGCCCTGGCAGCGGCAGCGGGCACGACCGTGATTCTGATGGTGACGATGGCAACGTCGGTGGCGCCGGCGGCGGCGGTGGTGCAAGCGGCGGCGGTGGCGGTCGGCACAAGGGCGCAGAGATGGCGTACTTGCGCGACTGCCGGTCGTGGCCCGCGCTTGCGAACCGTGCGCGCACCGTGGTGGCTGCCTGCGTTGCAGACCTCCTCCGCCACGACCTCCGGTACGCCATCCAGCAACCCGTCGTGCTGCTTGCTATCTACTTCCTCGTCATCCATGCCGCCGCCCTGCTGGGCCTGCTACGCGGCTCTTGCGCCACCGGCGGCATGCCAGCGCCTGCCGCGCTGCCCCCACTGCCCGGCGACTTTGCTGCGCCCGGCGGTGGGCTCGCCGGCGGCGATGGCATCGGCACCGACACCGGTGGCATGCCGCCACAATAAGTTAGGAGGTGGGGATGGACGTTGAGAGGAGGGGGGAAGTTGAAACCGTTGGCCGCCTCTACGCGTAATACCGAGTGACCGATATTGCAACACGCACCGTGCAACACGGTAATTCCTGCGCCGATACACTTTAATTGCGTGGTTGGTGTGTACCAGCCGCTTATTTATTGCGCCCGACGTGATTTTTTGAATCCCACTTTTGCAGGTGTTCACCACCTCACCCACCTACCTCTCACTCACTCCTACTGCTACCTCTTGTACAAAGCGGCAGTAAGCGGTTGTGAGTGGCGGCAGTAAGTGGCAAAGTGTGAAGGTAACGGTCATTGTGAGCGAACCATACCTGCGCTGTCACCACCTCAGCGGCCTGTGCAACCTTGCTTTGTCTACTGCGCTTCTTACGCAGCTACCGACTCGCCCTGCTCCCCCCGCCTTGCTGTCGGGATGGTGCAACAGCGGAGAGCAACAAGGGGCGACCGACCGCCGAGGTTGCGGCAGCAGCCGCCGTGGCGGTGGCATGTGGTCAGCTTCGGGTGGCTGGTCGCGGTTCTTTACGCCGTTGTAGTAATAAGTGTTGGTGCCAGCAGTGCGGTGGAGCGCCCGCACCGACGTGAGGCGGCGGCGGCGGCGGCAGACCTGCTGCCGCGGGGCGAGGTGGATGGATTTTATTCGTTGCGGCAAGTAGAGGCGGTGCTGGCGCACTGGCGGGAGTGGTACCCGGAGTGGGTGGCGCCGGCAGTGACGATTGGGACCAGTGTAGAGGGCCGGCCGCTGGTGGCGGTGTGTGTGGGTGCGGATGCTTGCGCGTCGCCACCGGCGCGTGGCGGCCTGCTGCTGACGGCGCTGCACCACGCACGCGAGCCGCTGGGACTGAATGTGGTGCTAGCGTGGGTGGCGGCGCTGTTGTCGGACGCGGCGGCCGGGGTGCCAGACGCGCTGGACCGGCTAGCGGCGGTGCACACATGGGTGGTGCCCATGGTCAACCCGGACGCCTACGCCGTCAATCTGGCGGCGGATGCGGGGGCGGCGCGGCTGGGGCGCAAGAACCGGCGGGTGACGTGCGATGCGGCGGTGGACAGCGGCGTGGACTTGAACCGCAACTACGACTTTGCGTGGTCGCTGGATAACGTGGGCAGCAGCCCGCAGGGGTGCGCTGAGGACTACCGCGGCAGTGCGGCGGCGTCAGAGCCGGAGGTGGCGGCCGTGACGCAGTTTGTGTTGGCGCACCGCGGCGCGTTGTCCGTCGCTCTCAACTACCACAGCTATGGCCGGTTCATCAACGTGCCGTACGCCGTGCCCTCCATCCCCGTGCCGCACGAAACATATGCGCGGCTGCTGGCGCTGGCTGCAGACATGGCAGCCGTCACGGGGTTCAATTACGGCCACCCCTGGACGGGCGGCCTGTACCCCTGCAACGGCGAGGCCAGCGACTGGATGGTGGCCACCGGCGGCCTGCTGGCGGTGTCACCCGAGCTGGGACCCGCCTTTGATGACCCCTTCCTGGCGGGCATGTGGCCTGCAGAGGCCGCCCTGCCGGGGCTGGTGACGCAGGCGCTCACCCTCACGCGCGCTGCGTACGACATGGCGTCGACGCGGTATGAGCTGGCGGTGGTGGAGGGCGCCGCCGGCGTGAGTGTTGTATCAGGCACGCTGCGGGTGCGCGGCGTGGTGCACAACGCCGGCCTGCTGGACGCCGCTGGCAACGTCTCCGTCTTGCTGCTGCCTGCGGTACCCACACTTGCGCATGCAGCATTTTGTGGCATCCCTGGCGCCGGCGGCCCACAGCGCGGGGAGGGCGTGCCAGAGCGGCTGTGGCGCTGCACGTTGCCACTAGCGGCGTTAGGCCTGGGGCTGGACGGCAGTGTGCCGCAACCGCCGTCATCTGAAACTGCCGCGCTGCTGCCGTGTGCCGCCGCCGCGCCTCACCAACCATTTGTGTGGCCCGCACCGCCTGGCGCCAGTTCAATGGGGCGCCGCGCTGCTGCCGTGCCTGAGGTTGTTGACACCGGTGCGGCGGCAGCCGCCGTGGCACGCGCAGAGACGGCAGCAGCGGCGGCGGCGGTGGCAACATACCATCACGGCAGCAGCGCAATGAATGCCACGCTGCTCATGCGCGACGCTGCGCAGCAGGCGGCCAAGGGCGGGCGGCGCAGTCTGCGTACTGCCATTGCCGCTGCACGCGCGCTGCCATCGTATGTGGCCGCTGCTGCCGCCGCCGCCGTCGCCGCACGCTCGCTGGCAGCAGATACATGTGGCGCCGCCTGTGCAGTGGCACTGGACAGCACAACGACGGCGCACCTGGTTGGCATGCCGCCGTTGGCGGCGCTGTCTGCCGTGCCGTACGCCGCGGACCTGGCGAACCTGCCAAACGGCGGCGACTGCAGTAATGATTCCGCGGTTGCCTACGCCGTGGTTACTGACGACGCCGAGTGTGCGGTGTATGCGGTCACTTGCACCGGCATCCGGGTGCTGCGCCGGCCGCAAGCCGGGTGCCTGCCTTGCGCCCTGGCGCGCACACCCGCGTGGGCTGCCGCGGTGGGGCTAGTGATGCCATCTCCCACCCCGTCGCCCGCTCCGGAGGGCGTCAACGCGACATCCACCCCAACAGCAAGCACCCCAACGGCATCCCCGCCGGCGGCGTCGCCGTCACCCAGGAGTGAGGTTGCAGAGGAGTGGCCATGGGCGCCGCTGTCTGAGTTGTCCGCTGGGAGTCAGGCGGCGATCTTCGGAGCGGCGCTGGCATTCGCGCTGCTGGCATTTGGCCTGGGCGCACGTACCTTGCTGCGGCGCGCTGGCGTGACGCTCCCATGGCCCTTCACCTCGCGCAGCAGCCAGTCGTTCCAGGCTCTGCCCACATCCGACGGGGGTGGTAGCGGCGGTGGCGGCGACGACGCGCCGCGCCGTGCTCCATACCGCGATGTTGAGGACGGCGGTGGCGGCGACGATGGCGAACCGGGTGCCGATGTGGTGACCGAGCCAGCGTCGAACGGCAGCGCGCGGGTTGCCACGCTTGAGATTGACGGCTCCAACATGGAGCTAAAGGGCACTGGTAGCCGCGCGGCGCCGCCGCTGCCGTAGTATTCTCGATAGTAACTTCTGGTTTTGATACTATGTGTGCACCCATTGTGCCGTGTGCCCGTATTGTCCCTTGGTTGCCGCTGCTGTGTGCGCCAGCGCGCGCGTCACTTCAATTGGCGCGGTCATGTAACACGTTGGCAAGGAGGGTGACAAACTCGGTGGGCTTGTCTGCATGCAGCCAGTGGCCGGCGCCGGGCAGCGGGTGGAAGGTGGCGGCGGGGAAGAAGGCAGCGGCGGCGGGCTGGTCGGCGGGCGTGAAGAAGGCGCTGCGAGTGCCAGCTATGAATGTCACGGGGAGACGCGGCACGGGGGCATAGGGGCCGGTGGGTGGTGGTGACGGAAAACCAGCAAAGGCCGGCATGGCACGCAGCAGCGGTGCCATGGGCATGCGCCAGGTATACGACCCGTTGCCGGTCGCCACCAGATTTTGTTGCAAGAAGCTGCGCTCGCCGGCATTGGGCAGGGTGGCAGCCAGTGCGGTATCAATGTCGCGTCGTGCGGTGTACCGCGCGGGGTCCAGCGCCGCCGCTGCTGCCAGCACCGCCGCCACCGAGTCCCACGCCGGCGAGGCGGCGTAGGTGGACAGCGACACGTCCATGATGACAAGGCGCGCCACGCGGTGCGGCGCGCGCAGCGCCAGCAGGGCGGCGACGCGGCCACCTAGACTGTGCCCAATCAGCGTGACGCGGCGCACACCGCGCGCATCCAGCGTGTGCAGTACATCGTCTGCCATCGACTCCAGCGTCAGCCCGGCACTAGCTGCCGGGCTGCGGCCGTGGTTCCGCAGGTCCACCGTCAGCGACCGCCGCGCACCGCCATCCGTGAGTGCTGGGTGGCCGGCAATGGACCGAAAGTTCACGCCGCTGCCCAGCAGCCCATGCAGCCACACAAGCGGCGTGTCGGCGTCCACCGGTGGCGGACTGGCGGCGCTGGCAATCGGTGGGACACCGCGCACGCTGGTTGGCACCGCCGTGACGTCATCTACATGCAGCAGTGCCGCCCCTGCGCTCGCTGCTAGCCTTCTACGCGGCGCGCAGTGTGGCAGTGCAGCGCCTTGCCTTCCTGCGACCCAGTCGGCCAGTCGGCAGCCTTGCAGGCCTTGTCTTGCTGCCGTGCCGGCGGCTGCCATGATGGTTGCCATTCGTGTGTTGTGCTGGTTCGCTGTGTTGTGTGGAGGCGGGCGGCACGTATAATAATAAATGCAACTACGATAGTAACAAACAAAATAGACGCGGCAACGTGCATAAAATGATTAATAAACCTAATTTCCGCAATAATATGCGCAAATCATCGTGCGTCGTTGTACGAATTATTATGGTGTTCATCACCTTCTGACAGCCGCCAACACACGGCCTGGCAGCTTGCGGTGAGGGCAAACTGTTTGGTGTCGTCATCAACGGTCATCACGTACCCACATCCATTGCAATGCCCAATTAAAGCGAGGTGACGTGCTGCATGCCGCGCGCCGTGAAGAACTTGTGGCGCACCGGCAGGCCGGTGCCGCCGCCGGCGCCAGTCGACGACGACGACGCGCTGAAAAACGACAGCAGCTTGCTCTGCGGCCGGCCGCCGCCGCCGGCACCGCCACCGCCACTGCTACCGCCGCCCTCCTCGTCGTCGTCCCACGCGCATGCCGCACCACGGTCCTTCAGCGCGTCCTTGGCGGGGGCCCATGAGAAGCGCGCCACGGATGGCCAGCCAAAAATGGGGTCCATGTTGGCAGCCATCCAGGCCTTGGTCAGCGGGTCGCCTGGGTAGCCTGACCCGGCGGTGCGCAGCAGCAGGCGAGCACCCATACCGCCGCCCGACACCGGCGTGCCGTCTGCCCCCTTTGCTCGCTTGGCGCCCACGCCGTCACCCACACCGCTGCCGACGCCGCCACTGCGGCCACGCACGCGGCCGGCGGCGCGCGCACCACCATCATCGTCAGCAGAATCGTCGTCGTCGCTGGCGCCGCTGAAGCTGCTAATGTCGTCGTCGTCCAGTGCTGACGCAGCCGGCTCATGTGCCGTCGTCGGTGACGTCGCTGCGCCACCCACTGCCACTGCTGCTGCCGCTGCCGCTGCCGCCGCCAGAGCCGGCTCCCGGAACACCCAATCGCGCAGGCTGCGGTCACGCGCCACCTTGGCACAGATGGACGCCGCGCTGACGCACTTGAACGCAGAGTCGGCCTTGGGTTGCACCGTGAACGCGATGCGGTGCCCAAACTGGCGCGACAGCTTGGTGCGGTAGTAGTCGGCGTCGCCCACCGTGTCCACAAACACGGACGCCACGTTCACACCCGCTGCCACGACGCGCCGCACCAGGTCCGCGGCCGTGTCGTGCGACATGGCATTCAGACTGTACGGCGTGCGCTGCAGCATCTTGGCGGAGATGTCCTCCGGCTTCAGGTGGATGATCACATATCCGATGCGACCACACGCGCGCAGCCGCTCAAACAGCGCCTCTCGCCGCGCCTCCGTCAGCGCCTTGGAGTCTGCATGTGTGGGGGTGGGGTGGGTGGGGTAAAGGAAAACGCTTGGGCCCTCCCAACAGTGGCCCGGCACGCACCATCAAAGCCCATGGCGCCCAGCTCCTTGTCCTCTGACTGCGGCCAGTACGCGCAGGCGTACACCATGGACCCCAGCACGGGGCCGCGGCCAGCTGCGCACGAAGGATGGGATGGCGGGCGTGAGTTTATGTGTGAGATACTGCGGCTTGCAGTCGTATTGGTTACCCACGACGCCAGCTCCGCACCTTCATCAATGCCCAGCACAACGGGCGCACCCGTCAGGCATGATGCTGGCGGGTCATTCGCCTCAATGATGGGCTTGAGTACGTCCGCCATTGTGCTGCCGTTGGGTGCTTGTCAGTTGGTTGGTCACGTTGTCGGTTGGTGGTTGTTGGCGATGCCAATTGCCAACAAAAAATCAAATCACACACGCGCTCGCATCAAATTCCAATGCTACTACACACATATTCGTCACAATATAATCACACCCCCGCTATTTGCGTCGTTGTTCATTGTTGCCATTATTGTTTGATTATTATGATATTGTGGCCCGCCGCCGCCCGCCACCACACCTGCTCGATGTCTTCTGGTCTGAAGATACGCGCTGCCGGATATCCACATACACCAGCAGCGGATTTGGCATAATAAACATTGCAGCGGCGCGCGCCACAGCAGATTTGGCGGCATGACCGCCTATAATACCTCATTTCTATGCTGTCCTTGACGTGATACGTTCAGAGCCGGTGTTGTTGTTGCACATTTTGTTGC
>ERZ778022.4335-NODE-4335-length-12346-cov-4.825401_pt1 | contig 12346 bp, 8 predicted proteins | sample MGYA00375752_ERZ778022 | MGnify/ENA primary metagenome ERZ778022 (study PRJEB29350, sample SAMN05389826) | bioreactor metagenome | isolation source: Thiocyanate bioreactor | place: South Africa: University of Cape Town | collected 2014-04-04 ... | reverse complement strand
GATTGCGGCGCTGCTGGACGACACATCCAGACTGCGCAAGGAGCAGGAGGAGGAGGAGGGCAAGCTGGCGGAGCGGCAGCACGAGCAGCGGCTGGTACTGCAGGCGGTGCAGAAGCGGTACGCGGACATGAACCGGCGGCTAGCGGAGACTCGCAGCACCATAAGGAAGAGCTGACGGCGGAGGCGGCGCTGGGTGGCGCGCGGCGGCAGGCGGCGGAGGCGCGCACGTGTGGCCAAGAACCGTGGCAAGAAGGAGTTAACCGCCAGCATGGCAGCGCGGCGGGAGACGCTGGGCGGCTGCAGTGCAGGCTGGCGGAACGTGTCAAGTTGGAGGTGGACTTGTACGCGCTGCAGGCGGGGCTGGAGGGCGCGTCGCGGCCGGCGCACGTAGCGGCGCTGCAGCGCACCGCCGGCGACGACAAGCTGGCCATGTTCCGGCAGCAAGCCACCATCAACAAGCGCCTGCTGCCAGGCGTCTGCCACCCTATGCATGGCAGCTCGTCTGGCGCCGTCTGTGGCCAGGATGGCGCGCAGCTGGTGGCCAGCTTCCCGGCGCTTCGCGCGGCGCGCGGCGGCGCGGACGCGCTTTTGTTTTAGTTTCACCCGCCGTCACCTCGCTGCTGCGGCGGCGTCGGCATTGTGTGCCGCCACGCCGAATTCTCAATGAATTTTTCAATAAAAAAATTGAAGGTGCCAGAACAACAGTAAGAGGTAGCTGGAAGGCGACGCAGACGCAGGGCGGCAAGCGCGGCGGAAAGAGGTAAACAATAGTGATGGCTCTGGCGGCAGCGTGTGGGGGTACGAGGGCGGACGGCTGGGGCGTTGGCGTTGGCGGCGGCGGTGGATGACGACGGTCGGGAATGGCGGTGCAACTACTTCTTCTTGTCCAACTCCACAATTGTCGCCTTAATGCGTGCTTGGTTGTCGGCTGTAAACGGCGTGAAGATGCCAAAGCTCTGGCCCAGACGCCCTTGCACTATCCCCACCACCTCCCCCTTCTTGTTCACCACCCCAGAACCTGACTGTCCCAGCATGGGCCCTGCGTCAACAAAAGCCGAGTTCGCCAGTTCCAGTTCCGTAATGTTGTGCCAGACAGTACCGGTACCCGCTGATGGCGTCAGGCGGTCGTCAAATCTAAAAAATTTCACAATGCTCGCCCATATGATGGATAGCCCAGAGTCCTGCCCCCACAGTGCGTTGCTCAGCCTCCCGCCCTCACAGATGCCAGTAACTCCCACCATTTCGCGGTCCACGACGGTAGGGCTCAACTTGGCAGGCGGCCCGGCGGCCGCCCTCTGCTCCGCCGGCCAGTCGCAGGCCAACACAGCAGGTGTGAATTTCGCGGCGGGCTCGCCCACAATGGCCGCACGCCGGCACTTCCACTTCTCTGATGGGTTGGAGCCGTAGGGCACCACGAGGTAATCGTACTGTGCCATGGTGGTGTAGGTGCGGTTGACGCTGATGCCCGGTGCGTTGACGTTGTTGGTGGTCGCGTTGACGACGGCGCTGGTTGCAGTGGGGATAGACATCACGTTGGAGGTGGTGTTGATGGCAACGCTCGTAGAGTTATTGGCCGTGGAGGAGCGATCAAGGAAAGCGTTGATTGTGTCGTTGTACCAGGCGCGGTTGGCGTTAATGGTGATGCCCACAGGGTAGCCCTCCAGCTCCACGCAATGGCTGGAGGTAAGAAAGTAAGTAGTGGCGGTCTCGTCGTTGGGTAGCAACTCGGTCGGCACGAGAACAGCACTGCAATTGTAGTTGTCTGGCTTGCGGATGACCTGCCACACCATCTTCAAGGTGGAGGCATGGAGGCGTTGCGCGTCCGAGATGGTGATGGTAGTATCCGCCAATTCGCTCAACTGCAGCGTGTTGCTGTGCACCTCTTTCTCGATGCGCGTCACCTTGTCGTTGATGCCCGTCATCTCCTTCTCAATGCCCGTCACCTTGTCGTTGATGCTCTTCAGCGCCCACAGAATGACCACGACCGTGGCCACCTTCACGCCGTTCTCCGCCGCCTGGTACCACGCGCGGCGCCCGCCGCCACCGTTCACGGCCATCCTTGTCGTTGCGCTTGCGCTGCACAGCGGGGGGAATGGTGCGGTGTGCATGGGAAGGTGTGAATGTGCATGTACAGCAGCTGCGCGTTGCCACCCCTCCTCTCTCTTCCTGGTGTAGCACGCATGGGGAGGTGTGAATGTGCATGAACAGCAGCTGCGCGTTGCCCCTCCTCCCTCTCTCCCCTCCTACCCATACCCACACACGGAACAATTTTAAAACTAAATAACACGCACGCCACCACAACTTACCGGTACAGTGGCGCATACAGTGGTACTGCAGTGCGTTTTCTGCGGTAATCTTTATGTGCCACCGGCGACATGCTATTTATCGGTTGACACACCTAATTTGCCCGCGCTTCTCTCTCTCTCTCCTCTCTCTCTCCTCTCTCTCTCTCCTCTCTCTCCTCTCTCCTTTCGCTCCTCTCTATCTTTCGTATCTTCCCTCCTGCAGGGAGGAGAGGAGAGAAGAGAGACACGCGAAAGTGTGTGTATGATATGGGGTGAGTCGCCACGCCATATTTCTGCATTGATAAATATGCGTCGCAGGTAGTCTGCCGTCACGCAAGCGCAAAAGATCTGCACGCAGCGCAGTATTTGGAGCGTGGTGGTTGCTTTTCACACACTGCATGTTTTGGTGTCACTTCCATTTTTGTGCGGGAAGCAGCACCTAAGAGGGTGAGTAGAGGCGAGAGAGAGGGAGGAGAGTAGAGGGGAGTAGAGAGAGAGGGGGGATAGTAGAGAGGGTGAGTAGAGAGAGAGGGTGAGTAGAGACAGGGAGAGAGGGTGAGTACCGGTAGAGAGAAGGAGAGGGGGCGAGTAGAGAGAGGGAGAGAGAGAGAGAGGGAGAGCGAGTAGAGGAGAGGATTGGAGAGCAGAGCAGCGAGGAGTGAGGAGAGTGAGTGTGTGTGTGAGTGAGAGGAGAGAGAGAGAGAGGGGATAGTGTGCCGACGGGAGGGAAGTACTAGTAGGGAGAGGGAGAGAAGTAGGGCATGGCGCGGAGAGGCGGCGGTGGACGTCGCCGCGGCAGCAGCAGCGACAGCAGCAGCTCCAGCGATAGCAGCGACAGCAGCTACAGCTGCAGCTCGAGCGACAGCAGTGCTGCTGCTGCCAAGGCCAAGAGTAGGGACCCCTCTGCCGGCGTTGCTGCCGCCACCGCCAGTGCCGCTGCTGCCGCTGCCAAGGTCCGGAGCAGTTGGACCGCCGCTGCCGCCGCCACCACTGCTGCTGCTGCTGCAGCTCGGAAAGGCCATCGGGCGCCGCCGCCAGCCCCACCAGCGTCGCCGCCGGCCTCGCCGCTGACGCCCAACGGCGCGTTCCTGCCCCATTTCGCAGCCACCATCGCGTCGCGCAGCGTTGGCGGCGCGGGCAGTACTGCGTCGCGTAGTTCGGGTGCAGCCGCTGGGAGCAGCAGCGCCGGTAGCGGCGGCGGTAGCAGCAGCAGTAGCAGCAGTAGTAGTAGGAGCAGCGCCGCCGCTGCCGCTGCTCCTGCCGACGGCCGGCCGACGTGGAAGTTTGTGTTTGACCACGACGACAAGGGGCGGTTTGGATTAGTGCGCAAGCTGGTGGCGCCGCCCACGGCAGCGCAGCTGGCGCAGCGCAAGGCGGCGGAGGAGGCGCTGTTTGCGAGGGTGCGGGCGTCGGTTGCCACATCGGGCGCCGACGCCAGCCACCGCGGCGGGGGAAGCAAGATGGGCGCCGTGCTGCAAGGTAGCGCGGCGGCCGCGCACCCGGTACCGCCGCCGCCGCCGCCACAGCTGCCGCCGCCACGGTCTACTTCTGCACCCGCCGCGTCTGCCTCTGCCACATCCGCCGCCGCAGCGGCAGCGCGGTTTGTTGCACGAGGCGGCCTGCCGCCGCGGCCTCAGGCGTCCTCGTCGGCGAGCAGCGGCAGCAGCGGCAGCGTGACGCACCCACTGTGGGCGCTAGCCGCATCTCGTGCGGCATCCGCGCCAGCGCCGGCGCCTGCTCCTGTACGACCGGCCCCATCGCCGCCGCCGAGGAAGAAGGAGCGCGGGGTGTCGGCTGCCGCGTCCCTCCTCCTGACCGCCACACCTGGGACTACTACCAACCGCCGGCGGCGGCCAGCCGGTGGCGACGCAGACGGCGGCGTGGAGGATACGTCTCACAGCGTTGCCACCGGTCGAGCAGCAGCAGCAGCAATAGTAGCGGGTGGTCATAGCAATGGGCGTGCCGGTGTTGCAGCTGGTGGCCCGCCCACCCCCGCGCCAGCCCCCACACCAGCTTCGGCGCCGGCACCAGCCCCCGTCCCTAGCCGAGGTGCGGGCGCACGTGCCCAGCCGGCCCCCGCTGCGCCCGTCTTGGCACCAGCGACGCCGACGCGTGCGCGTTCCCGTGCTGTGGCCCCCGCTCCCGCCCCCGCACCGCCGCCGCCGCCGCCGCCGCCAGTGTCGCCAACGTCGGCGCTGGAGCTGCCAGATGTGGCAGCCACGGCACTGGTGCGGCAATCTAGCATGGACCGCGCGCTCGCGGCGCTGTCCAGCTTGTTAGAGGACGAGGGGGAGGACGACATGGGCGGCGGCGACAGCGGTGGCGGCGGGTGTGGCGGTGGGTCATCTGCGGCAACCTCCGGCGGCGCCGGCAGCAGCAGCAGCGGCAGCAGTGGCAGCAGCTGTGGTGGCGGCGTCGTTACATTGCCGGCGCTGGCGCTGGCACGCTACTTCATGTGCACCGTGTGTGGCGGCTACCTGCGCGACGCGCATACGTTCAAGGAGTGCCAGCACACATTCTGCAAGTGGTGCCTCATGCGCTGCTTTGACTCCGGCATGCGGCACTGCCCGCACCCCGGCTGCTCTGACTACTGGCCAGGCAACGCGTGGCACACCGGCGTGGCAGTTGACCCCACGCGGCAGCGGCTGTGCGACATGTTTGTGGCCGCCGCCTGTGGCGGCGCCAACGTGCCGCCTGCTGTACCCATCGCCGCCTTGCCCTCCGCCCTACCGCACATGGTGGAGCTGTCGCACGTGCCACCCTCCGGCTACGACCCCATTGCCGCCGCCGCCGCGTCTGCCGCCGCCGCCGCTGCCGCCGCCGCCGCCGCCGCCGCTGCAAGTGCGGGTTCTAAACGCCGACGCGCGCCCGCTGCCGCTCCTGCCGCCGCTGCCGCCGCTGCCGACGCTGACGATGGCGACGACGAGGACACTCCGACCACATCGCGCCGCGCCCGTGGTCGCGGCCGCGACCGAGGCCGCCGCAAAGTAGAAGAGGAGGACGGCAGCGACGACGAGGACGCTCCGACCACAACGCGCCGCGCCCGCAGTCGCAGCCGAGGCCGCCGCGCAGCCGAAGTAGAGGACGGCAGCGACGATGAGGAGCCAACTGCACGGCGCCCCGCAGCCAAGCGTGCACGCGCGGCCGCGGCGGCGGCAGCGGAAGGGGCGTCGTCGCGCAAGGCAAAGGCGCCTGGTACGCGCGCACGCAGCAAGACAGGCAAGCGCGACAAGAGCCGCAAGCCCGGCAAGAAGTCGCGAGGTGCAGCAGCATCGCGCCGCAGCGGCAAGAAGTAGAGTGTGCGCACTTGTGCCTAGGTGGTATTATGATTGGCCAGTTCCAGCTTCAATAGATAGCGCATTGGACATTGAACAATACACGTGTTGCCATGATGATGACGAAGTTTTCATCAGAACGCAACCATCCGACTCCGACACCAATCGACTCGGCCGCCGCCACTGAGTTTTTTCCGCTCTCACTGCCTCTCAATGCCGCGTGGTGACGTGTGTGCTGCCACGTCACCACGCGGCACGCTCGCAGTTCGGGCGTGAGTGTATTACAGTTACCCCTCTCCAGGGTGACGGCGTTGCGGTCGCTTTGTCACCATGTTGAGCGTGTGCATTAGTACGCGTGCGTTGCGTGGCGCCGTCACCTTCGCCCCCGCCGCCATCCGACCAACCGCTGCTGCTGCCGCCGCTGCTGCTGCTGCTGCCACGACTGGTGCTGCCTGTCCCACCGCGCTGACGGCCGCTGCGACGCTGCGCTCGTACTCCGCCCTGGCAGCAGGCGCTAGCACGCCGGCCATGGCACGCCTGCTGGCACGCCGCACGGCGGCGCTGGCGGCAGCAGCTGCTGCTGCCGTGTCCCTGGCGTCCCTGTCAACGACAGCGGCAACAGCATCCAGTGGCAGTGCGGCGGTGGGTGTGGGTGCCGACGCAACAACGGCGGCGGCGGCGGCACGGCCGCTGCACTTTGTGGCAGCGGACGTGAACCTGGGGTCGCCCGAGAAGCTGCAGAAGGGGCGGCAGGGGGAGGACGCGCTGTTTGTCACCAAGTACGCGGTGGGCCTGGCGGACGGCGTGGGTGGGTGGGCAGAGGTGGGCATAGATGCGGGCGAGTACTCGCGCGCGCTCATGGGGCACGCCAAGAACTACGCGCTGGACGCGGCGCTGGACGCTGACCTGGAGGCGGGTGTGGACATCGACCCGCGCGCGGCGTTGGGGTTTGCGGCGGACAACACGCGCGTGCAGGGCAGCAGCACGGCGGTGATTGCCACCATTGGCGGCTCGGGCAAGCTGCGGCTGATTAACCTGGGCGACTCGGCCGCCATGGTGTGGCGGTACGAGCGCCCGCTCACCCTCGCGCCGCCCATGCCGCTCACGCCCGCGGAGGCGGCCAAGCTGTGGTCGCTGCAGCTGCGCACCAAGGAGCAGACCTTTGGCTTCAATGCGCCCATCCAGATCCAGTACCGCTCCGACGGCAACGACGCCTACATGGCGGACGCCTACACCTTCCTGCCGCAGGTCGGCGACTTGCGTACGTAGTTTTTTGCGTGGTTTGGCGCGACATTGATACACACCGTACTAGTAGCACCCCACCCCCACCCCATCCCACAACCCGCAGTACTGCTGTGCTCCGACGGCATAACAGACAACCTGTTTGACGCCAGCGTGGCGGAGGAGCTGGGCAAGGTGGACTGGGCGACGGTGCAGGCGTTCGTGCGCACCGCACGGTCGCGCGCGGACGAGCTGGGCAACGCCGACGGCGGCAGCGCGTCGACGCTGACGGCGCTGAAGGTGCGCAACGTGGCGTCTGACCCCATCACCGACACGGAGCTGGCGCAGCGCGAGAAGGCGGCGCGCGCGGTGCTGCAGACGCTGGCATCGGCGCTGGCGGTGCGGTCGCAGACGGTGGGCGCGTCACGCAACATCGTGACGCCCTTCTCCATCTCTGCCCCCAAGTCGTGGCGCCACACCGGCGGCAAGCTCGATGACTCGGCCGTCGTGGCGGCCGTCATTGTGCCTGACTACAACCCGGGCGCCTAGGTTGGGGGTGTGTTTGTGGTGGCGCGGCAGGGCGTCGCGCTGCGTAGCATCAAGTTGAAGCATTCGCACGTTTAGAGTGATTGGCGTTGCGCCACATCAACGCTATGCCATGCTCTGCTGTGGCTGGCCCCAATCGCCATGCACGCCCAGTGGCACAGTGTCAGCGTGGCACAGTGCCACAGCGGTGACAGCCTACTAGCGCGTCAGTGTCGCGGCGCTGAAGTTCCAAACTGCTGGTCCGACCGACTCCGACGCTTTCAAGGTTTTCGCCTGACGCTCCACCTCCTCCAGCTCCGACTGCTGCATCGCTGCCGGTACCAACTCCGCGGCGAGCACGTGGCACGCGCGCGGGGCGCGGCGCAGATTTTTTGGTGCTGCACGCATGGGAGAGTTGACTCCCTGCTGGCGCACCCCCTGCCCCCACGTACCCCCGCCGCCCTCCAGCTGTGTATTGCTAGGTGCGTTACCCTCATGTCGCCGCTTTGGCACTCGCGCCTCCCGCTCTCCTCTCTCCTCCCCTCTCCTCTCCCCCTTTCCCCACTTGCGGCCGCCTCATCAGGCTGTCACCACGCCCGCGCGAGTGGACACACGCACGCCGCCGCCGCCTTCCAGCGTCACCGAGCCGCCGGGGCATGTAGCACTGTGCCCTGTGCTTGCGGCGCCGTCCTGCCCGCCGCGCGCGACGCGGCCACTCGTGCGGGAGGACCGGTACCGTCGCGGTGCAGCAGGCTGCAGTTGGACCACCCTGCCGGTGCCAAGTCGATACCAGTACACGGTGCTGCTTGCAGCGTTGGCCAACCGTCACCGCCACAGGCACTGGGGCGACTGGAAGCAGCGGTGCAGTCACTGGCGCTGGCGCCGCCGTGTGTTTGTCGGTGGCTGCGTGCAAATGCGCCGCCGCGGCCTGGACGCTGCAGCCACAGCAACCACCGCGACTTCGTTGCGGCCCTTGCGGGTGGCACGCACACCCTGACGCCGCCGCCAAACTCACTGGCGAGCATAACAATATGAGCAGCAGCGGTGCCACCACTCCCCACGGCTGGCTGGCGCGTTTCCCGACGGTGGAGGGGCTGCAACCGACGCAGTATCATGCTGGGTCCGCGCCCGTGACGCCGTCGTCACAGGGGCTGGCCGGAAGTGTGCCCCCTCATCAGTGTCATCACCGCGCTGCCGCCACCCCTGCCACCGCTGCCATGCCACGCGCGCATGCACACACGCTGCCCCACCCCCCACCCCCTACTCCAATGCAGAGTCGCGGGGTTGTGCGCACGCCAAGACGACAGCAAGCGACAGCAGCCACGCGCATTGTGACGCGCAAGTGGCAGAGTCAGACGCAACGCGACAGACCCACCGTGGCGTGGGACGCGGCCACCCGTGTGGAAGGGAGGGAGCCCCGTGCCGCGCGTGAATGCGGTCGGGTGCCCTTCTGCCCCTCCCTCCCACCTGCCGCCCAGCATCCCGCATGCCGGGGCACCCAGCGCGTTCCTGAACTGCGCGGCGTGAGGGAGTGACCCCCTCGCTGCCACGCGCGCGCTGCCGCCAAGTCTGACTGTTGCCGTCCGTCACCAACGCTGCCACCACCACTACTTCGGGTCTGTGTGCACCCGCAACCGCCGCCGCCGCGTATCGTAACTGTAGCAGAGTCGTGTGTCAGCCTGTCTCCTCTTCCGCTCGCCCTCATCCGCTCATTCTCACGCGCTCGCCGTTTGGCCGCGAGCTGCCCCATCCCCTGTGTCCTACCCTGCGTTGTGTGTGTCCGTCTTTCCGCGTCCCCTCCTTGCGCAGTAAGCCCCGCCCTGCGCCCCGCCGCTACCAACACCCCCACGTCGACATGCGGGTGGCACACGCTGCCCGCCGCGCCGGCGCTGCCGGTGGCGGCGGTAGCGGGTCTGCAGCTTACCCCGCGCTGGCCAGTGCGCGCCCCTGGCTGTCCACCGCGGTGGGGATCACTATCGTGCTGTGCGCAGCGTGCTGCGTCGCCATCTTGTCGTCGTACTTCATCCTGCGGCCTCGCAATGCGAGTGGCGTGGGGGTTGCCGACCGTGGCAGTGGGGGTGGCATGCGGGGCGCCCTGTCGCGTAACCTTGATACCGCCACCAGCAGCTCGGGCAACGCCGCCGCCAAGCCTGGCCGGCTGCCGCCTGGCACCATGTCGCGGCCGCGCCCGTCCCCGCACCCAGACGTGGCGCAATACCTGCCGCCGCTGCCGGGCACGCAGCCTGGCATCTCCAAGCGCCCGCTGGCCGCCGCCGTCAGCAGCACGCGCAGCGAGACGACGGAGTACTCGGCTGCCGGCGGCGTCACGGCAGAGCCGTTTGCGGGCAGCGCGCAAGCGTGGGACCCGTATGGTGCGGTCCGCGGCCCTGGTGGCGCCGGTGCCGGCGATGGTGCTGATACCAGTGGTGAGGGGCCGGTGCGGAGCACTACCGACGGCGACGGCGGCGACACCTGGTTCCCGAAGCGCGAGGTGCTGGCGGCGGCGCCGGCGGCGCAGGCGGCGCGGCAGGCGGCGGCAGAGGCGGCGCGGCAGGCCAACGCGGCGGCGGCGGGCGGGCGCGCCACGCCACGCAAGAAGGTGGTGTTCACCATCACCACGGGGCACGCCGGCACCGTGTACCTGTCCTCCACGCTGCAGTGCTCCGAAGGCGTGGTGGAGCACGAGGCGGCGCCCGCCGTGCTGGAGTTCTACTCCATCCTCACCGACGGCCTCGCCGCCACGTACAACACGCGCGCCGCTGCCAAGCTGCCGGCCCTGGATGCCGCGCTGCGCGCGTCGGGCGACTCGCCGTACGTTGACGTGTCGCACATGTTCATCAAGAGCCAGGCGGACGTGGTGATGGACGCGCTGGCGCTGCGGCAGCAGGAGGTGGATGTGCACGTGGTGGTACTGCGCCGTAACCTGCCGGCACTCATCCGCAGCCACCTGACCGACATCACGGCGTGGACCTCCGCGGCGCTGAACCGGTTCTGGGGCGAGTACACCACCGAGCACACCGCCTTCTCCCTGCTGCCGCCGCTGCCGGACATGGGCGACCACGTGCCGGACGCGGTGGACCGCATCGTGGGCTACCTCGCTGACTTTGAGCTGCAGCTGCACCGCTTCCGGCTGCGGTACCCCTGGGCCACCATCCACGAGGTGCGCGCGGAGTACATGTTTGCAGACGGCGGCGCCGCCATTCGCGCCGCGCTCGGCCTGCCGCCGCCCTCCTACTGCATCCTGCGGCCGGCCAACCCGCGCACCGGTGTGTGCATGCCGGAGCTGGCGGCCATCCCCGACACCGTGTTCATGGCGCGCGCGCAGGCGGTGCTGACCGCGTACGCCCGCGCCGGCATCCGCCTGCGCCTGCCGGGCATGGACATTGTGGCGCCTTGCCAAGGCGCCGCGATGGACGCGTTGGCGGTGGCAGCTGAGGCGGGCGGCCCAGGCGGCCCGCCGCCCGACATGCCCGTCCGCCTTTGCACCACGCTGTACCACCCCATGGATGCCGTCACGGTGAGGGAGCTGTCCGCCGTCACCATCCCGCACACCGTCATCAAGGACGTGCCTGACATGCTGCCCAACGACTGCTGACACCCACCCTCTCTTGGCTACACAACATCGATCATCAGTAACATACTCCGCGGCGCCTTCCACCCTCCCTCTCTCCTCTGCGTGTATTGCATGACCGTTTGCACATCCATGTTTGGCGCCACTGTTGTGCCAACTGTCTGTCTGGCTCGTGTGTGTGCTGTGTTGGGTGTGAGTTCCGCGCCTGCCCGGCACTGTGCCGGCGACGCAGGGTGGGTGGCAACCCCGCCACATAGTGAACATGTGGCGCGATGTTCCCGCTTACCTTGACGCCGCCTGCTGCTTGCCCGGCACGCGCGGACACACTACCCGCGACGTGTTTTATGTCTACCTGCCCGCCCTGCCACGCCAAACTTAACCCTCTTCTCCTTCAAATGCGCACGCGGGGGCTGAACGCACGTCGTACAACGAGTCTAGAAGCCACGGCCGCCACGGAAGCCGCCGCCACCGCCGCCACGCCCACCGCCACGCGGGCTGCCACGGAAGCCACCGCCGCCGCCACCGCCGCGCGGGCTGCCACGGAAGCCACCGCCGCCGCCGCCACCGCGCGGGCTGCCGCCACGGAAGCCGCCGCCGCCACCGCCGCGCCCGCCACCGCGCCCACCAAACCCGCCGTCCCGGCCGCCGCCAAACCCGCCGCCGCGCCCGCCACCAAACCCGCCGCCGCGGCCACTACCACGCCCGCCGCCACCAAACCCGCCGCCACGGGAGCCGCCGTCGTACGTCGCCGCGCCCGGCGACCGGCTGTCAACCTTGCGCTTCATGCCCGCCTGCGCGCCGCTGTCGTACCGCCCAGGCGTGCCACCAACCTGCTTCCCGCCGCGCGGCTTCTCCTCCTCTTCCTCCTCCTCCTCCTCCTCGCCATCATCATCGTCGTCGTCGCCATCGTCGTCGTCGTCGTCGCCATCATCATCCTCGTCATCGTCGCCCTCGCTACCCTCCTCCTTGTCATCATCCTCCTCGTCGTCCTCCTCATCCTCATCCTCATCGTCATCAGACGGCGGCGGTGCAGGCTTCTTGGCGGAGCCGGGGGGCAGCGACTTTGGCGGCTTGAACTGCTCCGTGGCACCCTTGGTGGTCGCGTCGTGGTACAGCACGCGCGTGTCGGCCTCGTCGTCGTCAGACATGTTGTGCGCGTCCTTCGCTGCTGCCGGCTCCGTCCGCGGGCGCTTGGCTGCTGGCGCGGGCTCTGCCGCCACCTTCTTGGCCTTGCTCGCCGGCGGCGCGGCGACCTCCCCCTCCGCCTCCTCCTCTGACGTGCCATCCATGCCGTCATTGTCGTCCCCCTCCTCGTCGTCCTCGTCCTCGCCCTCCTCCTCGTCGTCATCCGAGCCGCCGGTGTAGTCCGAGTCGTCCTCCTCGTCATCCTCCGCGTCGTCCGGCGTCGCCGCCACGCCCGCCGCGCCGCCCTCCTCCTCTGAGTTCACCGGCTCGCCCTCTGACGCCTC
>ERZ778022.4331-NODE-4331-length-12349-cov-5.491622_pt1 | contig 12349 bp, 12 predicted proteins | sample MGYA00375752_ERZ778022 | MGnify/ENA primary metagenome ERZ778022 (study PRJEB29350, sample SAMN05389826) | bioreactor metagenome | isolation source: Thiocyanate bioreactor | place: South Africa: University of Cape Town | collected 2014-04-04 ... | reverse complement strand
CTTCAGCCGGTCAGCGCAGCTGCGGCATGTGACCCAGCCGGCGTTCTCGCGCCGCATCCAGGCGCTGGAGGCCTGGGCCGGCACCGATCTGGTGGACCGCAGCTCCTACCCCACCCGGCTGACCCCGGCCGGCAAAACCCTCTACGACCAGGCCCTGGAGATGCTCCAGTCGCTGCAGAACACGCGCGCCATGCTGCGTGCGCACACCAGTGCGGGCAAGGACATGATCGAGTTCGCCGTACCCCACACGCTGGCGTTCACGTTCTTCCCGGCCTGGGTGTCCAGCCTGCACGACAAGTTCGGCCCGTTCAAAAGCCGCCTGATTGCGCTGAATGTGCACGACGCCGTGATGCGGCTGGTGGAGGGTGGTTGCGACCTGCTGATTGCCTACCATCACCCTTCGCAGCCCTTTCAGCTCGACGCCGATCGTTATGAAATGGTCAGCCTGGGGCAGGAGGTGCTGTCGCCCTACAGCAAGGCCGACGCTGACGGCCAGCCCGTGCACCGCCTGCCGGGCCGCGCGGGGCAGCCGCTGCCCTACCTGGGCTATGCGCCTGGCGCCTATCTGGGGCGGGTGACCGAACTCATCCTCAAGCAGTCGCAGACACCCATCCACCTGGAGCGCGTGTACGAGACCGACATGGCCGAGGGTCTCAAGGCCATGGCGCTGGAAGGGCACGGCGTGGCCTTCTTGCCGCACAGCGCCGTGAAGAAGGAACTGCGCTCGCGCCGCCTCGTCAGTGCCGCACCCCCGGACGCCGAAGGCCTGCAAATGACCATGGATGTGCGCGCCTACCGCGAAAAGCCCAATGGCAAGGACACCCCCAAAGGCACGGCGCAGGCGCTGTGGAGTTACCTGCAGGCCCAAGCGGCCTCATGCTAAGGGTAAATACGGACATAAACAGTTTGCATAGTTGTGCGCGCAAACGGCATTGGAATTTCACCGTAACGACACGTACAGTCTGCGCCATCGCCGGATCGGTGGACAGCAGCGTGTGCCTTGGCAGGGCCCCACGGTGGCACGAAGATTGCAAACCCGGTTCATTCCTTCACAGAGGCATCGTATGAAAGTTCAGCATTGGGGATTGGCCTGGGGCCTCACAGCACTGTGCTGTGCGGTCGGTGCGTCTGCGCAGGCCAGCGTGCTGGAGCGTGTGGCTGGCGGCGGCAAGCTGGTCATCGCCTACCGCGAATCCTCGGTGCCTTTCTCTTATGTCGACAGCCAGTCGGGCAAGCCGGTGGGCTACGCGCTGGACCTGTGCCTGCGCATGGCTGAGCTGGTGCGCAAGAAGACCGGCAAGAAGGACATGGAGGTCGAGATGGTGCCCGTCACCCCGGCCAACCGCATCGCCATGATCGAACAGGGCAAGGCCGACATGGAGTGTGGCTCCACCACCAACAACGCCGAGCGGCGCCAGAAGGTGGCCTTCACCATCCCCCATTTCATCACCGGTGCGCGTCTCCTGGTCAAGGCGGCCAGCCCCATCGACAAGGTGGAGGACCTCAATGGCAAGAAGCTGGTCTCCACCAAAGGCACCACGCCCCTGAAGGCGGCCGACCAAGCCAACCGCGAACGGCTGATGGGTATCACCATCGTGGAGGCCCCCGACCATGCCAAGGCTGTGGAGATGGTGGAAAAGGGCGAGGCCGACGCGTTTGTGATGGACGACGTGCTGCTGTACGGCCTGGCAGCAGGTCGGCCCGACCCCAAGGCGCTCAAGGTGGTGGGCCGCTTCATGACGACCGAGCCGCTGGCCATCATGCTGCCCAAGAATGACCCCGAGTTCAAAAAGCTGGTGGACGAGGAAATGCGCCGCCTGATCACCAGCCGCGAGATTTATCCGATTTACGACAAGTGGTTCAACAAACCCATTCCGCCCAACAACACGGTGCTGAACCTGCCGGTCAGTTACTTGTTGCGCGACTTCTGGAAATACCCTACCGACCAGGTCCCGTTCTGACTAATATCCCTGGTTGCGAGTTACCCCTTTTTGGAGTGCGGTCCTGACCGGAGACCCCGGGCAGGCCCCTGTCTCTAAAATCCCCCCCTTTTCGTTTTCAACACAAGGAGATCCCTATGAAGAAACATTTGCTCGCGGTTGCCGTGACCGCCTTGGCTGCTGGCAGCGTATTTGCCCAGGCCAATGACACTCTGGCCAAGATCAAGGCCTCCGGCAGCGTGACGCTCGGCGTGCGCGAGTCTTCGGGTCTTTCGTACACGCTGGGCAACGGCAAGTACGTGGGTTTCCACACCGAAATGGGTGAAATCGTCCTGCACGACATCCAGAAGCAGCTGGGCCTGGCCAAGCTGGACATCAAGTACCAGCCCGTGACCTCGCAGAACCGCATCCCCCTGGTGACCAACGGCACCGTGGACCTGGAGTGCGGCTCCACCACCAACAACGCCGCCCGCCAGAAGGACGTGGCTTTTGCCGTGACCACCTACGTGGAAGAAGTGCGCACCGTGGTGAAGGCCAACTCGGGCATCAACTCCATCAAGGACCTGAACGGCAAGACTGTGGCCACCACCACCGGCACCACCTCCGTGCAGACCCTGCGCAAGCACGAACGTGCTGGCGGCATCGACTTCAAGGAAGTGTTCGGCAAGGACCACGCTGACAGCTTCCTGATGCTGGAAACCGGCCGCGCTGACGCGTTCGTGATGGACGGCTCCATCCTGGCTGCCAACATCTCCAAGTCCAAGAACCCCGCCGACTACAAGATCGTTGGTGAAGTTCTGAGCGTGGAACCCATCGCCTGCATGCTGCGCAAGGACGACCCTGCCTTCAAGAAGGCCGTGGACGATTCCATCAAGCGCCAGATCGCCGACGGCTCGCTGGCCAAGCTGTACGACAAGTGGTTCATGCAACCCGTGCCACCGACCAACACCAAGATCGGTCTGCCCATGTCTGAAGCCACCAAGGCAGCCTGGGCCAACCCCAACGACAAGCCCATGGAAGACTACGCCAAGAAGTAATCTTCGCAACGCTTGTGCCCCTTCGGCCAACCGGTTTGAAGGGGCTTTTTTGTTGGGTGGGCCAAGGGTGGCGCCCAACGCATAACCAAAATTTGAAGGGGTGCTCCTATGAGTTGGGATTGGCAGGTGTTCTGCCAGGACACCATGGACCGGGAAGTCGTGCAAAGCTGCTTTGGCAAGGGCGGCGACATCACGTACTTGGACTGGATGCTGTCGGCCTGGGGCTGGACCGTGTCCGTTTCGCTGCTGGCGCTGCTGCTGGCACTTGTGTTGGGTTCCATCATCGGTACGCTGCGTACCTTGCAGGACCGTCCGATGATCGTTCGGCTGGGTAATGCCTGGGTCGAGCTGTTTCGCAATATTCCGCTGCTGGTGCAGATTTTCCTCTGGTACCACGTGCTGCCCACCCTGTTCCCGGTGCTGCGCGGCGTGCCCGGTTTTGCGCTGGTGGTGTTGGCGTTGGGTTTCTTTACCTCGGCACGGATCGCCGAGCAGGTGCGCTCGGGCATTCAGGCCCTGCCACGCGGCCAGCGTTACGCCGGCATGGCCATGGGGTTCACCACGTTCCAGACTTACCGCTATGTGCTGCTGCCCATGGCGTTTCGCATCATCATTCCGCCGCTGACCAGCGAGACGATGAACATCTTCAAGAACTCGTCCGTGGCGTTTGCCGTGTCGGTGGCCGAACTCACCATGTTCGCCATGCAGGCGCAGGAAGAAACCTCGCGCGGCATCGAGGTGTACCTGGCGGTGACTACGCTGTACATCCTCTCGGCGTTTGCCATCAACCGCATCATGGCCTTCATTGAAAAGCGTGCGCGCATCCCGGGCATGGTCGTGAGTGGCGCGGCCGGAGGGGGGCATTGATATGAATCTCGATTTCTCCTTCTACAACTGGGACCTGATCTCCAACTTCGTGCTCAAGGGGCTGTATTTCAGCCTGATCCTCACGCTGGTGGCGACCGTAGGCGGCGTGCTGTTCGGCACCGTGCTGGCGCTCATGCGCCTGTCGGGCAAGAAGTGGCTGGATGTGCCCGCCACCATCTACGTCAACGGCATGCGCTCCGTGCCGCTGGTGATGGTGATCCTGTGGTTCTTCCTGCTGATGCCGCTGATCATCGGTCGGCCCATCGGCGCCGAGGTCTCGGCCATCATCACCTTCATCGCCTTCGAGGCGGCCTACTTCAGCGAGATCATGCGCGCGGGCATCCAGTCCATCCCGCGCGGCCAGGTCTCCGCGGGCCAGGCCATGGGCATGACCTACGGCCAGAACATGCGCCTCGCTGGTCTACGCCATCGGCGCCTACGACATGCTCAAGGGCTTTGAAGTGGCAGGCAAGAACTTTGGCCGTCCGATCGAGGCGTACCTGGCGGCTGCGGTTCTGTACTTCGTGATGTGCTACGCGCTGTCCTGGATGGTCAAGCGCCTGCACCAGAAGATCGCGATCATCCGCTGATCGACGCTGGTGCAAAAGAGATTGGATTGAGGAAAAAGAAATGATCGAACTCAAGAACGTATCCAAGTGGTACGGCCCGGTGCAGGTGCTCAACGAGTGCTCGGCCACCATCAACAAGGGTGAAGTGGTGGTGGTGTGCGGCCCGTCGGGCTCTGGCAAGTCCACGCTCATCAAGACCATCAATGCGCTCGAACCCTTCCAGAAGGGTGAGATCACGGTCGATGGCGTGAAGCTGCACGACCCCAGCACCAACCTGCCCAAGCTGCGCAGCCGCGTGGGCATGGTGTTCCAGCACTTCGAGCTGTTCCCCCACCTGTCGGTGACGGACAACCTGACCATTGCACAGATCAAGGTGCTCGGCCGCAGCGCGGACGACGCCAAGAAGCGCGGCCTCAAGATGCTGGAGCGTGTGGGCCTGATTGCGCACAAGGACAAGTTCCCCGGCCAGCTCTCGGGCGGCCAGCAGCAGCGAGTGGCCATCGCGCGCGCTCTCTCCATGGACCCCATCGTGATGCTGTTCGACGAACCCACGTCGGCGCTCGACCCCGAAATGGTCGGCGAAGTGCTGGACGTGATGGTGGGCCTGGCCAACGAAGGCATGACCATGATGTGCGTGACCCACGAAATGGGCTTTGCGCGCAAGGTGAGCAACCGCGTGATCTTCATGGACGTGGGCGGCAAGATCTTGGAAGACTGCTCGAAGGACGAGTTCTTCAACAACCCCGATGCGCGCCAGCCCCGTACCAAGGACTTTCTCAACAAGATCCTGCAGCACTGAACGCTGCCTTGCACTCCGCGTCGCACGGCGCGGTGCCAATAAAAAAGCGCTCCTCGGAGCGCTTTTTTCATGGCCCCACTGTTGCCGGAGACGCGTGCTGCGTGGGCTAGCGCTTGCTCCTTCGACCGGCGGGCGAAGGGCCTTCCACGATGAGCTGGGACTCAAAATCCGTCCACAGGTCGTCGCGCCGTTTCAGCGCTTCGGACACCGCCTTGTGCCGCAGCTGCGCCACGGCCGACACCAGCGCATTGCACAGGAAGAACGCAGCGGTGTACGAGTCGAACGGCGACGCGTTGGACGTGCGCACCTGCAGCCGGTGGTGAGACAACGCGGCCAAGGGCGCTGCGGCGCTGTCGGTGATGGCCAGCACCTGGGCGCCCGCGTCGCGAAAACGCTGCGCCACTTTCACCGGCCCGCTCGCGTAGCGGCGAATGCTGAAGACCAGCAGGGCGTCCTCAGGCTGAATCCACAGCAGCTGATCGGTGGCGTCCACGGCGCCAGCACCCAGCTCGTGCACGCCGGGGCGGCACATGTTCAGGTGCAGCGCCAGCCAGGCGGCCACCGGGGCGCTGTTGATCTGCGCCAGCACAAAAATGCGGCCCTTGCCCTGCGCGATGCGCGCCACCATGGCCTCGAAGGCCACCATGTCCAGTCCGTCGCGTGTGGCGGTGAGGTTGTGCTGGTCGTGTAGCAGTGCATCGTCCACGCACTGCTGCAGGCTGCGCCGGGTGCCGATGGTGACGGGGGCGCGCTGCCCGGCCGTTTGCAGCAGGGCGGTGACCTCGGCCCGTGCCTCGCGCTGCGCCTCGGCATAGCTGCCGTAGCCCAGCTTGGCAAACAGCCGCACCACGGTCGATGCACTGGTGCCTGTGCGCGCAGCAAGGGCGGTGGCGGACTCCAGCAGGGCATGGGGGTAGTCGCGCCCCAGCGCCTCGGCCAATGCACGTTCGCTCGCGGTCAGGTCGGCATCCTGGCGGGCCAGCCGCTCCGTCAGCAAGGCGGTGGATTCTTGCAATGATGATTTCATAAAATACTCAATCGTGCAAAATACGTTGCAAAACCCGGAGTCGCATGCAACACTGCGACCCAAATTTTGCCCCCACCCGGGCATTGCCCAAGGACAAAGATGCTCAATACCCCGAACAAAACCCGACTGCCGGTGCATGCTCAGGTGCTGGACTGGCTGGCCCGGCAGCAGCAGGCCATGCAAGACCTGTTGCAAAAAGTGGTCAACATCGAGAGCGGCAGCCGCAATGAAGCGGGCGTGACGGCGGTGGCGCATGCTTTGGCCGAGCGCCTGCAGGCGGCCGGTGTGCCCGTGCAGTTCGAGCCCGTGCCCGGCTATGGCGTGCTGCTGCACGCGCAGGTCAACCCGGCAGAGGGCGCTGCAGCTGATGGCGCGCCCATCATCCTCATGGGGCACATGGACACGGTGTTTCCCGATGGCACGGTGGCCAAGCGCCCCTACCGCGAAGAAGCGGGGCGCGCCTATGGCCCCGGCGTGGCCGACATGAAGTCGGGCCTGGTGCTCAACGTGTTTGTCGCCGAGGCCTTTGCACGCTGCGGTGGGCTGAAGGCGCCGCTGCACCTGTTCTTCTCGTGCGACGAAGAGGTCGGATCGCCCGCCACGCGCGACCTCATCATGGCCCGCGCGCGGGGCGCGCGTGCGGTGTTCAATGCCGAGCCCGGCCGCGTGAGCGGCAACGTGGTCACCAGCCGCAAGGGCTCGATGGTGGTGGAATTCGAGGTGCAGGGCGTGGCCGCACATGCGGGCATCAACCACGCCGCAGGCGCCAGCGCCATTGACGCCCTGGCGCGCAAGACCCTGGCGCTGCACGCGCTGACCGACACTGCCACGGGCATCACCTGCAACGTGGGCGTGGTGCAGGGCGGCATCGTGCCCAACATGGTGGCCCCTCACGCGCGCGCCGAGGTGGACTTGCGCTTCACGGCCGACACCAACCCCGACGACCTGCTGGAGCGCGTGCGCGCCATCGTCGAAGAGGAGTCCGTGCCCCGCACCCAGGGCCGCATCACCACCACGCGCCGCTCCCTGCCCATGAAGCCCACGCCCGACTACCTGCTGGCGCTGTACCAGCAGGGCGCCCGTTCACTGGGCTTTGAGGTGCAAGGTGAGTTCACCGGCGGCGCGGCCGACAGCGGCCTCACCGCCTCGGTGGGCGTGCCCACCCTGTGCGCCACCGGCCCCGTGGGCGGCCACCCGCACACCGAACGCGAGTACTGCGAGCTGTCCACCTTCGTGCCCCGCGCACAAGCCGTGGCACTGGCCGTGCTGGCACACCCCTGATTCTTTCCGTCCCTGTGGGACCTGCTGGACCTGTTTTGACCCGTTTTCTGAGTTCCTTGACTGCCATGACCGCCACCACTTCCCGCCGCCACCTCCTGACCACTGGCCTGGGCCTTGCCCGCCCTGGCGCAGGACAAATTCCCGTCGCGTCCTATCACGCTGGTGGTGCCGTTCCCGCCCGGCGGGTCGGTGGACATCATGGCGCGCCAGTATTCCGAGCCGCTGTCGCGCGTGCTGGGCGTGCCCATCGTGGTGGAAAACCGCGCGGGCGCCGGGGGCTCGGTGGGCGCGCAGTATGTGGCGCGCTCCAAGGCCGACGGCTACACCCTGGTGGTCTCGTCGCAAAGCAGCCACCTGGCCAACCCGCTCACCCAGCCCAAGATCGGCTACGACCCCATCAAGGACTTTGAAAACATCGCCATCCTGGGCCGCCAGCCCAATGCCCTGGTGGTGCATAGCAGCCTGCCCTTCAAGACCTTCAAGGAGTTCATTGACTACGCCAAGAAGAACCCCGGCAAGCTCAACTACGGCAGCGGCGGCGTGGGCAGCATGGGCCAGCTCAATGTGGAAATGCTCAAGGTCTCCACGGGTGTGTTCACCACGCACATTCCCTACCGTGGCGGCACGCCGCTGATCACGGGCGTGCTGGGCAACGAGGTGCAGTTCATCCTCGACAACCTGGTCATCATGCTGCCGCACATCCAGGCGGGCAAGGTGCGCGCCCTGGCCGTGGCTGCCGACCAGCGCCTGCCGCAGCTGCCCGACGTGCCCACCATGGCCGAGGTGGGCCACCCCGAGCTGAACCTTACCTCCTGGACCGGTCTGGCCGCCCCTGCCGGCACGCCCGAGGCAGTGGTGCAGACCCTGTACAAGGCCGTGCGCCAGGTGGCCACGTCGCCCGCCATGGTGGCCAACCTCAAGGATCGCGGCGTGATCGTACCGGAGGAGATGCCGCCCGCTGCGTTCGAAAAGATGATGGCCGACCGCATGGTGAAGTTCGGCGCAGTCGTCAAACGCGCGGGCATCACCGCCGAATAAACCGGTCCACCTGCCCGTAGCGTGCCGGTTTTGAGCGATTTTGCTCGGTAGCGCTACGTTCATATGCCTCGACAGCTATGAAAATGAGAGCGTTTGGGGGCCTCTTGCCCACAATGGGACAATCACACCCATGACTGCAGCCCCCCAAACCCTCACCATCACCCGCCCCGACGACTGGCACCTGCATGTGCGCGACGGCGAGCCCCTGCACACCGTCGTGCCGCACACCGCCGCCCAGTTCGGCCGCGCGATCATCATGCCCAACCTGCGCCCACCGGTCACCACGGCCGAGCAGGCCCTGGCGTACAAGCAGCGCATCCTGGCCGCCGTGCCCGCGGGCATGAGCTTCGAGCCGCTGATGACGCTGTACCTGACGGACAACCTGCCGCCCCAAGAAATCGCGCGCGCCAAGGCAGCCGGCGTGGTGGCCTGCAAGCTCTACCCCGCAGGCGCCACCACCAACAGCGACGCGGGCGTGACGGGCATCCGCAAGACCTATAAAACGCTCGAAGCGATGCAGAAGGCCGGCATGCTGCTGCTGGTGCATGGCGAGGTGACCAGCAGTGACATCGACCTGTTCGACCGTGAGGCCGTGTTCATCGAGCAGCAGCTCATCCCGCTGCGCCGCGACTTCCCCGAGCTGAAGATCGTCTTCGAGCACATCACCACCAAGGACGCGGCCGACTACGTGATGCAGGCCGACCGCTTCACGGCCGCCACCATCACCGCGCACCACCTGCTGTACAACCGCAACGCCATCTTCATCGGCGGCGTGCGTCCGCACTACTACTGCCTGCCCGTGCTCAAACGCGAAACGCACCGCGTGGCCCTGGTGCAGGCCGCCACCAGCGGCAGCGGCAAGTTCTTTCTGGGCACCGACAGCGCACCCCACCCGGCGCACCTCAAGGAGCACGCCACCGGCTGCGCGGGCTGCTACACCGCCCACGCCGCCATCGAGATGTATGCCGAGGCATTCGACAACGCCGGTGCGCTCGACCAGCTCGAAGGCTTTGCCAGCTTCCACGGCCCGGACTTCTACAGCCTACCGCGCAACACCGGCACCATCACCTTGCGCCGCGAGTCGTGGACACCGCCCGACAGCTTTGCGTTTGGCGAAGCCGAACTCAAGCCCCTGCGTGCCGGTGAAGCCCTGCCGTGGCGGATGATGCAATGACCTTGCCGCAGGAGCCGCACAAGGTTAGGACGGCCAGGAACATGGCCGTCTTCATCGACGCGGACAACCTGAATGATGCGACGGCCTTGGACCACGTTCTGATGGATTTGCGTCATCGTGCTGAACGCGTGCTTTACAAGCGCGCTTACGGCCGGGTGGATAGCCTTAAAGGCATCGAATCTGTACTGTGGCGCCACGGTGTTCGCCCGGTCAGCAACATGATCGTGAACAAGGTCACTACGGACAGCGCCTTGGTGATTGATGCGGTAGAGGCGGTTTGCACTCAAGACATCGACACAGTGGCGATCTGTTCGGGCGACGCGGACTTTGTTCCCTTAGCGACCTGGGTCAGAGAGCGCGGTTGCCATGTTCTTTGTTTTAGCCTGTCCAACAAAATTTTTGCGAACCCCGAGAGCTTTTATGACGAAGTGATCTTGCTGGAGGTGGTGGAAAAGCCGCAGAGCCCGGTCATTTCAAAGATAGTGGAGCCAGAGGTCCCAGTAGCTACCGATCTGAATTTTTCTTTGATTGCCGAGGCTCAATCCTCTGGCGGCCAGATTCGTCCGGTTGTTGAAGCGGCCTCTGAGTCCACCGCTTTAGTTCAGCAGTCCTTAACCCAAAAAGATCTTGTCGAGCAGGTGCTTCAGGCTGTGCCATCACTGCGCAATGGCCAAAGCCAGCACCTAAGCCAAGTGGTAGCCGCGTTGCGTCAGCGGGGTGTGTTGGGGAAGACCACGAAGACCTCGGTGTGGTTCGCGCAGTGTGGCGGCCGCTTTCAGCTGCAACCTTTGCAGCAGCCGAACCAGATCGCCTACATCTCTGATGCTAAGGCGAAGCAAGTAGCCAAAGCCTCTAGAGATACTGCTTCGGCTTCGCCTGCAATGCCTTCTTCTGAGATGGTTCAGCGAGTGTTGAAGGCTGTGCCGGATTTGAGGCTCGGGCCGCAGATGCTTAGCCAGGTCGTCCCAGTATTACGTCAGAAAGCCATCATAGGGAAAACGACCAAGTCGACTGCCTTTTTTGGACAGTTTCCTTCCCATTTCAAGCTTTCTCCCAAAGGGCAGCCTACACAAGTCACCTACATTGAGCCCTGCGCGCCCCACGTGGCCAAAAATATTCCTCAACGACGTGCTGCTGCGAATGGAAAGGATTGATTGGGGTGCGCCTTGGCTAGGCGCAGTTCGCGATCTGGGCGTCCGTGTTCAGCGTGAAGTGTTCGAGGGAAAGCCGGTAGCTGAGGCGCTGAATGTACTTTCCACGGTCTCTTTCCGTTTTGTCCCCCAGTCCGACCTGCCCGAAGGCACCGCCTACGAGCAATACATCTGGGACACCCGCCGCGTGCCCACGCGCGACAACCTGCACGACTTCTTCAACGGCCTGGTCTGGCTGCAGTTTCCGCGCACCAAGCGGCGCCTGAACCAGCTGCAGGCCCAGGCCATCGCCGCCGATGGCGTGCAGGCCGTGCGTGGCCCGCTGCGCGATGCCGTCACGGTGTTCGATGAAAACGGCGCATTGCTGCAGGCGCCCGATGCCCTGTGGGATGCGCTCCGGTCGCGGGACTGGCAGCGTCTGTTCATCGACCTGCGCCCGCTGTGGGCCGAGGCCCGGCTGGTGCTGTTCGGGCACGCACTGCTCGAAAAGCTGGTTGCTCCACGAAAACCCATGGTAGCGCACGTATTTCATGCGCCGATAGCTATGAATTCAATAGCGGATGTTGATGGCTGGCTGGCCGATCAGGTGGACGCCTCGGCATGGTCCACCAAGCCCTTCACGCCGCTGCCGGTGCTGGGCGTGCCCGGCTGGTGGCCTGCCAACCAGGCGCCGGGCTTCTATGACGATGCGCAGGTGTTCCGGCCCTTGCGGGCAGCGCCTGTGCCGTAATTCCCGCCAAGCCTTGTGTGATAAGACCCTGGCCGGGGTTTGCACCTACCATAGCGCGATGCAATCGCGGCCATGGGGCGGGTGCCGTTGTCACCGAGGGTGGTGGCGCTTGAAGCGCGGCTCCCGGCCCCCATCTGAGCCAGCAAACACTCGTTGTTGTTTACCCCACGGAGAAACCATTCCATGAAGCGGATCCTTTTGTTTGTGATGACCAACCTGGCCGTCGTTGTCGTGCTGGGGGTGGTGGCCAGCCTGCTGGGCGTCAACCGCTACCTCACGGCCAACGGCCTGAACCTGGGCGCGCTGCTGGGCTTCGCGCTGGTCATGGGTTTTGGCGGCGCCATCATCTCGCTGCTCATCAGCAAGCCCATGGCCAAGTGGACCTCGGGCGTGCGCGTGATCGACGGCTCCGGCTCGCCCGACGAGCGCTGGATCGTCGAGACCGTGCGCAAGTTCGCCGACCAGGCCCAGATCGGCATGCCCGAAGTCGGCATCTTTGAAGGCGACCCCAATGCGTTCGCCACGGGCGCGTTCAAGAACTCGGCCCTGGTGGCCGTGTCCACAGGCTTGCTGCAGGGCATGACCCGCGACGAGGTCGAGGCCGTGATCGGCCACGAAGTGGCCCACATCGCCAACGGCGACATGGTCACCATGACGCTGATCCAAGGCGTGATGAACACCTTCGTGGTGTTCCTGTCGCGTGTCATCGGCTACGCGGTGGACAGCTTCCTGCGCA
>ERZ778022.4324-NODE-4324-length-12364-cov-6.098952_pt1 | contig 12364 bp, 5 predicted proteins | sample MGYA00375752_ERZ778022 | MGnify/ENA primary metagenome ERZ778022 (study PRJEB29350, sample SAMN05389826) | bioreactor metagenome | isolation source: Thiocyanate bioreactor | place: South Africa: University of Cape Town | collected 2014-04-04 ... | reverse complement strand
GCTGTCGGCATACGTGGCATACGCCATAATGGCGTCGGCAGCGGCGGCAGCGTCAGGGGCAGCGTCACCTGGGCTGCCGCCATGCGGGCTGGGTGGGATGACGGCACTGGAGGTGCGGGTGGGCATCGGGCGCAACGCCGCGGTGGCCGCCGCCTCTGCCCTCGCCTTCAGGCGCCACACCTCGTCCATGGACACGATGGCGGCGGCACCAGTAGGGGAACCCGCGCTGTCCACTACCGCAGTACCCAGCGCAATGCCGCTGGCGGTGGCGGGCGTCAGGGCAGCGGGGCCGCCAAAGAGGGAGCCGTGGGGGGGGGGAGACGCGGCGAAGGGGGGTCGCGGACCACCGCCCTTGCGGATGAGCAGGGGCAGCGGGGTACGCACACCCTCCTCCACCACCGACGCCAGGTAGTGGGCACCTGGTGTACGCTCCCGGAAGCTGGGCATCCCTGCCGGCCGTACCATGTGAGCCGCTGGCGACGGTGTCAGTGCATCATTCCATGGCGGGCTGCCGCCCACCGCGCTGCTGGCGACGCTGACGGCACTGACAGCAAGTGACGCCTTACCGCCGCCATACGGACTGCCGCCCTCTGCCACTGGTGTCAGTTCCAGCGCCGGTCCATGGCGCAATGCTGCGCCGACACCCGCCAGCCCGCCACCGCCCAACAAGCTCGCCCGCAGCGCCTGCACCGACGCAGCGCCGCCCAGCAGCTCCAAGCTGTCATTCTCATCGCCGCCCCCGCGATTGGCGCGCGCCGCAGCTGTTAGGGAGGCATGCAGGGCACGGAGTCCCAGCAGCGCCGCTCCCGCGTCACCCGATGCAGCCGCTTCAAACTGCGATGCAGGTGTGGCCGGCGGCGCGCCTGGCATGGTGGCGGTCGCTGCGACGCCGCCGCCGCGAGTCTGAAGGGGGCGGGTGGTAGGTGTGATGAATAACGTGCGCGCATGCTGACATAAGCAACAAGCAGCAACACTGCAGATGCGTACCGAAACGAGGCAGGGTGTGGATGGCGGCAGGATGGGTGTCGTGGGAGCGGCCGGCGCTGGTGAGCCCAGGATGCTTGCCAACGGCGACCTGACGCCCTTAATGCCACCACCAGGACTGCCGCCTCCACCACCCACTGTCTTGACAGCAAGGCCGCTGGATGCGCCGGTCATGCCTCGCAGCGGCCGCTGCCGCCCGCTTGCCGCCGCCGCCATGGTACCAGTGATAGTATAGTAGTGGTACTGAAGCAGTACCGGTAGTGGCGGTTGTGGAGGTGGAGAGGGGGGAGGGCAGTCGAAATGGCGAAAGGATAACAATACGGCCGCGGCATATAACAACAGCAACAGGGAACAACGAGTTATGGCAATGCACCCTCTTGTGCGATTTTGCGTCTGTGCACCGGCTTGTGTGCCACGTCGCGTTTGCCGCCCTCATTGCCGTTGGTCACCAACCGACAACTCTGGCCCCTGCTGCTGATGACTTGCAGCCAGGCCAACGGACAAAACCTGCAGTGGTCTGCCAGTGTCGCCGCGGCCCGCAGCGCGCTCGCCGCCAAGTTGCCTTGTCAGTGCTTGTCACGAAAGCTGCTGGTCAAAAGTAAAAACAGAGCCAATTGTGGGATTCAAGCAGTGTGGTGGTGGCTAGGCAACCCTTGCAGCACGGCGGAGGGCGAGGGCCAGTTGAATTATCAGTGTCGAACTGAACGATTTAGGTACGGCTCAGCTGGCACCACCGCCACCGCCACCACCGGCGGCAGTGCCGCCACCGGCGGCAGGAGCAGGGGGGCGGCCGCCGGTGATGTCGCGGATGAGCGGCGCCAGCGTCATGGCGCGGAAGGGGGTGTGGACGGCGACGGCGTCGCGCGCCTCCAGGTCTTGCGCGTTGAACCCCAGCAGGGTGGCGCACTCCTCCTCCGCCACCGCCGCCACCAGGTCCAGGTCCAGGCCTGACTTTTGCGAGCTGGTCACGTCGCGCAGATTCCACCCGATGCGGGCGGCGGGCACGCCGGTCACCGACACCACACCCATGTACACCCACGACCACACGCCCTGCGGCATCTCGCGGGAATCCAGTGGGTGCGTCGGCGGGAAGAACTCCACGGCAGCAGGTGGCACCGCAGCCGCGGCGGCAGCGCCACCGGCCGCACCCGCTGCGGCGGCGGCGGCGGGAAGCGGGAGGGCGCCTTCGTCTGACTTCACCAGCGTCCGATCCACCGCGTCGCCCCAGAACGACGACATGCGCACGCGCGCCACGATGACGTGCCGGCCGCGCGGCACCCACAGGTCGCCGTAGACGTGGAACCACCATACGGAGCGCAGGCGCGTGACGGTGCCAAACAGCGACGACTTGTCAGGCATGTCCCGCATCCAGTACTCTGACGATTCAGCCCACGCCATGTTCATGGCAGCGGACGGGCAGCCGGCCGCCGATACGATGGCAGCCACCGCAGTCGCCGCCGCCGCGCCGCACGGCGACAGCGCCGCCGCGCGCGCCAGCCGCTCGCTCAGCACGCGCAGCGGCCCCACCTGCGCCTTGATGCAGCTGCCGTCCGTCGTCAACGCTGCCAGCACCGGCTCCGAGGGCTCAAACCCCGCGGCGGTCACTGCCGCCCGCCCGCGCACCGCCCACGCCTCTGGCACCCGCAGTGCGCGGCAGGTGCCGGTCAGCGCTACCAGCTCCCTCATCTGCAAGAACCCCGTGATCGCCACCACCGCCGCCGGCACCAGCCGCTCCAGTGCGCTGCCTGTGGCCGCCGCCGCCGCCCCACCTGGCGCAGGCGCACTGGTTTCCACCTCCATCCTCCTGTCTGTGGCGAGAGATGATGGCAAGACGGCACAAGGGGGTGAGGCGGGTGAGTGTGTGCACACTGTATCCTCGTGATAAATGCGCGATCCAAACAGCAACCCAACCTAGCACCTCGACTCATCAATCGCCACGAGTGTGTGTACGTTTTCTACCTCGTATTTTGCGCGAACCGTCACCGCTGTACCGTTTTCCACCTCCCTCTTCGCACCACGGTGCCACCACCTTTGCCGCCACACGACTGTCGGTGACCACCCAGGTCGGTCCTTGTTATGGCGGCGGTCTACAGCCTGAGCAATGGCCGCGGCAACGTTGCGGAGCGCCAGAGTGGCCGCGGCGTACCATGGTGCCGGGAATGCGCGGCAGGCCGCCAATTCATGCGGATCCACGCACAACTCATCCCATTTGTTCTCCTAGTGGTGTAGCCGTGCTTACCCGCTTGCGTTATTGCCGTTGATGCCTGCGCCGGCACCAAAGTAGTACGGTACCCGACGCCCGCCCTCTTCATTCCTGACGGTCAGGTAGCAATGGCGCTGCATGCGAGCGAGGCGCGGCAGCTGGTGGAGCTGTTTGGGGGACTGAACGCGGCGGTGGCGGCGCCGGGGCGGCACCTGCTGTTCCAGGAGAGCGTGGCGGGCGGGAAGGTGAAGGCGCACGAGGGGCGGGCGGAACCGGTGGTGGACAAGCGGCGGCCGTACTACCTCTTCCTGTTGAACGACGCCGTGGTGGTGGGGAAGGCCATGGTTGGCCTCATCTCCACCTCGTACCGCGCGCACGCCTTCCCGCTCCGCGCCTGCGACCTGTGGCTGCCGCTGGCAGCGGACGCCAAGGCGCTGGCGGCGGGGCTGGAGGCGGCGTCGTGTGCAGGTCCTGTGAGCAGTGCGCCCACCACTTTCCTGGTGCGCCTGCGGTGCGGCGGGCGGCTGGGGTGGGAGGTTGATGCCAGCGCCTACGGCACGTCCCGCACTGGCAGCGACGGCACGACGGGTGGGAGTGGCGGTGGGGGTGGCAGCGGCGGTGCAGGGTCGCGCGCCAGCACCGGGCGCGCGGGTGCCACATCAAGCGGCGCCGCGCCCTCTCCCGGCGCCAGCGGTGACGACGACGACGGTGAGGGTGACTTTGTGTTGCAGTGCGCGTCCGCAGAGCAGCAGCGTCGGCTGTATGACTCGTTCCAGTTCCTGAAGCGGCGCATGACGCCAAGCGGCGCTGTTGCCGCTGGCCTGCCCATCCCACCGCGCATTCCGGTGGCGTCCGCAGCGACGACGGCGCCTGCAGCGGGCCCGTCGGCAGCAGCGGCTGGTGCCAGTGCAGACGGCAGTAGTGGCAGCGGCGGCGGAGGTGAGGCTGGCGGCGGTGGGACGCGCCTGCGTGCGCACGCTGCCATGCGGTCACGCTCGACGGCAGACAGCGGCGCCGGCAGCGTCGGTGCTGCCGATGGCGACGGCGCTGCGGGGCGCGAAGACGCGGCCCGGCCGGGTGTGGCATCCACCCGCAGCCACGATGCGCTGCGTGCGCTAGAGTCCCGCCTGCGCGACGCCGGCTTGACAGAGAAGCCGTCGCGCGCCAGCATCGGCAGCACGTCCGTGTCTGCTGCCGCCTCCGCCGCCGCCGCCGCCTTCGTGTCCACCGGCCGCGGCAAGCTGCTAAATGTGCCCGCCCTGCCTAATGTGCCGCCGCATGGTACGTGGGCGCGCGATCGTGTCTGTAGCGCGGCGGCGACACAGCACTTCACCCACACCCACACGCCGCCACTCCCTGCGCAGTGCCGCAACCGGCGCCGGCCGGCGTGGACGACCCGGATGCGCGGTACCGGCACCACGTGTACACCGAGCTGCTGAACACGGAGAAGGCGTACGTGGCGGACATGCAGGTGCTGGTGAAGGTATTCCAGCAGCCGCTGGCAGAGTACGTTGCATTGTGGAAGCGCGCGCCGCCTCGTTAGTAATACTTCAACCCATCATTACCCCCCCCCCCCCCCCCCCCCCCCCCACACCCTACAGGGAGGCTGCACGCGGGACGCCCATCATTGCCGCGGACGCCGTGCTGTCCATCTTTGCCAACGCCGCCACTCTGCTGGACCTCAACGCCGAGCTGCTGACGCACATCTGTGACGGCTTGGCCGCGACGCCGCCGCAGCGGCTGAGCGAAACGTTTGCGTCGGCCTTCATCCACGTCATGCCCTTCTTCCGCATCTACACCACGTACTGCAAGAACTACTGGCGCGCGCTGGAGGTGCTGGCGCGCGAGATGGAGGGCAACGAGGGCTTCCGCACCTTCCTGCACGTCTGTGCGCTGAAGCCTGAGACGGGCAGGAAGGACGTGGGCACGTTCCTCATCAAGCCCGTGCAGCGCATCTGCAAGTACCCGCTGCTGTTCAAGGACTTGCTGTATGTGGCGCCGCTGCGTGGGGCGTATGGGGCGTAGGTGGGTGCTTTTCATACCGTCACTCACACCCACCACTGACATCGACACGCATGCAGGAAGCACATGGAGGCGGCGCACCCGCACCGAGCGCGGCTGGAGACGGCGCTGGCGGAGGTGGAGCGCATTGCCATGGAGGTGAACGAGCGCATTGCGGCAGAAGACCGGCAGCGCCGCATCTTTGACGTGTACACCCTGCTGGATGGTGCGTGCTGGGCGGGGCCAATGTGACCGCACAACATAGTTGACACACCCCAAACCCACGGCCCCTAACCCACGCGCCGCACGTGCAGGCGCCGTGCCGGACCTGGTGCAGCCGCAGCGCCGGTTCCTGCTGGATGTGCCGGAGGTGGGCGTGTCGTTCCCCATGGACACCAGTGGCGACGGCGTGCTGGCCATGTTTGTGGGCAGCGACCGCGGCAAGCCCAAGCCGCTGCGCATGTTTGTGTTCAACGACATGGTCATCTTTGCCGCGTACAGCCACACCAGCCGGTCGGGCGCGGCAGCGGCGGCGGGCGGCGACGCCGCGGTGGCCTCGCTGCCGTCCACCACGGATGGCGGCGGGACAGGGCCTCTGCAGGGTGTGGCGACCGGCGCGCGGTACAAGGTGGTGACGACGGTTCCCTTCATCGACGTCAACCTGACGGCGTTCGCTGCCAACAATGGCGCCACTAACCCCGGTAGCAGCGACGGTGGTGCGGCCGGGTCGGCGGCAGCAGGTGGTGCTGCCGGTGCGTTGCCGCGGCCGCCGTCCATGACTTTGCCGACCGGCAGCAGTGGCAGCAGCAGCGGCGGCGGCGGTGAGGCGGGCGTGGTCACGTTGATGGCCACAAAGCACGTGCACGGCAAGGACGGCGCCACCGCCACCGCCGTCAACCGCATTGACATCCACACGGGGTCGGACGCCAAGCGCGCGGAGCTGGTGGCCACCCTCACGCCTGCCATTGAGCAGTCGCACGCACAGGCGCGCGACCTGCAGGAGCGCCGGCTCAGCGCGGCGCCAGGTACGTTGGCTGGCTTGCTGGGTTACTTGCGCGTTGTTGGACGCTGGCCGCGAACACATCTGTACTCCCACCCCCCAATAACTGCAGGACGCACCCGCAACTGGCGCCGGAAGCAGAGTGGGTACGCCAGCCTGGGCGGCACGCGTGGCAAACGGTACAGCGCAGAGGGCTTGTCAGCGCTGCAGGAACGGTACGGCTCTGCCGCCGCCGGCGGCGGTGCCGGTGCCGGTGGCGGTGATGACGACGGCGGCGAGGAGGCGGGCGGCGGCGCCATGGGAGATGACCCTTGGGTCGGCGGCGAGGGGGAGGATGTGCCCCTTGCGCTCCACCCGGCAGCAGGCGGTGGCGGCACGGCGCCGTCCCCTGTCCCTGCAGTAGTTGTACCTGCGTTTGCAGCACCGGCGCCTGCTCCTGCAGCGCCGGCGCCTGCACCTGCACCGGCACCTGCGCCAGCACCTACGCCTGCCCCTGCACCTGCACCGGTTGCACCCGCGCCGGTTCCACCCGCACCAGCTCCCGCCGCCGCTGCAACGACCACTGGGCCGTCTCGAGCACGGCGGCCGCTCCCACAGTTGCCACCCGGTAGCACTTGAAATGTTTGTTGGTCTACTTAACTGGCGGCGGGGCGGGACGGCGCATCGGTGTTGATGCCACGCACGTGCGTGGCCAGCACGGGCGCGGCGCCAATGGGGGCGGTGACGGACAGGCCGGCGGCGCGCAGGGGGCGGTGCACGTGCGACATCTTCACGGTGTCCAGCACGGTGTGCACGCGGAAGCCGCGGTCCGCCGCGGTGTCCTCCGGGCGGAATGCCTTGGAGGTAGTGCGCGGGTCCACCCAGCGCTCCGTCAGCGCCAACGACACGGGTGCTGCCTCCAGCCCGCCGCCGCCGCCGGTAGTGCGACTGCCCGGTGGCGGGGAGGCGGAGCCGGTGCGGCGCGCCAGCGTGCCTTTCAGACCCAGCTTCATGGGCGAGCCGTGCAGCAACGGCTTGTAGCGGTCGGCGCGGGAGGCGTCCTTGGAGGTGTACGGTACGACGTACGGCGTGTCCACCACTACGCGTGACTGCCACTCCGCGGCGGCGGCGGCTGCCGCGGCTTCCAGCTCTGCTGCCATGCCGCCGGGCGGCAGGTGCACGCTCTTGTTGAATGCCAGCGTCGCGTCGCGGCCATCCGCGGCACGGTACCCAAACTCGCCGTGTGGCAGGGGCGCCGGGATGGGAATGGAGGTGAATGGTGCCCGACCACCCACCACCGCCGCCGCGCGCTCAGAGGCCGCCAGTGCGGCAGCCGCGTCCCACGGGTCAGGCCACGGCGCCGCCAGCTCGGCAGCGCGTGCCGGCGACACGGCGTCCGGGTGGCGCGCGTACTCGGATGCCGGCCGTGGCGCCGGGTACACAAACCCGCGTGCCGTCTTCCACTTGGCACGCGACTCTGCCGCTGCCGTTGCCGCCATGCGCCCCTCATCTATCAGCGGCACCGCAGCGGAGCCGTACTCGGGCGCCATGGTGTAGCTGCCGCTCGTGTCTGCCGCCAGCACCGCCCGCAGCGTCGCCTTCGCCGCCTCCACGCTATTCAACCGCTGCCCACTGTACCCCACCACCGTGCTGCCGCCGCCGCCGCCGCCGCCGCCGCCGCGGGTCCACCCACACGCGGCGGCTACCGCCTCTGCCACGGCGGGCGGCATGGTGGCACGCACCATCTCCTCTGCCTCCGCCCGTACCGCCGTCTTGACAGCGGCGTTACTGTCCGACGCATCCGCCATGGACGCCATGTGCTCCGCCACCCAGTCGCGTGAGTCGCGGATGGTCGCCGCGACGCGGCGTGTGGACTCAAACTCTGGGTTGTGCGACTGCACGCGCCGCCGCGCCGCCTCCGCGGCCGCCGCAGCCGCCACCTCTGCCGCGGCAACAGCCTCGGCGGCGGCGGCAGCAGCGGCGGCACGACTGGCGTCAGCTGTCAGCGTGACGGCCAGCAACGCGGTGGCGTCTAGCGTGGCGGCGAGGTGGTTGTCTGTCGCGCCCTCTGCCGCCGCCAGCCGGTCATGTGACGCCGCCACCGCGTGCGCCGCCGGGTTGGAGTCGCCGTACAGATCGACCAGTGACACCGTGCCGCCGAACTTGTTTTCCAGCTGCAGCACGCCCTCCGCGGTGGGAAACAGGCCCAGCGCGCGCGCGTCATCCATGGTGGTGGCGCTGGGCAGCTGCGCCAGCGCGTTGAGTGCCGCAAACAGGGCGGGCGGCACCGCCTGCGCGTCGTATGTGGCAGGCCACACCACCACCGTCGCCAGCGCGTCGCGCAGGCGCACGTTCTTGGGCGCCAGGCCAAACGGCGTGAACAGCCGCTCACGGAAGCGGACGTCGCGGCTGGCCAGCAGCGTGAAGGCAGCGCTGTTCACGGCGCGGCGGCGGGCTACGGCATGCAGCGCCTCTGCGCCGCGGCCTGCCACCGCCTCCAACACAAACAGCCGGCTGCCGGCATCAATGAGCTGGAACCCCGTCACCACGTCCAGCGTGCCAGCCACCGCGCCTGCCGCCTCCTCGCCCGTCAGCACGTGTGACCGCAGGGAGGCGACGGCGGGGCAGGCGGCCGAATTCACGCGCTCCACTGCACCCATCAGCGCCGTCAGCAGCGCGTCGTTGCCGTACGGGAAGCGCACAATGAAGCGCTCAAATGCCAGCTGGCGCACTGACTCGGCGGGCGGCGCGGTGTGCAGCGCCGCGGGGCACGCCAGCGTGGCGCGCACCTTCAGCGTCGCGCCTGCCACGTTGTACGCGCCCACACCCTGGCACAGCCGCTGCTCGCGGGACAGCGCCCACAGCGGCTCTGGCACCGGCGGCACAAACTTGCGCGCGGTGGGCACCAGCTGCGCAGACAGGATGACGGTCACCGGCGGCGCGGCCGCTGCTGCCGCTTCCGCCGCCGCCGCCGCGGCGCGCCCAGGTGACGACGGCCGGCTGCTTGGTGCCGAGCCGCCACTGCCACCGGATAGTGGCAGGGATGGCACCGTTGCAGCGGGCGCGGTCGGCGCAGGTGCGGGTGCAGGCGCCGCTGGACCGGCCGTCTTCGTTGCCGGCGCGCCAGCGCGCGGTGCGGCAGCAGCAGCGGCCGCGACAGCGTCAGGGCGCACTGCGGAGGGTGGGCGGGCAGCTCCCGGTGCCGGCGCTGCTGCCGGCGCTGGAACCGGGGCTGTCCGCGACGCTGCAGCCGCAGGCGCAGCAGCGGCAGCTGTCGGCAGCGGTGCAGGGGACGGAGCAGGTGCAGGCGATGGGGCAGGCGCAGGTGCAGGTGACGCGCGCACTGGCGGTGGCGCATACTTGGCCTTCAGCGCCTCCAGCCGCTCACCACCACGCGCCAGCAGTGCCTCCAGGCGCAGCGTGGCGGTGGCATGTGGGTGGCGCTCACCCGCCGACGCGACGCGCAGCAACGCCTCTGTGATAAACAGCGCATCTACCTCTGCCGGCATGTGCGGCAGGCCAGGGACGGCGGAGGAGGGTGTGACGGTGCCGCTGGGTGGCTGCGAGCCGCCCCTTGTCGCACCGGCGCTGCCAGGTGCTGCTGGCTTGCCGCCCGCGCCGCTGGCTGCTGGCGCCGGAGCTGCTGCCGGCGGCGCTGCAGGCCCACCCTTCCCAGGCGGCGCCGCGCCTGCCTTCCCTTTGGCCGCCGCGGCCCCGGCTGCGGTGGTGCTAGCAGTAGCGGCAGCAGCAGCAGCGGCGGCGGCGGCAGCAGCAGTGGCAGCTGCGGCTGCCGCCACGTGGCCGTGCACTGCCTCAAAGGCGCAGTCGTCGGACGGTGTGGCGGCGAGCAGGGTGGCGTACACCGCCGCGCGGTGTGCCGGCAGCGCTGGGAACGCCCACAACCCGCCGCCCGTCACGACGTCAATGGCGTCCGAAAGCGACAGCGGGACAGGGATGTGCGAGGCAGGCGGTGGCAGTGCAAGCGACTCCACCGCGCCGCTGCCTGGTGCGCTAGCGGTCTTGGCTTTTGGCGACGGCTTCCCTAGCGTGCCAGCCGGTGGTGCTGCGCTACTGCCCGCACCCCCGCTGCCGCTGCCGCCGCCGCCCGCCTCCTTCTTGTCCTTGGCGTCCGGCTTGGTGCTGCGCGCACTGGCGATCGGCTGCGCCGCCGCACTGGCGGCAGCGGCTGCGGCAGCGGTAGCAGCGGCGGCAGCGGCAGCAGCAGCCTCCGCAGCGGCAGCTGCCTTCTCGATTGCGGCCGCCTTGCGAGGTGACACGGGGGGCTTCGGCGCGCCCGCCTCCTGCAGTGTCTCCCACGCCAGCAGGTCGCGGTCGTGCACCTCCACCACCACGCCTTGCGTGCGCAGCCGCTCCTTCACGTCGCCAACATCGAGGAGGCCAAGGCACAGCACGGTGGCGTGCTGCCACGTCGTCGTCTTGCCGTGCGCCACGCCCGGCGTGATGGCAAGCCGTGGCAGGCACCGGGCGTCAATGGCTGACAGCGGCACCGCAACACGCTCGGCGGCATCTAGCGCAAGAAGAAACGGGGAGGTGCTGCCACCGGCCGTGTGGGCTGGCGCCGTACTGCGTGGCAGCGGCGGCACCTGCAGTGTTGCCGCCGAGGCAAGCGTGGCAAGCCGCGCAACAGCGTAAACGGGACGGCAATTGCGCGTCAGCAGCGCGTACGGTGTGGGACGCAGGTAGCGTGCCAGCGTTGCGTCGCTACCGTCAGCCACCACGATGCCCGGCACGTCGGCGGCGGCCGCCAGAGTGAGTGTCAGTGGATTGAGCTCTGCCGCCAGCCAGGGTGGGAAGAGAGCCCGCGGCGTGACAGGGATGCGCCCGCCGTCCTCTGGCGGTGGTGCCACGGGCGCGGCACCACCGGGCTTGGCAGCAGCGCCCGCAGCCGCGGGTGCTGCCCCAGCTGCCGGTGCCGCCGGCCGTGCCGACTTGCCGGCAGCCGCCGGGGCGGGGGACACAGGGGTAGTTTGCGGTGCGCCGTCGGGGCGCGGGCGGGTACACGAGGAGATGACCAGCGACAGGTTCAGGAAGCGGATACCGGCGGGCGGGGCAAGGGTGACGGCTGCCAGTGGCGCGCCAACCGCCGCCTCAAGCGCTGCGGTGTCGAAACTGGCAGCAGTGGGAGGCGGTGGTGGTGGGGACGCGTGGTCAGTCGCGGCAGCGGTGGCTGCTGCTGCCGCCGCTGCCGCTGCAGCAGCTGCAGCAGCGGCGCCACTCCCTTTGCCAGCCGGCGCGGACGCAGCCGCTGGCGGTGGCGCTGCTGCTGCGGCGGCTGCCGCGGCTGCCGCAGCGGCGGCGTGCGCAGCTGTAGCAGCCGCCGCCAGCGCCTCTGCCACCACGGTCGGCGACCCAAAGGTGAGGGAGACGGACGACGCGCCCGCCAGCAGCGGGCTGACGTCCAACGGCATCCACGCAACGTATGGCAGGACCGGCAGCGAGGGCGGCACGGTGGCCGGCGCGCCGGGAGCACCGGCTCCGGCACCGCCAGCAGCAGCAGACGCAGCACCACCTGCAGACGGCGGCGCCCCCTTCTTCCCACCACCTGCCGCCGGTGCCGCCGCCGCCGCACCACTACCTCCTTTGCCGCCGCCGGCGCCGCTGGCGCCAGGTGCGTCGTCCGGTGGCGGGGCACGGGCCTCTGGCCGCAGGCCCATAATGCAATTCAGCAGCGGCGCGTCATGCAGCGTGCGTGCCCAGCCGCGGTCAGCGACCACCTCCGGGAAGTCGTGGCTGTATGTGAACACGCGGTGCTCCAGCGGCAACGCAGGAGCCGCATCCGCCGCGCCGGCATCCGGCACGCCGCCCTTGTCCTTGCCGGCCACTGCGGCTGGCGCGGGGCGTGCGGGTGCGCCCTTCCCACCCGTCGCAGCCGGTGCACTGCTTGCCGCCGCCGCAACGTGCGGCAGTGCCCACGCCGGTGGGCTTGCCTCATCCCACACGCCACCCTCTGCCGCCGCGGCGGCGGTCGCTGTCGCTGCCGCCGCCGCTGCTGCTGCCGCCGCTGCCCCACCTTTAGCTTCCTTGCCACCGCCGCCGCCCGCGCCGCCTGCAGCCGCCGCCTCTGCCGCCCGCGACGCTGCCGTCTTGCCCACCGCTGCCGTCTCTGCGCGTGCGCCCAGGAAGGCGGCGCGGAAGTAGGGCCAGTAGTCTCGCGCGTCGTCGTGCAGCCGCGGCGC
>ERZ778022.4317-NODE-4317-length-12377-cov-4.173186_pt1 | contig 12377 bp, 10 predicted proteins | sample MGYA00375752_ERZ778022 | MGnify/ENA primary metagenome ERZ778022 (study PRJEB29350, sample SAMN05389826) | bioreactor metagenome | isolation source: Thiocyanate bioreactor | place: South Africa: University of Cape Town | collected 2014-04-04 ... | reverse complement strand
ATGATCCGCATGGACGACGGCTCGCGGAAGTCCTTCCTCGCCTGGCGCTGCCGCTATGACGATACGCGCGGGCCCACCAAGGGCGGCATCCGCTATCACCCCGATGCGCACGTCGAGGAGGTCGAGACGCTCGCTTTCTGGATGACCTTCAAGTGCGCCGTGATGAACCTGCCGTACGGCGGTGGCAAAGGGGCAGTGCGCGTCGATCCGCGCCAGCTCTCCAAGGCCGAGCTGGAGCGCCTGTCGCGCGCCTACATGCAGGCCTTTGCCCGCACGGTCGGGCCTGACCGGGATATCCCGGCGCCGGACGTCTACACGAACTCCATGATCATGGGCTGGATGGCCGACGAGTACGCCCAGATCGTCGGGCAGGCTGTGCCTGCGGTCATCACCGGCAAGCCCATTGCTCTTGGCGGCTCGCTCGGGCGCGGAGATGCCACGGCGCGCGGGGGCTACTATCTCGTGCGCCATCTCGCCGATGATCTGAAGCTCGGCAAGGTCATGCGCGTCGCCGTGCAGGGCTTTGGCAATGCGGGGCAGTACGTGGCGCAACTGCTGGCGGGCGACGGTCATCGCATTGTCGCGGTCTCGGACTCGCAGGGCGCGGTCTATGCGGGCAATGGGCTGAACGTCGAGGCCCTGCTCGCGGCCAAGGCGCAGGGCAAGTCAGTAACGGCAACGGTCGGCCAGCACGGCCATGAGGCGCTCGATCCCGATAAGATCGTCGGCGTGCAGTGCGAGCTGCTGGTGCCGGCGGCGCTCGAGAACATGATCCACGCCGAGAATGCAAAGAGCGTTCGCGCCAAGCTCATTCTCGAGCTGGCGAACGGACCGGTGACGCCCGAGGCCGACGAGATCCTCGCCAAGGCCGATGTCGTCGTGCTGCCGGACATTCTCGCCAATGCCGGCGGCGTGACGGTCTCGTACTTCGAGTGGGTCCAGAACCGCCAGGGCTACTACTGGACCGAGCAGGAAATTCACGGGCGCCTTCAGTCGATCATGGAGCGCGAGGGACGCACGATCTGGGAGCTCTCCCGGCAGAAGGGCATTCCCATGCGCACGGGTGCTTATGTGCACGCGCTCGGCCGCCTCGCAGAAGCCATCGAAGCGCACGGCACGCAGAGCTTCTTCACGAGCTGATCGCTGCCCCAGCGTTAGGCGCAAAATCGCGCGGGCTTGCAACATCAAGCCCGCGTGAGCGCCACCCCTTTCTCCCTGCCCATTGCTGACATGCTGGCGTCACGCCACTAGCATGAGCTGCGATGGGCTGAGCTGGACAAGGGAGAATTGACGCATGAGTGGCTTCCTGACCGAGGACGAGATCGCGGCGCTGAACCCTTCCGAGCTGCTGCCGCATTCGACCCCGATCCCGACCCAGATCGTCTCCAGCGACGAGTTCACGCCGCCGCCCCAGAGCGAGAAGCAGAAGGAAGTCGAGGCGCGCCTCCTCGCCATGGCCGACGAGTTCGGCGCCAGGCAGGGGCAGAGCCGCCGCCAGTTCTTCCAGTCCGCGGCGGGCATGGCAGCGGCGTTCGTCGCGCTCAACGAGACCTTCTCCGCCGTCTTCGATGCGAGCCGCGCCGAGGCTTCGACGCCAGCCATGGCCGACGAGCGCGCGAAGAGCCTCAAAGACCAGTTCATCATGGATATGCACACGCATTTCCTGCGCGATGACACGCGGCTCACCAATTTCGTGCGGGCGCGCGAGGCCGTGGGCAAGGCCGGCTGGAATCCGCAGCTCGTCGACAAGCCGCAGACGCTCGAAGACCTGAAGTTCAACAACTTCTTCAAGGAGATCTATCTCGACAGCGACACCAAGGTGCCGCTCATCTCCTCATCGCCCTCGGAGGAGCCGCAGGATTGGTTCCTGACGAACGAGCAGATGATCGAGGCGCGCGACAAGATCAACAAGGATGCCGGCAGTCGCCGCATGTTCGCGCACGCGATCTTCACACCGGGGCAGGATGGCTGGCTCGAGCATCTCGAAGGTTCGCTGGCGCGCAAACCCGAGTCCATCAAGGGCTACACGGTCGGCGACAACACGAACAAGGATCTCGCGCGCCATCCCTGGCGCATGGACGACGAGAAGGTCACGTACAAGGCTTACGAGCTCGCCGTGAAGCACGGCATCAAGAACATCTGCGTGCACAAGGGGCTCTTCCCCGAGTCCACCGCGAAGCGCTTTCCGCATCTGCTCGAGTACGCCAAGGTCGGCGATGTCGGAAAGGCGGCCAAGGACTGGCCGCAGCTCAACTTCGTCATCTACCACGCGGGTTATCGCTGGGCGGCTGGCGGGCGCGCGGGGGATGGCTGGAACGAGTTCGAGAAAACGGGGCGCGTATCCTGGGTGAGCGATCTCGCCGAGATCCCGGAGAAGTACGGCGTTACGAACGTCTATGCCGATGTCGGCCAGCTCTTTGCGCAGAGCGTCGTCGCGGAGCCACGGCTCGCCGCAGCCATGATGGGCATCATGGGACGCGGCATGGGCTATGAGCGCGTCGTGTGGGGCACGGATGCCGTGTGGACGGGCTCGCCGCAGTGGCAGATCGAGGCGCTGCGCCGGCTCGAGATCAGCGAGGACATGCAGAAAAAGTACGGCTTCAAGCCGCTCGGTGCGGCGGACGGCCCGATCAAGAACATGATCTTCGCCGGCACGAACGCGAAGCTCTATGACTTCGATATTCCGAGCCAGCGCGGCGACATCGGGCCGAACCGCGACCGCTTCGCGCTCATGAAGGAAGAGTACGAGAAGAGCGGGCCAGCGCGCTCCAACCTCCGCTATGGCTATGTGACGGGTCCCGTGGATTGGTCGGCCTTCGCGTAGGTCATGCCGCTTCCGGCAGCGTGTCGAGACGCGGCACCTGAGAGCTCATGATCACGAGGAACTGCGCGAGAAAGCCGAGCGCCGCGAGAACCAGGCACGCTGCCACGCCTGATCTCGCGGCGACGAGCGCGCCCAATGCCGCGCCGATCGGGCGCGCGCCGAAGGTGGCGGTCAGGACCAGTGCGGAGACACGCCCGAGCATGGAGATCGGCGTCACGGCTTGGCGGAGCGTCGTGGTCGTGATGGTCCAGAGAATGGGGCCGGCGCCGAACAGGAAGAAGCTCGCGCCCGCGACGATCCCCGAGGGCAGCCAGAGCGTCGCGAGCATGATGAGGGCGGCGATCAGGCCTGCGAGCGGGCCGAGCACGATCATGGTGCCGAGCGACAAGCGGCGCATGAGGCGTGGCGCGAGCAACGCGCCGATGATCATGCCGGCACCGTAAATGCCGAGCGTTATACCCACGCCCGCGGCAGTGAGGCCGAGGTTCTGGATCGCATAGGCCACATAGATGGCCTGCAGCACGAACCACGCCGCATTGAAGAACACGGCAGTGACGAGGATGGGCCGCAGGAGCGGATGCGCGAGGACGAAGTACGCGCCTTCGCTCACTTCCCGGAGCAGATGCCGGCGCGGCGGACGGGAGGCCGGCAGCTCCTCGCGCAGGCTGGCGAGCAGCATGGCCGCAATGAGCGAGAGTACGGTCGCGATTACGTAGGCCGTCGGCGCACCGGCCCAGCCGACAATGGCACCACCGAGCGCGGGACCGCCCGCATAGGCCGTGCTGCGCGCGAGCTCCAGCCAGCGGTTGGCCTCGCCGAGCTGATGACGCGGCACCATGGACGGCAGCAGAGCCGGCGCCGCGACGCTGTAGCAGACTGTGCCGATCGCCCCGATGAAGCCGAGGGCAGCCAGCATCGTCAGGTCGAGCATTCCGCCGGCGAGCAGGGCGAGCACCGCCAGCAGCGATACCGCGCGCAAGGCCTCCGAACCGGCCATGAGCCGGCGCCGCGCCATTCGATCGGCAAGCACGCCGGCAGGGAGCGCCAGCAGGAGAAAGGGCAAGGTCTGCACAGTTTGGAGGAGGCCGGTTTCGGCTGCGCCGGCGCCGAGCAACAGCACCGCGACAAGAGGTGCAGCAGCGAGCGCGATCTGCTCGGAAAGCTGAGCTGAGAGATTGGACCAGCTGAGCCGCGCAAAGGCGGGCGGCAGGCTGTCGGACGGTGTGGTGGTCATCGGGGCCTCCTCGAACGTCGGAGGCGCAGAAAAATCAGGTGCGGCGCGTGCGTGCGATCCGTTTCCTGGCTTCAAATCCGGATGCCGGCCTGCCGGGGCGGGAATCGATGGCGATGCCGGGGCGGCGCAGTTGCAGTATCCTGCGCGTCAATCGACTCGGGACCCAGGATCTGGCCTTGCGACGCGGCTACCACCACGGCAACCTCAAGGAAGCGCTCATCGAAGCCGCGCTCGCGCTCATTGCCGAGAAGGGGGCCGGGGGTCTTACGTTCGCCGATGCGGCGCGTGCAGCGGGCGTCAGCCCCGCGGCGCCGTACCGCCATTTCCGTGATCGCGAGGCGCTGCTGGCCGAGGTCGCTCAGCGCGGATTTCGCGAGCTCGAGGAGGCCTTGACTAAGGCGTGGAACGATGCGCGTCCCGAGCCGACGCAGGCGCTGCATCGTGTCGGCAAGGCATATCTCAGCTTTGCGCGTGAGGAGCCCGCCTACTACGCTGCCATGTTCGAGTCCGGCGTCAATATCGGCGCCGATCCGGCGCTCAGAGCCGCGGCCGAAGCCGCCTTCAGCGCGGTTCGCAAGGCCGTCGAGGCGGTCGTGGCGACATTGCCGGCGGAGGGGCGGCCGCCGGTGCTGATGATGACGCTTCACATCTGGTCGCAGGCGCATGGCATCGCGAGCCTCTTCGGCCGCGCGGATCAGGCGCGCCGGCCGATCCCCATGAGCCCCGAGGATCTGCTCGAGGCCGCCGTGCTGATTTATCTGCGCGGGCTTGGGGCGTCGAAGGGCTGAGCAGCATCCCGCCCGCTCTCGTCGCCGAGACTCCAGGGCCTTCCCTCGCCTCGCACGTCTTCCCATATCCGAGGGCGGACTGGTCCTCCGTGCCTTCTCCGCTGGAGAGGGCAGGGCGAGGGGGCGCCGTGCCCGCCCGCCCGGTCGCCTCCGCAGGCGACACCAAGAAATAGTTGCCGCCGCCCCTTGAAGTGATGTAAATGTTCGTTACATTCACATCGAGGGATGGCTCTCAGGAGACCCTCATAAAGTTGCCAACTAACGCCAGGAGGGCGCGATGCATCAGATGGCCATGAGGATCGATGACTTTGGCAAGCCGGCCTGGATTGCCTTGATGGTACTCGGCTTCATCGTGTTCTGGCCGATCGGCCTCGCCATCCTGGCTTATATCATATGGAGCGGTCGGATGGGATGCGGATGGCGGCGAGGTGAGTGGCGCGGGCAGCAGTTCCGCGAGAAATTCGGCAAGTGGGCCGGGCCGATGGGTCCGCAGTATTCGACCGGCAACCGGGCCTTCGACGAGTACCGCGCCGATACGCTGCGCCGTCTCGAGGAGGAAGCCCGGGACTTCGAGGGCTTTCTCGGCCGCCTGCGGATGGCCAAGGACAAGGCCGAGTTCGATGAGTTCATGAACGAGCGGCGCAACAATCCGCCGCGTCCCGAGACACCAGAAGCCGACAAGCCGGCCGGTGTGTGATCACGGGCTGTGCTGGGAGCCAGTCAGTAGAGTTTCGATGATCTGAGCCGACGAGGCGGGCCCGCAAGCCCGCCTCGTTTGCGTTAAAGCAACGGACTTGAAATTCGCCTCACCTCGACGCCGGGTAGGGAGCGAATTTCAAGTCCAAAGTTGCTTTAGAACGCATTGAGTCTAAAGCGTCTTTGGACCTCAAATGCGACTTTGAGCCCGACCCGAACCGTGGGTCGCATTTGAGGTCCGACGCTTTAGCGAAGGATCACGTCGAGAAGGATCACGTCGATTTGGCGTCGAGCGCGCCGGTCGCAGACAGGATACCGGCCGCCGCAGCGCCGATCAGCGGCGCGACGATGAAGAGCCAAAGCTGTGAGAGGGCATTGCCGCCCACGAGCAGGGCCGGGCCGAGGCTGCGCGCCGGATTGACGGACGTGCCCGTGATGTGGATGCCGACAATGTGGATGACGACGAGCGTGAGGCCGATCGCGAGGCCGGCATTGGCTGTCGGCGCACCCGCACCCGTCGACCCGAGAATGACGGTCACGAACAGGAAGGTCGCGACGACCTCGAAGAGGAAGGCCGCGCCGAGGCCGTATTCGCCCTGATAGCCGGCGCCCCAGCCGTTCTGGCCGAGACCCTGCTTGGCGAGATCGTAGCCAGCAAGCTTGCCGGAGACGACCATGTAGAGCACGGCAGCGGCGGCAATGGCGCCGAGGCACTGCGCGATCACGTATTTCACGAAGTCACCGGCGCTCATGCGACCGGCGAGGAGCACGCCGAGGCTGATGGCCGGATTGATGTGGCAGCCCGAGACGGGGCCGATGCCGTACGCCATGCCGATGAGCGCAAGGCCGAAGGCTATGGCGATGCCAAGAACGCCGACGAGGTTCCCGGCGACGACGGCTGCGCCGCAACCGAGGAAGACGAGAGTGAAAGTGCCGATGAATTCTGCGATGGCCTTGTTCATGGGGGTTCCCCGCTGATGCTGCACCCGCTCAGCGGATAGCACACGGATGATCTCCGATTTGCGGGGCGTGAGTCATAACTCTTGTTACGGATTGTGCGGGATGTGAGTACTGCGCCCGATGTTCAATTCTTCTCGGCCGCACGCGCTGCGAAGTCGCCGTGCTCGAGGACGCGCGAGACGAGCGTGCCGAACACGAGCCCCCAGAACGGTGCGCCAATGCCGGCAATGGCCATGCCGCTGACCGTCACCAGGAAGGCAACCAAGGCACCGATCCCGAATGTGCCCTGGAAGGCGGTGGCGAAGGCGCTCTGCAGCACGCGCAGCATGGCAAGCCCGGCGAGCGTGGCAATGAAGGCCTTGGGCGTTGCCAGCAGGAGCGTCGTGAAGAACGGCGAGAACAGGCCGAACACGAGGGCGAGAAGCCCGAGCAGGATGCCGGCCGGTCGCAAGAATGGCGTTGGACGGCCCCGTGAGGCAGGTCGAGACCGCGCCGACGAGGCCGGCAAAGATCGACCAGAGGCCGCAGGCCGTGGCGATGGCATTGACCGGTGGGGCGTGCCCCACAGTACGCAGGACCGCAATGCCCTGACCGTTCTGCACGACGAGCACCGTGATCGCGAGCGGCACGACGAGCTCGATCAGCGTTGCCGGATTGAACTGCGGCACGACCAGTGTCGGTGCGGCGAGGACGGCCCCCGAGCTTATGGACGGCAGCGCCCCCGTCCGTGTGAGCGCAATGGCCACGAGGCCGACCACCATGGCGACGATGAGGGGCGGCAGCCTCCTCGCCAGGCCCGGCAGTGCCGAAATCACGAGGAAGGTCGCAGTCATAGGGAGCGCGATGGCGAGGTCGCTCTCGAAGGCCTTCACCCAGTCGAGCCCGAAAGGCAGGAACACGCCCGCCACCATACCCATGACGATCGGTAGCGGCACCGCGTCCATCACACGGCGCACGACGCCTGTGAGGCCGAGCATTAGCATGAGCAGGCCGGTGACCAGGAAGGCCCCGACCACCTCGTTGAAGCTCGCGTGCGCGAGGGCCGGGCCGACCAGGACGGTGCCTGGAATGGTCCAGAAAAAAGCGAGGGGCTGGCGGTAGGCGGCCGAGAAGGCGATCGAGAGCAGGCCGTTGATGAAGAACGCCCCGAAAATCCAGGACGCGATCTGGGCCTCGCTCAGGCCTCCGCGAGCGGCGACCGCAAGCACGATGGCGACAGGTCCCGTGATCGCGAAGGCAAAGGCGACGAGGGCGTTGACGGCGTTCTCGGCCGAAAGATCGCGCACGAAGGCTGCTGGGCCCGCGACGGGGTGGCTGATCGGCTCGAGGGCCATGACGTCTTCCCCGGCATTCCCCGCGGCGCGGGCATTTCTTTTGGCGACTCGCGGCAGGGCTGGCATGCGCGGTCTAATTCCGCTTGATCCAACAGCCGCGTGGCTTCAGTTTCTTCGGCCGGGAAACGCTCGAACTGCAATCCAAGCGCAAACGCTGTCCACGAGGGAAGGGCCCGCCCATGAATGCCGCACGTCCCGGCTCGGTGCACAACTATGACGAACTGCGCCGCCTGGCCAAGCGTCGTCTGCCGAAGATCGCCTATGATTTCATCGAGGGCGGCGCGGACGGCGAAGAGGGCCTCGACCGCAATTTCCAGGGCTTCTCGCGCTACAGCCTCGTGCCGCGCTATCTCGTCGACGTATCCAAGCGCGATCTGAGCACCGAACTCTTCGGCAGGCGGTACTCGAGCCCCGTAGGCATTGCGCCGACCGGTCTTGCGGCGCTCTTCCGCCCCGGCGCCGATCTGATGCTCGCGCGCGCGGCTCGCGACGCCAACGTGCCCTTCATCATGTCGGGAACGGGTACGGCCTCCATCGAGGATCTCGGACGGGAGGCACCCGACCACGGCTGGTATCAGCTCTATGCCGCCAAGGACAAGACGATCTCCGACGACATGATCCGGCGCTCGAAGGATGCCGGGCTCAAGACGCTCGTCTTCACTGTCGACGTCCCCGTGCACTCGAACCGCCTGCGCAACAAGCGCAACGGCATGTCGCGGCCGCTCAAGATGCCGCTCAAGACCAAGATCGAAGCGCTCATGCATCCGGGCTGGATGCTCGACTATTACCGCAGCGGTGGCCCGCCCATGTTCCCGAATTGGGCGCCTTATGCAGGGCCAGGCGCGCAGAACGATGCCGATAAGGTCGCCGCGTTCGTCGCCTCGCAAACGACGCCGCCCATGACTTGGGATGACGTCAAGCGGTTCCGTGATCTGTGGCCGCACAACTTCGTGCTCAAGGGCATCATGCATCCGCGCGATGCGGAGCGGGCGAAGGAAGCGGGCGTGGACGGCATCATGGTCTCGAACCACGGCGCGCGTCAGCTCAATACGGCGCCTTCGCCCGTCGAGGTCTTCCCGGCCATCCGCGATGCGGTCGGCGACAAGATGACTCTCATGCTCGACAGTGGCGTGCGCGGCGGCTCGGACGTCGCGACGGCGCTTTGCCTCGGGGCCAAGTTCGTATTCGTCGGCCGCATGACGCTCTACGCGGTTGCAGCGGGCGGCGAGCGACTGGCCTCGCGGGCGCTCGAGATCGTCCGCAACGAGCTCGATCTCACCATGGGCCAGATGGGTGCGCCCGACATCGCCTCGCTCGGCCCTGATTTCCTCATGTGGGATGATCCCGAGGATCTGAAGCGCAACCGCCGGCCTTGAGTAAGTATCCTAGGTCCCCTCGACCTTGTACTTCTTGAAGTCGGTGACGAGCGCCTGCAGGGCATTGGCGATCTCGAGGCCCGTTTCGACCAGCGTCTTGAGGCTCGCGCGCTCCTGGATGAGCTTGTTGAGCCGGTCCTGCTGCTCGCCGAAGCCGAAGTAGATCGGCTCCGGCGCGACGATCTCGCCGTCCTCGACCGCGGCCATGATGTCGAAGGCATTCTGCGAGGCGAGCACCAGCATGGATGCGACGTCGTTCATGAGCTGGTGATAGATGCGCGCGAGGCCTGCGTCGATGCGCGGCCCGTGCACGCCGAATTTCAGCGGTGAAGCCGACGCCGCGCCCTCTCCGGCAAAGAGCCGCGGATTGCGGTTCAGGCGCTTGAAGATTTCCTGCAGGCCAAGGCAGCACGACTCGAGATCGCGGAGCACGAGGCCGACCTTGCGCCGGCCGCGCGTGCCGTCCGGTATGCGCTCCTGACCGACCCAGTTCACGGCTGCAATCGAGGCGATCGCGGCGAGTGCCGAGAGCGCCGGGAGCACGACCGCCAGCGGATCGGGTGCGATACGGGTTTCGGCTTCGCTGTCGCCGTCCTTTGCCCTTGCGGCTGTTTGCGGTCGTGGTGGTCGTCCCAAGTGGCGGTCCTCGTCGGGGAGCCGGAGATTCGGCCAAGGGGCATCTAGAACAGGAATACGGCGAAGGACAGCGCGCTGTGGGCACCCCAGCGGGCGATCCTTGCGCGTTATCAAGGCGAACGGCGTTCCGCGCAGGCACAGAGATTTGGCACCAGCCGAAAGGAGCTGCCGCCATGGCGCGGATCGTCATCATCGTCGGCCATGCGCTGCCCGGTACCTACTGCGGCGCCCTGGCCGAGGCCTACATGCGGGGAGCCGAGAGCGCGGGACACCAAGTATCGCTTTTCAACACGGCGAGTATGACATTCGATCCCATTCTGCGCGGCGGCTATCGCTCGTTGCAGGCCCTCGAGCCCGATCTTGCTGCGGCGCGTACCGCCATCCAGGCGGCGGATCACATGGTGATCATTTTTCCGCTTTGGCTCGGTACGCTGCCGGCGATCTTCAAGGGATTTCTCGAGCGCGTCATCCAGCCGGATATTTTCGAGCCGGCGAAGACGGGAAAATTCGCGACGCCTTGGAAAGGCAAGTCGGCGCGGATCGTCATGACCATGGGGATGCCGGGCTTCATCTACCGCTGGTACTTCGGCGCGCACGCACTGAAGATGCTGAAGCGCAATATCCTCGGCTTTCTCGGTGTGGGCCCGATCCGCAGCACCATTCACGGCTCCATCGAAGGTGTTTCCGGCGAGAAGCGCGCTCAGTGGCTCGCCGACATGGAGGCGCTTGGCCGCGCCGCGGGATAGCTACTCACAGAAGCTTTTGTAGCGGCGCTTGGCCATGTCGAGATGGAAGTGATCGCGGTGGGCCTCGTTGGCCTCGGGACCGAGCACGGTGCCGAACGTGCCGCACGCCGCCTCGTGGATCTCACGCAAGAACTGTCCGCGCGGGCCGGGCTTCTCCGCGGCCGCCGCGAGAGATGACGACGTCGGGATCAGTGCCGGCGGTTTTTCACGGGCGATGCGGGCGGCCTCTCTTGCCGCTTCGCGGGCCTCCTGGCGAGCCTTCTGCCGCTCGGCACGCTTGAGACGCCGACGCTCGCGCGGAGATAGCTGTGCGGTATCCTCGGGTGCCGCCTCTTCCTTCTCCTCGGTTTTGGGCTCTGCCTTGGCGGCCGCCTTGGGGTCGGCCTTTACTTCGGGCTTGGGCTCGGCCTTGGCTGCGTTCTTGGGTTCGGGCCTTGCCTCGGCCTTTGTCTCGGCCTTGCCTTTTGCTGCTTTCTCGGCGGCCGCTTTGGCAGCGGCCTCCCTGGCGGCTTTGGCCGCAGCCTCCGCCGCTGCGGCGGCGGCCTTGCGCGCGGCTTCGGCTGCCTTCTCGGCGGCGATCTGGGCGGCGATGTCGCGCGTGGTCGGACCCCAGTCGCGCTTGAGATCAACGACTTCGCCGCTCTCGGTGATGAAGTCCCGGATATCGAGGGCATTGGCGAGCGCGTGCTCGCTGAGCCGGGTGGTCGTGCGGCCCGGAGCATTGCGGCACGAATAGTCGCTGATGTTGCTGATCTTGGTGACGGGCTTGCCGAGCAGGCGCCGCGCCGCGGGCTGCACGTCCTTCTCCATCCACTGCGCCAAGGCGGCCGCCAGGTCACAGGTCATGGTCGCAGGCGGCGAAACGCTGACCTTCATCGCCTTGCCGATGCTGATCAGCTTGACGGGGCCCGGCGAGCCGCAACCGCCATCGCGGACGGGATCAGCAGGCTCGGTTTCCGCATCCACATCCTTGAGAAGTTCGGTGCAGCGCGCGCGCTCGGCGCTGATCTCTTCCTCGCTCCATGCCTTGAGGATCTCGGGCGTGCCGGGGAGCAGCTTCGGCCACGTCCCGCGCTTGTCTCGCTTTGCCTCCGCGCTGGCCTCCGGCGCGACGCGCAGGGGATTGCGCTCGGGTAGAGGCAACTCGGCCTCCCGCACTGGATTGCGCTCCGGCAGCGGCATTTCGGCTTCACGCATCGGATTGCGTTCGGGGAGCGGCAGTTCAGCCTCGCGCACGGGATTGCGCTCGGGCAGGGGCACGGTTGCCGCTGCGCCTGTGGCGAGCAGCAGCGCAAACGCCAGGGCCGTGGGACCGCCGATCGTACGAATGCCCATCCGGTCGCAGCTTTTGAGTGCCATCGGTCCCGTTCAACGATCGACAGTCCTGTGCGGTTGCCTTCGCCGCACGAGAATCATCGGACATCTGCGCTTACATCGTGACCCTCCTATCCGGCCATCCAATGGCGGAGGGCGCGGTCGTTCGCTAAGGTGATGTTCCAAAGCATCACTACGAGGAACGCCTGAATGAGCGGTGGGACCGCGGCAGAAGAGGTTGCGGATGGGCTCCTGTGCGAGCGGCGCGGGGCGCTGGCGCTCATCACGCTGGCGCGGCCCGAAAAGCGGAACGCGCTGACCATCGCCGCGCGGGCCCGCCTTGCAGAGAACCTGCCGAAGTATGCGCGCGATCCGCTGGTCTACGCCGTAGTGATCCGCTCGGCCGTAGAGGGCATCTTCTGCTCGGGCGGCGATGTCATCGAGATGTCCGCGCTCGCCGACCAGGACA
>ERZ778022.4316-NODE-4316-length-12377-cov-7.148271_pt1 | contig 12377 bp, 8 predicted proteins | sample MGYA00375752_ERZ778022 | MGnify/ENA primary metagenome ERZ778022 (study PRJEB29350, sample SAMN05389826) | bioreactor metagenome | isolation source: Thiocyanate bioreactor | place: South Africa: University of Cape Town | collected 2014-04-04 ... | reverse complement strand
GCCCCGCCGCAATCCTTGCAGCGGGGGCGCTCGCGACCATGCTCACAAATGCCACTCCCGCCACATTTCTTGCAGCGCCGCCGCACACGACCATGCTCACAAATACCAGCCCCGCCGCATTCCTTGCATTGGTTGCGCTGGCGGCCGTGCTCGCAGAGGCTGTGCCCGCCACACTCCTTGCAGGTGCTGCGCACGCGGCGATGCTGGCAGACGCCTGCCCCGCCGCACTCCTTGCAATAGTAGCGCGCACGGCCATGCGCGCAGACGCCACCCCCTCCACAGTCCTTGCAGCCGTACCGCTGCCGGCCATGTTCACATATGCTGCCCCCGCCACACTCCTTGCAACGATCACGCCGACGGCCATGACTACATTTCATTGGCGTTTTTGTATGTGTACTTTCGCCGGCCTTTGCCGTACCGGCAGTGTCTTCCACCCCGCCTGGTATGTACCCAAATGCAATGGCCGCACGCCGCCGCTTCGCCCCGGACACAGCAGGGCCCCCCTCGGCTATTGCGCCAGCAGCGGTGCAAACCCCAGCGTCAGCGGTGGCAGCGGCAGTAGCGGCAGCGGCGGCAGCAGCGGCAGCCACGCCTCGCCTGCGCCCTCGCTTGAAACAAAACGTCATACCCTCGTCGCTGCCAGGCGGCTCAACAGCAGGCGCGTCATCAGCTACCCTAGACACAGGCAGCGGCGGCGGTAGTGGCAGCGGCGGCGCACCCGCAGCTACACCACTTCCCAGTCTATGTGCGCCAGTGGCTGGTGCATCGGCCGCCCACCGCCGCATCAGCCCAAATGCCGCTGCTGCACTCGCCGCCCACCGCGCCTCGCCAGCCGCCGTCGCCGTTGCTGTTGCTGTCGGTGCCACCGACGCCAAGGGCACAGAGGAGGATGACGCCATTGATGACGCCATGGCGCTTCCGTCGGAAGGACGGCAGTTGTTCAGCAGAGCGGGAGCGCAGTGACCAATCTGGTTCTGGATGCCGAGTAAGGGAGCGAGAGTGGAGCTGACGGGCGCAACCAAAGAACCTGAAACTTCCAAATCGCGTAGCCGGCGGAGTAGTGGAACATTGAGACAAGGAGGACCGTGCTGGAAGGCGCAGCACACGGCGGGGGACGCCGGCGAGCGCCAGTTTCTTTTGCGCTGCGACGCGAGGTACTGCACAAGCAGGAACTCGCGCGGTGCGCACACTGCGGCCTACAGCCCAGCGTTTTTCTTTTCCCACCAACCCACCTCTGACCATTTTGGAAAGGGGTTAACCCACGGCAATTGCAGTGCCGCGTGAGAAGGGCGTCGGATGTTGCATCACGCCCTGACCCGGATCGCCGCCGCGCGCGTCGCGCAGCACGAGCCGGCTCACACCATCTAGCCAAGACCGCAACAAGGGCGCGCGAGAAGGGGCACGGGAAGACGCAAGGGCGCACCCGAAGCTTAGTTACGGTCCGGCAGTGCGCGCAAGGGCGTGCACGACCGAGACTCGCGCAGCACCGCGGGATGGACAGCCACGCCAGCCAAGGGGCGGCGCGCGAAGAGGGGTACGGGAAGGCGCATTAGCGCACCCGAAGCTTAGTTACGGTCGGCAGTGCGCATAAGGGCGTGCACGACCGAGACTCGCGAAGCATGGCTTTGAGCGGGGGAGGCGAGGGGCGGGGGTGCACGCCTAGCAAGGGCGGTCGGCACACCTCGCGTCGCCAGGCGAGGGGCGGGGGTGCACGACTAGCAAGGGCGGTCGGCACACCTCGCGTCGCCATTGGTCGCCAGGCGAGGGGCGGGGGTGCACTACCAGCAAGGGCGGTTGGCACACCCCGCGTCGCCAGGGCAGCACGCGCAGGCACGCACGGGCGTGCCGCGGTGCACCCCCGACAATAGATGGGCACCGGCAGCGGGAGTGCGGGCAGATATCGATCGCCGCGCACCCGATGCCGCCACCACCCACGAACGCGTATCATACACAGCGCGAGCGGAAGCGCCCGGAATGGCCACCGCTCGACAGCAATAAACGCAACCGTGGGCGGAGGGGCAAGTCAGGAGGGGAGAGGGAGTGCGCGGGCGCGCACCAAAGCCGTCCGCAGTGGAACTTGAAGCGGTCTATGACGTATCCACAGTACCAGTAGGTGGCAAGACCAGTACCGCGTCCGCCGGAACGACAGCGATATAGTACCAGTAGGGGGCAAGACCAGTACAGTGGTACCACAAGATAGGGCGGCACTTCCCGATAGAGAAGCTTGGGACCCCCGATTCTGGCTCCGTGAGGGGGGCCGACACAATCACGTCACGAATCAGAGTGTAACGTTACCAGTGTGCTGCCGCCGTACTACTACTGCGGCAGGCAAATTGCACTTTATGGAGGCATCAGACGCACCAGCACACATATGTGCCGCATTGGAATTCATACAAGTCTCAATATGCATCTATCATGATAAATTGAGGCAGTGCGCGGTTGCGGGTAGTGGGAACTTGCCGGGAAAGCGGGTGTTGGGGACCAACAGGTGCGACGCCCGCCGACTCGGACATCAAACGGTTGGCAGCGGCTTCGAGTCGGGCAACGCCACGCCGCACCACTCATGGCCGCCGCGCCGGCACCGAGCCGCCGCGCAGTTGTTGTGCACGACGCGCACATGCAGCACCGATGCGCATCGGAAGTACGTGCGACATTGCGTGCCATGCCACGCCCCGTGTGTGCGTTGCTCTGCGGGCGGAATTGTTATGGCGCCGGGCGGCAAAGCGCGACACGTGGCCCGGGACGGCAGCGGACAAGCGCTTGGGGTTGGCAAGCAGGCACGCGCAGAGGGGGGCACCTACGCACATACCGGTGGTGCAGCAAGTGAATGTCTTTGGTGCATCTCGGTGTGGGTTGTAGGCGCTGCACGCGTGTGCTCCGCGGTTCACCAGTACCGGTACCGTACCGGCACGTCACACACGCCTGGCACCCAAGCACCACACGCGCAGCCAAGTACCGGTACTGCCACCATGGAGGACCCCACGAAGCAAGACGATTTGACGGCCTACATGAGTGTGTATGAGGCGCTGGAGAAGCTGTCGAAGTTTGGCACTGTGCTGGGCACCGTCATCAACGGCGCAACGGTTGAAGAAGATGACACGGACGAGGATGAAGAGGAGGCGGCGGCGGCGGCGGAGGAGGCGGAGGAGGCGGAGGAGGAGGATGCGGAGGCAGCGGAGGAAGAGGAGGAGGAGGAGGTGAAGAAGGAGGAGGGGGTGGCGGAGGAGGAGGAGGCGGAGGGGGAGGAGGCGGAGGACGACGACAACGACGGCGGCGAGGGGCACGCCGACACAGAGGAGGAGGAGGGCGACGACGACAGCGACGACAACGACGATGACAACGACGACGACAACGACGACGACGGCGACGACGATTATAACGATGGAGGGTACCGGTACAGTGCTTATACCGGGAAGCATGTACCGGTACGGGGCCTCCTGGAGTGGGGGCACACCATGGGTGCGCTGTACGAGCAGCTCACCACTTACACCGCGTTTGCGGTGGGCGGCTGGAACAAATACACTTACTCCCACTATGGAGGCGGCGCCACGACAGTACAGCTGCAGGTCATCAAGGACGGCGCGATGGTAAAGGCCTGGGCGCTCAACAAACCACTGCCCGTCGACGAGCTGCTGCCGTACTGCACGACGGCAGGGTTTGGCGACCTCAAGACGCAGACCACAGTGATCGACCCCACTGTGCGCACTGCCGTGGAGCTGCCTTCGGACGAGTTTGTCAAGCTGCACGGCGGCGCGGCCGCGAAGCCGGGAGTCACCTTCCGCCTCATGAATGTAGACCTCGCCATTGACGGCACCCCCTGCTACTTATTGGACACGCCAACATTCAATAGTGGCATTCAACAGGCGGTGCGCAAGAAGCTCGTGTGCACCGACTTCACCATGGTGCCGTACAAGCTGAACGTGTACGGCGCCGGTGGGTTCTTCAAGCCGCATGTGGACACACCCACCGTGCACTCCGCGCGCATGGTGGGCACGGTGGTGGTGGCGCTGCCGTCGGCATTTGAGGGCGGCGCGCTGTCCGTGCGTGCGCCGTCCGGCACGACGCCCACATTGATTGCTGTCGCTGGCTCTCGCGCCGCCGCGGCACCGGCGTCCGGCGGTGGCGGTGGCGGTGGCGCTGCGGCGGCGGCGGCGTCAGGCGGTGGCGGTGGCAGTGGCGCAGCGGCAGTAGCGGCGGGTGGTGCCGGTGCCGGCAGCGCGGCAGCGGCGGAGGAGGAGGCTGCTGTGTGCACCTTCAACTGGGCACCGGCCTCCTCCGACACATCCAAGGTGCAGTGGGCAGCCTTCTTTGGCGACTGCGTGCACGAGGTGGAGCCCGTGACGGCGGGGCACCGTGTGACAATCACGTACGCCATCGTGGTTGCCGACGGCAAGGCTCGGCTGAAGCGCCCTAGTTGGATGGAACCAGTGTCACCGAGCAAGGTGGTGCCAGCGCCGTCGGTGGCGGCGCGGCACATGGCACCCATTGTCAAACACGCGACCGCGTGCCCCGTGCCTACCTTTGGCATCCTGCTCACGCACAAGTACACCTTCACTGGTGTCGAGTCAGCAACTCTGAAAGGTATTGACCGCGTGGTGTACGACAGCCTGGTGCGCGCAGGGTTGCGTGTGACGCTGCGCCCCGTGGTGTACAGCATGCACTTCACCGGCCCCACCCCTGAGGCCTACGACTACGATGACGACAAGGGCGATGTCTCCAACATTATCTACGCCTTTGGTACCGCCGAGGTAGCGCGCCTGCGCGCCGCCACCAAGGCCGGTCGGAAGCCTACCGGTACCGACATCCCGTTCGTGCGGTGCTCCGCCGCCAAGTACGGCCGCCTGCGCGACGACGAGCCTGTAGGTGTACGCATACGGCACACGGCGCATGTCGACCACACCGGCAACGAAGCCGGGTGGGAGGAAGATCACATGCTGTACTTTGCGGCGGCGCTGATCGTGTCCAAGTAGGGCGGGGCGGATGGTGCGTGGGCACTCAAGTTGCGACCGCCACCGCTGCCAACCGCCCATCTCACTTGGGCAACAGCACACGCTACGGTGCGCGCGGTCAAGTCACAATAGTACCGGTATTGAACGTACCGGTACTGGTAATCAGATCAACAATTCAACACCGTCAAAGCGCCCGCGGCGGCGGCGGCAGCCACAGTCGAACAGTAATATCAGGCGGGGAGCGCCATTCATACGTGTCTCGGTCGTGATAGTCCGCGCTGGCGAGGCGGCCGTCCGGCAGCGCCACCAGCTCGTCAGCGGCATGCCAGCTAAGCACCACCGTTGGCACAGCGCCCGCGGCGTGCGTGCCAGATGACATGGCGTCAGGGCGTGTGTCCCACACCCAAATACCGCCGTCGCGGGACCCGGTAGCGAGCCGACCATCCGGCAGCGGGACCAGTGCGGCCAAGTCGCGCGTCCTAGTCAGCGGTGGGGCGAGCAAGACCACACTGGAGCGCGCGCCCACATCCCACAACCGCACCGTGTGGTCGTATAACGACGCGCTTGCAAGTTGCCCACCCGCAAGCACCACAAGCTGGCTCACCTTGCCCGTGTGCCCTGTCAGCGTTGCCACACACTCGTGTGTGCCGGTGTCCCACACACGAACAGTGGTGTCGTCAGACCCACTCGCCAGCCGACCGTCGGGCATGACGGCCACCGCCCGCACGATGTCCTTGTGCCCCTCCATCACCGGCGCAACGGCACCCCGCTCCACATCTACCACAAAGATGCCCCCCTTGGAACACCCAGCGGCAAGGCGGCCGTCGTGCAGCACCGCCAAGGCACACACATGCTCGCCACATGCAATGGTTGTGCGCACCACGGCAGGGGTGCAGCTAACATCCCACACCTCAATGGTGTCGCCCCGTTCCACTGCTAGCCCGCGGCCATCGGGCAGGGCTACCATTCTGTGGTAAACCACATTGTTGCGCTCTGGAATCACCTCCGTTGCGTCGTCGCCACGACGAGGGTCCCACGCCACCACGGTGCCACCAAGGTGCGCGCACGCCAGCCGGCCATCGGGCAGCAGCGCCATGGCAGTCACGATTCCTGCCGGCCCAGCCAGTACGCCGTCAGCTGGCGCAATGCATCCACGCGCGCGGCACGCTTCCAGCGAGGCATGCGACAGGTGTGTGCCGGAGCTGTGCAACTGGCGCAGCGCGGGCAAGTGGTCCAAGGTGGCGTCGTGCGTCACGCTGAGGCAGCTAATCAGGAACAGCTCCTGCAGGCCCGCTGGCAGACTTGCCACCAGCGCGTTGCCAACGTCCGTGCCAATCACGTACACCACTCGCAGCGCTGGTAGGTGCGGCAGCACCGCGGTGTCGGGAAGTGAGCGACAATCTGACAGCTGAAGGGACACCAGTGACGGCGGCAGGGTTGCAAGGGACGCTGCGCCAATGAAGCTCCCACGCACATCCAGGTCGCGCAGCGCGGGCAGGTGCGCAAACGACGCCGTAGCCGATAGGTCCGTGGCAAACGGTGCATACAAAGTCTCAAGGCTTGGCGGCAGGGACGCCAGTGTGGTGTCGTTGAAGGTGACCTCCCAAACACGCAACACGCGCAGCCGTGGCAAGTGAGCTAGTGAGAAGCCAGCAATGTTGCTGTACGCTGAACAAAGCTCGAGTTCCTCCAGCGACGGCGGCAGGTAGGCAAAGTCTTTGCGAGGCAACTGCCCCCACATGAACGACAGTGACCGCAACGCGCGCAGGTTCTGGAGACCATCCAGTGAGTACGGAGAGCAATACTTTGCATGCAGCTCCTGCAGCGACGGCGGCAGGACGTGCACCGGAAGGAGTAGGACACTATCCAGGGTCAGCGACACCAGCGCCGTCAAGTGCGCCAAACTGACACCAATATTGAGGTTGTAGTGCATTTTCACAGTCAACGTGTGTAATGAGGTCGGCAGGAGCGACAGAGTGGTGTTGCTGGTGGCGTTGTCGCAGTTCATTAGCGTGAGCCAGAGGCGCGGCACGCCTTCTAACGTCACCGCAACACGACACAGTGATTCAACATTGGCATGCTTTGCCGGCCGCCAATTCACGACAGCGGACGGCAGCGCTGCGCGCCAGCGCACCACATCCGCCACCGGGGTGTCCATATTTGTATCTGCCCACGGCACCTCCGCCACGACTGCTACCACGGCGGGGTGCAACCGCCGCAGTGCGGCGGCGTCAGCGGTGGAGAGGCAAGCAAGGATGGTGGCGCCGGTGACGGGGTTGCCGGCCAGCACGCGCACCAGCAGCGGTACCACTGCCTCCGCCATGCTGCTGCTGGTGTGTCGAGGGGGCCGTGGTGATGGCGGCGGCAGCTGGGTGGTAGCAGGGCAGCGGCACCACCAGTTCTAGCCCGCTTCAGTATCGGTAATTAGCCGCCTGCTGGCGGCTACGCAATACCGGTAATCAGCGTTGAGCGCAACCGTGTGGAATGCCTGCCCGTCAGATTCCCCGCGTTCTCTGTTATTGCAATTATTGCTCGCTGCAAAATGCACTAATTATATTACACCGCGGTGGCGTGTGAGTTGGCGGAGGTGGTGGTACCGCGCATTCGACTCGAGTTGTTTGCCCGCCTCCTCCGAGTTGTGCGGTGCCATCAACGCCCGCGACAAGATGCCTGACAACCAGTGTCACAGCCACAACCACCATATTACCGGAAGCAGCATGGCCGCGTGCGCTTCTATGCAAATGGTGCGGTGGGTAATAACACGCTCACGCGCCGTGTCAATTCAACTATCGCCGGTCGTGGCGGCAGCACGGCAGTCAAGGCAGCGGCGAGGTAGGCGACCGTGTGGGCAGCCTGTACACTCCCTGCATTCGCGGCGGACGCGGCCATGGTCACAGACGCCGGCCCCGCCACACTTGCTGCAACGGCCGCGCCTGCGGCCGTGCTCACAAATACTGGACCCGCCACACTCTCTGCAACGGGAGCGCACGCAACTGTGCTCGCAGATGCCAGACCCGCCGCACTCCTTGCAATACTGGCGCTGCCGACCGTGCTCGCAAATGCCGCCCCCGCCGCAACCCTTGCAGCCGTAACGTTGGCGACCATGCACGCATATTCCAACCCCGCCGCAATCTCTACAGCGGTAGCTCAAGCGCCCGTGCTCACAAATGCCGGCCCCGCCACATTCCTTGCAGTTGTGACGCACGCGGCCATGCTTGCAGTTGGCGCTCCCACCACACTCCTTGCAACGAGTTAGACGGCGGCCATGCTCACAAGTGCCAGTGCCGCCGCACTCCTTGCACTTACTTCTCTGGTGGCCATGTTCACAGATGTCTCCCCCGCCGCACTCCTTGCACCGGCTTCGCTGGCGGCCATGCTCGCAGATGCTAGCCCCGCCGCACTCTTTACAGCGGTTGCGTTCGCGGCCATGCTCGCAGATGCTGCGCCCGCCGCACGCTTTGCAGCGATGCCGTAAGCGACCATGCTCACATATGCCGGCCCCGCCACAATCTTTGCAGTGGTACCGCCGGCGGCCATGCTCGCAGATGCCAGCCCCGCCGCATTCCTTGCACTTGCTTCGTTGGCGACCATGCTCACACGTGCGTCTGCCAGAACCTCCCTGCGCTGACGGCCGAGCAGTACTAACTGCTGTACCTTCTTGCCCGCGCTCCCCTGACACCTCCTTTGGGAGCTCCTTTGTACTTGCACGCCGGCGTTTAACGCCTGACACTACTGCACCACCACCCGGCGCCACCGTCACAGCAGTACCGGGAGCAGCAGCCACGGCGGCAACAGGCCACCCCACTGTGCTACGGGGTGCTGCCACTGCCTCTGCGTCGCTTTCCTCCGTCGCTGATGAGTGCACCACCTGAGGCGGCGGCGGCAGCGGCGGCGCACCGACGGCTACACCACCTCCAAATGTGCGTGTACCAGTGGCTGGTGCGTCAGCCGCCCAGCGCCGCATCAGCCCAAACGCTGCTGCCGCGCTTGCCGCCCATCGCGCCTCGCCAGGCGCCGTCGCTGCTGATGCTGCCATCGATGGTGCTGCTGCTGCCGGCGTCGCCGCTGCTGCTCCCAGAACCGCTGCTGTCAGCGCCGCTGCTGCCGCTACTGGCGCCGGTACCGCTGCTGCTGCTGCCAGCTTCGGTGCCGCCGACACCCCCAATGAAGAGGAGGAGGGAGACGATGAGGATGTCGCCGCCATGGTACGGTTGATGATACTGCCGCATGTCATGCACAGTAGCGGGGCCTTGGGCGCACCAGCACGCATGTGCGCCTAACTACCACTCATAAATCCCATCATAAGCAGCTAAATTGGCGCACCGCACGCGTGCGCCGCGTATTTATGTGATGGTGGTATAGGGAGTGCTGGCAACCGACACCCGCCGACTCGGACGTTGGATCGCGGCGGCACTAGGCGGCGAGAGAGTTGGGTTTGGTGTGTTCGTACAGGCGTCCGTCGCAGACTTGGGCACACTGCCGGCGGATGCACCATATTTCGCATGCATACTAAGGCATTGTCGCCGGTTCCGGTGGCGAACACATAGGCATTCATGTTTTCAGCCGGCCTAAAGTCGGAGTTAAGCTGGCAACACGGCACCGGTAGGTGGTACCGGTAGGTGGTAGGTGTCACGGGACCCGGGTACTGTGCCACGCGAAGTCCGCGCCGGTCAGCCGCAATTACGCGCGTATCCGTGCTGTAATTGTGGTAGAGGTGCCGTTGTTTGTACCCACGGGTACAGAGGATCCTGTATTTACCGGTGGTAACCCACACAGCTGGCCAACGTACCGCAGCAGCGATCGTCATCGTCACTTACTGGAACTACTGTTCTCACCCCTACCACCCGTCGGTGCGGCGGCGGCAGCCGCAGGACGCAACACTCGTATCTGGTTAACCACGCCTGCCACCCGTCTGAGGCCGCGGCCTGTCCGACGTCCGACGGCTTGTCTCCACCTACCTGTACCGGTATCAGTATCAGGCTGCCACCAGCTGGCCTGCCGCTTGCGTCGGCATGGCCACCACCTCATCATCACCATTGGCGGCGGCGGCAGCGGCAGGGAAGCCGGTACAATCAGCGGCGGCGTGGGCGACCAGCGCGGGTGCTACGTTTGGGCTGATGCGGTGGTGGGCAGTGGGTGCAGCACCGATCGTACCACAGGACAGGGCGGCTGGTTCCTCGTCGCTGCAGCTGCCGGCACTTGTCGCAGTGGCGCCGCCACCGCCGCCCCCGCCCCCGCCACCTCCGCCACCCTCGCATCCGCCACCTCTGCCACCCTCGCATCCGCCACCCTCGCATCTGCCACCCTCGCTTCCGCCGTCTCCGCCAACCTCGCCCCCGCCGCCGCCGCCACCACCGCCTCCTCCGCCAGCCATCCCGGCTGTGACGAGGGCATGGAGGCGGCGCACCCCTGCCGGGGCTGCACAAGCAGCTGGTGGTTCAGGCCGTGCCGCCGCTAGCGCCGCTGCTCCCGCTGCAGCTGGCGACGACGTGCCAACTACGACGGTTCCCGCACCCCCGGTGTCCGGTGTGAAGCGACGGCGGGGCACGCCGGGCGTTGCTACCACGGCGGCACCTGGCATCGAAGCGGGCGGCGCCGCCAACATTGGCGCGGGTGGCAAGCGCTGTGAACATGGACGGCAGCGCAGTTGCTGCAAGGAGTGTGGCGGGGTCAGCATCTGCGAGCATGGGCGCGTGCGCCGTGTCTGCAAGGAGTGCGGCGGGCGCGGCGTGTGTGAGCATGGTCGATCACGCTACAAGTGCAAGGAGTGTGGCGGCAGCGCCATCTGCGAGCATAATCGCGTGCGCAGTTACTGCAAGGAGTGTGGCGGGGGCGGTATTTGTGAGCATGGCCGCAAGCGGTTTTGGTGCAAGGAGTGCGGCGGCGGCGGCTTCTGCGAGCATGGCCGCGCGCGGTACGGCTGCAAGGAGTGCGGTGGGAGCGCTTTCTGCGAGCATGGCCGCCAGCGCAACCGTTGCAAAGATTGTGGCGGCGCCGGCATTTGTGAGCATGGCCGCGCGCGGCGGCACTGCAAGGAGTGTGGTGGGGTCGGCCTTTGTGAGCATGGTCGCAAGCGGTACGGCTGCAAGGAGTGCGGCGGGGCTGGGATCTGTGAGCATGGCCGTGTGCGCAGCCGTTGCAAGGACTGTGGCGGCAGCGGCATCTGTGAACATGGCCGTCGGCGAGACCATTGCAAGGAGTGTGGCGGGGCCGGTATTTGTGAGCATGGCCGCCAGCGGTTTTGGTGCAAGGAGTGCGGCGGGGCGGGCATTTGCGAGCATGGCCGCGTGCGCAGCCACTGCAAGGACTGTGGCGGCAGCACCATCTGCGAGCATGGCAGGCAGCGCAGCCGGTGCAAGGAGTGTGGCGGGGCCGCCATCTGTGAGCATGGCCGCCGGCGTGACGCCTGCAAGGAGTGTGGCGGGGCCGGAATCTGTGAGCATGACCGCCGGCGTGACACCTGCAAGGAGTGCGGCGGAGCCGGCATCTGTGAGCATGGCCGCGCGCGGCATCGATGCAAGGATTGCGGCGGGGCTGGGATCTGCGAGCATGGCCGTGAACGCCGGTTTTGCAAGGAGTGCGGCGGGAGCGCCACCTGTGAGCACGGCCGCCGCCGCTACAACTGCAAGGAATGCGGTGGGAGGGGCATCTGTGAACACGGCCGCGCGCGCCGCCGCTGCAAGGTGTGCGGCGGGACCGGCATTTGCGAGCATGGCCGCGCACGCTACGGCTGCAAAGAGTGTGGTGGAGCCGGCATTTGTGAGCATGGCCGCAGACGGTACCGCTGCAAGGACTGCGGCGGGGCCGGCATATGCGAGCACGGCCGTCAGCGCAGTCATTGTAAAGAGTGTGGCGGGGCCAGCATCTGCGAGCACGGCCGCCGCCGTGGCCGCTGCACGGAGTGTACCAACAGCTGTTGACCGTGTGCCGCGCCCTGTTGTCGCTGCCGACGCATGACCTGGCGCCCAGGCTGGCGGGGCCACTACCGGTATTGGCACTTCTTGCACACCGTCTGCCACCTGTGCCCTAGGCTGCCGCGCGCTACCTCGCCTTGCCGCCGAGCCCAGCAACGACACACGACATGTCAACGCCCTGCCGCGCAAGACATGTCCGCTTTCCTGGCAGCCTTCCTGCCTCGCCCTGCCGCGCCAGCGCCCTACATCGACACTCGTCGTTCTCTCACCCTCTCCTCACCTTACTGCCGCGGCGGCAGCGCCCTTGAACGCCCTGCCGCGCCAGCGCCCTACAACGACACAACGCCCAACGTGGCAACGCCCTTCCGCGCTGCAGCGCCCTGTCGCCGGCGACTCGCGGCGTCACTCGCCGCAGTGCCGCGCAAGACATGTCCGCGCCCTGCCGCGCAGCGCCCTACAACGACACGGGTGTTCTCTCTCTCTCTCCTACCGCCGCTGCGGCAGCGCCCTACAC